>Ga0247740_1000805_pt1 | contig 14047 bp, 19 predicted proteins | sample UWRJL148409B2_FD_180942 | JGI IMG/M metagenome (GOLD analysis project Ga0247740, IMG submission 180942) | Plant litter microbial communities from Arlington Agricultural Research Station in Wisconsin, United States - UWRJ-L148-409B-2 | ecosystem: Environmental > Terrestrial > Plant litter >...
ATGCCCACGGTGGTGGTTCCATCGACAGGACGAACGGCACGGCGGGTGCTTGTCGAGAAGGTAAGAGCGCACCAACTTGCCCGAGAATGAGAACGACTACTAATGGCCTATGCCTAGGTCCATTCTGTCGTTTCAAACCGCGTGAATAGCAATGTCGGTGCCCGAGACCGAGACCGAGACCATCGTGACCGAGACCAATACGACGCCGTGGAACGAGAGAACTCAGTATCCGGGCTCTGTGTCTGTTCACAGCCTAGCTAGCTAATCCCGACGTCTCCGTTGCGCATCGGTCTCCACGCTCAGGGCTTCGCCGCCGGCAGCTATACTGAGCTCGAAGCGGATTGATAAGAGATTGGACATGGCTTGCCCTGTGCCGAACGCAATTCTCTGAGAAGGGTTGGATCGAGTGCACTTATCATGTGTCATTGCCCCGGCACCTGTTGGTAGATATCGAATACCGACACAGTGCGAAACGCTAGACTATTTGGGGTGACCGATCGGTGGCCATTATGTGATACCAGGCACCCACACCGCGGCCGGCGGGACGACTAACTTCAACATCGGCTATCTTCCAGCGCAGGGTAGGGGCTTTATCGTCACTGAGATCTCCCCACTAACGTTGGCAGAACAACCTGTCCGACCGCGCGAGCCCTTTTCGACGGTGCCGTTCGCGCCAGACCCCGATTTTGTTGACCGGCCTGAGATCGTCGCGTGGGTGCGCGATAAGTGCGCGGGACTGGGCGCGCGGGCAGCGCTGGTGGGTCTTGGCGGGGTAGGGTATGTCTAGAATACTAACAGACCGCAGCAAGTCGCAGCTCGCTATACAGTACGCCCACAGCATCCGCAATGCAAGCCCGCACACGTTTGTCTTCTGGTTACACGCCAGCACCCGCGCTCGGTTTGAGGAAGCGTACCAAGACATCGCAGACCGGCTGCAGCTGCCGGGGAGGAGTGACCTGAAGGTGAACGTGCTGCGGCTGGTCCGCGACTGGCTGCAGGATGAGGCAAACGGGACATGGCTGCTGATACTTGACACGCTGACGACGTGAACGTGTTCTGTCCTAAGCAGGCACATGCAAGCGACCGGTCCAGCAGCCCCTCAACCTCTCTTGCCGAATACGTCCCCCAGTGCCGGAACGGTTCCATCTTGATCACCTCGCGAAACAAGGACGCGGCTGCGCGACTAGCAGGAGGATATCCTAGGATCAAGGGGGTTTCCGCGTTGGGCGAAGACCAGGCTTTACACCTGCTGCGGAACAAGCTGCACGGTGCATTGGGCAGTGCAGGCGCTGTGGAGCTGCTCCTTATGCTCGACTACCTTCCCCTTGCCATCACTCAAGCCGCAGCATACATCAATCAACGTGCGCCTCGAGTTACGATACAAGACTACCTCAACGAGTTCCGCAGGAGCATCAAGAACAGGGAGAGCCTTCTTAACCAGGACGTAGGCGATTCCAATCGTTGCTTGTACACGGGATTGAGAATAGGTCGAGTAGATGTGAAATCGAGTAGATGTAGGGTCGAGTAGAGGGGAGATCGAGTGCAGGTGAGGCGAAGGCCGCAAAGGCCGCTTCACCTCGCGTGGGCATCGCGTCTCGGCCTAGCCTTGAAAAAATCGCACCGTCGACACCAATCTCTTGAGCGCACCCGACTGGGCCAGGCAACGCAGCCATGTATGCCTGCACGCCGTGCGATAGGCAGTTCCACACCCTCTCCGTCCTCAGGCGCCACGACATGCGCGTAAGTCTGCCATCCCGCAGGGTCTGCCGCACACGGAGCTGTTCCATTGCTTGTCCCATCCAGCCCCTTCTCAGAGCCTCAACTGCCCTGGCTGCCGTGCCAGATTCGATTCCAGCAGCATCTTTCTCCGTCATCTCGAAGAGGGCGACTGCAGCGGCATCACTGCCGCCGAGTTCCATAGCCATCTAGTGCACGCCAGCTTTGTTTGCACTCTCAGCAGCGCCGAGGGAAGGAAGGTCTTGGGGGCCATGTTGAGGAAGACAACGGCCCATCTTGACGACGAAACCGGAGGGGGCATTTCACTGCCAGAGAGCCTCATCGACAGTTCTGGGACCCGACCAGCAAGAGCTGGAGCCCAAAGCACCTGTGGGACCCTGTCGTCGAGCGCTACTACTGTCCATCTCTATGCCTGTAAGACTTGCCTTTGCCGTGTAGATTCTGGTATTCGCTAACATGTGTGGCTGCCAGGCACGTCCTCGAGACCGCCCAAGCGTTGGCTGTGCACATTACGGATCACCACCTTCATCTCTACCTCCACTGCGGTTACCCGCGCATACTCTCCCACCCGACACCACGCACTCACCCCCACCCTGCACCCCACGATACAGACCGCCCGAAGCACCACACAGCCTATCGATAGTGCAGGTGGCCATGGATCTCGACAGCGTCCAAACGGACGAGACATACGAGGCCGCCCAAAAATCTGCGATGAAGCGGCTGGCGCCACGCCTGGCCACTAGAGTAACCTAGCAGGTCGTCCGGAACCCAGTCTCGTCCCTGGGCAGCGAACAGGCGGATGACGATGTAAAAGATGCAACAGAATCCTTACCCGCTGAGCCCCGCCCGGTCGCTCGGCGGGTGTCCGCAGCCTTCCAGATCGGCCCTTCCCCAATGGTCCCAGTCCCAAGCGGCGAGCCGACGGATCTGTACACCAGGCGCGATGGCGACACAATTTTCTCCCCTAGTGCCGTCCCGCCCAACGACACCATGGACGGCGTTGCTGAGGATACATCTCCATCTGTTGGCTGTTGCCGTTGCTAGATCTCTTCATTCTCCCAGTCGACGCTGCCATCGGTCTTGGCCTTCTTTACGGCCGTGAATTCTCGCACAGCCCTGTCCAGGCGTACCTACCTAACCGCCTGCGACCTGTGGACGCTCGCAGGACCCAATTATTGGACACCATACAGAAATTATGAGTCCATGTGGTTGCGCGACAAGCACAGCAAGAGCCTGGGCATGGTCCTTCCCCTGAGATGCGTCCACAAGAAACATTCGCACTTAGGTAATACTTGTATACAAATAGCTACGATGACTCGACACTTCTACTCTATGTACTCTTGGTTAAACCAGGGAAGAGCTAGCAGTTTAGCAGCTGACAGGCGATCTTTGGGATCGTACTTTAGGGCGGACCTTATCACTGCAAGGAGTCCGGCACTTTCATTATATGTCATGTTTTTCGGCTTTCTCTCCTGAAATCTTTGCTCGAGCGTATGGCCAACCAAGATATCACTGGGTATCTCTGACTCTCCCACATCTGACCGAATTTGTTTTCCATCCTTATTGAAATATCTCTTCCCGCGAGGCCATCTCTCGAACATCGCTGGAGGTAATGGTCCGAGGGCGTGAATCATTTGGAGGAGATGATCGTCGTTGTTTTCCTGGAGGGCTTGGTCGTTACGATCTGCTCCCGGAAGGGAATCGCCATCACCCTCCTGGGGGAGATGGTTATCATTGCTCGTTCCGTGCAGATGGTCGGTATTGGTGCGCGCCAGGTTGAATGGTGGCATGACAAACAGAGGTGCCCTAGTGAAGAGCTCGAACAGAAGGCAGCCAAAGCTCCAGATGTCAATCCGGTGATCGAAACTGGACTGGAGTACGACCTCGGGGGCGCGCAGCCCGTTTGCGATGACTGGTGTCGCAGGAGGGTCATTGGAGAAGAACGCTGCTTGATATCAGGGCTGTTGACTCGAGACTCGACAAGTAGTACGTACCGGCACCAAGGTCAGAGAGCTTCAGCTCAACAGGAACTTCACGATCCCAGAACTCCGTAAGCGGCCGGTTTTCATAGATGCGCTCAGGAATTTGTGGATTGCCTTTGACCCCCGTAGACCAGCATTTGTCTCCAGAGGAAGGTTGTTGGATTGGGGTGGTAAGGGACAGAAGCAGGTTTCCAGGATTTGAATCACTGTGCGCAATTCCCAAGTCGTGAAGGCATTTCAGTGCCGTTAGTAGCTGCTTGCATATCGATTTGGCCTGCCAAGCAAGGATTGGATTATAGTCAGGATCGTAACATGCCGCGACAGCGGGCCCCATGGGCTCGAAGACCAAGCACTCATGCTTGCCGTTCGGACCATTGTGCTTGAAGCTATCCAGAAGTGTAACGATGTGGCCTCGTGCAGTGGCGTTGGCACGTATGATCCGGTTCATTTGTACTTCTTTGGACGTACTGGACGCGTCGGAGCTCAAGATTTTGATTGCGACGTACCGAGGATCACTTTTTGGTACCTGGTTAGCAAGTAAACGATACAGGCGCTGGAGGTGTGGTACCTAGTGCACTCCGCGAGCCACACAGTTGAGAACGACCCGTGGCCCAGCTTGCGAATGATCTTGTACTGGTAGCGATCCGCTTGAAATATGTCGCCGATTTTCACGGGATGAAGTTTTCCACGCCGATACGACTCAACTCGCTCGGGGTATACCAGCCACCCCGGAAGCTTGTCACCAAAGGTTAACGACTCTCTACCTTCGTAACCCATTGGCTAAAGCTGAGGTCTGGACGGCCAGATTGGTCTGGAAGACGTCGGTCAAAGTATCGATTCTTTGGGAGGCAGCTGATCCGCCGAGTATCCAGGATCGAGCGCCAGGTGCCTTTTGCTGCCTAACAACAAGGATGTCAGGCGCGAGAGTAGCTAGACAGTCTGATTATAGAGACAAGTGCGGATCAGTCGATTTGCAGGTGCTCAGGTGATGGAAGGCACTTGAACAAGGAGCTTAAGGTAACGGCGGAATGCAAATCTAAAATAAGATGCGGTAGGCAAAGTGGTCGGGTTGAAATAAGCGCCAAATCTGCATCGAGCTCCGCATTCGAATCGACCCCGCACTAGCCGACGCTAAAAGCCTGGCGGGCGTGGCGCGAGGATGGTTTTAGATTAGCGGTATGCACGTTTCTCGGCGTCTAATTCGTCGTGAGCCCGCCGCAAGAAGACTTGCGTCACCGGCCGCCACCTGGCAACTGCTAAATGCTCTCATCCCCACGATACCATGCTTACACTACGTCTCAACATCAAACATCCTACTCGCCTCACCCAGCGTGACTTCCTTACAACGTCTGGTTGGAACGAAGATGAGCAGACAGCCATCTTGGGGGCATGGCACTTCTGAGATTCGTGATGTAACACGTCTTTTGGAACAACACCAGATACCATGCTGCATTGTTGGCGTGTCGTCGCTTATGTTCTACGGCGTGCCGCGAGTTCGGGATGTATGGACCTCCACGCGGCGTTATGCAAATCGAAACTAATATCTGAATAGAAATGGGAAATATGCGTACCTTCCGAGAGGATAGACGAGGCGATAGAAATCCTTCAGAGACGAGTTGAATATGTCTATGCCAAACAGAAGCAGGATCCTCAACCTCTATCGCTTACGCACACATACACATGGTTTCAGGGAAATGTAGTGGACTATAAATTCTGCTTGGTTCCCTCTACGCACGCACGGATATCAGTAGAGCAAACTTAGGTTTGTAGAAGTCGTAACGGCGTTCCCTATGCACCGTTGAAAGAGTTGGTGCAGAGCTATTTGGACTGATGGAGCTAATCTAAGTTATGCATGGGGCGAGGCATGCTTAGATCTCAGCAGAACTACTGACGTAGAATGGGCGCAGGAGCGTAATGCAGAGTTGATGGGAGGTAATGGAAAGTTTGAACCCGCGTTGGTTGGCAGCGTATTTCTAACAGCTCGGATAGAAAAGAAGTTTCTGTGGGAGAAGACGATTGAAGAAAAGGAGCAATGTTTAGCCTAGGTTATGCTGCCTGCAGAGCTGTTTGAGACACGGTTTATGCTAAAGGGGAAGTCTGAACCATGGAACGAGTGGAGCGAGGCATGTTAGAGGATATAAATTGACGCGACTCTAAGTACATATCTCTACTAGGCAGGCGCCCACTGCCAGGTTCCATTCACCAACTTCTTATAACGCTCGTGAACTGTATCCCAGACCCAAGCAGCTTCTGTCGACGAAGGCACCTCTCCTACGGAACAGGCCCATCGTTGGTGTGTATTATCCTCGTAGTAGTGGTAGATGAAGCAAAACTTCTCCGCGGAGGTGTGTCCCTGATGATTCACGTCGTAACTAGTAACATATTTTTGGGCCCAGATTTTGAAAGTATAGTGCTGTGTGGCATCGCGGAAAGCGACGTTGGATAAACTCTGAAGAAAGTTCCGAATCCATAGCAACACGGTGGACCGGTGTTGAGGCGGGGTCGCCAATGGTGGTGTAGGAAATCTAGCACGTGACAGTCCACTTAACAATAACACCTCTCGTCGGTACTGTCCCGAAGACGATAGACCGCCAACGTTCACCCCAAACCTCGGCACACTGGTTGTTTCGGCAAACCGGAGACGTTTGGGGTTGGGTTCAGCCCTACCGGTCTTAACTGCCTATCTCCGGCGGTCCTGACGCCTTTGACTTCCCCACGACCTCCGCACCCCCGCACCACCATAACCTACGACAGCGACACAGGGATGAGCCTAGTGAAACCATGGCGGAGCTTCTGGATCTATGCTACGATGTTGTGATCCGTATTTTGGAAAAGGTTGAGCCCGAGGATTTGGGGGCTTGTGCGCAGACGTCGTCGGGGTTCAATCACTTCTTGAAGAAGAATGTCAGGCTGTATAAGGCAGTTTATCTGCGGCATTATGTGAGTGTGTATACTTCTTCCTGCGTATGTATCGGGGACGCTAATGCGAAACTTGGTTAGGACGATCCAAGAGTACGGGCTACTGATGCTGAACCAAATTGGATCCAAGAGCTTCAGAAACTTGTTAGGGTCAAGAAGATATTGCAATCTTCCAACCAACAAATTAAGGTCTTTCTCCCTCCTGACCATCAAATCTATCATCTGATCTTTCGAAGAACTCCAATTTCACCATCGTAGCTTCCACAATCGACAGCCTCGTCACCACCGCATCCTCCTATGGAGGCCTGTCTCTCAATATAGCCCAGCTAATACCCTTCTTTGACGATCCCCAAAACCTGCATACCTTCCTGTACAGATCCAGTCTCTACGGACGCGTAGGCACATACCCGCAGAAAGCCGCCTCTACTGTGGCAGACCGCCAACTCAGCGCAAAGATCCACTGTCTCTACGGCATCCCAACAACCATCGTAGGTCGTCGCGCACTCTCTACGCATCCATATGCGCGGTCACGTATATACGACTTACGTGGCTACACGGAGGCGAATGAGTGGGGTCCTTTCCGCGATGATGGCAGTATGTATGTTGATTGGGAGATGGTGGAGAGTTTGATGGTCATTTTAGGGTACAACTCAGGCCTTTGTTGTCGGCGATATTTGCAAAGGTTTCAACCGCCGTGGTCAGAGCCGTTTGAGGGAGTTGTGGTGGAGAAGAACAGTGTGCTACCGGATTATCCGCTGACGTTGGTGAAGGAGATGGAGATTCCTCTAGATTTGAAAGATCCGTATGGAGTTTCGGGCGTTTATTCGCGGATCGTATGCTTCCTAGGTACTGCATCTCTCTCAACCTCGTTGTTCTTTCGTCCGCGCGGGTCTTGCATTACTCTGTCCTTTCACTAACGAACGAATAGATTATAACGACCTCTTCCAATTCAACTTCGGCTCCGAACAAGCCTACAACACCCCCGCCGACCAACCCCGCGGCCCCATAACCACCGAAGAAGCCATCCGCCACATCATAATGCGATTTTACGTCACAAAAGTCGAAGCACCAGATTTTTCGGACAATTCCTCTCTTCCTATAGTTCACTTTACCGGGAAATCACGTTCCATGGATGCGTCTTGGGATCCGAATGCCAACTCGAAGATTCGGGGGAGTGTGCGGCTTACGCCCGATGGGGAGGTCAGGTGGACTACTGTGTCGATATTCTCTGGGTACGTATCCCGTTTGACTGTGATGAGACTGTTAATGTTGTGGCTGATACATGGGCAAGTAGTGAGGAGCGCTGGCGTAGCGAAGGCGTTCAACCTGGTGGTCCTCGTTCTCGCCGTGGCGTCGTTGGTACTTGGTTTGATAAGGATCATGATCCACATGGTCCTGCTGGGCCCACTGCCTTCTGGAAGGTTGCTGAACGTCCCGAGAGTGATGATGAGAGCGATGGTGAAGGTGAAGACCTAGCTTGGTTGCATTGATTTGAATTCACCCATAACGTTTTGGGATAGCAATTTACTGGTTGGCAACCTGTGTTCTCAGAGATTAGGCACTGAGGCCTTTCTGGGAACTTTGTGGATCTCTTACCCCGCCCCTAGAGTCTTGGACGCATAGATGCGCATCTACGGTCAATCAAGCTTGATGCTTGTTCTGGTTGGCTTGGGTTCCGGACCATAAGCATATTGGTTAGTTTCGAGTGTATGCTTGGTGGGATTTGGTCGATGGGTGCTGGTAAGGCGTCGGTGCAAGATATGTTTTGAATTTCGTCATTGTATCTGGTAAAGTAATTCATGTATCTCAATATTTCCCCAGTATCACATCTCTACATATCTCCACTCCAGCTCATCAGCCCTGCATCCTTCCACACGAACCTCTCTTTTCTCCCCGGGCACGACATCAAACCCGTTATCGCTCAACTTGACGCCTTTCTTCTCGTTGAACACAAAGCCCTTGATCGGCCTCTCTACCGACACAAATGCCACCGTCTTATCCTCCGAAAATGACACGCTGAGACCGCGATCCGGGAAGCTGAGATATTTGATCGGATCGGGCCATGACACATCGCTTGCGACTATCTCGTCGTCGATTCTGAGAATGACGTGAATTACGAACGGGTCTGCTTTAGAGGAGTCGAATGCCGTATTGGGGTCCTGCGCATCCGGGGTTTCAATTCTTCGGTTTTGGTAGACTTCAGTGGTTCCGTTCGCGTCGATGTGCACCTCGCTTATCAGACTTGGTAGGCATGATTTCCCGCTTTTCAAAGAGATGAACCGTATCGCGATATCTCCCTTCAGACTTTCTGTTCTGCTACTTGCAACCCAGACATCCAGCTCGACGTTTGCCCAGGCCTTCCGCATATCGATGTGACTGGTATCCCTTTGCCACAAGTCGTCCGCCGGCCTGACGGTCCAGTCGGCGACCTTTCTCTGCACACCCACAGCAACCGGTTCCATAGTGCGCTTAATTGCGTAGTATGCCGACTTTGGGATACCGTAGTAGTCAACTACCGCCCAGCTCATGGTAGGCCAGCAGTCATTCAGCTGCCACACTAACACGCCGCCGCACTTTCGATTGCCCGGTGTACCCCAGTCGCGACGCCACGATTTGTACGCCCACGACATGGCGTCAGACTGCATAACCTGCGTGAGATGAATGAAGGACGGCAAGTCGTATCGAATGCGGAAATTCTCGGCGACGTAGGAGATAAGCCGGCGCTCGTGGCCAATGGCTTTATTGCGGAAGTCCATCGCCATGGAACCCGGGTAGCGATCTTCTTCCCTGGTAATACACTGCTCGAGCGTCTCCATATGAGGATAAGCTTCCATTCCGAACTCCGAAACGAAGCGGCCACCCATGCCGGGAAGTCGTTGGTATGGCTCCATGGTGCCGTGCCACATGTTCCACTGATGGATGTCGCCAACGGTGGAGTCGACTTTGAGAGTGGTGGATGTGCCGTTTCCGAAAGGTGAGGATGGGTGGTATGGAACTCCTTTCGTCTCTTCCGCAACGATTTTGGGGAGAAGGTATTCGTATATGTAACGTGCAGGGAAATTCGTCTTGAGCCACGATTGCGGATCCTTGTCTTTGGTGTAGTTGTACTCTAGCCCATACCGTTCCACGATCTGATAGTCTTCGTTGTTGCCTGCCCAGATGACGAGGCTCGGATGGTTACGTAGTCGTCGAACGTTTTGGCGGGCTTCCGTTTCTACCGATGCAAGATAGGAGGGGTGTGCAGGATAGTTTGCGCACGCGAAAGCAAAATCCTGCCAGATCAGAACACCAAGTTCGTCTGCAGCCTCAAAGAAGGCGTTAGCTTCGTAGATGCCGCCGCCCCAAACGCGGACCATGATCTGGTTTCCTTCTGCGGCGGTTTGGATCCACGATCGGTATTCGGACGGCGTAGTTCGTGATAGGAAAGAGTCGGCGGGTATCCAGCAGCTTCCGCCAGCGAATATATCGACATTATTGATGCGGAAGTAGAAGGATGTGCCATGAGTGTCATCTTCCTGGGTTAGCTCTACCTTGCGGAAGCCAATCGTCTTCTGAATCTGATCGACAGGTGCAGACGCCGAAGACTTCGATGACGCCTGTGTAAAAAGAGACGCGGTAATTGTGTATAGCGACTGTGAACCGTACCCTCTTGGCCACCAGATGGAAGGGTTGGGCAATACAAAGGTTGCGCTCAATACACCTTCTGACTTGCTCCCTGCTTGCTCGAAAGCATCAATCGAAAGAAGCAATTTCTCTTCTTTGGTGATCTCGGCCTTGACTTTCCCGTCCCCTTCAATCGCCACGAACACTGTACCCTTGACCGTGTTCAGTTCATCACCGAGCTCGTACTCAACCCACGCATCGTCGATTCGCGCCACGCACGTCTCCAGATATATTGGCTTCCAAGGACCACAACTCAAAAGTATCGGTCCCCAATCCCACCCCCAATGATACTGCGCTTTCCTGACTGGCCCGCGCGATATTTCCGTTTGGTGCACAATGAACCTATGCTCAGTATGCTCTCGCACGAGCTCCAATCCCTTGTTCCTTGCTGACTCGAACACAATCTCTAGGTTATCTTCTTCCGTCGCGTTCTTTGCGATAAGATTGGTCACGTCGAGGCGATGTTCTACAAACATGTTCTCTGACTCGAGCACCAGCTTCCCATTTAGGTATACCGAAGCAAACGTGTCCAGCCCTTCGAATCTCAGAATCGTTCGTACGCCGGGTTGTCCATGAGCGGGAGGAGGACAAAGGGTAGTCCGGTACGTCCATGCTTCTTCTGCCACCCAGCGGACGGAGAGCTCATTGAGGTCTTTGAAGGGGTCTGAGATTTTGTTGTTTTTGAAGAGATCGAGGTGTACCTCTGTAGGCAGATCGTTCGCTGGTAAATACTCCGAGTTCGAGGAGCGGTCGCCCTGCTTGAACATCCACTCGGAGGAGAGGGCTTTCGAGGTGCGCATTGAGGCTGCCATGGTGTCGTCGTGCACATTCAGGCTCACGAAATCGAAGCAAGCTTTGGGGTCAAGTGCGAAAGCGGTATTCCGTGCTAATTCATTGCCAAGTGATCATCTTCAAAGATGCCTCCGAAAAGCTTGAAGGATGCAAGCAACCAGACGACCGTAAGCTGCGGGGTGCAAATCGTTGATCTGTGTGGGGCAAGGATCACCGCCCTCGAACCACCACTTTCCCGCCTCCTCGGGTAGAAGACTACCGACTTCCCTGCTTGCTGGATAAACGGTCATATGCAACGACAGGATGCGACATGACATTACTATAGAAAATGGGGCACCAAGCGTCGGTAATAAATTGCTGGAGACGTTTTCCAGCCTTCAACTTCCTGCTGACCCCGCAATTCGTCAACCATACTTGAGCTCCACAAGCAGCAATTCGTCAACATGACCAAGAAAGAGGCACCGAACGCAGCGTATATGGGCGAGAAGACGTTGACCGAAGATGGCAGGAAGATCGTCGAAGAAGAAGAGGTGGAGGCTGTCAACCCGTCGTTCGCAACGATCATGGCGAAGCACAAGCCAAACCCATGGGGCAAGGGCCATCTCCAGCTGTACGCCCTCGCCGCCATTTGCTTTCTGAACTCCACTATGAGCGGTTCGTTGTACCTTTCTCTACTGATTGCATTCCTGACACTTGTCAGGTTTCGATGGCTCGCTCATGGGCAGCATCAACGTTCTCCCAAATTATACCAAATTTTTTGGCCTTCCACAGACTGGTACAGCATCGACCGGAATCGTTTTTGCAATCTTCCAGATCGGGCAGATGTGCGCCGCACTGTTCGTTTGGGTGGCAGACTGGCTCGGCCGCCGGTGGCTGATCTTTATCGGGACGACAGGAGTCATTCTGGGTACACTCGTTACGGCAACTGCGAAGACATTGCCGGTCTTTATCGGTGGCAGATTTCTACTTAGCTTTTTTGCACAGCTGGCGTGTTCGGCATCTCCGCTGTACCTTGTGGAAGTTGCGCCGCCGCAGTATCGCGGAACGCTGGCGGGCATGTACAACACATTCTATTACTTTGTGAGTACGCTCTAATATGGGTTGAGTCGATGTGCTCACAACGTAGGGCTCTATCCTTGCCACATCGTCCGTCTACGGCGCCCATAAGCACCTCCCCGGTAACCTTGACTGGCGTCTTCCACTCTGGCTACAGATGGTTTGCCCTGGTCTCGTATGCTGTGTCATACTCTTCTTCCCCGAGTCACCGCGGTGGCTCATCGGAAAAGACCGTCACGAAGAAGCGCGAGAATTTCTTATCAAGCACCATGCGAATGGTGATCGGGACCATCCACTAGTAGCGCTTGAGATGCATGAGATGATCGAATCCTTGCGCAAAGATCCTGTAACGGGATGGCGTAACTACTTTGACCTTCGTGTCCTGTTCAAAACGAGAGCACGGAGGTATCGTACCATGCTGAACATGACTTTTGCTTGGTTTGGTCAATTCTCTGGGAACAAGTAAGCAGCCAATTCCATGCCACCCCTCACGAACGCGCTAACGGAAACAGCGTCGTCTCATATTACCTCCCCTACCTGCTAGCCAACGTTGGTATCACGGACGCAGATACAAAGCTCCTCTTGAATATCATGTACGCCCTTGAAGGCTTCATCTTCGCCACCGCCGGAGCTCGTTTGCACGACATCTTCGGTCGGCGCAAGATGCTGCTTACTGCCACCGCTGGTATCACCATCGCATTGGCCATCACAGCCGGAACAGCGGCTGACTATGTCAAAACCGGGAGCAAAACCAGTTCTTCAGCTTCCATCGGGTTCATCTTCGTGTTTGGCGCGATCTTCGCCTTTGCATTCACGTCGATGCAGCCCATCTACCCGGCGGAGGTGATGGCAAACGACATGCGCGCGAAGGGTATGGGCACGTACAAGATCGTGGGTGGTGCTGCGGGCTTCGTCAACACATTTGCCGCACCGATTGCTCTTACCAACGTGAGTTTCCCATCCGTTCTAGTAGGCTGTCAACTGACGTGTGGCAGATCGGGTACTGGTTCTACGTCTTCTTCGTGTTCTGGGATCTGTTCGAGTTCGCCTTCATGTATTTCTTCTTCGTCGAGACAAAGGGACTCACTCTTGAAGAGATGGATGACATCTTTGAGGCAAAGAACCCAAGGAAGGCGAGTACACAGAAGAAGAAGGTCAAGGTGCGGACTTTGCTGGGAAACGATGGTAAGGTGGAGCAGGAAATTGTTGGGAAGGCGGATGCGTAGGACATATGATGAATCCTGCATTGAGGGATACTGGGACATGTATGCAGCACATATGGAGCTACGTTGTGTCAAATGCGACGCCCATAGCCGCGACTTCTTCATGTCGCTGCGCTGACCAACCTCGGCTGGCTTATCTCCCACTGTTCTCTCACCCATGCCCACGGCAGTATCTGACAAGCCCTCGGCCTCCGCAAAGAGAATCGCGTTCTGGTGTATTGTGGCGTAACAGATGCTTATGGTAAATGGCGCTTTCTGCATGAGCTACCACGGAGCAAGTCGGGACACATGAGGACCTACCTGGAAGGAGGCGACTTGGACCGCATCAAGATCCAGAGCTACCGTATATCATCCCTCAAACGCTTTATTCAATGGAATTACACTGACAAATACCACAAGCTCAACGGATATTCCAGTATGATTGGCGAGGATACAGGGAGTACCTGGAGATGCCATATCATGGTCTGTCAAGACAGGTGTTCTCGCATGGCAGCTTTGCCGTCGCACCTGACAGAGGCACAGATAAAGAGCATGTAGAAAGAACGGATATGAGAGATGTGCGAGTAAAAGTTCTGGGCTGAGACAGGGAAACGGCGAAGGGATCGCCAAGCAATCACGTGATCTTAGCCGAGCTACCATCGCGAATATATATACCCCAAGAGCTAGGATGGCCTT
>Ga0247740_1000806_pt1 | contig 14046 bp, 20 predicted proteins | sample UWRJL148409B2_FD_180942 | JGI IMG/M metagenome (GOLD analysis project Ga0247740, IMG submission 180942) | Plant litter microbial communities from Arlington Agricultural Research Station in Wisconsin, United States - UWRJ-L148-409B-2 | ecosystem: Environmental > Terrestrial > Plant litter >...
ACGTAGTGTTACCAGACACTCTAGGAATCTGTACTTTACTGAATCGGCTAGGCATGATTACCTACCTACTTGACGGTTCTTCATCCTAATCGGACCTCCGCCTATTCTAAAGCCGTAACGGTTTGCCATTTGTTCTATCTTTGCACGGAACTCGCTCTTAGTAAGCAGACCTTCATCTGAATCACCTTCACGGTATTGTACACGATAGAAAGCACCTAAGATTAGTGCTTCTTCAAATTCCTCTGGCACTTCTGGGATATCGCTATCCTGTACTAATGTCTTTGGAACTTTATTGTAATAAATTGTCATGTTGTATTCGAGGTCAATCGGGCGAGATGTAATAAGCTTACCTCCATACAGTGTCCAGTTTACAACTGAACCTACGTCTGTAGATACTGGGCTTGGGAAGCGACCATTGAATGTCTGAAAGTCCATGAACTTATCTTTGATGTCTACTGCTCGTCCTTCTGGACTTGTAATCACTATTGATTGTAGATGTGAGACATCATCTGGGAACTGAAACATGTACGCACCCTGCGGAAGATTACCTGTGAAAATCTTTTCCGTAAAGGGTAGTTCAAATTCACTGAAGATATCTCGCTGTGCGTCATTAATAAAGTTGTCAAGTACTTGTGTGTCGAAATCTTCGTCATCAAGTTTGTCAACTAATATCCTGTTTCTAATTCCTGCTAGTGTATAACTCATACTATTACTATATCCTATCTTTCATTTTAGTCAACCCCTAAGCAGTGCGTTTCCACATGTACACTGTAATGTAAGGTTGAAGGTTATTGTGTGCTGCTCCACCACCAGTATTTGTGAGGTTAAGACGGTAGATGTTATTATTTGACCCACCTGCGAGTCCCCAACCACCTTGTCCACCACCAGCAAGTCCAAGCCAGTCACCGTTGGATGTACTTGACGTACCATATGGCGAGTGAGTGTGTGAAGGCATTTCGTTTACTGATAATGTATGTGTCTTTGCACCACCAGTTTCCTCTGCTGCGTCAAACTCTGTCTGCGTAGAATCGAATCCCACAGGAACTCGTCCTGCACCCCAAGCTACCCATGTACCGAAACCGAGTAATGTACTTGGATTGGCAGAGTTGGTAGCATTGAAATATATTGAGCCTACTGGATACTGGTCTTGCTTTGCTTGAGCGATTGCTGCTGCGATAGCGGCTGTTACTGCTGTAGACACTGGTTTGTTAGCGTCAGAAGTGTTATCTACGTTTCCTAACCCTACTGCTGTCTTGTCTAGTGCTCCCCATGAAGTATCATAATCTGTTGAACTGTTCTTCTTTAGGATTTGCCCAGAGCTACCGCCAGTAGGAACTCCTACACCATTAGAACCGTTTGAACCAGGAGTACCCTTGACAACTCCATATTCCATGAGTACGTTCTCGTAAGTTCCATCGCCATTAGAAACAATGAGGGGGATTAAGTCCTCATCATTAGGTGCTGCGTTTACTTCATACTCAGAGAGCTTCTTGTATTGTGCCATTTTCTATTCTTCCTGGTGTGAATCTTCCTGATGTTGATATCATATTTATTATATCATCTTCTGAGTATTCTTCCACCATTATTTCATTACCATTTTCAGACAACCATATAAAGTCACCTTCAAACATTAATATTGTGTAATCATTGTTGCTTTTTATTACCCCAGAATCCCCAATTCTAGATGTATAAATACCTGAATCTACTTCAGAGGTCTCAATAACCCCGCTCTGTATATCTCCACTTTGGTTTAGATTACCAGTATCAGGAGTAAAAGTATCTATAGAACCATATTTACCGTCTGTGTTTACGTACCTGTCGTTAGGTATGATTACTTCTGGGAAAGTATCTTTGTTATAGATTCGGAATTTACCTACTTGAGGCTTCATTCCTATGTATTCTACTCGGAAACTACCAGTCTGGTTCTTGTCGTTAGTCTTTAGTACTCTAAAACGTCCCACCTGTGTAACGCTTGTGGTTGTTCTAACTCGGAAACGACCTAATTGCGGTTTGTCTCCTTGCAATCTAACTCTGAATATACCTGTTTGTGGTTTATCGTAAGCATTAAGAACACGGAATTTACCAACTTGAGCCTTATCGTACTTGACAGATACACGGAATTGTCCTGTAATATCTTTTGTGTTAACGATACGGACTCGGAAAGCACCAACCTGAGCCTTATCTACAGTCGCACGGACTCTGAACCTACCTACTTGAGCTACATCAGTAGTCTTTCTTACCCTGAACGTACCTACTTGAGGTCGGTCTGTGGGTGTAGAGACTATAAATCGTCCTACTTGAGGTTTATCAAATATAGCTTTAACACGGAACTTACCTATTTGTAGTCGTAAAGGCTCGCTCGCAATTCGGAACTGACCGACCTGGTTCTTAGTGTTGAGCGTTCTAACCCAGAATCTACCGACTTGAGTATTATCAAAAGTCTTTTTAACCCTGAAGACACCAGTTTGAGTTTTATCTAAGGTTTTCCTTACTCTAAATTGTCCAACCTGCGTCTTATCATAAGTTTGTCGAACTCTAAACTGACCAACCTGTAATTGGTCAAATGTTTTCTTTACACGGAACTGACCGATTTGAGGTTTGTCAGAAGTTGTCTTGACTCTAAACTTACCTACTTGGTCTTTTTCTTGCGTTGTTGCTGTAGGATAGTAAGCTGTTGCGTAGCCTTGACCATACCCAGCTACGCCACCATAACCACCACTATATCCGTCTGCGGGAGCTGATGAAGGAGGTCCGACTACTACTCTGAATTGACCTGTCTGCGTCTTATCTGTAATGGCGTACATAGGAGCTGTATCTCCACCTGTACCTGCCGAGAATTGTTTAACGTATAAATAACTATCCGCTTGATATGTACCCACACCTGAGTACGGACTCGCAATTGTAGGAGCAGTAGCTGAACTACTAAAAGTCCAACTTCCTGGTTCCGCTGTGCTAGCTGCCCATATCTTTACTTGTCGTGATGTACCTGATAAACGAGTACGGATAAAGTAATCGGTGGACATTGACCAAGCTAAGTTTTGATACTGAACAACTCCTGTAGAGTCTTCATACATAACGACTGATTTAACACTTGACACTGGAACGAAGCTGATTGCGTACCCTATGGTTCCCGCCTCTGTAGTACCACCATAGCGAATGTAAGAAGCACCGTAACGACCAGTGCTACCATCGCTACCAGATTTGAATACCCAGAACTTAACAAGTGTTTCAATGTTATCTGATACACCATTTAATGGGTTGTATGCTAGTACACGAGAGCCATTAGTCGAAGCCGCATTTATACGTAGGAACTTACCGTCAGCGTCTCCTCCATCAATAATACGGAAGTCAGAAGTACCGTTCGCAATCTTAACAGCCCAGTCGGTTTGTCCGCTGGTTGTAACGTCCCCTACTGGTTGCTCATCGAAGTTTGTAAAATAAGTTGCCATTGTATTGCCTTTTATCTCATTGTATTGAGATTAACTTTTTAGCTTGCTACCACCTCATAATTTATTACAATATAAGGTTGTAAGTTATTGTGAGCCTGACCTCCACCCTCGAAGCTAACAGTGTTGTTAAAGACCTGTCCATAAGAAGTGTTTGTCGTAAGCTGCGAGTTGTTTCCACCAGGGGGATAACCTGCGTTACCTGGCTGTCCATACTCTTGCCTAATACCGTGTTGGTGAGAAGGCATTTGAGCGGTTGTCAATGTATGTGTTTCAGCACCACCCGTAGCGGCTAGCGTAGTGAAAGTACCAGAAGCTGTCTTACCTACTGGAACACGACCAGTCATATCTTTAAGTGTAAATGTCGTGCTTGTAGTAGTACCATACCCTGCGTTATTAACAACGTGGTCGTATAGTAATGGATAGTCTGATTTGTTTAATGTTTGTCCAGCCATGAATACACGCCCAGTTTGAGCTGTTGCATTCAAAGTTGTGATAATATCACCCACTGCGAGAGATGTCTCACGTAGGATTGAAGCACTACAAATCCAACCTGTTCCGATTGAACGAGCTGTAGTACCCTTTTGTGCACGGACAACCGTGAGGGTGTCAGTAGAGATTGCGGAGACTAATACAATCTCACTGTTACCCATAGTAGATAGTTGACCAGGAGGTGTGTAGGTCATGAAGAAAGGAACTGCTGGCATGGTTGCACCGTATCCCGCTTGAAGTGGAATCGAAGTAGCAGAAGTAGAGGGAGTCATCGTCCCTACTATTGCATTTGCCAAGTTCTTTCTATATTCAGCCATTAAGTGTGATTACTTTCTTTTGAACCCTATCCTTATTATCAGTGTATTCGTAACCGAAACTATATCCAACAATACGAGCTTCCTGTTCTTCTCCGTCAATCCAGTCTTTTTCTACAGTCCTGTAGTAGATTAGTTTGCGGTCAGAAGCTCTGTCAGATTCGTCTCCTAGTTCTATTTCTGTTCCATCAATAGTAAACTTACCGTGAACTAAATCAACAGTGTGCAATGTTCCGTCTCCTACGAGAACGAATAGGTCAACTTTAGCCCCTTGGTCAGTTGCGTCTAGCACATCTCGAAAAGCTGAGGGGTTCCATTCTGCGGAATCATCATGTTTGCTATAATGGTCATCTTCTGGTTGCTCGATAACTACTTCGTTATCTAAGTAAGCTGTCCAGAGAAAGTCTAGTGGTTTTGATACTGTAGACATTGTATTGTCTTCTCCTTATTAGTTTTCTGAGTAACGGAGAGTAAGCGTAATGTTACCGCTATCTCCAGGACTCGCTGAACCTGTGGTTCGTGCTTGTGTTGCAAGATACTGTGTGTAACCTGCGGCACTAAGCGTAGATGTTGGGCTTGCACCTTCTGGACCAACTGTAGAAAAGTTTACAGTAGCACCTGATGTGATTGCCGTGATTGAACTGATATCGCTCAGTCCTGCTGTTGCTGTTTGAGCTGGCGTAGCGTACGTACTAGTAACTGCTCCGTAAAGAGTCGTGTTAGTAGGCAAAGCTCCTGCCGTGTGAGACCAAAGTCCGTTGCTAATCTGGTTAAATGTTCCTGTGAACTTACCAAATTGATACTTAGGAAAGCTGTTCTCACCAGCATTGATAGGAGCTGCACTATAAGCAGTAGCTACATCGTCAACTGATTTCCAGTTAACCTGTGTAACAGCGGTATTACGAGTAGTACCTTTAGCAGGTGAGCCAGTCTGTGCTCCGTTGTCTTCGTTATATTCAAATGTAGCTGCCATATATTACTCCTAGTTATGCGTTCCGTTGATTTGGATACCAGCAACTGTAGCTGTTGCGTCTGTAGCTGCGATTGCACCTGTGACTGCTAGTGAAATACCTGTTGCAAATCGTTTACCTTGTCCACCTGGAACAAATGAGAAGAACGAGTTAGCTGCTATAGGGATTGTCATTACTGGAACATCAGTAGCTACTACTGGTGCACTTGCCTTATTGTAAAGCTTAACAAACGCTGGAGTAGCTGTAGGGTTTGAGACTGTAAGCTCAAATAAGTTACCAGCTGTAGAACGGGCGTTTACAAGGTTAGTTGTAGCTGCTGTTACGAGGTTATAGGTCGTACCAGTTACTAATGTACCTTGGTTAGCTGTAACCGTACCTGATACTGTTCCTGAGTTTCCTGTTGGGTTTAAGTTACCAGTTGTTACTGTAGTAGTTTCTAATACTGCGGTACCACTTGTGTAGGCAGTTGAAATTAGTCGTACATATTGGAAAGAAGAAACGTCAATAGCATAAAGACCAGCACTTGTGATGTTACCGCTTGCGAGATAAGCACCTGTGATGAGGTTTAAGATTGATGTACTCCCTGTGACGTTACGCCATGTTGAACCATTGATTGACGTTTGCACTTGTAAAGTTGCTACGAAAGTACCTGAAACATCAACAGTCAGAGTACGATATTCTGACACGTTGAATGCGGGGGTCGGTGTTGCGTTAGCAGCAATATTTGTGACTCTTTGTTGTGTGTTAGCCAAGTTAATTTCTCCTGTTATTAATAATGCTAAAGTTACTATACCACATAATAAAGACCCCTGCAATAGCAAGGGTCAATATTATTATCTCTTTACAGTACTAGACTGTTCGTGGGATAACTACGATGTGGTCTGGACGGATAACTTTACCACCGAACAATGTTGAACCTGCAACAATCCAGCTCTTAGAGAGGATACGTCGGTCAGTTTCAACTTCAGGGTCAATCTGCACAGCCGCTGTAAGAGCGTCACGGTGAAGAAGGATGAATCCCCAGTTGGCGTTAGAGTTAATCTTTGGAACCTGGTTAGTTACGTACACAGGTGTATCGTAGATAACACCAGCGTAACCAGCACCAGCGATTGAGTTACCTGCACCTTGGCGTTCTGCCCAAGACATATCTTGGTCAAGACGGAGGTCAGCTTTACCGAAACCGTTGATGATAAGAGAGCGACCTTCAGTAGGTACGTTCAATGCGTCAAGCTTTGCGTGAGCAGCTACGAGAGTTGCTTTGTTCAAAGCTGATACAGCGGTAAGAGTGTTACCAGCTGCCACACCAGCTAATGCGATACCGATAAGGTATTTGTCAATAGCGTCTGCAAGTGCGAATCCGATTTTCTCAGTGTATGGACGGCGAAGGTCGTATGTAGACTGCTTCATAAGCATGTCTTGGACCTCTGCTGGTACACCCTTGTACTGGTCAATGACCAAGAGTTGTTCGGTTGGTACAAGTGGAGTGACTGTCATCTCAGTACCAGGAACGATGTCCTGTGCTACCATGTCAGGTAGTGAGATAATGTGAACGGTGTCACCGTGGTTCTTAATCTGCCCCTCATAGTCGTGGTTAACTAATTGTTCCATAACCAGACGGTTACGTCGGTTTTCTAGGATTTCTTTAGCCCAGACTTCGTCAATTACGACAGGTGAGTTGGCAGGAGTGTTCATTGGAAAAGTTGCCATGTGATGGACTCCTTAGTGGAAAATACTTTAATATACTTTCCCGCCACCATTCATAAACTTATCAAGTTTCGCTCGGTGTTCAGCATTTGTAGGGTCGTATTCGGATTTAATCCAATCTACTGTGACCTCATCTTTTACTGGTGTGTCAGACGTTGAAGCGTGTGCACCATCTGCTGAGCCTGATTGTAACTTGTTCAGACGTTCTCTTTCTTCCTTGCGTCCCTTTTCGGCAATAACTTCTGGGTCAAATGCTCCAGCGTTATGCTTAGCTTCTCGAACTAAACGTGGCATGTTACCTGCGAGGCGTAGCATAGCGTCGTCACCATATTGTTCCTTCTCAGCTTGGAGTAGGGCAATGGCTTCGGCTTCGTATGCCTTATCATCGGGGTTTTCATTCCAGTACTGTCGAATGCTGTCAACCATGTCTCTTTGTTTCAAACGAAACTCAAAGTATTCACGGTCTGGTAGGTCAGATTCTTTATCAATCTCACTTACAGCTTTTTCAACTGCACCTTTGTTTTGTGTTTCAAGTTGCTTGCGGGTCTCTTTTACTTGCTTGTGAGCAATACCTAGTGCCTTGATTTCACCTTCTGACAAATTGTCTGGGTCAAACCCTTGGCTTTTGGCGAACCGCTTGAGGTCTGCGTCAACCTGTTCTTGGCTCTCCTCTCCATTGGTTGGTGAGTCATTCGAGCCTGGTTCCGCTGTTACCTCGGACGCAGTATCTTCAACTGAGTCAACCGCTGGTTCTGTTGTGGTCTCAACTGGTAGGTCGGTAGATTCCGAGCCAGTTGGAGTGACTACTACTTCTTCAGTAGGGGTTGTAGTTTCCGTCATGGATACTCCTGATTGTTTTGATTAGTTTTGGGTGACTACGTTTTTACAGTAGTACGCTTATAGTTATAACACTATTGTTTAGTGCTGTCAACACTTTTCTTGAAAATTATTCTTGCGAACTTTCAATTCGTAGTTGTGGATATTGTAATGCATACTTAATACCCATCTTACGTTGGTTGATTAGAGCAGCTCGTTCGCTATCAATAGCTTGCTTGGTTTGTACGCCAGGAATAGCTGTTGGGCGAGACTCTGTCATGTTATCAACATTGTCTTGGATAAGAGCAATGGTTTCATCCATGCTCAATATCCAGTCCTTGTAAGCGTCAGTACGTGAGAATGCTACCCACTGTGCTACGATTTGTTCTTGTAAATGTGCGTTATCGTTATCTTTTGCCATTGTATTGGTCTCCTATTAATTACATACTTACTGGAAGTGGACCTGATGGAACACCGCCTGGGTTTTGAATTGCACCGCCACCTGCTTCTGGTGGAGCGATTGGTGGAGCTGGATTCTCCTGAGGTTGAACAACTAATTTCTTCAACTTGTCAGCGTTCATATCAAGCATAGCTTCAAGGTAAAGCTTTGTAAACTCGAACTGGTTAACGTAAGGTGATTGTGCAAACATCTGGTGGATGAGAGCATACTTCTGACCTTCTTCGGCACGAACTGCTTTAGTAGTAGATTCGAGTTGAACCTTAGGTTCGTATTGACCAGAGTATTCCTCAGGGTCAAAGTCTCGCCACTTCATACCATCGTCAGCACCGATGACCTTAACAGCCATAGTTTGGTCAACGAAGATTTGTACCATCTTAAAGATAATACGTCCAAGTTGTGCGTAACCTTCATCTTCAAGGTTAGTAAGCTTGGTAGAGAATCGCTGTGAAGCTTGGTTCATCTGAGCTTGAATCTCTGTAGCTGTAACACGACCCTTGTCTTGAGATACGCCTTGGATAACCTCGTCAGCTGCTGTAGCACGACGCATTTCTTCCTTGATACGGAACATCTCATTGTCAGCGTCAGCACCAATAGATTGCTTTTCGATTGCGGTTAATGCACCTTGAGGTAGAGGGAAGACTGCTCCTGGGAAAGATTCAATCTGTTCAGCCAAGTGCTTGTATTGTGGGTCAATCTGCCACATGTTGTTCATCACGTAAGTCAGGTTGTCTGTCTTCTGGCTAGAGATGTCGTTAAGTCGTTCTTGTCGTGGAAGGATAACTTCAACATCACCCTTAGCGTAAAATAAACTAGTATCAACATAATTTCGCAGAATTGCAAATGGTAGGAATCCCTTGATTTCTGGGAACTCAATCTCAGTAGTCATTGGAGCCATGTCAACAATACGAGTAACTGATTTAGTTTTCTTCTCTCGCTTGTATGGGTTTTCACCATCGTAGATTAGAGTTTCACGGTTAGCAATAACAATCTTTTTCTTGCGAGTGTAGTATACGATAACTTCAATCTGTCCCTTTTTGTCAGGTAATGTACTACCAAGGAGTTTTTCCTTAACAGTCTTATCCGTTGGGTCGTCTTCATTGAGTTCACCGATGTCATCGAGGTTCTGGTAAAGAAGCTTCATGTTGCCAGTTTCAGGGTCAACAATCTTGCGGTTCTTCAATTCCTCAACAGTAGTCAAGAAACGATAACCAGCATACTTAGGGTAGCCAGGAGTTCCTGGGCGGTTCATGTGAGTAGCGGTAGGGTCAACAAAGAAATCCCGCAGAGGAATGTTCGTCATGTGAGGCATATCGCCTTCCCATGAAACCATCATAATACCATTTCCGTATACAAGCATGTCTTGTACCCAGTCTTGGACTTTCTCTGTCATGTTGTTTTGGTCCCAGTAGAAATCTACTAGGTCATTGATTACTTCTGTTTCTTGGTTCTGTTCTTCCCTAATTGGGATGAAGTTGAACTTAGGCTTACCACCAGCGATGTTAGCCTTAATCGACTCCACAATAGTAAAGGTTTCAGGAATAAAATCATCTGCAACACCATCATATCCACGCTTTGTCCTTATGTTGTTATATGCTGACCAACAGTCGTCCCAGATATTCTGTTTAAACTTCTTTATGTAGTCTCGTGCATTCTTAAAGTCTTTATTTACAAGCCCAACTAATTCAGACTCATACTTCTCAATAGTATCATCCCTTTTTTCTTGTTTGTCAGCCTCGGTTAGTGCTGGTGCGATTTTATCTTCATTCATATGCTTATTTTATCACCTTATGCTTCTTTACGCCAGTAGGCTTTATAACTTTTAATTCCTTCTTATTATTAGCAGACCAGTCCCATAATTGCAAGGCTATAGCTTTTGCCATAACTGTATCATCATGAGTACCTGCTTCTGCGTTGGTGCGACCCTTTTCATCCCTCACATATGAGAATGCTTCTTCGATGAACACGATGTCTTCATCTTTAACAAGTCCTTCTCGGATTGCCTCAGCAAGATAGTCAATCGCCAATGGCTTCGTAATAGTCGTAGTCTTCCAACCAAACTTCGTAGTCGATGTTTCAAATACTTCATCTAAGCCTGTCTCCCTCTTGTAAAGGTTGCTGTAGAATAAGTCACGCAATCTTTGCACTACTGCTAGACCGTGGTTATTAATTTCAGGTCCGATTAGTGCGTAATTGTAGAATCTTCCTAACTTATCCAAGACATGGGCAAACTCATCTGGGTCTAGTCGGTCTGTACGCAAACGAGCTACGGTCTTCATATCTCGTACACGTATGACATCTGCTACTGAGAAGTCCCCTCCTTCGATACCTTCTGCCACATCGGCTCCGATAACGTATTCTTCTCCTTGCTCAGGCATATACCATATCTTTAGTTTAGCATGATTATCCTGAGTAACATAGGGTTCACGAGATTCATTATCATGAATAGAGTAAGTTTCTGTTTCTCTTACCATCTTTTCCATGTGGGCAAGTGCTTTCACATTGAATACTGTAGAACCACTAGCAATGAATGCTTCATGAGGTGTAGACGGATATTCCTGATAGAGAAGCTCTGGGCTTGCAACGAACTCTCGTTCCTTGTGCCTACGGAATCGAATCTTATCATCAATCTTATCTTCTGGTACAATATAAACTTCATTACCAATAGTAATACCTTCTCGCATGAGGTCTACTACATCTTGTTCATCAATCGTATATTCTTCAATCTTATCACCAGGAAACTCGTATTCTTCCTGAATCCACCAAGGGAAAAAGAAAGTCTCGAAAACTGAGTCGCCTTTAATAGACTTATCCCACATCTTTGCGAAGAAGTTACCTCGTCCGTTAGCTGTACTCTCAAGGAAAATCATAGTGTTCTTCCTGTAAGGAACAGTCTGCATTAACGAACCGACCAAGTCTTCACCGTTGTCCCAGAACGCAACCTCCGAGCCATGGACAAGTTGAATCGTATCCGAGCGTCCCGCACCCGTGTTCTTTGCTGTCGCAGTTTTAATAACAGAATTAAGACCGACCTCGTTACCATCTTGGTCTTGAAGTCCAAAAGTAAGGTCAGACCGAGTGTCATATTTACGATTAGGCTTAAATAAAGGGTTGCTGTTATCATAATACCTCTTAAACATATTATACAAGTTACGTGAAGCTGGGTCTTCATGTGCGATAATTGCCGCTGTAACATTCTTGTGTGTAGTAGTATACCAGTAGATGAGTGCCTCGATTGCCGTAGACAATCCCATCTGTCGTGCTTTCAATACGATGATTCGTATAGGTAGGTTATTTTCAAGTAGATATACTACTCGTTCGATTAAAGCCCTCTGTGCAATGTTCGGTTCAAACTTTACAATCTCAGCGTCTTTGCTTTTGATATATAGATTACCCTTAGCATAACGATAGAAGTCCCTGCTGATTTCAAGGATTCTCTTGTTCTGTTCATCGGTAAGCTTTACATCTGCGTTATCCATTTAATTCCTCTACTATATCCATTTGACGTAGCTTTTTAATCTTTGCTTCAAACTCAGTGGACTTGTCTATAACATCGCCCTCTAGTCTTAGCTCTTTTAACTTTTTGTTTATAAACTCAGATTTGTCTTCGAGCTGGTCGTAAAACTCTAGGTTTTCATCTGAAACGTATATCATCTTTTGGTTCTTGCGTGTGCTCATACGGATATTATAACACGTATATATATAATGTCAACATAAAAAAGAAGCCCCCATTACAGAGGCTTCCCAGTTATAATTCGGGGGAAATTCTTATGAAGGAACTTCCGCTTCCTTTTGCGGCTATGCGTATGCATATCCGACTACCTGTATGATTCTATCTCTCGGTATCTTCGGCAGGATACTGTCAATGAGGGTTAGTAGAGTGCTTCTTTAATATAGCACACTATGAATCAAAAGTCAAGAGTTCCTAGAAGAACTTTGCTCCAGTTGAAGTTTCGTCATCGCGTTTGCGACCCTTAGCTTCTTGGTCTTCCTCGACTTTGCTAGCGATGTTTTTGTGACCTTTATAGCCGTTAACTTCTTTAGCTTTTTCCTCTGACACTTCACCTAGATTCTCTTGTACTGGAACTGGGCTTTCGAATTGGAGTCCGTCTACAGAAGTAGTATCAGTACTTCGTGCTTCGTTTTCTTTTTCGAACTTTGGTAGTTCCTGTTCAGGAGATACGTTAGTTTGTTCTTTAGCCATGTTAAGCCTCCTTGGTTTTAATGGTATTAACGAGGGCTTCATGAGCCTTCATCTTGTATTGTAGCACAGCTTTATTTTTATCGCTAGTGCCTAGACTTGTTTCTTTTAATGTACGCTTAAACTTATTTATACCCAAATCTCGTGGCTTGTTATAAGGAGGGAAATCCTCTTTAATGTTTTGCCATCCAAATTTCATCTGACCAAATCTCTTTGCCATCCGCCTACGTAGTCGCCTACTCTGCGAGTTCTCAAAGAAATATCTGCGTCTTGCTTCTTCTAAGCCTTCCATCTAATCCTCCGTTACTTGTGGGTCTAATGATATTGCTATCATATGAATCCAGTTATCTATGCGTGGGTCTTCAAATAAGACGAAGAATTCGTTGAACTTATCTTCATACTTACCTGCGATTATAAACCCTTTGCCATATACTTCTTCTATTTCAGGACTTGGTAATTGGATAGACCATTGAATATGTGGATACATACTCTGGGCTTTCTTACCAATCTTATTTATCTTTTTAGATGTCGAATTCCCGAAGGGCTTCATCAATGTTGGCATGTAATATTTGCTTCCTCTCGATGAATATACCCTGAGATTTACCGAGTAACTCAAGTGCTCTCAGGCGTACCTCATCTTTTTTAGTGGTGTCAAGAGCGAATTGTTGCAAGCCTTGAACAATATGTTCTGGGTGCATTGATACAATATTCCGAGCTTCTTGAATCCATTGTCTATTAACGCTAGGTTGAGCTATGATACGTGCATAGCTTTCTGAATAACCTGCTTCCATAGCCGACTCGTAGGGATTAGCGAACGTAGGACTCTTTGGGTCCATGTAGCGTACAAGGAATTCCTCTTGTTGAGGTGTCCCTGTCCACTGGTTAGGTTGTTTAACCTTCGATGACCTCTCCCTCAGTCCGTACTTCTTTCCCTTCCTCTTGTCTGCCATTTTCTTTCTCCTGCTTTTCTAGTGCTTTCTTTGCTATTTTCAACAGGTCTTTCAGAGATGTTTCTCCGATTCGAGTTGCGAATCCGTACCCCTTGTAAGAGATAACGAATAAGTCCTCTGCTGCTGGTTCTGCGACTAGTGTAACATCATTTTTCTTTTTTGTCATCTGTTCTCCTACTGACAGCCTTCACACATAGTTAGGTCTGCTGGGTCAAGGGGAGCTGCCCCTGGGTTTGCTTTAGCGGCGACTGCCTGAGCATTTGCCATAGCTAAGTCGATTGCGGCTAGCTTATCTTCTAGGCTCATACTGTCGTCTATAATTTGATTTGCATTCATAGGGGCTTCCCTCCTTTTTAGATTATATAGAAATTTGTTGCTTCGTTTGTGTCTCTGTAGTTAATTTCCTCTTGAACCATTTTAACGAATTCAGGGTCTACATCACCAAACTTGAAGGCTTGATACTGGAATTGATTGTTGTCAAACCACATAGGAATTTGTGCTTCCCATGATTCTGCCCACAACTCCTCTGGTAGTATTGTACCATCTTCTATTACTTTTTCATAGTCCGAAGCTGCGTAATCATTACCCTTTACGAGTAGTACTTTTGTGTTCGCCATCTTTAGGCTCCTCAGCTGTTACTTCTTCTACTTCATCTTCATCAAAGTTCACTACTTCTCGGTGTACAAACTGAACAC
>Ga0247740_1000808_pt1 | contig 14039 bp, 10 predicted proteins | sample UWRJL148409B2_FD_180942 | JGI IMG/M metagenome (GOLD analysis project Ga0247740, IMG submission 180942) | Plant litter microbial communities from Arlington Agricultural Research Station in Wisconsin, United States - UWRJ-L148-409B-2 | ecosystem: Environmental > Terrestrial > Plant litter >...
CGCCCTCTATGGCCCGCTTGCTTTTTATGGCCGCCCCTGCTGCACCCCCAATGTCCGCCTCAGGAGTGCAATCTGACCGGACCTATTCGTGTACGCCTACATGATACCTGTTGATGGTATCATGGCCACCCGTAACACGGTTGCCAATGCCCAGGGCCATAGGCTGAGAGCTGTGCCCGTTTGCAGCACCGTCATCTGCCAGCATGTAGCCGTTCGGACAAGGCCTGATATTGGACACGAGCTGGACCATTCGAGACGCTCCGGCTCAACGGACCAGAAGTCGGCGTCCGGTCGTCTCCTAACAAGCAGGCCAGCCTCGTTGACGTGATTTCTGTTTTCTTTTGAATTCCGACACGACCAAGACCACGAGACGCCCGTCCACGTTGCAGTACAGCGGGGACAGCCTCGTGTAACGCCACCGCCCGTTCTGATCATTCATAGCCATTGCAGATATCAGTCTACCGCGCACCGTCCCACGTCCGAGATGACCGTTGGGCCCACAGTCGGCTCTACTCGCGTACCTGCATCGACGCTAGGCTCTATCCGTGAATCTGGAGAACGAGCTTTCGTACATGGTGAGCATGCGATGGTGTCTTCCTTTCGCAAGTTGCACCGGTCTGGGTATATCAGCACGACGTTGTGGTGCAGCGATGTGTTGCTGGAGACTCCCATCTTTGGCAGGGTTTGGAAGCGGCGAAGCTCATCGAGAGGGCTCTCGGTACGATTGTCCCGAGCCAGTCCCTACTTTGTCTTGCGGAGGCAACGCGTAGTACCATATCCAACAGGTCGATGCTGGAAACATGCTAGTGAAGAGCGTTCGAAATCTGATCGTCTGAGCTTGCTAGACACGTTTAGGGATCTAGCCATGTGCACATCGTGAAGGCTGAGCGTTGCAGGCGTCAGCTACCTGCTCAAGCGTGGTAGATCTGGCGCGGGGAGGACTGTGACTTCATGGCCTCTCCTGTTCTGCTGCTATAGGCAGTGGACGATGGAATAAGTGCGCTTGCAACTTGGCCGCACCAGGGTCAGGGTCCATGTCGGCAGCGCGCAAGCTGGCGAAGGCATCGACAAGACCTGTTTCTGGGCTGCAAGACAAGCAGGTTGGGCAAGACAGACCGGTCTAGCCGTGCAACGACAGCAGCAAAGGAGGCGCCTGGACAGCGTGCTCTAGCTGTTTCCGATGGCGGGCAGGGTGGCAAAAGGCAGCTCTCATCGCATCCGAGCTCCACCACGGCTCCAAGCGGCCGACAGCAGGCGCGGAGAAGCTAGCGGCAGAAGGACCACGGCGTATGCAGGCAGACAGACGTGCGTACACAGTTGCAGCATTGGAGTACGTTGACCTCGACGCGCCACATCTGACATCTCTGGACAACGACAACGACGGCGACAACGCTGAGGTTCTTGTCGCACCGCCACAGACTGGTCCGATCCGCCCGTCTCAGCGCCGATCTTGCCCTTCGCGGAGCAGCGGCGCCATATCAACGCCATGAGCCACGAGCCTGCTCGAGGCGTGCGAATCCGCGCCGGCCACAACGCGTTGCTCCCCACACACACAACGGCCGACATGAGCAAGCCCGTGGTGGTGAACGTGCCGGAGCCCCTCTCCCACGACTCCGAGGGCTCAGGCTCGGGCGACGACGAGGGCCAGTATCAATTCGCGCCACCCGTCTCCACGACGCCCATGGACGAGGTCCCGCCGCTGAATGGCGGCGGCGGATTCAGCTGGAGCGCATCGAACCCGCCTCGCATGCGCGAGAACCCGCCGCCCATCCAGACGACGACCACGCCCAACGGCACCACGACCGCCAGCAGCTCGCGCCCACCGCGCCCGGGAGCTGTCCGCACGCCCTCGAATGCATACGCACCTGCCCGCCGCCCGCAGCAGTTCTCGCTCAACAGCAACAAGCACCGCAACTCGTCGACGACCCGCTCGCGCCCCCGCAACCCCAACGCCGAGTACCGCGCGCAGGAAAAGGCCTACGTGCAGCGCATCCGCCAGGAGAACGAGCAGGACGACTTCTTCGCCGACGTGCGCACCCCCAGCTTGGGCTACAGCACCGAGTCCGACTCCGACGACGAGTCGCCCTCCACGGCCGAGTACGCCGACAACGACCCCTACGACCAGGAGACGCTCCTGTACTATGGCAACGACGACATGCAGCCGTCGGTCGAGGAGCTAAAGATCCCCGCCAACCGCGAGCGCCTCGAGTGGCACTCGATGCTGGCGAGCGTTTTGACGGGTGACGTGGTCAAGCAGGAGAAGAAGCGCCTCATTGGTAGCACCGAGCAACAGGGCGACAGCACTCTCAAGGCCGAGATATGGCTGGGTATCCGCGCCAAGGTCACCGGTCGCTCTCTGCAGGCCCAGCGCCGTCTCGTCGACGACAAGCGCACAGGCATCCGCCCGGAGCTGGAGAGCATTATAACCTTCGAGGTCCAGGGCGCCACCGAGGCCGGCCAGACGGCCGCGGCACAGGTCGCCGAGATCGTGCGCAAGATTGAGAACATCGAGAGCCTCTTCCCCACGCGCCAGGTGCTCGAGCAGGCGCATCCGCGCGCCGCATCGCAGGCTTACAAGGACGCCTCCGATGCCGTCTTCGCCTGGAACAACACCACCGAGCTCATCAACACGGAGATGTCTATTTTGAAGAAGTGGGTTGGCAACGACGAGCTCGACTTCTCCAAGCCGCGCGCACGATCCTCCGAAGACCACCACCTCACCGACGAGTCCTCCTTCATCGACCGCATACTCAAAGAAGACGGTCTCAAGTCCCTGCAGGGCGAGACCAGCTTGCTCGTGGCTCTGGAGAAGGTCATCCACAAGGCAAAGGCCACGCTCATCGCCAACGCCCAGGGCTTTGCCGACCGCCACCTGCCGCCCTACATTGAGGAGCTGCTCACGCTGATCAACTTCCCGTCCCGCCTCCTCCAGGAGATCATCCGCGTGCGTCTGTCCTACGCCAAAAAGATCAAAGACCCCTCCCAGCAGGGCGTCATGATGGCCGAGCAGATGATTACGCAGTTCCAGATCCTCCTCACGCTTGCCGGGAAGATCAAGGAAAGCTACATCATCATCTCGCGACCGGAGCCCGGGTGGGATCTGCCACCCTGCATTGAGGAAAACTTCGACGTCGTGGTTCTGGACGCTCTCAAGTTCTATTTCAAGATGCTCAATTGGAAGCTGTCGGCCAACAAAAACACCTTCAAGGAAGCCGAAATTCTAGAACAAGAATGGGAGTTTTCCAACAAACTCGGACGACAGCTGGAGGGTGGCGACGTGGAAACGGCAGAGCAATTCAGCTCGCTTACTTCCAAGTCTCTGTCGCGTCTAACGGCCCATTTCGAGAAAGAGCTTCAGCGCAGACCAGACGAGCTCACTGGCGCCGAGATGGAGAAACGGTACAAGCAGATCCTGGACTCTGTACGTGTACGTCAGCGGAAGCTGTTCCGATTTTCGAGAATCCTTACCCAGCGTTTCGAAAATTGCACCGAATACAACATCAACCACATCGACTTGGATCAAGACCAGCTGAGCGACCTCTACGAGTCCCTTGTCATGACTGGACACTTCCTGGTCGAAACATCGGGTGGGGACAACAGTGGTCTGAACATCATTGCGTCTCCTGCTTTGCAAGACCGACCAAATGACATACAGTCTCTTCTCACTACTTGTTACCACGCAGAGGAAAACCCTGAAGACCCCTCGAATCCTTATGCGCTCATCATCAGACCAGAAGAGCCTCTCTATTGGACCGGGAAGAAGCTAAACGCCAACATTCGGACGCCCCACCTGGATGTAAAGCCCGGCAGGCTACGCCTTGTTGCTGATGGCTCGCAACAACGCCTCGCAAATGCCAATGCCTCCTTTTTGCATGCAATTGGCACTGACCTGAACACACTGATTGACCAGAGGGCCAACCTCCCACGTGTCAACCAAGAGCTTCAGAAGATCAAGAAGACGGCGTACAAGCTGTCCAACACCATTATGGACAGTGTTGAGATTGTGCGAAAGCAGACCGCTGGCCTAGATTGCCAGGATCTTATACAAACCTGCTTTGCCTTCGCCACTGAGTTCGGGCAACGTTCTTTGCTATATATGGACTACAACCGACGCGCCATGAACAACATCAAGCTGACCAGGCTGGCTTTGGACTGGGTCAGTTTCATCTGCGATGACTGTATTTCTTCTGACCGCAAGACCTTTCGCTGGGCTGTCGTTGCTTTGGAGTTTTCCATGATGATGACCCGAGGACAAAACATCCTCTCCATAAGCGAAGAAGAATATTCCAAGCTGCGACTGAAGGTGGCCGGCTGCATGTCGGTCTTGATATCGCACTTTGATATCATGGGTGCTCGGTCCACCATCGCCGCCCAAGCCGAAAGACAGCGACTAAACGCCCTCGCTGGAAAATCCCTGTTTGATCCCAAGAACCAGAAGGACGACGATGAGTTGATTCAGCTGATTCAGGAGCAGTGGATGCAGAGGCTCGAGGAAATCGATGTTTTTAGGAAGGACAAGGAGGCCGAGCGCCAGACTCTTGGACGCGTCTTAGAAGACTCCAACGAGGCTGACCGGGCGCTAACGTACCTATCATCCTCGGCCACTAACGTGACCTTACGATGGCAACAAGGACAATTCGTAGGCGGCGGCACCTTTGGATCCGTATACGCAGCCATGAACCTTGACTCTGGACATCTAATGGCTGTGAAGGAAATACGCCTTCAGGACCCTCAACTTATCCCGACCATTGTTGCTCAGATCAGAGATGAGATGGGCGTTCTACAAGTACTAGATCACCCGAATATTGTGTCCTACTACGGGATTGAGCCACATCGAGACAAGGTGTACATCTTCATGGAATACTGCTCAGGTGGCTCGCTGGCCGGCCTACTGGAGCATGGGAGGATTGAAGACGAGACGGTGATTCAAGTGTATGGACTGCAGATGTTGGAAGGTCTTGCATATCTTCACGATTCTAGCGTTGTACACCGCGACATCAAGCCCGAAAGTAAGTGCATATGGTGACAACAAAACACACGACTTTTCTAACGCGTTATAGACATTCTGCTCGACCACAACGGTGTTATAAAGTTCGTTGATTTCGGAGCAGCCAAAGTGATTGCACGTCAAGGCAGAACATTGGCCGCCGAGCATACGGCTACCCGACAAGGACGACAAAGATCGATGACCGGAACACCCATGTACATGTCGCCTGAAGTGATTCGTGGCACTGGCCTAGGCCGTCACGGGGCTGTCGATATCTGGTCCCTTGGGTGTGTCATCTTAGAGATGGCAACGGGTCGCCGACCTTGGGCGAATATGGACAACGAGTGGGCCATCATGTACCACATCGCACAAGGCGACCCTCCTCAGCTTCCAACCCGGGAGCAGCTCAGCGATCAAGGCATCGACTTCTTGAAGAGATGCTTTGAACGCGACCCTGTGACCCGCGCATCCGCCGTGGAGCTATTGCAGCACGACTGGATCATGACATTGCGAGCGCAATTGTCGCTTGAGCCGCCGACGCCGAGCACCGACACATCAAGCTCAGGTCCGAATAGTGCCACTAGCACCCGCCAGAACTCAGCCGTCTATGGCTAGGAGCCCCTACCCACTAGTTTTGGCAGGTGTTGGCTGACTCTTTCTCCGCTCTTTAGGCCCCCGTATCGTCTCATACGGCCCGAGCTGGCCACTACCTTCTCGCTCATCTTGCATAGCGCAAGATACTTGTTGTATACGACGGTCCTGTACCGCTTCCGAGCCCTAAAAACTGGTATTCATCCTTGCTATAATGGTAATTTTGGCACGACCTCGACATATCGGGGATTGGTTCGACCTAGTACACTGCCTTTGATGCATTGATTTGAGCATTCGTTTGGAGTCTTGCATGAGCGACGGAGTTTTCCTTTGTCTTGGGGATATGGGCGGGGCTTGGAAAGAGCCCATTTTGTAGTAAAATTCCGACCCTGTCTGGCAAGGCGGGTGAAATAGCAACAATTAGGGCTCCTTTGAGGAGCCAGTACACTACCATAACTGCAACCGGAACTGCATTCGATGTGTCGTTGAGTCACTCGGAGGTCCGCATCACGTGCTGGCTCGTCACCGCTCGGCCGCTTGTTTCGCCGCGGGCCTTCGTGCAGGACAACATTTTCTTGAGTCACCCCGCCATCCATGCCCCACCTCGCAGCACCTTGCCCAAGCGCCCTACGTCGTGCCGGCACGCTCGTACCTTCTTCCCTTTCCCGATCAAACGCGTTTACTCTTACTGCACGCCCTCTACTACCTTTTCTGTGGCCCACGCACGCCCAACCGCGACTCCGACGCCAACTCCAACGCGCACACTCGACCGCCCTACGCGCACCCGAGACGCGGCAAGAGGACCAACACCACGAGCTCTCCAACGGCGCAATGGGGAAAAAGGACGGGAACTACCAGCTGAAAACGCCCAAGGGCACGAGGGACTGTATGTCAGCTAGGTCTAGAGCGTCGCCACACGTGCTGATTGAGAGCAGGGTCAGGCTCCGATGTCGTTCTGCGCGAGCGGATATTTGACACCATCACCAAGGTGTTCAAGTAAGTCATAGTCCTACGGGTGTATAGTGGATACTGACCATGTTTGTAGACGCCACGGCGCCGTCACCATAGATACGTACGATCAACCTCTGCTACCGCCTGGTAGTATAATGCTGACCGCATTAGACCCGTCTTCGAGCTCAGAGAGACACTCACCGGCAAATATGGCGAAGACAGCAAGCTCATCTACGACCTTGCCGACCAGGGCGGCGAGATCTGCTCGTTGCGCTACGACCTCACCGTTCCCTTCGCGCGCTTCTGCGCCCAGAATGCGACGCAGAACATCAAACGCTACCACATCGCCAAGGTCTACCGACGAGACCAGCCGGCCATGACGAAAGGCCGTATGCGCGAGTTCTACCAGTGCGACTTTGACATTGCAGGCCAGTACGACTCCATGCTGCCAGACGCTGAGGTATTGAGGGTCATCAAGGAGGTATTTGAAGATTTGCCCGAGTGGAAGGGAAAGTACACTATCAAGATCAACCACAGGAAGATCTTGGACGGCATCTTCCAGATATGCGGGGTCCCCACAGATAAGATCAGGACCATTAGCAGCGCCGTAGACAAGCTCGACAAGGTACGCAGACGAGGCATTGCCAAACATGGAGCGTGGTTGCTAACAGCAGCAGTCACCGTGGGAGGAAGTCCGGCGGGAAATGGTCGAGGACAAGGGGCTGGACGCAGACATCGCCGACAAGATCTGGACATATGCCCAACTCAAGGGCGGAAAGGAGATCGTGACGCAGCTTCAGGCGATACCCGAAGTCCAGGCCAATGAGTCAGCAAAACAAGGTCTGGAAGACATGGCCCTCCTCTGCAGCTACCTCGAAATCTTCGACGTCCTCCCCGCCCTTTCTATCGACATGTCCCTTGCACGCGGTCTCGACTACTACACCGGCATCATCTACGAGGTTGTAACGGAAGGCTCCGCGCCTTCAGCATCATCCAAAGACGTGGCCAAGAAAGAGAAGAAGCAGAAGAAGAGCACGGATCCGGACGAAGATCGCTCCAACGACCCTACGATTGGTGTTGGCTCAGTCGCAGCAGGTGGCCGCTACGACGAACTCGTCGGCATGTTCAGTGGAAAACCCATTCCTTGTGTCGGCATCTCCTTCGGTGTGGATCGCATTTTTAGCATCACCAAAGCCCGCCTCGGCGAACAAGTCATGCGCTCCACGGAAGTGGACGTGTTTATCATGGCCTTTGGGGGTGGTAAAGACTTTACCGGTCTCCTCCCCGAGCGCATGCAGGTCGCCAAAACCCTATGGGATGCTGGCATCAAGGCGGAGTATATGTGGAAGACGAAGCCCAAGCTACAAAATCAGTTCAAAGCCGCCGAGAACGCAAAAGTGCCTTGGGGGGTAATCCTAGGCGAGGATGAACTGAAGGAGGGCAAGGTTAAGATTAAGAGGATGGACTTGCCGCCAGGAGACCCCGGGAAGGAAGACATCGTTGTGGAAAAGGCGAATCTAGTGGAAGAATTGCGCGCAAGGATTCAGGGCAAGACGAGTCTGCCGGATCGGACGGCACAATAGCGAGTCTAGAGTTGCTTTGTGGGTAGGAATGGGTGCTTGGTGCAAACCAGAAGAGTCACATTAGGAAACAAAACGCGACATCGGCCGCATATGTATCAGTAGCTTTTCTAGAGAGATGTGGCAACGTGATATCCGGCATAGAAAAAGGAGTTTCGGGGTGGTTTCATTAGACCCATCCTCAGCGAGGCTCTCCTTCGAAATCAAGTTTGGAAAAACATCTCTGAAGCGTTTAGTCTTTAGTGCACTAGTTGTTCCACGTTACATTTCACATTCATCCACGCGGTCTCATTCGTGGAACGGGAGACTGAGCAGAACAAGATCCGAACGGGAAGGGGTTTGAAGCGCGAAAGTGAAGAGTCCGTGTGACTACTCCCTCTCATGAAAGTAGCTGCTCATTGTCCAAGCTACATAGCAATATGCCGTGCCTCCATTTGCCATCCAATGCCCGCTGCAAAACACATCGCCAATCCAAATACCCTGCGGAACGGACTATCCAGGCCTGTCCCTTCTGACCACGGCACCGGCGCTCCTGGCGGCCTTCCCGTACAGACCCATATGTATCGAGTATATGACCAAAGTATAGCAGCACCCAAATGAACATACCGCATCCCACCAGCACCCGTCCCGGACAATATTTCCCAAGGACGACAAAAGCCTCTCAAATGGCGCCATAATATATGTTTTCAAGCACGGCTCTTCCCTCGAGCAGACCTCTTTTGCCCCCCTTGCACACTTTGCCGGGGACCTTGCGGCCTGTTCTCAAGACTTCGGGACTACTGCTCGGCGTCTTCTGATTTCCTCCCGTGCGCTTCGGCGCTCTTAGATTTCCCTGACTGCCCGGTGTAGTGACGTCCATCAATGGTCTCCGCTTCTTAGTCGGGCTCGGTGTAGGCGTCTTCTTCGCCGCTGTGAACTCTGCTGATGCATCGAGGCGTCGGTGTGTCGGGGGCGTTTTCGCCGTGGCTTGTGTGATGCCTTCGTCGAACGCATGGCCATCTACCATGTGCTGTGTGAGGTCGAGAACCCATCCTTTGTCGCGGCAGAGCGATATGATGTCGCGCAGGAGCTCGTTGTTGCTCAATGTCTTTTCGCTCCCCAAAATGACAAGCTTGGAGCGGGCGCGTGTGAGCGCCACGTTGATGCGACGGCGGTCCTTCAGCAAATCGCCTACAATACCGTCCTCGTTGCTGCGCACACAGCTCACAATCACGACCTCCTTGTCCCGTCCTTGAAACTTGTCCGCCGTATGCAGTTCCACTGCACTAGCGCCCGGTCCCGTAACCGGCGCAGCCAACTCTGAAGTCTGCGTCTGCGTGTAAGCGGACGAAAGCGAGGAGCGAAGGAGCGCAAGTTGACTGCGATAGAAAGCTATGACGCCAATTTCGGAAGCAGGGACACCGAGACTGAGGAGGGAGAGTGTGAGATGGGTTACGAGGCGTGCTTCGAGTGTGTTGTTTATGCGCGGCCCGGACTGGTTTTCCAGGCGAGTAGAGCAGAGGTCGGTGTTGATGAAGACGACAGGAGAGCAGGGAGAGAGGGAGCGCGATAGCCAGCAAGTGGATGACGTAGGGTCCGGACATATGGATTGGGTCAGCGCGCGTGAGGGATGGGATCGATGATGGTTCAGTAAGCCATGCGGGTTCGGATGAGTTAGTTGACGCGATGCGACCGAGGCGGTGCCGCACTTCAAGCGTCCAGAGTAGATGAATGTATTGGAGATGTGCATGATGTCGGCACACATGCGGTATTGATGCTCGAGACTAGTGACGGCTTCCGGATGTGCCTCACACAGCAATTTGAAGAGCGAAACGTCAAGACCGCCTTCTGCGGCTTCCTTGTTTTGGACAAGAGGAGGAAGCTGGTAGTGGTCGCCAACAAGAACAAACCTCTGCGACATCCGGATGGGCCCAAGACAGACTGGTAGCGTGATTTGCGATGCTTCATCGACAATACAGTAGTCAAAAACGCGTCGGCTGAAGAGAGGGTGACTGATTGACAAACAGGTTGTGGCGACCACGGGAGGCTCCATCCAAGATTTCTCGAGCTCCTCGAGGCTGTCTTTGGGTTCTGCGGCCAACGTCGCAAATTCCCGCACGTCCGGGTGGATCTTCGCAGATGCTCCTAACCGAAGGATGCCGATATTATCATTGCGAATTTTGAGAAGGATATTGTCGACGGCAGTGTGTGTGTAGGATGTGAGCAGCACACTCTTGCCCTTAGACACCAAAGCTCGGATAATATGGGCGACGGTCGTGGTCTTGCCCGTTCCTGGCATGCCAAGGACAAGAGCATAGTCTTTTGCCGACATGACCTTAGAAACCGCTGCCTTTTGGTCGGCATTCATAGACATCTGCGAGGAATCCGGGGGGGAAGGGGCTGTTTGCATCGAGTTGAAAACCGGCGCTCGTCCGTCAACGATCAATGAGCGCAGGTCCCGGGCTTTGTAGACATTATCGTCCATAATCTGGATGAGGTTGTTGCGAGCAGCTGCCATGCCATTGCTAAACTCGTCCTTATCCAATCGATAAAGCACCGGCTCTTCATCGTCCTGGCACTCTGGCACTAGTTCGCCTTCTTTGGTGACTTCCATAATGCCTGCGAAATTCTGGTTCGTTTGCGAATGAAAACCAGGAAGCTTGGTCCGAGATTTATGCAGTCGTCTGTCAACAGCAACAGTGATGCGGCGCTTGCGGACATTCGTAACGTAGCCATTGGCGAGCGCGAAGTGACCCTTCTCATCCGAAACTACGACAGGCTCGCCGATGATAAGCTGTGACTCGGTGAAGGAGAAGCCGGGCTTCGGCTGTCGCTTTGTGAACGTGTAAGAATACCGATTGATCTTTTGTCCATTCTTATCTTCGTGCCCGGATCCCAGCTCCAGCACAACATTCGAGAAGCACCGGCCAAGCTTTTCGCGTTCAGTGCTGAGCATTGTCCAGAGCTCGCGCCGGAACTTCATCATATCCGACTCTTCCTTTGTTAGTAACGTGTCCCACTTCTTCATGAAGGCCTGGTCAGCGGGTTTCAGAAACTTGACCAGCTCATCATATCTCTCTTTGGCCTTGTTATTCAGGCTCTCGCCATGTCCGTCCTCGACGAGGTTGTGGTAAAGGAAGCAAGCTTCTTGCGCGTAACATTTCTGGCACTTGTGGTCCTCCTTTAAGATCGGAGGCAGCTCGATTCGATCCCGGACGTAGCACGCCAATTCGTTGCGTTTAATGATCATGTGGATAATGTCATTACGAATAGCGGGAATGCGACTAGTATCCGAAGTTTCGAGATAGTACAAGATGCCGTATGCAACATCGACATCTGGTGAATTAGCAAAGCCAGATATGTATGAAAGACTGCTGCTTACCATATCGGTTAGATAAAAGCAAGTTGTACAAGGCTGTCTGCGCAACGTGCGCCGCGTTGGACGAATTCTTGCCCGTCTTTACCTCGAATGGAACGGTAAGAGTGCGTTCACCTTGGTCATCTTTCATAACCACCTGAACCGTAGCATCGATGTTGCCTTTCAACCCATACATGGGTGACCAGACGTGCTCTTCAACGTCGAGAAGCTTGTTTATGCTCATAATCGATTGCCGCCCGTTGCGTTCGTGAACAACGGCATCAGACTACCTTGAGTTAGTCCTGATCACAAATATTAACGACTGGACTTACTCTAGGTTCGGCTCGAACAAACATTTCTGCCCAGGCTTGGAGCTCGGGCAGCTTGCTGCTCATGTGTGCTTTGACCTCGGCGCAAGTTGACTCTATCTCGAGAATGCTTTCGAACTTGGCCGGTAGAAGGCTATCAATCGTCTCGAGTAAGAATTCGGAATCCCAGCGATTAGCTTTAAGAGCTTCCTGGAACAGCTCGTGGAGGAGAGTGCCGTAGAGCATCGGCGGATTGGCCTTGCTGGTGGCCTTGACACGATCCTGAAGAACTGCTCGGCGCAGACAGCCAAAGGAGTCGGCAACAACCGTGGCTGAGATCAAATGGTCGGGATGAAGAATGAGCATGTTGTGGTGGTCGTCGATAATGCATTGGCTGGTCTTGGAGAACTTTCCGATAACGTGTACGAAAGAGTCGGGCGTGCACGGGGTATCGTACCACGCCTGTCGCAAAGTAACGGCTTTGAAGAGCTTTGTCTTCTCCTCTTCTACGAGAAGTACCTGCAGCCTGTCAGTCGAGGTGAGGGTTGGAAGGAGCGGATGTGGATACCTTCTCAGGCAGTTGATGGCCGCGCTCGGTAGTGTAGAAGCCTTCGTCTACTCTTTTAACGAGATAGCGCTGAATGGCCCTAGTGTCCTGTTGACTCTTCATGATTCAGTTTATATTCTTCAGTGGGTTCATGGTCTACGTACATTTGTCATTGGTGCTTGCGTCGCTGCAAACTCAGCCTCAGCAAACTCATTAGCGTCTATGTCATCGCCAAAGTCATCATCCTCATCAAGTAGACTGATCACAGGAGGACCCGTAGCACTTGCAGCACCAGCACTCGCTTGACATTCCTGCTCCTTGGACGAAATCTCAGGCCTGTTATCGTAAAGCGATGCTACCTGCTCCAGATCTGCCGCAAATATATCCTCGTCTAAGCCGAACTCATCGTCGCTATCGCCATCATTGGTGGGATGCGCGGTTGGCTCCTGGTATGGTGGCATAGCCGCAACATTGGCAGGTTCGGATGGTCCCAAATCTTCATTACGATGCGACGACTTGGGCGCATTAGTCGTGATCTCGAAAGCATCCACCATCTCATCGTCGAAATCGCCAAATTCGTCTGAAGAGCCGGAGCTTCTGCGCCCTTGATCCATCTCATCGTTCACGTCCACGACGCCTTCCATATCTCCTCCAAGAAACTCGGATATTTCTGTATACTGAGTATACTCATCTCTGCTGCGCCGCTGGAGAGGAGAGTCCACGGGAGGAGGAGCGTGTCGTTCCGGATTCGGCAGCGGCGACGAGCTGGAGGGAGGTTGTGAGGCAGCGTTCGGCTGTGGCTTTGAGATAGACTCGCGCATCCTCTCAACCATACCGGCCAGCTTCGACTTCTGCTGCGGCTGGCATTGAAACATGCCGTCGGAGCTCGGCTGGTGAAAGACATCCTCGGTTTGTTCTTTGGTAGTGGCAAAGGCCGCAACAATCCGTCTCTTCTTCTTCTTCGTAGAAGCAGGAAATTCGACACCACAGCTCGCCCATCTCCGCAGTCCACTCACGCTCCCAGCATTGGCCGAAGAGCGCGGCGAGGCTTCGCTGATCAGGTGGGCGAAGGCGACGGCTTTGGTCCCACTCGGAGTGCCCTTGTTGTTTGTGTATCGATTCCAGAGTTCCGTGTTGGGGTCGGCCTGAGGGGTGGTGAAGTGCTTCCGCGTCGAGTCTGGCCCTCTTGGGTCCTCTTGAGATGGCGCTGCTGGAGACGAGCTCCTGGCCCGTTTCCTCTTGCGGGGGAGCGGGGTATTTGCTGGCTGCGACCCTCGCCAGCACAGCTGCTCCTCGGGCGAGACCACCGGCTTCATCATGTGTCTGCTGGAGTCGTCTACGTTTCCCACCAGCTCAGCCAAGGGAAGTCGTGCAGCGGGTGTTGAGGGCGGGGGGCATGTCTTGGACGTGGCCAGCTTCGGCGTTCCGCATGTCTTCTCGGCCACGTCTACGAGTGCGGGTGTGTTTTCCTTGTTTGCATTGCCATGCACGACAGGCTCGACGGGCGGGGCGCCGTCGACGAACTGGAACCTCTTCAGCTTGGTGCGGGTTTGTGTCGAGGGCATGATGGGCGGCTTTGTCGTCGGATGCTGCGGCGGCCCGTTGTGGTTATTGGGGCGGGCGAGGGGTGGTGCGTCGCGTGGACGGTGCCATTGACGCTTGACGTGCTGCTTGGGCTTGGGATTCTGGTCGAAGAAGGACTTTTGACGCGTTGACATTGAACATTGGACAGGACAGG
>Ga0247740_1000809_pt1 | contig 14037 bp, 12 predicted proteins | sample UWRJL148409B2_FD_180942 | JGI IMG/M metagenome (GOLD analysis project Ga0247740, IMG submission 180942) | Plant litter microbial communities from Arlington Agricultural Research Station in Wisconsin, United States - UWRJ-L148-409B-2 | ecosystem: Environmental > Terrestrial > Plant litter >...
CCGACTGGGCCACAGACGCCCGCAACCCCCTCAACTGGTCGTCCGCGCGGAGATGGACCATCATTGTTGTACTTGCCATCACAAACTTTGTCGCGTATGTTGCATGTCTACTCAGTCTGTGGGCGTTGGTTCGGCTTGTTAATCCCACGACAGGGCCATGACTACGGCATACGAGCCTGGCTTGGACCAGATCCTGCGCGACTTCCACGCACAGGACAAGCACTCCCTGGGCGCGCTGTCCATCTCGATATACACGCTCGGATACTGCATCGGCCCTCTGATCGTGGCGCCTGTCAGCGAAATCTACGGGCGCATCTGGCTTCTGCGCGTGGCCTATCTCGTCTTTCCCTTGACCCTCGTCGGCTGCGGAGCCAGCCGGAGCATTGGCGCCTTTATTGCGCTTCGCGCCATCATGGGCTTTGCGGGCATTGTCTTTCTCTTGCTGGGTGTAGCCATTGTGCCAGACATTATGCCACGGGAGAAGAGGGGGATATCGTTGGGTGCAATGTTGACTGGGGCTGGTCTGGTACGTTTACGTTTCTTGCATTCACACATCATATTTCTGTCTTTTTCCCCCTCAAACGGGATATCTCCGTAGCTGAACACCAAATGACGAGGTCGAGATGAGGCTGGATTGTCCTGCTTCAAAAACAAGCTAATTGATCGCTTAGGGTCCAACATTAGGTGAGCAGTCCGAGGCAAATGAAACCATCATCTCACAGTATCTAGGGCCAATCATGGGCGGCTACATCGTAGAAAGAACCACTTGGAGATGGATATTCTGGGCCTGTGCCACCGCGGTAGGAAGTCTGGACCATCATGCAGAATGCTAGTGCTGACACCAGCATGAACAGTTTGCGCTGCTGGCGGCGGTAGGCTGCTACATTTTGACAGAGACGTACAGCCCCGTCCTTCAGAAACGAGTGGAACAGCGTGGTAGTAACTCGAAGACTGGGGCAAAAGCCCCATCTGCCACTTTCCAAGACAACCTTCACGTCTCCAGCCCATTATCAGCGCGACTCATCGCCATCTTCAAAGGCCCCTGGGTCCGTCCCGCCCAGATGCTCATCCAGTCTCCCATCGTCCTGTTGTTTGCCATCTACACCACCGTCACCCAAGGCTACCTCCTCCTCGTCTTTGCAACGCTAGGTCTCGTCTACCAAGACCACTACCACTTTTCCCCCGGGGCGAGCGGCCTCGCCTACCTCGGTCTCGCCGTCGGCCTGACCATCAGCCAATTCACTCTCGGCCACTTCTCCGACAAGCACATTGCCCGCATGGCGCGTCTCCACGGCGCTCACAAGCCAGAAGACCGCCTCCCGGCCCTCCTCATCGGCGCCCTCATCATCCCAGTCAGCCTGCTCGCCTACGGCTGGGGTACCCACACGCACTGGATCGTGCCCATCCTCGCCAGCGCCCTCTTTGCCATCGGCTACATGTGCACCTATCTGCCCGTCATGATGTACCTGATTGATACGTACACGCAGTACTCCGCGAGCGCTATCGCGGCTTGCACCGTGTTGAGATCGATTTGCTCAGCCATCCTGCCGCTCGCTGCAGATCCACTGTATCGACGGCTGGGATATGATTGGGGGAATAGCCTGTTGGCGTTCATTGCCTTGGCCTTTTTCCCGTGCACCGTTGTATTGGCTAGGTATGGGGAGAGGATAAGGCTGAAGTTTGAGCCGAAATTGGACGGGAGTTAGGGCCGTGACAGAGTTGACAAGGCTAGCTGGGACAGTTAAACGATAGAAAACAATCTCACCTGTATTGTTAGTCTGACCACGACGCGTGGGAAGACGTTACCGATCTGCTTGATTCGAACCGAGACCCCAGAGACAGCATGGAGACGAGGAGATTGTCAAAAGACATGGTGGAAGCACTCAGCTCGGCCATTGACTCTCGATACTGTTCTCCGAAGAGCTTTTTCCTATTCATACCGTTGGGTAACAAGGGATTGCAGACTCGTGAAGCGGGCTAAGGGTGCCGGCCGCGATGGAGCTCAAACCCAACGATACTCATGCTCCACACGTCCACAGCTGCCGGAACAGATGGGCAGGCGCATTGGAGGGGGTTTATCGCTGCCGGTGCCAGTGCTGGAATGCCGCGATGTCTGGAAGGGTTGAAGCACAGCCATGACCTCGGCATCTGACCTTTGCTCGGCATCAATGTGCATGAAACGAGCATGGTGGCTGGGCTGTTGCTGGGACAGGACGCGGACCGGGGCTTGCTGCAAGTAGGCCCTGGCGGCGGCGTTGCAGGGTGTCAGTTTCGCGAGGATGCTGGAGGCGACGTCACATTAAGAGTCTGTCGCCGGTTGGTTCTGCGAGGAAGCTGGGGCTTTAACCATTGTAAGGGTAACCATAGGGTGATAAAGTGGACGAGGAACTGAGTTGTTCATGGTAACTACGTGCTCCACCAAGCTTCTATATAGTAATGAGAGCAAGGGTAGCACCTATATACAAGGGTACCTTAGTGGTAACGTAATAACCATCCTTGTGGTTTGGCGCCGCCATTGCGTACCCTTCCACCACCACCACCGATGGTACAACCACAACCTTGACAGACCACAGCCGCTACTCCTAACAAAGTCGCGGCCGACCGCCAAACACGACGCGGATCGCAGCACACCTCACTCACCCTGCACACCGGCCGGCCTCTGCTACTCCTTGCAATACATGGAGAAATATTTTATTATTCTTATTAAGATTTAACTTGTTAACAAAGCACTTGGCAGAATAGTATTGCTATAGCTATACTAGCCAACTACTAGCTAGAGTGTATATTAGTAACCCATGTCCTAGGAGACTCATCATCACAACTCTATGCCATTAAATTCTATGCCTCATGAACGTTGAGCACGTGACCACGGTCATCCATCTCAACCTTTGTGCGCTTCAAGCTCGCATTCCTTGGGTTGGGTGCATTGAAGATCTCGCGAAGCTCTTCAAGGGTCTTTCCAGCTGTCTCTACGAAGAAGAAGAAGACGACGGCGAGTTCGACGCAGATCCAGCCGATGAAGACGAGGTACAACTTCCAGCCGATCTTCTCCATACCGACCGAGATACCATAGGTGTTGACGACCATGGCGATGTTGAGGAAGAGGAAGTTGAGGCCGGAGCCCTTGGCCCGGGTGCGATTCTCTAAGCATTCGACTGCGTAGAGGGTTTGAAGGGGTGTCCAGCCCCAGGAGAAGAAGATGCCGAAGAGGTAAATGGCGACAATAGTACCGTATGCTAGGTTGTTCTGCTGTGTGGCAGTTGCAGTAAAAGCGGTCAGCAGAACATATGAGCCTAGACCGCCAATAAGACCGCCTATGAGCATCTTCCGGCGTCCCAAACGGTCCAACAAGGTAGCGCCATAGACGGCGGCCAGCATCGAGAAGATTGGGTTAATAGCATTGATCAACAATTGCTTGTTTGGATCCAAAATTCCAGCTTGCTTGACCATCAATGGCATAAAGTACGATACGACGTTGTTACCAGACCATTGTCCAAAGAAGGCCATACATATGACCATGTAGAGACGGTATCGGGCTTGGCGTGTGCTGAACAATTCGCGGAAATCCCACCACGCACTGTCGGTTTGGGTGACAGCAAAGTCCTCGGTAATCTCGTGTAGCTGGAGCTGAACGATGGGAGAGTTGGCGTCGCCGTCGCCGTGGTACTTGGCCATGATGGCGATGGCTTCCTCGCGGCGGTCGTGGGCGAGCAGCCAACGCGGGGTCTCGGGGAAAAACATGATCAGACACATGACGATTGCGGGCATCAAGCATTGAACAACGGTGGGTATCCTCCATGCCCAAGATGAGTTGCCCATGTGAAGATTGGAGCCATAGGTCGTCCATCCTGCCAAGATATTGCCGACCCACCAGAAATTGTTGTACATTCCAGCCATAGTTCCACGGTAGGCAGGATGCGCAAGTTCCACAGTGTAGGCGGGACCAGCTGCGGATGCCACAGAGGCGCCAAAACCGAGTATAAATCGACCTCCGACGAACTGACCCATGCCGTGAGCCGATGCTTGGATCGCGGTACCAACAAGGACAAGAGCACAGCCGACAAAGATACAAATGCGACGACCATAACCATCAGCGAGTAAGCCGACGACAGGGAACGCTGCGATTTGACCGAGATTGTAGACGATGAAAATGATGCCAGCCGATGAACCTTCGCCCGTGAGACCGAAGGAGTTCTGGTAGGACTTCATAGCATTTATAGCGCCCATGAGAGAACTGTCGAAGCCGTTCATGGTGGAGACGAGGTAGCCAATGCCCATGATACCGTAGAGCTGGATCATACTCCGGGAAAGAAGTTTTGGCTTCTGTGCTTCCATAGCGGCAGCTGGAGGAAGTCAGTTTCTGTGCTCAGCAAGATAAAAAATTCTCAACATCTCCTGTCTGCCTTCGCGGCATTGATGTCCAGCAACGTATAGACTTACCAAGAGCCACGGACGCGACATTAGCCTCTTTGACGTTGGCAGACTTGTGCATGTCATCGTCAACAGCACTGAGCTGGTGCGTGACAGCACCCATGTCGTCTGTCTTCTCCGCCATTACTGTGCTTGGATATGAAAGTGAGAAGGAATTCGGAAGGTTGGTTGATGCGTCGAAGCCCGTTGAAGGGTGCGGTAGCCTGCGATGATCTCCAAGAAGTTGAGACGGTGGGCCACTTTATACACCGGTGTTACTTGCAGGCTTCTCCGCAAAAGGAGAGGCGGAGAACCACGAGGGTACAGTATAGCTGCACCGAGGCACTACGGTACTCTGCGCCGTTCATGCCCCGGTACCGGTATTTTGTGCTGGCGTCGTTTCGATGCAGCCACCCCCCTTGGCGTGCTTGTTGGCGGCAAGAAGACCGCATCGAGGCAGCCTCGGCCACGCCATACGTCTTCGCGGTTCTCTAGGTCATTTCAGGGACATCATAGCGCCGCTGTTCTGCGGATGTAGTGCTCAAAGAGGAGCGGCAGCGGATGCGACTCCAGGAAAGGATCAGCTCATTTCTAGATGGTCGAGCCCTCGGAGGTCTTGCTTGAATCGGTCCGTAAATGTCTCGGCCCGTTCTTGTATCGTGAGGGGCATCGATAGTGTGGGTTGCGCGATGAAGCTTGGAGATCTTGGCGGGGTGCATGAGATGGCCCAGGCCGTGGGGCTGGGGGGGGATTTCCTGGAGATGTCCGGAGTAATTGTGGACCCAAGCGCGGCCAAGTCAGAGCCGTGATTGGCCATGGGCAACTGCTTGCATTCCACCGAAGAGCGACCAAATGACGCTTTGTTGGCCCAGCCTGTGGGTCTGGAGAAGATTTTCTGGAGATGCGCAGGAGTCGTTGTGGACCCGCGCGGACAAGCCGGGCTGTGATTGGGCGTCGGCATCTACTTAGCCGACCAGCGACCACACGCCGCCGCAAGCAAGTAGGCGACGTGGCGCCGTAACCTCATGCAGCAGTCGTGCCGCGATTCGGACAGGTTAGCTTCGAGACGAGAGCGCGGCAAACTCCACCATGTGTGCCGGGTCACCTGAGATGCGAACGCTCATCGTGCTCCCGCGATGCACCTGCGGACGGATTGCCCGATGGACGCAAGCCGCGTCCTGAGCGACGTGGGGCAGCCATGGCGGGATAGAAGTAACGAACAGCAGGCAACTCGCCGCTTCAAGCCACCACAACCTCCAGACTAACTAGCAGTCATGGCCTCAGGACAGCATCCCGAAGGAACTCCAGACTGGAACAACCTCAGTATCCTCCACCGGAACACGCTACCAGCTCGCGCCTACTTTCACAACTACACATCACACGCGGATGCACTCACATACGATGTAAGCAAGTCGAAATCACAGAGTCTGTCGGGAACGTGGAAGTTCCAGCATGCATATTCGCCGTTCGAGGCTCCAGAAGGATTCGAAGCAGTATCATACGACACCTCGAAATGGAGCGATATCGCCGTACCTGGCATGTGGCAGCTGCAAGGCTTCGGAAAAGGACCTCAATACACAAACGTCATCTACCAAATTCCCGTCGACCCTCCCAACGTGTCCTTCACCGAGAATGAGACTGGGTCCTATGTCAGGAAGTTCAAGGTTCCCGGGAATATGAAGAACGAGCAAATCCGCCTGAGATTTGAGGGCGTCGATGCTGCGTTCCATGTCTTTGTCAACGGAAAAGAGGTTGGTTATTCGCAGGGCAGCAGGAATCCGGACGAATTTGACATTACTGCCCTTGTGGATCAAGATCAAGATAACACGCTGGCGGTGAGAGTGTATCAGCTTTGTGATGGCACTTACATTGAAGATCAGGACCAGTGGTGGCTGAGTGGCATGTACGTGGTGGAAGTGAAGTAAACTAAGAACACCTGCTGACTCTTATAGCTTCCGTGATGTCTTCCTCGTGAGCTTCCCAAAAGATTCTCGCATTGAAAATGTGTTTGCTCAAACACATTTGGACTCTTCTTACACCGATGCCGAGCTCAAACTGAAAATTAGCACAATCGGATCTGGAAAGATTACGGTGAAGCTGCTGGATGCACAGAAGCAGGTTGTGGCTTCGTCAGATGCAGAAGGAAGCAAAAGTGGCATCACAGAGCTCAGCATCCCCGTGAAGAATCCGCTGAAATGGACTGCGGAGTCGCCTAATCTTTACCATCTGGCCGTCTCGCTCGATGGCCAGCAGCATGTTGCTCAGCGAATTGGCTTCCGACAAGTAGAGATGAAGGATGGCTTGATTAAAGTCAATGGCAAAAGAGTCCTCTTCCGCGGCGTCAATCGCCACGAACACCATCCTACACTCGGCCGAGCGGTGCCTTACGAATTCATGAAGGAGGATCTATTGACGATGAAACGCCACAACATCAATGCCATCCGCACATCTCATCAACTCAATGATCCACGACTTTACGATCTCGCCGACGAGATGGGCTTCTGGGTGATCGATGAAGCGGACCTGGAGTGCCACGGCTTCGAGAGCATCGCGGATGCGTCGCTGTCCAAAGAAGAGAAAACAATGCCTTTCCGCGAGCGCCAACTTCTCACTCGTCAGAAGGCCGCAGAATGGACAACTAACAACCCGGAATGGACACATGCGTATGTGGATCGAGCCGAAGCTTTGGTCAAGAGAGATCAGATGCATCCCTCCATCATCATCTGGAGTTTAGGGAACGAAGCGTTCTATGGTCAAAATTTCAAGGCTATGTACGATCATATCAAAGCCTACGACGATAGCAGGCCAATCCATTACGAGGCCGACATCTACGCGGAGACCATGGACATGTACTCCCGAATGTACCCACCGATCAGCGAGATTATTGCATTTGCCGAGGATGAGACCAAGACGAAGCCACTCGTGCTGTGCGAATTCATCCACGCAATGGGCAATGGACCAGGCAACATCAAAGAATACATGGACGCGTTCTACAAGTATCCCACACTGCAGGGTGGATTTGCTTGGGAGTGGGCCAACCACGGTCTTTTGACCAAGGACGAAAAGACGAATGAAGAGTTCTACGCTTACGGGGGTGACTTTGGGGAGGAGGTGCATGACGGGACCTTTGTCATGGACGGTCTGGTTGACTCGGACCACAAGCCTAATGCAGGTTTGCTTGAGTACAAGAAGGCTATTGAGCCAGTACAGCTTGTTGAGTCAAGCGACGACAAGGCCAAGTTCGTCAACCGGTACGACTTCGTCACGCTGGACCATCTGAGCTGTCAGTACCGGGTTGTCAGCGAAAAGGGTGATGATGCAAGTGCCCAGACTGGATCTATGAAGATTCCCTCCGGAGTGGCACCAGGTCAGACGTTCGAAGTTGATATTCCGCATGTCTCAGGATCTGAAGGCGAGGTTCTGCTCACCATCTCATTCCAGCTGAAGAGCGGCACACCTTACCTTGATCAAGGATTTGAGATTGCAACGGCGCAGGTGCCCATCACTACTGTTGGTGCCCTTCAGCGCCCCTCCCCTTCGGACAAGCAATTAGAAGTTTCGCAATCCCGCAGCACACTGAAGATCACTACCTCAAAGTCAATCTGGACGTTCAACACATTGCACGGCACTCTTACATCCTGGCTCCAGTCATCAACAGAGGTCATCTCCAAGCCACCAGAAATCGACTTCTTCCGAGCTCCCACTGACAACGACATTCCTCAAGATGGCTGGGATTGGAAGGAGAAGCAGCTCCACCTCGCCAAGCCATCGACGCGCAAAGTCTCCTGGTCTCAAGATGCAGGGTCGCTCAAGATCACAGTGCAGCAGCGCATCGCGCCGCCGATCCTGTCGTGGTCCATCGATTGCGTTCTCACATATACGTTCGCTGCTGATGGATCGCTTTCGGTACACGCCGCCGGCACGCCCAAGGGCGAGAATCTCCCACGCACACTTCCACGTATTGGACTCGTCATGGAAACACCCAAAGACTTACAGCAAGTCGAATGGTTTGGCCGCGGATTCGGTGAGTCATACAGCGACAGCAAGCTCTCACAAACAGTCGGCAAATACGCAGCCTCTAGCATCGACTCGCTGTGGGTAGACTACGAAGTGCCGCAAGAAAGCGCCAACAGGACCGACACACGCTATGTGTCTCTGAGCAACGGCAAGGGAGCTGGTCTGACAGCACAGTTCGTTGACAAGGAGGACAAGCGCAAACTTTTCGACTTCCAGATCAGTCACTACAGGATGAAGGACGTAGCGGCGGCCGGCCATCCCTATGAGCTGAGGGAGAAGAAGAGGGAGGAAGTGGTGGTCAGGCTGGACGCGTATCATCATGGATTGGGAAGTGGAAGTTGTGGACCGCGGACGCTGGATGAATATGCGCTGTTGTGCGAGCCGTTTGAGTTTGAGATTCTCCTGCAGAGCGTCTAGTACTCTGTAGAAACGGTGTTGCTTGACGAATTGTGTATACTCCAAACCATCTTTTCCGCTTTTCGTGACGTGGACTCGTGATACAAACGTTGCTAGACTCACTCCCTACACTGTTAATCGATATCCCGTCGGGACGATGGCGTGAATCGGGTATCACCCACCCGCACCCGCACCCGCACTCGCGACCGCACCCGCGTTCGCCGCGTGTCAAATACCTTTTTACTAGGCGTGTGGTCGCGAACGATTGCGCGCAACTCCTACAGCTGCGCGCTTAACTTTAGTAGTGGTAACGTGTCTGGATAGGAACACTACGGGTGATCTGCACCCTATGATAGGGGCCATCCTACTATAATAGAGGGCTTTCCTCTCTATTAAGAGAGAGAGACAGCCCTATATTAGTAGTTATATCGCTCTATTTAGAGGCAGCTACCTCTATTAGAGAAATATACGCGTTACATTAAGAATTACTTATATTAAATTTTAGCTTCTTTAGGGTACTTATACTTCTATATAATAAGATATCGCATGTTATTGCCCGAATCGGACGACGAACGCACTGCCTTGGAGGCCAATATCCGCAGTATTCGCTTGATATAAGACCTGCGCGCACAAAGCCTCGAGTATCTACTACTTCGCAAGAGCCTAATGTCCCAACAGAGAAGCTTCAGCCACCCATCTTCATCCCTGCAAGAACGTCGACCTACTAGGCAGTCGGAAGTGATGGGCAGTTGAAGGATCCAAGGATCAATGGAATAATTATATTAAATTGGGTCACCAAAAGCACATTGTCCTAATTAGGAATCTGTAGGTCTTGGCGCGAATCGCGGCTGACAAATGCACCACATTTGAACCCTGTAACCATCTGTTCAGCACTACTTCGTAAGACGCTTCAGTACAGTATCTTACCCTGTCGTTTGACTTCAACTCCAACACCACACCACAGCATACCCATCCGACGTCTACTCCCATATCAGTATTCCGCGCGCACAAACTTGATTATGCCGCGCAACTTCGAATTTGTCACAGTCTCGAAGCCGACAGAGCCCGCGTCCTCCGAAATCCGAAGACTGGCACATTCACATGCCATTCGGCAAGTGCACGCCAAGAAGAGGCGCTTACGAACGCAGAGATACCAAGGGGAATTAGACCATGCCACTCCTCTCTCGAGAGAGAAGCTGAAGGTCCCCGAGTTACAGGTCTTGAGCCCCCTGAGACTAATGCCTGGCAATAGCAAGGATCCCTTTTCATCTCTGGCAAGACCGCTCTCCTCGGAGGAGTACTTCCTGCTCAACCACTGTAGGTTTATTTCTGGCCACGCCTGCTGCTATCCGGGCCTCACTCCTAAGCCTTAGGAAGGGTATTATCCCCAAGCGGTGCACATCCTCGTACTCCCCTGCGTTCCGACGTCTCATTCGATCGCAGACATTCACGTCATAGTCCCATACTCCATCGGGCACTGCGGCTTGTTCGAATCCTCGAGAGACCCCAAGGTGCAAATGCTGCGAGAATGGGTCGGTCTCGCCATCACCGACGATGCACTAATGAGTGCCGCCGTCCTCCTTAGTACTTGCCGCTACATCCTACGAGACCGACCAGACGATCCGATCTTCATCCGGATGGCTCTGCAGTATAAGCAGATATGCCTCCGTACGCTACGCCGGGAAGTTGATGGCATATCGTCGCCCGTCACCGTCATGACTGTCGCCAAGGCACTAGCCCTTGCGATTGATGATGTGAGACTACTCTATCCCTCAGAACAACGTGCAATGCACACTTAGGTCCAGGAACTGGCGACTAATGAAGTGCTTCTCAGGTGAACACCGGTGAACACAGTGTAGCACGGAAGCATCTACAAGGCGTGCTCATCATGGTGCAGCTCGGCGGCGGTCCAGAATCAATTCATCTCACAGGGTTATTGGAGCGGATGTACCACGCGTTTTTGAAAGCGCTATGGCTCAAAGACGCGGAAGTAGATTTAATGTGCAACAAGGCGTCGGCGAGTCAGAGAAGAGTAAGTATCTCATGAAAATCGATCTTGTTGCTTCGGACCAGTAGTGCCGGATGAAACCGAAGGCTCTGCTCAATATCTGGCGGTTGAAAATGTATATGTGGGAAGAACAGTGATTTGTTTTCGAGTCACCATGCCAAGACCTATTGTTTCCTAATTGGGCATGGACTTGAGAGCATCAGTCCTTCTCATGCCTCTTATGACTCGACCTTGAAGGGGTTTTCAGGGGTATCCTTTCGATTCTTCTTGGTAATAGGGTTTAAATCAAGGAACAGGGTTGCTTTTGGTAGTCGAATCGGGTTTTAGGTAGAGCTGGTTCCCGATAGACTGGAGTGGTCGTCAAGCAACGTTCAGAAAGGTATATAAAGTCTGATCTCATGCCGTTTATCAGGATTCATAACACAATACTATTTTATCTCATCCATCCTTATTTATCAATTACATCCATTCGTCCGTCAATCATACAGGCCCTCTCAACATCATGTCTCCTTTGGCTACGTCTATTCCTGCTGGCTCCTGGGTTCTCGTGACCGGTGCCACGGGATTCCTCGCTTCCCATGTCACCACCCAATTCCTGGATCGCGGCTTCAAAGTTCGAGGCACCGTCCGTGACCTAAGCCAGTCTTCGTGGCTGCTTGAAGGTTCTCTGAAGCCGTACGCAGAAAGTGGCGCTCTCGAGCTCGTAGCCGTACCCGATCTCGGCGCCAAGGGCGCCTACGACGAGGCCGTCAAGGGTGTTTCGGCCATCTTGCACATTGCATATGTCACTAAGATCGTCCCTGATCCGAACGAGGTCATCACCCCGTCTGTAAACGGCATCAAGGCTGTTATCAACGCGGCTATCAGGGAACCCTCAGTGAGAGAGGTGGTCTTTACTAGCTCCGCCCTGTCCGCCTCGCCATTGATACAGAAAGAAGACAATGGCACGGTGGGACGATATTCTTGGAACGACGCCGCCCTCCGGGCTGCTTGGGCCCCGCCGCCGTATGGCATATCCCACGCCATCGCCAATTATCCCGCGAGCAAGGTCGCTGCTGAGAAGGAAGTCTGGAGGTCCGTCAAAGAGGAGAAGCTACACTTTACGGTTAACGTCGTGTCTCCCGCGGGCCTGATCGGCGAGCCTCTCAACAAGAAGCATGTCGAAGGACAGGCCAATTGGGTAACGCATGCCTGCAGGGGTAATAAGGCGATGATGGATGCATTGCCAGCTTGTAAGCACTCCGTATCAGACCCCAGGCCTGGTAGAGCGGTGATCTAACTTGGAGTTCTCTATGCAGCTTTTTACCTGGATGTCAAAAATGTGGCCGCCGTTCATGTCGCAGCCGTCCTGGACCCGGAGGTTAAAAACTCACGACTACAGGTCTGGGGCCACTCCGCCCATTGGAACGAGGTTCTGGCTATTCTACGCAAAATTCATCCGCAGAAGAATTTTGTCGACGACTACCCTGTCTCTTATCACATCAAAGTGTCGCTCGACCAATCTGACGCTATCGCACTTCTGAAAAAGTGGACAGGCATGGATGGGTGGACGTCTTTGGAGAACAGTATCTTTGAGAGCGTCACGAACCCGTACTTTGATGAGTAAGATGTGGATGTCAAACACTGTCACAGATTGGTACAAATACTCAACGTAGAGATTGAATTCGTGATTGGTTCCCATCACATACCCCGAGTGAATTGGTCTCTACATTGATGTTGGCTTCTAAGTACGGAACCTGAGCGGACAAGACAGCTTCAACTCCCGCTGTTGGATGATTAGCTATAGACGTGGGAGAAACATCACTCATACATACATTTAAAAAGCTTAATCTTCACTCCAAAGCCAAACTCCATCCATGCCCGTAGCGACGCACCAATCTCAGCACTGAACTGTGGATCAATTCTCTCGGCGTCGAAGCCCCAGCCTTCGGAATGCACGCGGTCCTGACTGTTAGGGTCGATCTTAACCGAGGCGGAGTTGTTGATTGTTGCCTTTGCGCCGAACGACGCTGTTGCTATGCCCTCCAGCGCACTCGCCTGAAAATGCAAACCGACATGGACGAAAGGCCCAAAGTCGAGAACACTTGGTATGCTAAACGGGGCGATCGGGACGTCAATCACAAGGCGGTCGAACTCCAACTCTTTCCCAAGTCGTCCATTGGCAGTGAGAGCGAGGCTAAACAAGACGTTCGCATCTTTCGGGCGAACTGTAAGGGTCGCCTCGTCCCTTTTTCCATGGCGAATTCGATAGTACAAACCAAAGAGGAGGTTTCCACGGAGATCGAGTACTGCATCAGCCTTAAGTGCAAGGCCTGCAGTCCGGGAGTCTCCTCGTCCAAAGTCAAAAAGGTTTCCGTGGAGGGATGTATCGAGTGTGACTGATAAGTCTTTGTTAGCTCCAGTCCGAAGCATGTCCACCTGGAACTCCTGGAACCCAAGCTGAAGCTCAGCATCCTGGGTGATAGCAACCCAGCTGGTCTCCGAAGTCACAAGGGTAATGCTTAGAGCAGAAAGGCTAGTGTGAGCAGCGTGGACGAGCACTGGAACGCGTCCTGCGGCTGAGGCGCAAGCGTCTGTGGCGACGAGGGTTATTGTACGGCTCAAGTGAGCGTTCACCCACTGCCACTCCAGCGAAGCATGATGAAAGCTGCGCGCATCTTGAAACCGCAAAGCCATGCGACCGGGTTCGCACGCGATCTCTTCGAAACGGCTGGACGCATCATCCAGTGCGCGGATCTTAGCGTTGTCGGAAAGGTGCGAGACGGTCAAGTTGGCCACATAGGAGCCGCCGCCGTTGACTAGGTAGAGCATCAGTCAACGTGCAGGATTATGGTAGTATTGCTTACTGTTGCTCCCCCATAGGAGGCTACTCTAATTGAGCAACTGGAAAACTTCGGCTTCTTGACCTGCGCTCGTAGTATATACGTTGGCATTTGGCAGCGGTGCGAGGTGGATGGCTCCACATAGAGGCAAGAAGGAGGACGTCAGGTAATGGAGAGAACGCATGACGCGGATCGCGAAGAAGGGTGTGTCAAACGATTGGAGGTCTCCGAGCGAAGCGTAGCAGTGATCACTAGAAGATAGCGAGGTGGGTAACGACGAAGGTTGATAAACACATCTTGAAATGATTTAAGTATATATACTGCGGTAATTTAGGTGCTGCATGTTGCTTCAAATCCAATGTTTAACAAGCCGCTTGTAATTCA
>Ga0247740_1000811_pt1 | contig 14000 bp, 14 predicted proteins | sample UWRJL148409B2_FD_180942 | JGI IMG/M metagenome (GOLD analysis project Ga0247740, IMG submission 180942) | Plant litter microbial communities from Arlington Agricultural Research Station in Wisconsin, United States - UWRJ-L148-409B-2 | ecosystem: Environmental > Terrestrial > Plant litter >...
GTACGAGCCGTCGAGGACGCCGCGAAGGCCGGCTTCAAGACCTTCGTCGTGGGCGTGGCCACGACCAAAACCACCGCCACCCAAGCGCTGAACGACATGGCCGTCGCGGGTGAAATGCCGCGCAACGATCCGAACCCTCTCGCTACCAAATATTACCTGGCCAGCACCAAAGACGAACTCGTTCAGTCGCTGACAGAGATCGCCGGGCAAGTCTCGAGCTGCGTGTTCGACCTGACCAGTAAGCCGCCGGACCCGGGCAACATCGCCGTACACGTCAACGGCGCGAACGCGCCGAAAGACACTACCCACACCGACGGCTGGGACTACACCAGCAGCGAGTACTTGCAGGTCGAAGTGTACGGCACGTGGTGCGACCAAATCAAAGCCGCGACGACCAACAAAGTGAACTTCGTGCTCGGCTGCCCCGGCGAAGTCATCCAGTAAAGTCACGGCGTATAGCGGTTTGCCTCGACGGCCGGGTGGCGGTGGTCATCGGGGGTAGAAACGGCGCAAATATCGCGTTTTGCGGGCGCCACCGGCTGGATTAGAGTCACTCCCGTGCAAACGCTTGGCTCGCCTCGCACCAAACCGGAGGCGAAGCGTTTCTCGTTGCTCAGAGCCGCCTCGAGCTTGCTGCGCGGTTGGCATTTGCTTTCGCTCGACGCACCGACCGTGGCCGCGACTTGGTGCGCCGCGTTCTTGAGCGCCGCGGGCGTGTCCCTGACGAGCGCCGCCGCGCACGCTGCAATCGCGTTCCTGAGCCTGGCGACGTGGCTCTGTTACGTCGGGGATCGAACTCAGGATGCGCGGGCCGCGCTGCACCCCTCCGAGCTGCGCCCGCGTCACCGCTTTTACGGCGCGTGGTGGCGCACGCATCGCAACTCACTGGTCGCGCTCGTGAGCGCAGGCGTGGTCGCGACTACATGGCTCGCGTTGTTTGGCCTTTCGCGAGCACTGTTCGTCGATTACATCGCGCTCACCCTCGCTTCGCTGCTGTATTTCTTTTGGGTGCACTCGGGTCGCGTGCATGCGGGTCGGGTGTTCGCCAAAGAGGCGGCGGTGGCGGTCATCTTCGCACTCGGCTGCATCTTGCCAGCGTGGTCCACCGCATCGCTCGAGCGCGCAACTCAGTTGATCCCGGCGGGCGCGCTGTTTGCGCTCCTATGCTGGCTCAATTGCGTCGCCATCGAGCGCTGGGAAGGCCAGGGACGGCTCCACGCGCGCGCGCACGGGTCGACCCATTGGGGAGCAAGCCACCTAACCGCGCTGTGCCTCGGCTGCGCCGCGGCCGCCGTGGCGCTGGCAATTTGCCGACACACGCTGCATCGGCCCGCGGTCATTGCCAGCTTACTCGCGCCTTGCCTCGCGTGCGCGTTCGTCTCACTCGCGGCGCTCGAGCGTTGGCGCGCGCGCATCTCCGTCGATTCATTGCGCGTGCTGGCCGACGTGGCGCTCCTCACGCCGCTCGGTTGGTGGTTGGCTGCGCGCTTCGTGCACTGATGCAGCCCGCTCTGCCGGCCAATTTCGACCGCCTCGCGCGCCTGTACGCGCCGCTCGAATGGCTCAGCTTCGGCGGCGCACTCGCACGCCGCCGTCTGCACTTCATCGACGACCCGCGCGTTGCCCAAACGCGCCGTGCCCTCGTACTCGGCGACGGTGACGGCCGCTTCAGTGCGGCCCTACTCGCGCGCTACCCGAACCTCGAACTCACCGCAGTAGACGCCAGCGCGCCGATGCTCGCCCAGCTCGAACGCCGCGTGCACGCGCTATCCCCCAAGGCCGCGCTCACCCTGTGCTGCGCTGATTTGCGCCGTTGGGGCGTACCGGCGCACAATTTCGACTTGGTCGTCAGTCACTTTGTGTTCGATTGCTTCACGACCGAAGACCTCGACTCACTCATTGCACGCATCACGCCTGCACTCGCGCCGGACGCGCACTGGCTCGTTTCGGACTTCGCCATTCCGCCTCACGGACCTTGGAATCGCGTTGCTCGGTTGTTGGTCCGCGCTCTGTACCTCGCATTCCGCGTGCTGACCGGGCTGCGAGTCAAGCACCTGCCCGACCACGCAAGCACGCTGAACGCCAGCGGATTCCGACTGGCCAGCGTGGGAACAGGCCTGGGCGGGGCCTTACGCTCCGAGCTGTGGCACCGGCAATAGAGAGCCAGAAATCGAAAACGGACCGTGACTACTTGAGGATCGGTGGCGTGGTCGGCGTGCTTGCCTCTTGCTGAACGCAGGAAGACAAATCGAAAAGCATGAACTCGAGCGCCTTCTCCTGCGGGCTCAATGCACCATTAGTGCAGCCCTCGGGGAAGGGCGTTTCTTCGTCGGAGAAATCCTTCGCCTCGCCGCCGTCGCTCTTGCTGACGTGCAAGTCGGTAAACACCACGCGCCCACAAGCCTCGGGAATGGGGTCGTCGTCTTTCACCGCCACCGGCGTACCGATCGTGAAATAGAAAAAGCCCGTGGGCGCCTCGTCGCGGTAGATCCAGCTCTGGGCCCGGTTGGGGCTCAAGCTCACCACCGAGGTCTTGGCTGCGTAAATATCGAGCTCGCCCAAGGTCGTCGACGCTCCCACATTGCGCAGCCATTGGGCAAAAGCCGCGCCTTTGGGGAAATTCTTGGTGTTGATCTTGGTCTTGAGCGGGCTCTGCTCGATGTCGGGACCCGAGTCGAACTGGGCCGCACTTTCGATTGGCGCGTTCGCGCGATTGAGCCAGTTGTAGTGATCGTGATCCAAGAACACGCGCCCGCCCTTGTTCTCGAATTCCACCAATTTCGCGACGTTGGCCGGCGTTTGGATCGTGTCGCACTTGTGACCCTCACAAGAAAAAACCACCACGTCGTAGTCGTTCAACTTGCCGGAATCGAACAATTGGTTGGTCGACGGAAACGCCGTGCCATCGGCGAACTCGTTGGCGCCGAAGTTCTTGCCGTCGTCGCCCTCGCAGCCAACGAACATGCTCACGCGGCCGCCCCCTTCGTCGGTCGTGAACTCCGAGTCGGCGAGGCCGATCTTGCGCAGTAAGCACTCGAGCGCGTCCGAATGTCCCGTGGAGAGCGCGATTTTCGGGATGTCTCCCTCGAGCTGCGTGCGCGGTAAGCGGGTCGAATCTCGCTCGGTGAGCGCGTTGTCCTGACAGGGTTTGACGGTAATGGTTTGCTTGCGGCGCCACTTGCCCAGTTGCACCACCAAGTCCACCTTGCCCGCGGGCACGTCCTTCAGCAGGAATCTGCCGTCAGCCCCGCTCAAGGCCACGGTCTTGGCCGGCACTGGGTCGGTACACAGCTCACAGGCGACCCCAGGCGGGAACGGAGGCAGCGCGCCCGGCGCGTTCGGCACGTAGACGACCGCATTGTACAGCGGCAAGTTGCCGGCCGGATCGTACACTGTCCCGCTCACGGTCGTTTCCTGACCCGCTGGGCAAACCGCGTTCGGGTCGGGGTCGACACTCAAGCCGCCCCCGCCGTTCGGGCGCGCGCCAGCGCCGCCGGACTGGTTGCCGCCGCCCGCTTCATCCGCGTTGCCTCCTACGCCCGCTCGCGTGTTCGGATTGGCACCGAGGCGAACCTCCGCTCCGCCCACCGAGCACGCCACCGCAACGAACAGGGCCAGAGCAACCGACGAGGCCAACAGGAGTGCGGGACGAAGTTTCATGGGGTCGATCGGCGGCGCCTGAGAGCGGCCGCAAAGCCATTATCTTGTCTCGTTTCCAGGGACGAGTCGAGATCCGCCCGCCGTCTCTACGGGATTGCTCCGATGGCGCCGAAACCGGCACCACCACCTGCCCAGTAATGCGTTCGCCACACGCTTCGATCACTCGCTCTGCTAGATTTTTGCCAACCGCCGCCCGGTGGTGCGAGCGAGCAGGCGCGGGTGATCGTTTTGCGCGCGGCCGCGCGTGGCTCAGAAGCTCGCGCAGAATGCGGGCTTGGAGCTAGCGAACCCACAGCCGCGTTTGACTTCATCCCGGATGAGCTCGCAGGGATTGGATGGGTGACACGGCGGATTCGTGGCCGGTGAGATTTGGATGCATTGCGCGACCAACTGGTTTGCCCTCGCCGCGCCAATAGCCTGCGTACAGCTTTGCGGCGGGGTGGCTTTGCTGCCCTTCTCGACCTCCGTCTTGGCGAGCAGGATTTGGTGCGGGATCTTTGCTTCCGTAGCGCGAACGCTTACCTGGGGCTGGGTTTACCCGAGCGCTCCGAGGCCTTCGTTTGAGCCTGGCGCGCAACGCGGGCCGCCCAGTATGCTGCGCCTCGATGCGCCTCTTCCCGTTGCTCCTCGCTTCGACCTGTTTGATCTCGGCCGCGTGCATTCCCAAAAAGCCGCGCCCGCCGGTCGCGAGCAACGTGGGCGCGCCGCCGGCCACGCTCACGCCGACCGAACCGCAACCGGTCGCGATTCACCAAGTCTCGGAGGTCGAACCGCCGCCAGTGGAGGTCGAAAGTGGGCCAATCCCCGGTTTCATGCGCGGCATCAATTTGGGCAACGCGCTCGACGCCACGCAAGAGGGGGCTTGGGGTGTCACGTTGGACGAAAAGCACTTTGCAATGGCCAAGGCGGCAGGCCTCGACCACATCCGCTTGCCGGTGCGTTTCAATGGTCACGCCAAGGACGAAGCGCCGTACACGATCGATGATTCGTTCTTCAAACGCGTCGACTGGGCGATCGATCAAGCGACCTCACGCGGCCTGTCGATCATCCTCGATTTGCACCACTACGAAGAGCTGATGAAAAAGCCGGCCCAGCATGCCGATCGCGTGGTCGGGCTCTGGAAGCAGATCGCCGAGCGCTACAAGGGGCGACCCGCCAGCGTCGCGTTCGAGCTGATCAACGAGCCCGCCTACGAGCTCAAATCGGCCATCTTGAATCCCATCCAGCAGCGCGCGATCGCCGCCATTCGGGCCACTAACCCCACGCGCTTGATCATCGCCAACTGCTACTTCTGGGCGGGTGCCGACTACCTAAAAGAGCTCGAATTGCCGCCCGACCCCAACGTGGTCGCGTCCTTCCACGAGTATCAGCCGATCCTGTTCACGCACCAGCACATGCCGTTCATGCCGGGCGAGTTCCAAACCGGCGGGGTCGTGTTTCCGGGCCCACCCGCCGTGCCCGTCACCCCGGTAGAATACAGTCAGAAGTTCGACTGGGTGACCACCTGGTTTGCCTCCTACAACAGCCAACCCATCGCGACCAACGCCAACGGCCCAAACGCCGTGTTCGACTATTTCAAAGTCGTCGAAGCGTACATCAAAGCCAGCAAGCGCCGCGTGTACATGGGCGAGTTCGGCGTGGCCGACAACGCGGACCCGAAATCACGCGAGGATTGGCTGCGCCTCGTGCGCAAAGAAGCCGAGAAACGCAAAATCGGCTGGGCGATCTGGGATGACGGCGGCAAATTCCGGGCAATGGATATCACGCGGGGCACGTGGACCGCGCCCATCCGCGCGGGCTTGTTCGACTAGTGCCGCATCGGCAGTGCTCACTTGAGGATGATCGTGCTCTCGCAAGTGAAGAGTACGTCGACCTTGGCGCCGCCGTCGGCTTTGACGGCGGCACACGTGTCGGGGCACAAGTAGATGTGATCGCTCTCGATGTAGAACGCGTCCGGCTGACACTCGGCGGAGGTCAACGCTTGGCCGAACTTCGAAGGCGCGGTCGCTCCGCCCTTGGTGTACGCGACCGCCACTTTGCTCAAGTCGATCGTCTGCCCGTCGGAAGGCGTCGGAATGTCGAAGTCGCACGCGAGCAGTGACTTCGTCACCACGTCGCTCGCGATCTCGCTAAACACCGTGTCATACGCGGAGAACGCGCAGATCGGGAAGCGCAGACCGCCCGTACGCCGGCTCAGGTCTTGAAAGCCCACGCCCGCATTGGCCACCGTATCCCCACCGCTCGTGCAGATCGCCGTTTCGATCGGTTCGGCAGGCTCGTACGGGGTGGTCGCGGGCGACTTTTCTTTGATGCCAATGATGCTGTGAAACACGAAGTTCGGCTTTTCGACCGTGCCGAAATTCGCGGGTACCAGCGCGGTCAACTTCTGCACGAAGGTATCGACGGCCAACTTCGGGTTGTCATCGGTCATCTCCAAGAACACCTTCTTGGCACCGGGGCGGAGCCACTCGGACCAGCCGACCTTCGTCAGCTCGAACTTGTCCTTCGCGTTGTACGTCGACAAGATGCGGTCGAACGAGTCCGTGCTCTCGACCTTGATACTGTACTGAAAGAAGCGCTCGGAGTTCACGGGCCGCTCCGCCGGGCACGCCGCGAGCCCACTCAGCGGGCTATTCACACAGATGGAGGTGCTCGCCTCCTCCGAATCCGCGCGCGCCGCCTTACGATGCCGCGAAATCAAGATCACGCGGTAGTCGACGCCACTCTGCTGCAAAATGTTGGCGAAGTTGACGTTGATGTTCTTCTCCACCGCGTCGAGCTCGTCTTCCATGCTGCCCGAGTTGTCGAGCACCAAAATGATGTCGACGGGTTCCTTGATCAACGTGGCCGCCGCGCTGGCCGTCGCGCACGCCGCTCCCGAGCCAACTCCGGCCGCGCCGTTGTCTCCCGGTAAAATCACCCCCTGCCCCGCGCCGCTCGTGCCCATCGCAGGGTCGAAGCCCGACCCGCCCGCGCTACTCGCGCTGCTCCCACTCCCCGCACTGCTACCCGACCCAGTGCGTGAAGGGCCGTCCGAACCGCTACCCGCGCTGCAGCCGAGCGCCAATGCCAAGACACCCGCCGCACACAGCTCGCGATGAATCATGGAGCGTAATGCACGGCGGGCATGATTCGATCAGCCCACGCCTACCGTCAGGGTGCCTTCACGTCACTGGTCTTGTACAGACACACCTTCCCGTCGGGCCCGGTGCCCGTCGTGGTCGGCTCGTCACCGCTGCTGTTGCCCTTGTAGCGCTGACAAATGACGATGTTCGAGGGCGCGAGAATACCCACGAACGTCGCCGTGTCGTTGTAATTCTCATTGACGCCCGCCAGGCTCTTGCCGCCCGTCGCGCTGATGTAACTGAAGACGGAGTGCCGCGCGTACATTTTGCTGCAGTTGCCGCACGAACGGTACAGCTTGCCAAAGTCCGACGCATAGAAATTACTGATCTTCATCGTGCCCGGACCATTGTGCTGAAACACCTTGTCCGAAGCCTTCTTCGCGCCACCGCAGTCGATCGTCATCGTCTGCGAAGCGGCCGTGCCCTTGAACGTCGCGGCGTCCTCGCCCACGTCTTCCCACCATACGTTCTTCAGCGTGCAACTCCCATTGCAGTGAATGCCATCTGCGGCGGGCGCGCCAATGATCACGTTCGAAAGCGTCGCGCCGTCCGCCAACACGAACAACGGCTGTTGATCTTCACCCTGCTCGCCATCGCCCAAGCCATCACTGACGAAGCGCTGCAACTTACCATCGAAAGAACCGCTCACGTTCTGCGTCTTATTGACCTTTTGCGGGTTGCCCGTCGCGGCCGGCCAAGCCTTGCACGACGCGCTCGGCCCAAAGCCGCCCGTCGCGCCGCCTCCGGCCGCACCCGCTGCACCACCCGCAGCTGCGCCACCAGAGCCGGACTTACCGCCCGCACCCGCGGCACTCGAACCACCGCCCTTACCGCCACTGCCACTCGAAGTGCCGCCATTCGCCGCGCCCGCACCGCTCGGCGCGCCGCCCGCACCGCTCGGCGCGCCGCCCGCACCGCTCGGCGCGCCGCCCGCACCGCTCGGCGCCCCCGCGCTGCCATTCGCCGCGCCACCCGTGCCGCTCAGGGAGCCCGCGCTGCCGCTCGGCGAGCCGCCATTCGCGTTCGCGCCCGCCTGACTCGTCGCAGCGCCGCCAGCGCCCGCTTGGGCGCTTGGCGCGCCGGCAGACGGGCGCGCTCCCGCGGCTGCTCCCGGCGCGCCGCTCACTCCGCTCACATCAGCCCCCGGTTCGTCGTCCGCGGCGCCGCAAGCGGCAATCAAGAACGGCACTAAACACCAGTAACTCAGGCTTGTTTTGGTCATTTTACCTTGGCTCGCGCAGCGCGCATTACCGATGATCGCGGCGACACATGATGCAATTGCCGCCAATTTCGATCACCCAGCGCAGCGCATTTCGCTCACACGGCAGAGTTCCACCCGCTTGAAGGCATTCAAACAATCGCGGTCGCCGTCGGCGCAGTCGCCCTGCGGGGAGCGACCTGATTGATGGTCACCAAGCCCGCCCCGTCGCGGCTCAGCCTTCGGCGTCCCATTCCGATCCGCTGCGCGGGAGTGCATGTCGTGCCGGCGTGACGCTTCGTTCGCATTCGGCGTGACGCTTCGTTCGCATTCGGCGTGACGCTTCGTTCGCATTCGGCGTGACGCTTCGTTCGCATTCGGCGTGACGCTTCGTTCGCATTCGGCGTGACGCGACGACGTCACTGACGAAGCACTGTGTTCGCACAGTGAATTTCGAAGACGAAGTCGATACTTTTCGTGGATCGCCCATCAGGACGCGACTCGTCGGCGAAGCACAATTGTACTGTGCGCGCATAGTACAGTTTCGAACGCGAGGGGCACGGCAACCAAGGGATCGTGTTACACCCACGGTTGGTGCACGAAGTTGAAATTCCAAGTGCGTCCCAATGTTAACCGCGCGCGTTGCGGAATTGTTCTGTGCGCACACAGTAGGTTGGAGTCCCGAGAAGAGCCGGTGCGAGCGCGGGGTGACCGCGAGAGCAAGGCAATTCAGCAGTGAGTGCGACTGAGTGATGTCACGGACCGCGACGCCGAAGGCTGAGTGCGCTGAGCGGCACTCAGCGACCATCAACCCCAAATCTCGGGGCTAAATGGCGGCGACGTTGGGAGTGGCGGTGGCGGACTCCGTGGAGGCACGTTCTTCGGCGCTTTCGCGCGTGGGGCCGTCTAGGAGGCAAGCCACGTTCATGTCACCGAGGATGTTGATTGCGGTGCGGCAGCGATCGAGAAACCAGTCCACGCTGAGCAAGAGCGCGATGTATTCGATGGGCAGCTTTACAGCGGTGAACACTAGCGTCATCGTGACTAGGCCGGCTTCGGGGATGCCGGCTGCGCCGACCGACGCGACCACGGACGTGAGCACGACCAGGATTTGGTCGTACAGGGTGAGGTGTTGGCCCAGCATTTGGGCGATGAACAGCGCGGCCATGGCTTCGTACAGAGCGGTGCCATCGTTGTTGAAGTTGGACCCGACGAGGGCGCCGAGACTCGCGGAGCGTTTGCGGAGGCCGACGCGGTTGCACAAGCGCTCGAAGGTGACGGGCATGGTCGCGGTCGAGCTACCCGTCGAGAAGCCCATGATCAGCGCGTCCCGCGTGGCTGCGAGGAGCGCGCGCGGACGCACCCAAGACCCAAAGCGAATGCGCGTGAGGTAATAGACGGATTGCACGAGTAGCGCGAGCAAGACCGCGATGACGAACATGCCGATCGCCGCGAACGGGCGAAATCCGCTCACGCCGATGATGCTCGCGACTTTGCCGAATACCGCGAGCGGCACGAACGCAATCACCCAGGAGAGCACGGTGAGGATGCAGGAGAAGCCGAGCGAGGTGAGATCTCCGGCGAGCTTTCGTTGTGCGGCGGGCAGCGCGCGCGCGGCCACGCCGAACGCCACCGCGATCAGCACGACGCCGATCACACGATTGTCGACGAATGGTCGCAGGAGGCTGTCCGGGATATTGTCGAGGAATTGAGTGAGGACGTCGGTTTTGTTTTCGACGCGAGCGGCGGGCGCGGGCAAGTGCGCGTGGCGGCCAGGAGCGAGCACGTTTGCGACCACGAGTCCGACGATGATTGCGGTCAGCGTGTTGAGCAGCAGTAGGCGCCCCATCCGCCACGCGACCGCACCGCGTATTTCGGCGGTAAGCAATGCTTGCACGACGGCAACGAGGATCAGAGGCGGGGCCAGCGCGCCCAGCAAGCGCAGGATCAAGCGCGCGGGCAGGTCGAGCCGGTGGGCGCTCGGTCCGACAATCATGCCCGTGATCACGCCCAGCACGAGTCCGACGAGGATGCGCAAGTAAAGCGGCGTTCGCGTCCACCAACCGAAGGCCGATGACGAACGCGCAGCGCCGGTTTCAGACATGGCTCGCGTCGCGCGAAGAGACGGAGTCGGACACGGACACGGCGGACACGGGGGTAGAGGCGGCCATGTGCACGCCGAGCAGGCCGTCCTTCCGCGCGTAGAGCTGGAAGAACGCAGCGATCAGAAAGAGCCAACTGAACATGCGCAGCGAGCGAAAGCGCTGCAGCACCAGGGGCGGCCCTGCCATCGCCAAAGCGATCAGCACGCAGGGCAAGACATTGACGAGCAGCCCTTTGCCCTCGGGATCTTGATTCGCCGCGGCTTGTCCCGCGAGTAGCAACATGCCGACGGACAGCAGCAGGCGCGCGATCGGCCAGGTCACGCTTGGCGGCACGGGTGGCGGCGCGACCGAAGTGGTGGGCGCGGACGAAGAGCGATAAGCAGCCGAGCCAGGGCGAGGCGGATGCGACGAGGGCGGGACGAACGAAGGCGGTGGCTCGGAATCCATGGCTAGTCTCGCGGGCGGCCCAGCCTAGCATCATCGCGTCAGAGTCAGCTGGCGCACCCCCGCCCGAGCCGATGGCGCAGCTCGGTCAGGCTGTACCAACGCCAGCGCGCCCCAACCCGACCCGCGAACGTCGCAAGCTGCCTCGCTTCGGCGCGGGCAGCGCGACGGCAGGGTGCGGCTAGACGCTCACCCCAGGCAGTAAATTCACGATCCCGAACACGCGCAGCAGCCAAACCACGAGCACGATGATGACTACGGCCTGCAGCAAGCGCAGGACTTTTGCGTCCATCGGAATGAACGACTCGATTAACCACAGTGCGACGCCCGCCACGATCAGCACTATCACCACATGAAGAAGCATGCGCCCGCCTCTGCAAGTGACGCGCCAAAGGCCATACCCGGGTGAGGGAACGAGTGACCCACCGCCGCGAACCGTCCGCTCCCGGAGGAGGGCGTCCACGACGGTGGCTCGCACTGCTACGAGCTCTGGCGGGGGCCAGAGCTCTCGAACGCTCAGCCCGAAATGCGCTTCACGAGGTCGACGACCTTGTTCGAGTAGCCCCACTCGTTGTCGTACCAGGCGACGACTTTGACGAAGGTCTTGTCGAGCGCGATGCCGGCTTCCGAATCGAACACCGAGGTGCACACTTCACCCACGAAATCGGTCGAAACGACCTTCTCGTCGGTGTAGCCGAGGACGCCCTTCATCTTGCCTTCGGAGGCCGCTTTCATGGCCTTGCAGATGTCGTCGTAGGTGGCTTCCTTGTTCAGCTCGACCGTGAGATCGACGACGGAAACGTCCGACGTGGGCACACGGAAGGCCATGCCGGTCAGCTTGCCGTTGAGCTCCGGGATCACCTTGCCCACGGCCTTGGCCGCGCCGGTCGACGACGGGATGATGTTCTCGAGGATGCCACGACCGCCGCGCCAGTCCTTCTTGGAGGGACCGTCGACCGTCTTCTGGGTGGCGGTGGTGGCGTGAACGGTGGTCATCAAGCCGCGCTTGATGCCCCAGTTGTCGTTCAAGACCTTGGCCACCGGCGCGAGACAGTTGGTGGTGCAAGAAGCGTTGGAGACGATGGCCTGGCCGGCGTAGCTGTCGTCATTCACGCCGATCACGAACATCGGTGTGTCGTCTTTGGAGGGGGCCGAGAAGACGACCTTCTTGGCGCCAGCAGCCAGGTGCTTCTCGCCGCCCGGCTTGTCCAGGAAGATGCCCGTGGCTTCGACGACGGTATCGGCGCCCACAGCGCCCCAGTTGAGCTTCGACGGGTCGGTCTCGGCGCTGCAACGGATCGGCTTGCCGTTGACGACGAGCTTGCCGTCCGTCACTTCGACGGTGCCCTTGAAGCGGCCGTGCACCGAGTCGTACTTCAACATGTATGCGAGGTACTCGACCTCGAGCAAATCGTTGATGGCGACGATCTCGACGTCACCACGCCCAATGGCAGCGCGGAAAACCATACGACCGATGCGGCCGAAGCCATTGATACCGACCTTGATCATTTCTTCGTTCCTTTTCTAGACGCCCACAGGAGGCTCGCGAGACGGCGCATCCGTAGCACTCCTGCGGCCGCGCGCCCACTTCGACCGCACCCGGAAAGCTACCTTCTGCCCATGAAACGACCGAAAACGCGCCGCGTTGCTTCGCCCGCGTTTCCGATAGCGGCGTACGCTCGCCTCAACGCCGCGAAAAAGCGCTGATCGCCGATTTTTACTGTTGACGGAACGCGGCGGAGTCGACTCAGTGGCCGCGGATCAGAGCAGCGCGTCAGCGCTCTACGCGTGACGTCGAACCTTCGCGGACGAACACGAGGGTGGACTGCAAATCGTCGATCTGTTCGCGGCTGCGCTTGACCGCCGCGGCGTACTCTTGACGATCGCCGGCGCGGGCGATGAACTCGCGGTACTCCCGGATCGCGCGTTCAGCGTTTTCGATGAACACGCGATCTCGCTCGCTCTCGTCATGATAGGCGAGCGGTGCCCTCGCCTTGGCAGGCGCGGGCTCTGCGACCGACGCAGGCGCGAGCTCTGCGAGAGGCGCAGTCGCAGCGGGTTCGAGTACCGCTCGCGAGCAACCCCATAGACCTAGTCCGAATAACCCGATGGCCAGAATGCGATCGTTCATGCGTCTAGCTGTGACCCCGCGCGCCGCGCGTCCCTTGGCCGCTCGCGCCGCGCGTAGGCCATTTTGGTCACGGCGGGGCAGTTTGGTCCGCTGCAAAACTGCCAACTATTTGTCGTTCATCCAGCCGAAACAGTAAAAACTCCCGATTGTTTCGCGAGCTCGCAACTTGGCACGCGAGCTGCTTACGGGGTCGGACCATGCGAAATCCCCTGCTCCTGACCTCCACCGCCCTCGCCGTCCTCGCACTCAACGCTTGTGGCGGCAGCAGCGAACCCGCCAAGAGCCCCGACGACAGCGCCGCCGAAAAAGCCAGCGACGCCGCAGAGCGGGCCGAAGACCGAGCCGACAAGGCCTCCGACAAGGCCAGTGACGCCGCGAGCGACGCGGACAAGGCCGAGAAAGAAAACGAAGCCAAGTAAGCCTTCGCGCTCGCAGCTCTGCCGCCTGACCGGAACAGCGCGGCGGAGCTGCGAGCGGCTCGGATTCTGGGCTATCCTCGCTGGATCATGAGCGGTCACAGTGAGGGACTAAAGGCAAGCCAGACCAGATTGTGGAAGCTCGTCGAAGAGCGCTGCCGGCAAGGAGCCGATGTGAGCGCCATCGACCAACGCATCTGGGACTTATTTGGTGAGGAGTGGGCGATCATGTTCACGGACCTGTCCGGCTTCTCGCGCCGCACCTCGGAGTTCGGGATCGTCCATTTCTTACAAATCATTCACGAACAGAGAAAGCTCTTGCTTCCGATCGTCGAATCTTTCGACGGGCTCTTACTCAAGGAAGAGGGCGACAGCTTCATGATCATGTTCCGCCGCACCGACCGCGCCGTCGAATGCGGCATCGCGATGCAGCACGCTTGTCGCAACGTGAACGAGCGCCGCAAGCCCGAAGAGCAAATCCTGCTCTGCATCGGCATCGGCTACGGCCGCGTACTTCGCATTGGCGACCAAGACGTGTGGGGACGCGAAGTGAACAACGCGAGCAAGCTGGGCGAAGATACCGCGCAACCTTACGAAATTCTGCTCACGGGTGCCGCCAAAGCCGCCCTCGGTGACAAGCCCGAATACGGCTACGACGACATTGGCGCCGGCTCGTTCGGCGGCGACCCGAACTATCGCCTGCAATACAAAGAGAAGTGAGAGCTAGAGCGGCGGCCGCTGTTGGATGCTCGCCCCCCCCAATCCTGCCGAGCATTGCCGCCCGGCGGACGTGAGGCTCGGTTATCCACACCCGCCGGCGGAGGTACCGCTCATCACACCCGCCGGCGGAGGTTCCGCCAATCACACCCGCCGGCGGAGGGTCCGCTCATCACACCCGCCGGCGGAGGGTCCGCTCATCAC
>Ga0247740_1000813_pt1 | contig 13978 bp, 13 predicted proteins | sample UWRJL148409B2_FD_180942 | JGI IMG/M metagenome (GOLD analysis project Ga0247740, IMG submission 180942) | Plant litter microbial communities from Arlington Agricultural Research Station in Wisconsin, United States - UWRJ-L148-409B-2 | ecosystem: Environmental > Terrestrial > Plant litter >...
GCAAATGCTAGATAGAATACTTAAGGATTTGATAAGGAGCTATGGAGTTCCGGTCCCGGAGATCTTATATATATGCTGCCTGCTCCGAAGAGAACTCCTAGGAGTTGCTTCGGAGTGGGCGGAGCTCCGAGGTTTACCAACCAAGGTTCTTGGGCCTAGCCTATTACAGTCCCACCGACCGCCGGCCTTACCCTAACCATTTCGTTCCTTTACTATAACCTCGTAAATTCTTAGCGTCTACGCGAATCTCCTATAGAACGCCTTCGCCGCTTTAAGCCCGTTTTCTCTCTTCAATTCGCATTATTATTTCTTTCTAATCTAATCTTTATCTAGCACATTCTTGTTATCGGGTTATGGTTATACGTAAAAGCCTGAACTATGCCTGTAAAGTGCGCTATAGCTCCTAAGAGAACAAGCACATGAAAGACCTGGTGGGAGCTTCCGAAAAAATCATACGAGCCTGGCCACGCTTTCTCTGGATACTGCGAAGCGTATACTAGAGCGCCAGAGATGTAAAACACCGCCTCTAGTATGATCCACCCCCAACCCATTTGTGAATGTGCCTGCGCGACACCAAACTCTTTGGCCGCATACGTCATGGGGAAGAAACCTGAGATGCCGAGGGATAGGAACATGGCGGTACGAAAGTGCTTCCATCTCGGTGTTCGAAAATGCGGTACGAGGAGGAGTGTGGCGCATACGGCGGATAGTGAGAATATCTTGAAGGCAATAAGTGACCAATTTTTTCTTCGAAGCTCAACCGACTGAATTATACTCACCATCACCACGTAGAAGCTCGAGACGCCTTTTTGGCAGTAGAACCCATAGTACACGCCTGGCACCCAGCTTCCCGCTATAAGAGAAATAATTCCGAGGAAATCTAGAACAAGCCATCTTTGGCAGACGGCCTCAGAATGGTTCGAGAAGGTGTGAAATGCGGAAGAAAAGCCTAGGCATGCGAATATGCCGGCGAAGAAAGACGAAAAAACAATCGTGTCTTCGTAAGAGGCCGTGTGGTATCGGGAAGTGAGAGTATCTTGGAATGCATAGGCCGTCAGACAAAAGAATATCAATCCGATCAGGTGCGTGTAGATGTTGATGGTCTGGTTATGCAGATAGCCCAAACTATGTGCAGACTTGATATATGAGTATGAGAGGGGGCGGTAGCCTCGTAAGATGTAGCTGTCTTGTTGCCATGGCGGTATGTCTGTATACGCAAGTAGCGTCTCTGATTTGGCGAGCTCAGACATTGAAGACTGCTGGTAAGAAGTAGACGAGATGATGCACTGTCGCAAATAACAGTTGACAAAAATTCGGAAACTAAAACGATGACAGGCTGTGCAGTACATAGACACGAGGCTAGCCGGAGCTTTTATACTCACAAACTTGTCAATCATGGTTGCGCAAATTAGTATTCGTCAGCACGTGAGTCATTACGCGGCTTTTTGCAGAGATAAGGATGCATACTTGTCTAGTCACGTAGGAGGTTTGAAGACACTGCCCTCAAGGCTGAGCTGAACGCCGGATCCGTCGAAGAACCAGCATGCGCTAGAAAGCTGGTGGCTTGTGGATCGAATCACACTCTCAATTTGTATCGGTCTGATAAGTTTGCCTTACATTCGCGCATATAATGGTGTGGGGAGCATCCTCGTTGCTAACAGATTGGGCAGGTAAGAACAACATATGGGAGGGCGAGACTGGTTGCTCATTCGACGTGTAACTGCATACGGCTCGCAGACTGGATGATCAGCTTTCAGCCGGTCGTTTATTATACGACAAGTTGCTTAGTGGCGTGCATATTGGGGGGAGGGGGCCATTGACAAGGCTGAGCACACGAGGCTGAGAGTTTGTGATCTATCAAAAGAGGCATGCTTCGTTAAAACTGATTATACACATCTCTTCATCAATGAAAACTCAGCATAATTCGATTAAAAGACTTGTCTTTCAGCTATGCCAGCAAACCAGGCCGTGAGAGCTGTTCGCCAGCTAATCGTATTCGGCCTCGTCTCCTTCATCTCTGCCGAAGCACTACGTTGTACAACCGAGTCCGACACTTTCGTTGGGAATGCACAATCCCAATTCCGAATGACAGCCTGGATGGAACGCGGTTCATGCGTCCGATCGGAAGAAGCCATTTGTTATACAACCCTTGTGGCAGTCCTTGAGCACCTCAACGAACTGCGGAAGGCCGAGTACGGTGGAGCTGCCGGTGTTCTTGCGCTCCTTCCAACAATTGGTGCGCTCCTTGGAGCGCCAACCAACGAAGTATGGACGCTTCTTACTATCTTACCCTTCGGCGGAGGCCTTGCGATGGCCCTGTCCTTTGGGGGCGCAATAATGCCAGTTCGCGTGGAGGACTACGAGCTTGCAATGAAGAAGCGTAACATTGCTATCGGAAGTATCGTCAGCTTCAGATCCAACTACGGCGAAGCTGACCCAGTTTCCTTTGCTGAACGATTGAAAATTCTGGATCAGAAAGTCAGTGATCGAATTGGCCAGGCGAGAAGTCTGAGACCTGGCAAGACATTCATCGCCGTTGGACTACTAGCTATGACTCTTCTCCTCATAGGCTCCCATTCCGCGATGGCCGTTGTGGAACAGGGTGGCATCCTTCCCTGGTGGTGCTCTGGGCAGTGGTGGATGCACCTCTGGTATTTTATGGGTAAGCTATCACAGTGGTGACTGAATTAAAGACACTAGCTGATAGTCCCTGCTTAGTGACCCTTACGGCTATAACGGAAAACATAGTGCAGCTTCCGTTCCTCAAGCAACACAAGCTCTACGTATCGAGAGTGCCATATGAGTTCACCATCAGTGGGGGTCAATCAGTCCTCAGCGACCTGCATCGCAGACAGAGCGAACCAGAAAACGTCGGGACCGCTTTACGACAACTATACACAATGCCAGCAGCGAAAGTTTCCTTCTCGGGATCAACGCAGTTCACCCAGTCGCGTAACGCCGTTCTAGTCATGGTCTCTGTCGTAGGAAGCGCCAAGTTAGCGTCCTTCTGGCGTCTCCTGAGCAAGTCCGTCAGCATAGCTGTCTTCATTACGGGAACAGCCATGTTCGCCTCTGTCACCCTAGTCGCTCTACCGATGGCTGTACTAGTCCTCACGCTCGTGCTTAGTGCAGGCGTTTTCAGTCGCGCGATCGCAGGCTGGCTTGTCCGCAGGGTTGCGGAGAAGGAGCCCATGATCCACGTCATCGTCAATAGCGAAGAAGAAGCGAACCACGCGGTTTGCTGTATCCTGAAGCTCAAATCGGCTGATGGAGCGGATGTTCAGGTAGAGATCGGAGGCCACATTTTCGTGAATGGTCGACGAGTCGCGACTCGATCTCGGTGGCATGTCGCTCTTTTGGGCGTTTTGGCCAATCCATACGACCTCCTCTTGGCCAACGACGCTCCTATTGCAACATCTCCGCCGTCAACTTCCCCGCCATCAGAGATCCTTCCCAAGTAGAAGGAACTCTGTGTGTTTCGTTGTATCTAGAATCCGTGTCTTGTATTCTTGTGCTTTGCTTTAACACTAGGATGAAGTTGAATTGCTACGAACGATAGAAAAGTGGATGCTGCAACGACGGATGATGGAAGAAGGACCGTTAATGCATTTCTTTAGTCCAAAAAAAAACACTCAAACTTTTCTGCTTAGTGGCATTTCATAAAGGTCGAAACATACTATACTATACCAGAGAACAGTTTGAGCCCCAAGGAATAGTCCGGCTGTGGACGATATTTGGCCACGGGAATCGAGTTATACGAGCTTGGAGTTTTAGACCGCGTGCCAGCAATCCAGTAATCAGTATCTCTAGGTTTAGCCAATGTATCTAGAGACGCCGCCTGATCCAGAGAACAGCCCGCCTACCAGGTCTGGCCCATACGCCTCAAAATGTCGCAAATGGATAATACAATTATCTGAGTCGAACGAGCATTGGTCAAATGGAATTTTCCGATTGCTTCCATTGCTGAGCTCCAACACACCAATGCTTCCTCGTCCTCAAGCCTGAAGTAGCGTATCTTGGCCATTGTGGCATGTCAGCACCTCAACAAGAGAATACATAACGTTACCCATATCACAATCTGTACTTCCTAAATATCATCATCCTGTAGATCGTGGTAGAAGTGTCATATACATGCACCCTCTTCGAAGCCTCCGTTGTCGCCGCCCCCCAGACGGCAGAGGCCACTCCCAAAGCTTACCCCCACGAAACGCGCCCGCCTAACTCTCTCCTTCACGCAAATTTGTCCTTCGTATTAAGTAAATCTAATAAAGGCGCATAGTTGAATACTTGTTGGTAGTCGGAGCCCAACGGCGATTAGATATAGAACAGCTTTGGGCAGCTATACTTGCGGGGTGATTGCCTGCCCCACCATAACGTTAGAATATCGAGATTAGTCACGTGCGAGAGCCCCGCCCAGAAGCAGCGCTCTATAGAAACGGTCAGTCTCAAGAACTACTCAAGGCGTACAATGAGTGGTGATATGAAGGCGCCACGAAGTATGCTTCGCATACCGTTCAGCACGGCTGCAGAAGAAACAGCGGCATAGCCGGCGTTGCTTACAGATATTCCGCTGTCGTGCATCACCATTAGCGCCCATTAGTACCAGAACAGTGTACGAGTAAATGAAGCGGTAGTCAAGCGGAGTTGTGCCCGCTTCAAGCGCCTTCTTCAAACGCCTTTGTGAAGCAGTGCCGGTAGCCGGATATGACGCACTGTTGGTAGAAAGTGGTCGATAGCCCCAATTCAAGGATGATCGCAACAACCTCGGGAGTTGTTTCTCTTGCGCAACTCGTAGTAATGAAATTTCAATGCTCAACGAATCTAGGAATCATACACACTTATACTTCAAGTTTCAACCTGCTCTTCATTGTACAAGAGTGAAAGCTTGTCGTCCAATTTTAGCCACAGCTTGTTCGTGCACTGGCTGTATCCTATCGTGTCTTCCTCTTTATTCTCGCCCACGGCCCAGTCATCATCTGAATGATCTGATTCATATCTACCAGCATCACTGTAGGAATGGCCCATCCTGTCCGCACTCAAGTCGCTATTATTAGGCCGGTTTTTTACTAGGAGACATAAATTCAGCGATATGCACCTCGGCAAGCCATTGGCCCACGCTTTTGTGGTCCGGACATAGGAGAACACCACAGCTCCGGCCTCAACCCTTGTTCTGTGTTGTGACAGGGATTTTCCTACCCAACCATCGCACTAAAGACACTCACTTGTCGTGAGTTCACCTTATCCACCGTTTTGCTTCGCTTAATGCCGAATCACAAAAGCGCGTAACGCAATCTGTAACCTCTAGGTATAGGCTAGCGCCATGAAGGGAAATTATCTAGCAGCAATATACTGACCCTATATCCGGGCTACACGTATACTTCAGCAACTACGTGGAAAGGAAAAACGACAAGCAGAACCCCGGATATAGCCACGTTTCCTCCGACAAACCTCCATGTGCACTTCGCGGCTCTAGGTATTTACGGAGATATGGTCTAGCAAGCTTTCCGCACTGCAATTTCATCGCTACTTTTTCGTCCGTTGCGACAGCTACATAGAGCCTCGGGAAGTATAGTTCCGGGTTTAAAAAGTTGAAGTGTCGCTTTGCTCTGCAATCAGTCCCACTCAGATTCTTTCAACACAGATCGCGCAACTAACATATAATCTTCGAAAATGGCAGCTGAGAAGCAGATCATCCTCGTGACAGGTGAGTTACCCCCTCATCTCTTCAAACCATCAATCTAACACCCCCAGGCGCCAGCAGCGGCGTTGGCTTCGACACCGCATACGCCCTAACGGCAACCTCGCCATCGAACCACGTTATCATGGGCGTCCGCAACATCACCAAAGGCCAGGCCTGTCTCCAGGACCTCCAAGCCCGCAAACCACAAGGCACACTCAGCCTTGTCGAACTCGATGTCACCTCCGACTCCTCCATCTCCGCCGCCGTCAAAAACCTCACAAACGACCACGGCCGCATCGACGTTCTCATTAACAACGCTGGTATCGCATATAAATCCAACCGTCTCAATCGCTCCGAAATCCACAACATCTTCAACACAAACGTCTACGGCCCGATGCTACTCACGGAAGCGCTAACGCCCCTTCTCAAAGCTTCCCCCGCATCCAAGCTCGTCAATGTAACTTCCGATCTGGGAAGTATCGCACTGAATTGCGATCCCAAGGCTCCATCTTACCCAGCAGAGTTCGATGCGTATCGCATGAGCAAAGCAGCGCTGAACATGTTGACGACGTGTCAGCATAAGGAGTTGAAGGATTTCGGGTGTAAGGTGTGGTGCTACTGCCCGGGATTCGTTATTACGAATCTTACGGGTGAAGAGGATTTGCAGTGGAGGAAGGATCTTGGTGCGGGGAGTTCTGAGACGAGTGCGCAGGGGATACTCGAGATTGTGGAAGGGAAGAGGGATTCGGAGGTTGGTGGATACATTACCAGGTATGGGAAAAGCTACCCTTGGTGATGAATACGGGTGTGATTAGCATGGAAAATATCATTCATTACTATTCCCATATGTGGCCTAGCGTGAATTTAATGATTTGGATTTCCCAAGTGGGATTTCGTTCTTTTATGTTGCAAGAAGAATCCGCACGAAACATAGTGGGTTTTTTTACACAGTAAAGGTGCTATACATTTTGGACGCACGTGCGCAGGCCAGCCACCTGGGAAGTTGACTGCGACTCTATCCCTCAGAACTAGCCGAAATAAATATGTTCCGACATCGTCCCGTTATCGACCTTCCGTAAAGATGCAAGGCCGCCGAGCGGAGGTTCACGATCCAAAAGTTCCACCCAATCAGCGGCAGTCTTCAAAACATGTGCTTGGATCAGCGCAGGGAGCTATCAATGACTTCATTTTCGTCCAGACGTCGATGCAACCCGGAAACTATGCTGCCCCGCATACTTAAAGCACGCTCTGTGCTGGTGGGCTCTGTGTTGAGCGTCTTCAGTATCCTCGCTATTTACGCTCGATTCGGGAGCCAGAGTGAAGACAGCATGTTCAATAAATTAGCACCTACGAGCTTTTTGCTCCACGCACGTACGTATTAAAGCAACAATATGTCCCACATAAATCAGGTACTAATGCGCCAACAAGTCACTGCATCAGGTTACAGCCAGAAGGCGCCCTCGATTCGCCTGAACCACATCCAAGTCATAGGAACTCACAACTCTTATCATCGCGAAATCACCTTGGCCGAACGTCCCATCTTCGAAAAATACGTCCCTTCACCAGAAAACTACTACTACTCGCACTCCATTCTCGAAAACCAACTTCAGCACCAAGCAGTACGTTCGCTCGAACTCGATCTGCACTCCGATGAGCAGGGCGGGTTGTACTATCCGCCGGTTATATGGGCATTATCGAATATCACAAATGCGACGACGCCCTTCGATGGCGATGTGTTAAAGAAGCCTGGGATTAAGGTGTTCCATGTTACGGATTTCGATCCGGATTCGGTGTGTCATACGTTTGTGGACTGTCTCATTGAGCTGAAAGGGTGGTCCGATCGACATCGCAATCACATTCCTATCATTATTGATCTCGAGCTTAAAACCGATGCGCCGGCCTGCGAACTCGGCGGCGTATGTCCTGGCGAAACAACGAATTGGACACTTCCCCGCCTCCTCAACGTCGATGCAGAAATCCTCTCCGTATTCCCCCGCTCACAGCTCCTTGTGCCAGACGACGTCCGCCAGATAGACTCTACGCTCGAAGAGAGCGTACTCGAGCAAGGATGGCCATTGCTAGATGAGGTGCGCGGCCGTTTTATGTTCTTCTTCGACAACGACCCCAAACCGAACATCACCACCGACCCACGCAACCTCTACACCGCCGACCACCCGTCCCTGCAAAACCGTACCGTCTTCACCAACAGCATCGAAGGCGCACCCGACTGTGCCGTAATCAAGCACAACGAGCCCACCGGCGCCGACCTCGCTGAGATCCAGCGACTCGTTAAGAAAGGCTATATTGTGCGGACGCGGGCGGATGTTCCGCTCGACACGGTGTTGAGTCGCAATACGACGATGAGGGATAGCGCGTTAAAAAGTGGGGCGCATATCGTGAGTACGGACTATCCGGTTTGGGGGATGGCGGCTAGGTGGGGGTGGGACTATGTCGCGAATTTGGATGGGAAGGTTGCGAGGTGTAATCCTGTGAATGCGCCGGAGGGATGTGAAGATAGTAATTTGGAGAAGTGAAGTTTGAGGGTATTATCTGGAAAAGGCGGTGCTCTCTCCTCCTAGTCTTGGAGATGATCCGAGATGCGTACCACCCTCGACCTCCGCAACAGAGACCAGGGACAACTTCGACCGTCAGCATCTTTGCTTGAATCATGCCTCATTCTTCACGTCTCACATAACACTGCGTAGTCTCAAACTGCCACACCGACTGTCCCCATCCTTGCAGCTTCATTTCCTCCTTCACATGCTCAGAAGTCTCCAATACAGTGGTATCAACACAGTAATCCCTCACATCGCTCCCGTCCTTCACTGCAGGCGGAATCCTAACACCTAAATCTCCTCCTACCCACGCAACCTCCCCCAACATACCCTTCTCAACATCCTCGTACGAACCATAGCAATCCGTGTTACCTGGTATTTTTAAGATAACATACACATGATGATCCCGCGGTTTGCTTAGGAAGGGGAAATGTGTCATAGTCCGCGTGGCAACATCGCGAACTCGCATATATTGTTCTCTTTCGTTGCTTTGGGAGAACAAAATGAAGCGAGAGAGTTGGGGGAAAGCACCGTGGGACTGCTGGCGGAGGAAGCGGTCGAAAAGATCTTTAGGAGAGAGCGCACCTGGATATGCGCGTCGACGTTCCCAATTCGAAGGTTGGCGGCAGTCGCATACAGCAGCAGGCTGACCTAGACGGTCGTGATCGGGTATCTCCAGTGAAACGAGCGCGAGACGAAGCTTTGATGTCGGTTGTGTGCCGTTAGGGGCCACGTCAAGGGAACGGCTGATATCGGCACAGAGGCACGAAATGCGGAGTCGCAGTGTTATGAGCCGAGGTAGTATATCGCTGATCGCATGACAGAGATGTGGCTCCGAGTTCTCCGCAGTTGGTCGATTCTTCCACACACGGTCGATGCCTTTTGTATCCAGCTCCAGGTTCTCGACCGACGCAGGAAGCGCCTTGACTAGCCCTACCAACACCGTCGTCGGCATCAAACACCAGCGATCCACCTCTCCGAGATATAAACTCAACGTTCGCAGGTTTGGTAAACTGGACAGACAAGCGCAGATGACATTGACGTGCTGGTACGCACTTTGCAAACCGATCTGAAACGCATTGAGCAAGCCTTTTTGAGGTGATAGACGTATGGATTGGACGATATTACTACCATGGTTGCCTTCAACAAACTTGACGACTTGGGAGTTCTTGTTCAATTTCCAGTTCAGGCTAATGTTCTTGGCGAAGCCTTCGTAGGCGGGCCGATGGAGGCGTTTGCATGTTAGAGAGAGGGCCGGGAGGGTTTCGGGGTACGTGATGCGCAGTAGGTCAACGATTGAGAGGAAGAGCTCAGTGGGGAGATCGGTGATGAGCGCCATTTCGAAGGCACTCTATCTGCATAGGAACTCACTAGTAATGAAGTAGGCGATGGAGATGTGGTGGCTGTTGCCTGCTCGCGTTAGTAGTTCGGAATACTCGGATGGCGGGGTTCACCGCTAACCCAAAGGAGACCTTCGAACCCGCAACTGTTCAACCCTTCACTCATAATCGTCGAGTCCCGAAGGTGGAAACCGAAAACACTGCTCATCACTATTCATAACCTTAAGGTCTCTGTGGGGACCTCTTTCCCTCAATGAGAAGAATAGATGCATTTCAGACGACTCCCGGCCGCATGCAGACCGCGTTGATCGTAACAAATGCCTGCATTATTCCTCGGCATTCATATTGATCGAAAGACAGAATCATTTAAGCCGCCACAACTGTCGACCATGCGTCAGTAGACTTCAAGCGTCCGCCTAGACTGTCCGGCAACCCGAACTCCGCACCACTGGCCTAGGCTCGCGGAGAGCTGTCGGCCTCTGCGAAGCACGGTACGCCATCCTTTACATCACTATTCGTCTCTCAAAGTGGCGCTTTTTCGAGCGAAAGACACCAAAGGTTCGGCTAGACGTGACCTCGTGAATGTATAGGTCATCATCCCCTCAGCCATCTAAATTGCTGCTCAAGTACCATCGTAGTCGTGCGGATTATCAAGAATGGTCAAGTTGGGGTTCTAGTAAAGGCCGAGCCGGGCAGAACAAGCGAGCGAGCGGGAGCTTGAAGCCGACACCGGGAAGCACACACTTAACCTCTTCGACAAGCCAGCTCCATGACTCCTTCTCCTAATTGAAAGAAAACTTCCCAAGATGCGGCGTGGCCTTGCCTCGGACATTGATGGTCGTGGTCCCGATTCTGCTAATTCTGAATCGAGAGAACAGAATACTTCTTTCCGTATACTGTATCAATTTGTAGCCTCACTCGCTGAGCTCTTCACGTTATTTCGTGTAGCCGTTGTAAGGAAGTCGTGCCCCCTTACCTTCGACGCGGTGTCCTCTTCCCTTACGTGCAGGACTCATTCACCATCATCCATAAGGGCTCTAGAATCTACCAGGTTGCCTCGGGAGCAACATCAGATTATGACGTACCTTCCGCCTTCTCACAATTCGCTTTCCACAGCGACACGTAGTCGAGGGACTCCATTCGCTCCCGCTCATGAATCGTTTCGAGCTACAGGACCGTCTTTCACCGACTCGCGTGGGTGCGGTATATATGAGCACTCGCGCCTTCCAACTCGTATTCTCTCCCCTCTTCCTCCGTACGAGTTTCGCTCAACCTCAACTGCGCACCTCCGCCGATATCGCCTTCTACGCGCAGTCGAGCACTCGCAACAAAATCACCCTTCTCCACAATGCGACTTCTCCCGCTTGCAGCCCTTGCCGGACTCGCAAGCGCGGTATCCAATGTCTCTTATTGGGGCGCACCGCGTCTCACCATTGGACAAACGCTACCCAATTTCGACGCCAGCGGTCGCGTTGAACTCGCCGGTACGTTGGAAGATAGCACAGCGCCCAGCTGTGGAAAGGGCAGCGGTAGTGCCTCTAATGGACGTTCTATTGCCTACTATCAAGCATGGAACGTCCGCACGCGTGCATGCGACAAGATCTGGCCGTCGCAGATCAACACCGCTGGCCTAACCCACTTGAACCTCGCCTTTGCCTCGATCGACCCGAAGTCGTACAAGATCCGCCTGCAGAACGAAGGGGATGACGATGTTTATCACCAATTCATTGCCCTCAAGACTGGTGGCCTGCAAACATGGCTCGGCGTTGGGGAATTCAGCGACGAGGGCGAGACGCGCACAACGTGGTCCAAACTAGCTGCCAGCCCGGATCATCGCAAGGCATTCATCTCTACGGCGATGAAGATGCTCGACGAGTATGGATTCCAGGGTCTTGACGTTGACTGGGAGTGGCCGGCTGCCAACAACCGTGGCGGGCAACCCGAGGACACCAAAAACCATGTACGGTATTCTTCCTCGTCCTGCTACAACGTTGCTTACCAAGACAGGTCGAGCTCATTAAGGAATTACGCGCGGCGCTGGGGACCAAGTATGGCCTCACTTGCGTGCTTCCTCAGGACTACGGTTATCTCAAGGGCATCGACATCAAGTCTTTGGCCGAGTACGTCGACTGGTTCAACGTCCTCACCTACGACCTGCACGGTGACTGGGATGCAAATGATCCCGACCTAGGCCCCAAGATCCGTCCGCACACCGACTTGCAAGAGATCGATAAACACCTCAAGGCTCTGTGGGAGAGTGGCGTTGAGCCTTCGAAGTTTGCATTGGGTCTCGCATACTATGGTCGTGGTTACACTGCAACGGATCCAGACTGCTTATACTACGGCTGCAAATTCACGGGCTCTAGCACCAAAGATCTTTGCTCGAACCAAAATGGTATTCTGAGCAACTGCGAGATCAAGCGCAAGATCCATAACGGTGCGCAGACGAACATGATCACCGGTGGTGCAGCTACGAAGCAGCTCTTCTGGGCCAATCAGTGGGTCAGCTACGACGATTCAGAAACGATTGCGCTGAAGAAGGGCCTTGCCGACGAGCGCTGCATGAGCGGCACTGCGATCTGGGCTATTGACTACGACTCGTGTGACGGAAGGTCGGTAGAATCATATGTCATGATTTGTCTATGTATTAATTTCCGACAGTGGATTGGTTCCTAAGCCAGGTCCCGGCTCTTCTGCCGCCTCTTCCATGGCTCCGACCGGATCTACAGGCTCCTCAGAAGCACAGAGTCAAACTTCCTCCACGTCTCAAGCTCCTGGATCTTCCAATGCGTCCGGGACTTCCCAGGCACCCAGCAGTTCCAAGTCATCGGGCACTTCCGTTTGGGCTTCTGGTACATCGAAAGCACCAAGCACTTCTCAGTCGTCCGGGACGTCGCAAGTGCCTTCAAGTACTCCAACCTCGTCTGCGTTCTCCGCGCCGTCTTCAGTTCCACCCAGCTCGTCTGTGGTGTCTAGCACGGCCGAGGCATCAGGCCAGATCAGTACCAGTGAAACAACCTCTTCCACGCCAGCCTCTTCAATTTCACAAACTAGCTCAACGCTTGCGAGCAGTGGTGTCTCAACCACATCAGGTACTTCGAAGATTTCGTCCTTCGCTAGTAGCACGCCTACATCGATTGGCACGACCATTCCTAAGAGTTCAGCCGCACAGGGGATATCCTTCTCCATGTCACCATCCGGCTCCACCTCCGTTTCGGTTCCTCTCATGTTGTCGCCATCGGGCACCACCTCGGTGTATGTCCCGTTTCCACCAGGAATTATTCCATCTTTGTCGCCATTCGGTAGCACCTCCGTCTGGATTTCAATGTCTCTCTCACCATCTGGCACTACTTCGGTATACATCCCAATTGGTCCGATACCGACTGTCGCCCCAACTTCGAAAATTTCACCATCGTCGGAACCTCTGCCTGGACAATCAGGAGCATTGCCAAGCACCTGCAATCCCTGGCCAAAGGGGCCCCCGGGTGTTAGCCTGTTTCATCCGTCATCGGGCCTATGGGAGTCTGGAGGCGGGACGCTGAATTGCAAGCCCCCTTGCACATATGCAGTACCGCCCAGTCCCCTTGGTGGCATGCAGACGTTTTTTTGCCCAGCCGTCACGCAAACGCTCTTGTCTATCAAAGGTGGCGAGACTATCACGCACACGTCTGACAAGCAGTCATGGGCCTGCCGTTCCATCACCATGGTGAAGGTCACTGATGTCACGATTCTAGGAGGAAGTACGGCTACGATCACCACAACTTTCGGTATGCCCGCCGTGACTACCGATATGATGTCCTTCTGGCCGCTGTTTGTGAACGATAGTCAGGCTTCGGTATACCCTGTGCCAAAACCGTTCTGCGGTCTTGCAACAACAACGTTGGGCCCAGGTTTGAGGCCGCTTCCTAGTCCTGGTGCCAATACCACATCGTGGCCGGATGACAATCGTCACTGCTTCTTTCCCTTCTGGGAGTTGCCGTTCTTTTGGAACTTGCCATGGCAGTGCTGTTTGTTCGACTGGTGTATACCTCTGTACACCATGCAGCCCTTCCCCCAAGAAAAGCCCAAAGAGTGCGATGCACTCGACTGGTGCGATGATTGGCCATGGGAGAAGTTGCGCTCGTCGACTTCTACCCCTTCAACGACTCTAATGACCAAGGGACCCTTGATTACTCTCCCACCAGAGTGTACACTCCCTTGGTGCCAGCGATTCAGCACCATTCCGTTGCAAGCACCGCCTCCACAGTGTACCTTCCCTTGGTGTGTCAAGTGGCCTCTGTGCTGGGACCTTTCGTGTGAGGATGGTAGTAAACCGAGTCTGCCTACTCGATCGCCCGTTGCTCAGTGCACAGTGAATTGCGACGACGACGACGACGACGATGACGATGACGACGACGCACACG
>Ga0247740_1000815_pt1 | contig 13966 bp, 7 predicted proteins | sample UWRJL148409B2_FD_180942 | JGI IMG/M metagenome (GOLD analysis project Ga0247740, IMG submission 180942) | Plant litter microbial communities from Arlington Agricultural Research Station in Wisconsin, United States - UWRJ-L148-409B-2 | ecosystem: Environmental > Terrestrial > Plant litter >...
TTTTTTATCAGAGAATATTTTACCCATGCAGGAAAGCGGACAACTAAATTTTATAAAACGTCCTGAATCTGATTTTGGCTTTTCGGAAGAAATGAATTTCGGAATTTATTACGTCGACGGTCATACTGAAAAACAAATGATTCCGCACATTCAATATCAGGATAAAACCATTGTTTTTTGTGCCGATTTACTGGCGACAGCCGGACATATTCCGTTGCCCTATGTTATGGGTTACGACACAAGACCTTTATTGACAATGCCGGAAAAATCAAAATTTTTGAATGCAGCAGCAGATAATAATTATTATTTGTTTTTAGAGCACGATGCGCACAATCAGATTATAACAGTTGAACATACTGAAAAAGGGGTTCGTTTAAAAGAAGTTTTTACTTGTGAAGAGATTCTTTAGAAGATGATTTAAAACATAAAAAAATCCCATTTTCAGTATATCGAAAATGGGATTTTTTAGTTAACAAATTATAATTCTAAAATTTAGTTGGTTTTAAATTTCCAAACCTGACCAACAGTTTCTCCGCCTTTATTGTCTTTTACAACAATTTTCCAGAAATATTGTGTTGCAGGTTCAAGTGTAACATCAAAAGAAATTGCGCTTGTATTCTCGCTTACTTTTGCTGTAGGCGGATTGGTTTTTCCAAAATAAATATCATAAGTAAGAACGTCTGTTGCGTCAACATCAGTTGCTGTCCATTTTAAAGTTGCAGTTGCTACATTCAATACAGAATTAATAGCAGGTTGTATTAATTCCGGAGAAAATGGCAAATGATTCACTACGGCTTCACCAGCTGTATACAGTTGATAAGTGGGCGAATAAGTGCTGGACAAACCTTTGCTGTCAGTCGCTTTTACTCTCCAGTAATACGCTGTGTTTTTATCTAAACTTATCGAAGAATTGTCGCCAGTAACTTCGTTTGTTTTTACAATTTGAGTAAACGTATTATCTTTTGCTACCTGAATTTGATATGTTATAAGATCTTTATTGACATCTGTAGAAAGTTTCCATTGAAACGAAACAGTATTGTCTACACATAGTTTATTATCTGCCGGAAGAACCAATGCAGGTACTGTTGGTGCTACATTTGCTTCAGGAGTTGGCTCTGAATCATCGCCGCCACCGCCACCGCAAGCTGTGAATAAAAAACCAATGATGGATAAGTATATTAAATTCTTCATTTTTATTTTTTTATAATTTTAATGTATTCCGGAGTATCTAAATAAATTTTGGCAGCATAAATTCCTGAAGGTTGGTTTTCAAGATTCAATTGTGCCTTTCCGCTTTCGACAGCATACGTTTTAGCCGAAATTAATTGACCTGAAAAATTATACAATTCTATTGTAACTTCATTTTTAGCAGTTGGAATTTCAATCTCAAAACTTCCAAAAGTAGGATTAGGGTAAGCAGATAGAATTTGATAATTAGCATCAAAATCTGAAACAGAAACCTTTTTAGTAAAAATACCTTCGCAGGCTTTTGCAGTAGCCACTTCGACTAGTGCCGCTTTGTTAACATCTACAGAAAATACCGCTTCATTGGTTTGAAATTGCTCAGCTCCGTCAATAAAAACGGTAAATGGTGCAGTTCCTTCTGTAATTTCAACGTCAACCGTTTTAGATGTTATGTTTGATTTTCCTGATACTGTTGTTGCTTTAGCAATTGCCAGATTAAAAGTTTGTTCATAAACTTCTCCCGGAATTGTTACAATAATTGTATAGGTTCCTGGCGCCAGATTATTAGCTTTTAAATTGTTGTTTGTAAATGTGGCAGGTTTTCCGTTTATGCTTGCAACGTAAGGGAATTGTGCAGTTGCTGTAATGGTAATTTCGCCATTATTTTCACCAACACAAGATTCGCCTTTTGATTCTACAGTAAAGTTTTTAGAAGGTAAACTAAAACTACATTCTGTATTATAACTTGCAGCTGCATCTTTGTATTTGGCCCATGCTTTATTAGCATAATCAACATCATCCACAAGTATGCAAAGTAAATTTGGATTGTTTGAAAAAATACTTTGGTATTCAGATTCAAACTTTGTATTACCACCATTTTTTAAATTTAATTGAGTCATATTATTGCTGCCGCATAACAGTTGTTTAAGGTTTGAATTGGCAGATAAGTCTAAACTAGCTATTTTATTGTTGCTGCAATATAGACGCTCTAATGCAGGGTTTTTTGAGACATCTAAACTTGTTAGTTGATTATAATCGCATATTAAAAAAGTTAATCCTGTTTTTTGCGATACATCTAATGTTGTTAACTGGTTAGAAGAGCATTGTAAAGTTTCTAAAGCAGGATATTTAGAAAGATCCAATTTTGTTATTTGATTAGCTTCGCAAGAAATATATTTTAAAAGTTTATTGGCAGAAAAGTCAATAGATGTTAGTTTATTATTGCTCACATTAATAGATGTTAGCTTTATGTTTTTAGAAACATCTAATCCGACAATTTTATCGTTTGAACTACAGTTTAAAACTTCTAATTCAAGATTTTGGGAAAGATCTAAACTTGTTAATAAACCTTGTCGTGAACTATAATCACCTTCTACATTAGATGCGGAACAAGCTAAACTTTTAAGCTTTTTATTTGCAGTAACATCTAAACTTGTCAGCCTGTTTAGAGAGCAGTCAAGTTTGGTTAATTCTAAGTTTTTAGATACATTAAGTGTTGTTAAATTATTTCTGTAAACATTTAATTCAGTTAAAGCTAAATTATTAGAAACATCTAAAGTAGTAAGTTTGTTTTGATAGCAGTCTAAAACTTTAAGTTTTAAGTTGTGTGAAACATCAAGAGTACTTATGATTCCGTTTACATTATTAGGTAATTTTAATACTTCCAGAGCAGCGAAATCCTGAATACCCGTTAAATCTTTTACATTTACATTATAGTAATAATCACTTAAGTCTAAAGTTGTAACGGTCTCGATCCTTTTAGTTAATACTTTTCCATCTTGGTAACCATCAATTCCTTTTTGAATTAAAAACTTTTCAAAATCAGCATCTGGAATAATAGTATATTTTGCTGGTTCACATGGTGCATCGCCAAATGTTGTATATGAATCTATATTCGATGACCAATTTGCATTAGAGTAAGCAACGTCATCTACCATTAAACAATATAAACTGGGTGTGCTTTTTATAAATAAATCAGCGCTTTTTATTTTGGTATTATTTCCGTTTTTTAAATTTAACTCACTTAAAATTTTATTCCCAGTACAATTAAAATAAGTCAAATTAACATTTTGAGAAACATCTAAAGTCTTAAGCTGATTATAGCTGCCATTGAAATAACTTAAATTTTTGTTCGCTGATACATTTACACTTTCTATTGAATTTGACTGAAATTCAAGTTTAGTCAAACCAGTATTGCCGGAAAGATCTAAACTTGTCAGTTTGTTGTAAGCGCAGTCTAAATTTTCTAAAGGGATTCCGTTAGAAGTCTTCAGACTAGTCAATTGATTAAAAGCACAAGTTAAATATATTAGTTTTGCATTTTTAGACATATCTAATTCAGTAAGTAAATTACTTTGAATCTTTAAAAATTCTAAAGAAGTATTATTTGAAAAATCTACACTACTTAATTTGTTTCCCGAGCAGGTAAGATAATTTAATGCTTTATTTTTTGAAAGATTTAAAGAGGTTAAGTTGTTATAATTTACTTGTAAAGTTGATAAACGCTCGTTTTGCGAAAGATCTAAATTAGTCAATAAATTACTAGTTAAATCTAAGTTATATAAAGAAGTGTTTTGCCAAACATCTAAATTTTCCAGTTTATTATTAGAAGCATTAAGATGATTTGCCTCTTTATTAATAATTAAATTGATGAGTTGATTATAGCTACAATTAATGTTTTGTAATAATAAGTTTTTTGAAAAATCTAAATTTGTCAAATTGTTGTTATTGCAATATAATGAGTTCAAAACACTAAAATCCTCAATTCCGGTTAAATCACGAATTGAGCTATTTGGTATAGTCAAAGATGTTACAGTTTTAACTTTAGAAGTTAATACTTTACCATCAATAGTACCAGAATCAATTCCTAACTCTATCAGTTTTTTCTCAAAATTTGCATCAGGAATAAGGGTATATTGTACTGGCACATCTGCCACATCTACAACAGACACATTATCAATCAAAATTTCAGAATTAAGAGATCCGTTTGTCCAGATATCGACTTCGATATTTTCAGTAACTTTCGATGTATATTCAAATTCAATTTTTCTCCATTCTGTAGTAGAAAAAGTAGCATCAGATTTCTTGATTATTTCTTCTTTAAAAGTGCTCGGTTTGTGATATAAACTTAAATCTATAGAAGAAAAAGTTCCTTTTACCGCTCTGTGATATAAGGTTACGCGATACGTTTTGTTGGCTTGTACCGCAAAATATTCACTATTAATATAATTAAAAGTTCCTGTGGCAACCATCATGTTTGTACTTGATTTGCCATTTTGGGCAGTTGTGCTCTGAGAGACATAACCGCTAAAAAAACGATACCAATTGTCAGGTTGAGAAGAGGAAGACCAGGTTTCGAAATTACCATTAGGCACCAAATTGGTCTGGGCGGTAATGGTTAAAGAAAGTAGAAGTAAAAATAAAAGTAGTTTTGTTTTCATAGATTTAATTTATGATTAGCATGCGCAAGTGTACAAATTACATACGTGATTTTATTACGGGAACACGTAACGAGTATGTTTTTTTTTAGTCCCATATTTAGAAATAGTTTTTTGTATCCTAATAAGATTTAAAAAAATACATTATTTTAATTAAATAAGATATTATTGATAAAATTATTATTATTTGTAGGTATAATTGTATATATTAGCAAATAATAAGCGGATACCGAAAAGCTAAAAGAGTAGGTAAATATAAATTTTATAAATTATGAATTTAGATGATTTTATTGAAAATGGAACTGAATTAGGAGTAGTAGCACTTGAATCTGAACAATTAAAAGAAATTAATGGAGGGATTGGTGGGCCAGCAGCGACTAAAGATAGCTGGAAACAAGAAGCAGCCTTTATGTATTATATTTATGGAGAAGGTTGTTATTCATGTTAAATTATTTCTCGTAATTTTAAAATCCGCTTTGAAAAGGCGGATTTTTTTAAAAATGGATTTTTGTAATTGAAAATCATAACACAGTGTTAATCGTTAGTTTTATGTAACAAAAAATCATAATTTAGGCCCATATTTTAACTTTTATTAAAAATAGATACATGAGTCCTATAAAAATAAATACCATATCGACTTTTGCATTACTAGTACTTGCAGGTTGCAGTGCTACTTTGCAAGCACAGACTTCTTCGACTAAAGAATTGATTACTGCTCCTCTGGCAGTAGTTAAAAAAGCACCGCTTAGCGAAAATGAACTAAAAAGATGGAGTCATCTTGACTTAATCAAAGATTCTATTCCGGGAATGAGTGTTGACAGGGCTTACGCCGAATTATTGCAAGGAAAAAAAGGAGTAAAAGTAATTGTAGGGATTGTAGATTCTGGTGTAGATATCGAGCATCCTGATTTACAAGGAATGATCTGGACTAATCCTAAAGAGATTCCGGGTAACGGAATCGATGATGATAAAAATGGTTTTATTGATGATGTTCACGGGTGGAATTTTCTTGGAGATGCCGTTCACGAAAATCTTGAATTGACGCGTATCGTTAAAAAAGGAGATGATGGATCAGCACAATACAAAGCAGCTTTAGCACAATACGAAGAAAAAACTAAAAAAGTTATAGAAGACAAGCAGGAAGTAGATGCTTTATTAGATATTCATAATACTATAAAAAAAGAGTTAAATAAAACAACTTACAAGTTAGAAGATTTAAGTAAAGTTTCGTCAGTAGATCCAAAAGTTGCCAGAGCTAAAATGATTATGACTCAAATTCTGACCAATGCAGGACCAACTTTTGACCCTGAAGCAGAATTAGAAGATTACAGAGAATCAGTTTACGATCAGTTCAATTATAATTTGAATAAAGAGTACGACGGAAGAAAAATCGTAGGTGATAATCCGGAAGATATCAAAGACAATCATTACGGAAATAATGTTGTTTTTGGCCCAGATAAAGAAAAAGCATTGCACGGAACTCACGTTGCCGGAATTATTGCACAAATTCGTGGTAATGATTTAGGTGGAGACGGAGTTGCAAACAATGTCGAAATATTAACTGTGAGAGCAGTTCCTGACGGAGATGAGTACGATAAAGATATCGCTTTGGCAATTCGTTATGCAGTTGATAACGGAGCAAAAGTAATTAACGGAAGTTTCGGAAAAAGTTTTTCTCCGCACAAAAAATGGGTTTACGATGCTATAAAATATGCAGCTAAAAAAGATGTTTTAATTGTACATGCAGCAGGAAATGACGGATACAATATCGATAAAACAGAAAACATTAACTACCCAAATGACTCTGAAGATAACGTAAAAGAATTTACAAATAACGTAATCACAATTGGCGCAATCAATAAAGCATACGGAGAAAATGTTGTGGCTCCGTTTTCAAATTTCGGAAAAATAAATGTTGATGTGTTTGCTCCGGGCGAAGAAATTTATGCAACTGTTCCAAATAATAAATACAAATATTTGCAAGGAACTTCGATGGCGTCTCCAAATGCGGCAGGAGTTGCAGCATTGATTCGTTCCTATTATCCAAAACTAAAAGCAGTTCAGGTAAAACAAATTTTAATAGATTCAGGAGTAGCACTTCCATCAATGGTGATTTTAGGTGAAAATCCAAATCCCAACGAAAAACCGGTAGCACTTTCTTCTGCAGAATCATCAAAATCTGCTAAAATGGTAAATGCCTATAATGCTTTGTTGATGGCAGAAAAAATGTCAAAGAAATAAAAAACACAAAATAGTAACCTGATGGAAGAGTGGCAACTCTTCCATTTTTATTGAAAAAATGATGCGAAAAATAATACTACTTTCCTTTTTAAGTTTGGGTTTAAACTCAGCATTTGCACAAAGTGCTCCATATTGGCAACAGCATGCTGATTACAAAATGGAGGTTGCCATGGATGTAAAAAACTATCAGTACAAAGGGAAACAAGAATTAGTGTATACCAATAATTCTCCTGATACTTTAAAAAAAGTATTTTATCATTTATTTCCAAATGCATTTCAGCCGGGAAGTGAAATGGATGCACGTTTGCATTTTATAAAAGATCCTGACGGAAGAATGGTAACCAAAATAAAAGGTGCCGATGGAAAGGAAACAAAGCAAAGCCGAATTGAAACCTTAAAACCAAACGAAATAGGGTTTCTAAAAATCACCAACTTAAAACAAGATGGTGTAACGGCTCAAACCAGAGTTTCAGGAACAATCCTGGAAGTAACTTTGGCGAAACCAATTTTACCTAATTCGAAAACTACTTTTACCTTAGATTTCGACGGACAAGTTCCGGTACAAGTTCGTCGTTCAGGACGTAATAATTCTGAAGGAGTAGCACTTTCAATGTCACAATGGTATCCAAAACTAGCCGAATTTGATTTTGAAGGCTGGCATGCAGATCCATACATTGCGAGAGAATTTCACGGTGTTTGGGGTAATTTCGATGTGAAAATTACAATCGATAAAGACTATACTATTGGAGGTTCAGGATATCTGCAAGACAAAAACGCCATTGGTCACGGCTACGAAGATGCTGGTGTAGCCGTTGTTTATCCAAAAAAAGCAAAAACGTTAACATGGCATTTTATCGCACCAAATGTTCACGATTTTACATGGGCAGCAGACAAAGAATATACGCATGATATTGTAAAAGGACCAAACGATGTCGATTTGCATTTCTTCTATAAAAACAACCCGAAAACGACCGAAAATTGGAAACAATTAGAACCGTTAATGGTAAAAGTAATGGAGTATTACAATCAAAGAGTTGGAGCATATCCGTACAAACAATACTCGTTTATTCAGGGTGGAGATGGCGGAATGGAGTACGCAATGTGTACTTTGATGTTAGGAAACGGAACGCTTCAGGGAATTCTGGGAACTGCAACACATGAATTAGGACATTCATGGTTTCAGCATATTTTGGCTTCAAACGAGTCAAAACACCCATGGATGGATGAAGGTTTCACCACTTATATCGAAGATGGTGCTTTGAATGAATTAAAAGGAGATAAAAAAGAAGTAAATCCGTTTAAAGGAAATTACGCCGCTTATTATCAATTGGTAAATTCCGGAAAAGAACAGCCACAAGGCACTCATGGAGATCGTTACGACGAAAACAGGCCTTACAGTATTTCGGCTTATATAAAAGGAAGCATCTTTTTATCACAATTAGAATATGTAATTGGGAAAGAGAATGTAGATGCGACTTTGAAAAGATATTTTAACGATTTCAAATTCAAACATCCAACGCCAAACGATATCAAGAGAACTGCAGAAAGAGTTTCGGGAGCAGAGTTAGACTGGTATTTGATTGATTGGACAGAAACATTAAATACAATAGATTACGGTATCAAAGACGTTGCAGATAATGCAGGAAAAACGACTGTAAGTTTAGAAAGAATTGGAAGAATGCCAATGCCAATAGACCTAACGGTTGAATATACTGACGGCACTTCTGAAAGTTTCTACATTCCGTTAAGAATGATGAATTTCATTAAACCAAATCCAAATACGAAAGTAAAAAGAACAGTTTTAGAAGATTGGGCCTGGGCGCAACAAAACTATAGCTTTACAATTGACAAAAACAAAACAGCGATCAAAAAAATCACAATAGATCCAAGCGGATTAATGGCGGATGTGAAACCTGCCAATAATGTTTTTGAAGTGAAGTAAAGAATTTAAATTTCAATTAAGATAAAATCCAAAGCTGTTTATGGCTTTGGATTTTTTTTGTTTTAAAAAGTCATCAAAAATAGTGTCAACGCTAAATATGATGATATTTACTATTAAAATTCAATAATTAAATTACTATCTTCGAGCCGTTAAAAAAGCAAACGTTAATAATTTTTGTGAATTGACATCTAGAACCAAACTAATAAAACTTACCTATTTACAAATGAAAATTAGAAAAATCGGACCCAACAATGATTTGCATGAAATTAATAATAAAAAGAGAAAACCTTATAAAATTATCTTCTTTACTTTAATCATTCTATCAACAGCAGCTTTTTTTGGCTTTAAATATTTAAAAAAGCCACCTGTTGCTATTTGTTTAGATTCAGATACAAAAGTTTATAACGAATATAAAGACGCTGTTGTACTGATAAAACACAGTTATGGTTATTTTGCAAAAATTAAAGGAAAAGAAATTCAGCTTATTAATCAAGATGTAAAAGAAGAAACAGTTTTTGGAACAGGTTTTTTCGTAGACCGGGAGGGTAAAATAATGACCAACAGCCATGTTTTGCAACCATGGAATTCATCAAATGAAGAGCAGGAAAAAGCAAATACCGCTATAAGAAATTTAAAATTAAAGATTGCCTCAATTCTTACTACCGATGTTTCAGAAGACGAGTATCAAAGTTTTATTGAAAGAAACTGGAAAATTGCATCTGCTTATGACGAAAGTGAAGGCGATTACGAAGGTGAAGGTGAAGAAACAAGTGAAGAACCAGCGGGTGAAGAATTTGTCAGTTCAAATGATACAGAAACAGATACAGCCACAACAGATATTGCAGCTGCTATTCCGGTTAAAGAATATGTATCGAAGGAAGATATTGAAGTATATGTAAAAACTGTAAATATTGCGGTGGCACTTCATGACTCAGATGACCAATGGCTTAGTTGCGAGATCGAAAAAGTTTCAGAAGATACCAATATTGATTTAGGTATTGTACGACTAATAGATCATACAACTCCCCAAAGTGTTGCAAATATCATCAATCTTGACAATGCGGTTAAGGATGATGCCTCTTTAAATCCCGGACAAAAAGCAATAATGGTGGGCTATCCTTTGGGAATGGATTTGGCAAAGACAGATTCAGGTATAAAAGTGCAGCTTTATGACGGTAAAATAAGTAAAGAATCCGACGGGAATAAAATTCAGTACAGTATCACCTCTACTCATGGTGCCAGTGGTGCACCGGTATTTAACGAGTGCGGTCAGTTGATCGCAGTCAATTTTAGCGGAATAGATGAGGTACAGGGTTTTAATTTTGGAATTGTCGCTAAGCATATTAGTACGTTTTAATTATAACCACTTAAAAACGTATTGTTTTTTCTCCTTTGTAATCAAACAAAAAAACCAATTTTTTTAATATGAATAAAGTTTTTACCATCTGTGCAATAATGTTTTATAGTGCAGTTTTTTCTCAAATTCCAACTCTGGATGTAGAAAATCAGAAAAAAAATTCAGTAATCCTGCAAGAAGTAAAAATTGAAACCAAAATTTTAGGGAATCTTGCATCAACTACTGCAACTTATGTATTTTACAATCCTGGTGACAGAATTTTAGAAGGAAATTTTACACTTCCGTTACCGGAAGGAGTAAGTGTAAGCGGCTATGCGTTAGATATCAATGGAACTTTAAGAGATGCAGTTCCTGTTCCGAAAGAACGCGCTAAAGAGGTATTTGAAAGTATTGAAAAAAGAAATATAGATCCCGGTATTATTGAAAAAGTAGCGGGAAATAATTTTAGAACCAGAATTTATCCAATTACGGCCAGAGGTACCAGATTCATTAGGATTACATACCATCAGGAACTGAAAAATTTTGACAGCGATTATCAGTATTTTTTAAGTTTTGCCAATGCAGTCAATATTCCAAAATTTAATTTGAAAGTATTGGTGAATGAAAGTCTGTCAACTCCTAAGATTACGGAAAATCCAGATGGAAGTTTTGCTTTTCAAAAACAAGGAAATCAATGGGTTGCTGAGATTAATAAAACGAATTTTACACCAAATGAAAATCTTAAAATAACTATTCCAAAAGTAAACGAATCAAATGTATTGCTTCAAAAAACTTCCGGTGATAAATTTTATTTTGCAGCGAATGTTTCGACTGATTTCCCTGTAAAGGAAAAATCAAAATCTCATAAGATTGCCATTATTTGGGACAATTCATTTAGCGGATCAAAGAGAAATCGTCAAAAAGAGTTTGACTTTCTAAATGCTTATTTTTTAGAGAACAAAGATGTTTCGGTATCTTTTGTCCTTTTAAGTAATGTTCTGGAAAAAACAGAAGAATTTACTGTTTCGGGTGGAAACTGGAGTGCCTTAAAAAATAGAATTGTTGATTTAAAATATGATGGTGGAACCGACTTTGGTGCACTAAAAGAGATTTCAGGAATAGAAGAATATCTTCTATTTTCTGATGGAATTTCAAATTTTGGAGATTTGACTTTAAAATTCAAAAAACCTGTAAATAGTATTGTAAGCACGCCTACTTCTGATTTTAACCTTCTAAAACTTTTAGCATCACAATCAGGTGGAAACTTTATCAACTTGAATGAATTAGATACTCAGTCTGCTCTAAAAACATACAATAAACAGCCTGTTATATTTTTAGGATTTAAAGAAAGTGCTGCTATTCAGGAATTATTTCCAAATGTGGGAACGGTAGTAAATCAACCGGTGAATATATTTGGAATTTCATCTCCAAATTTGGGCAAGCTTACTGCTCTTTTTTCTGTAGGAAATAAAAAATTTGAAGTGCCCGTAGATTTCAATACTGCCGTGCAAGTAACTAATTGGCCAATTGCGCAATTTTGGGCACAAAGAAAAATTAATGATCTTGAACTCAATTCAACTCAAAACCGTGATGAAATCAGAAATCTGAGCGAACAGTTTGGCGTAGTAAGTAAAAACACCAGCCTTATTGTATTGGATGACGTAAATGACTATGTGCGTTACGGAATTAAACCACCTCAGGAATTATTATCTGAATACAACAAAATTGTTTCAAGAAACAAAATAGAAATTTTAGAGAAAAGAAAAAACCTTCTGTCCAAATCTTTTGACATAACGCGTGAACTGGTAGCCTGGTGGAATACCGAATTTAAACCTGTCGAAAAAAAGCAGTATCCTAAGATTTCTAATCAGTCGCAAAAAATGTCAGGACAAGAAAGTACTGTTAGTGACAATGCTGTATATTCTGCAGAAAGTAACTCCGTTGCCGATAAAACAAAATCTACAGGTAAAATAATTTTGGTAGAAGTAGAAAGCAACGAAGAGTATATGAAAGATTTTCAGAATTTACAGTCTTCTGAATTAATCTACCAAAAATACCTTGAAAATCGTCCTAAATATGAAAAGCTGGTAACGTATTATTTTGATGTATCTAAATTGCTGTTCAAAAAAGGAGACAAAGCGCTTTCTCTAAAGGTTTTAAGTACATTAGCAGAGCTTGATCTGGAAAATGAGGAATTATACAAAACGATATCTTATCTATTGAAACAAAGAGGTAATTATGAAAAAGAATTATGGATTACCCAGAAAATTCTGGAATGGAGACCATTCGATTCTCAAAGCCACAGAGATTATGCATTGGCCCTGATTGATAATAAAAAACCTCAGGAAGCCCTGAATGTCTATAAATCGATGCTTTATCAGGAATATACAGATGAAATTTCAGTAAGAGACAACGGTATAGAGGAGATTTTGATTATGGAAATTAATAATATTCTGAGCCAAAACAAAAATGTAGATGCGAGCAAGATAGATGATCGCCTAAAAGCAAATCTACCGGTAGACATTCGCGTTGTAATTAACTGGAATAAAGACAATACAGATATAGATCTTTGGGTTACAGATCCAAGAGGGGAAGATTGTTCCTATTCGCATAAATCTACAGAAATTGGAGGAAGATTAAGTAATGATTTCACTCAGGGTTTTGGTCCTGAACAGTTTTTACTAAAAAAAGCCATAAAAGGTAAATATAAAATTAAAACCAATTTTTATGGCGAGAGACAGAATATGCTTTCCGGGCCAACAACAGTGATGGCAGAAGTATATTTGTACTATTCTGATGGAAGACAAGAACGTAAAATTGCTGTTTTCCAAAGTCAGAAAGAAAATAAACGCGAAAACGACAGCAAAATTCTAATTGGAGAATTTGAATTTTAGAAAAAAGTACAAACAAAAAAATACCGAAGGTTAATTAACGCTTCGGTATTTTTTTTGTTTAAAATTTTCTGCTCGACAAAAAGTTTTTTATGTAAGCTAAGATTCGTTTATCCTAAATGCTCCAGCATATCTTTTGTCATCGATTCAAGATCAAAGGTATGATTCCAGCCCCAGTCTTCTCTTGCAGATGAATCATCGATACTTGCCGGCCAACTATCCGCAATTTTCTGACGGAAATCAGGCTCATAAGTAATCGTAAATTCAGGAATATGTTTTTTAATTTCAGCAGCAATTTCAGTAGGAGTAAAACTCATTGCAGCCAAATTATAAGATGAATGTATTTTGATATCTTCAGCCGGAGCTTTCATGATATTGATAGTAGCTTCAATTGCATCATCCATATACATCATCGGCATTTTTGTTTCAGAGGATAAAAAGCATTCGTATTTTTTATCGGCAATAGCCTTATAGAAAATATCAACTGCATAATCTGTAGTTCCGCCACCCGGAGGTGTAGACCAGCTAATTAAACCAGGATAACGGATGCTTCGAACATCAACACCATAAATGTTATGGTAATATTCGCACCATCTTTCACCCGCTTGTTTGCTGATTCCGTAAACCGTCGAAGGTTCCATAATGGTATATTGAGGCGTATTTTCTTTTGGAGTTGTAGGTCCAAAAACGGCAATACTTGATGGCCAGAAAATCTTTTTTATTTTTTTTGCTTTCGCTAAATTCAAAACGTGAAATAACGAATTCATATTCAAATCCCAGGCAAACGCAGGATTTTTTTCGGCTGTAGCCGATAAAAGTGCCGCCATTAAATAAATATCGGTAATTTGATGCACTTCGACAAGATGTTCGATTTGGTTAAAATCTAAAGCATTGACCACTTCAAACGGACCCGAATTAACAACGTCAGTATTTA
>Ga0247740_1000817_pt1 | contig 13945 bp, 12 predicted proteins | sample UWRJL148409B2_FD_180942 | JGI IMG/M metagenome (GOLD analysis project Ga0247740, IMG submission 180942) | Plant litter microbial communities from Arlington Agricultural Research Station in Wisconsin, United States - UWRJ-L148-409B-2 | ecosystem: Environmental > Terrestrial > Plant litter >...
GTTCCGAACAAACCTACAAACGGCGCTGTAGAACCTACTGACGCCAACAGCGCCAAGCCGCGTTGAAGCCGGTCGGTGCTGTGATCAATCGAGTCTTTCAAGCAGGCCGTTAACCAATCTGCAAGGGGTAAGTTACCGTGCAAATCTGTTTTGTGGTTTTGGTGATGATCCAACGCTGATTGACCTTCTTCTGCCAAATGGCGGTAAGGATTTTCATTGCGATCCGTTCCAAGTACATGCAAACCTTCTGCAAAACTTTGGGCGTGCCAAAAATCAGAGAGCGCTTTGTTAGCGGCTCGCAAGCGTAAAAGGCCCCAAGTGCGCAACACGATCACAAACCAGCTTGAGATGGACATAAGCAGCAAAATGATCGCAACGGTTTTGATAATGGCATCGCCCTGTAACCAAATGGACGATATACCGTAGGGAGAATTCATAAATACCTCATTAAAAATGCTAAAAAACTAAATTCGTGTTTACCGATTTAATGAAAATTCGATCGGCAATTCATACCAGTAATCAATCGCCTCGCCACCACGGTTTGCGGGCACAAAATGCCATTTTTTCACCGCACTTTGCGCGGCTTCATCCAGGCGCGAATAGCCGCTACTTTTCTTCAAACGCATTTCACCCAAGGTGCCATCTGCTTTCACCAGAATTTCCAGCAAGACAACGCCTTCTTCTTTCAAACGACGCGATGTTTGCGGATATACAGGCGCTGGATTATTGAGCTGGCTAGCATCGGCCTGTGGCGGAATAACCGGCGCGGGTGTTGGCTCGGCGGGTTTTTCACTTTCTTGCATCGGCGTTGGTTCAGCTTTCTGGGTGACCGCACGTTCTGATGGCGGCGCTTTGGGCACCGGAATTTTCGGTTTCGGTACGGGTTTTTCTGGCGGTGGAGGCGGTGTCTCTACTGGTTTTTCGGGCTCTTTAATAGGTTCGCTCGCCACAATCACGCCTTGAATAGTCGGCGGCTCGATTATCACCGGTATAGGTTGCGCAGGCGAGTAGAGCACGAATGCGAGAAGACCGATATGCGCAAGTATTACCAGCAACAGGGAATATGGGACTGTATGTTTAGCTTTCATTAGTAAAACTAGCATCAAGAAACGGTGACGTTCAAAGTTATGGTAAATGATAATCTTTATCATTGGTGTAAGCAAATTATTTAAGTCTTTGTAAATTTCAGTTGATGCATCTCGACATCGCGTTAAACCGCCTCAATCCATCCATATAAAATTTTATTGATAATAATTATCAATAGCGATTGCAAAAAAATAAGCCTGTGTTAGATTTGATTAATGAGAATAATTCTTATTTGTATCGTTTTTATAGTCACTCAATAATTAATATCCATTAAAGGAGCATGCTCATGCGTGAGACTAGAGAGGTGAAGTTTGAGGATTTTCAAGAGGAGCTGTTGCAGTTTCTCGCACGTCGGTTTGGATCTATTCCATTAGCTGAAAGAATTTATAAGGAGATGGAAAGGCGAATTGCTGAATCCGATATGTTGAGTATGGTAGGGAGCCCGAAAGTTTATCTGAGTAGTTACGGCCTTTCACTCGGCTTGCAGTTTTTGCAGGAAGAGCTGGGTAGCGGTACGCAATATCGAGGTCAGTTTTGATGGCCTTTTCTATAAACGTCCCCGCGAGTGTATGCAAAGCATTATCTGCAAGAGCGCATGCGGGTCGGCAGTGGCCTGATCTGGGTTTTAGCGATCAATCCGCTAAGCTGCTCGCACAATTGCTCGATATCAGTTTGAAGCAACGAATGCCCTTGCCGGAAGAGCGTCGTCTGATCGAGCGTTGCCAATGGTTTGATGATTGTTGCCGCCATTTTTTTCAACGCCACCCCAAGGCAATGTGTATCGAACTAGGGGCCGGTTTGAGTACGCGCTTTCATCGACTCAGCGATACTGCGGATTGGCCCAGATTTCAATGGGTTGATATTGATATGCCACAGGTCACTGTTTCCATAGCGCAAGTGCTTCCGCATATCGATAACTACACACTGATTGGTGCGGACATTATGGTGGATGATTGGTTGCGTGTTTCTGGTTGGGTTGAAGGTCAGCCATTACTTGTTTTGATGGAAGGAGTTGCCGCTGAGCTCGGTGGTAATGCAACCTTGCAGCTTATTTATCGCCTGCGCCAACAAGCTGCCAGTTCTAGAGAGTTGGAACTGGTGCTGGATGATGCTTACCCCGGTACCTGGAAGGCAGCGTTCAAAAATATAGCGTTGGGAATAGGGGCATGGTTTGGGTTATCCATTCGCAATTCGGCTGCAGCCTTACCTGTCACTCACTGTATGTCCACCCTCGAATATTTTGGTTTTAAGATCACTCATAACAAAAATCTGTTAGGTGGTAGAACACTCGGTTTGGTGATGAATTACAAAAATAAGGAATGCCTATGACATCTGCAGCTTTAGCAAACGATCAACAGTTTTCGATCCAAACACGCATGTTGGAGTCTTGGAGGCTGGAGATAATTGCTGCCAATAACGCTTTTATTCATGGGCAAAACGCGCGCGCTTTTAATCACTATCATGCAGCATTGGAATTGGCGAGAAGTGGAGTCGCAGGTTTATTAAAAGCAAGTGAACTTGTTTCAATAGAAGAAGCGGAACGCCAAATCGCGGCCTTGGTAGTAACCAGACATAATCTTGCCGACTTGTTTCGCCAGTCAGGCCAGCTTGCTAACGTAGTAGAACATTTGTGCGCTGCTCATGAAGCTTTATTTCAACTATTGCACCACGCCGACAATGAAATTCGTGCGCTGGCACAGCGGCATTCAACTATAACTTACCAGGAGTTGCTAAGTTATATTCAGCGACACGGACAACATATTCATATTCAACAAACTTTGCTGTTAACAAAATATGTTTGTATTTGTTGCAGACAAAAAGTGGCGCATTAGCAGGGCAATTATACGGGCAGTTTTGTTGCCGTGACATCTCGTTTGATTTGAACAATAATGTGGCGTTCTTGTAAATTATTGCGGCATTATTTTCCACATTTTCCCGAGGGTAATAGCATGAATGATGCAGACAAAAAATTAGCGATTCAAGCGTTAAACCGAATCATGGAAACTGAATTGGCAGGTGTAGTGAAGTACACTCATTATTCGCTCATGGTGTTTGGTTACAACCGGATTCCGATTGTTTCCTGGTTGAAAGAAAATGCGACAGAAAGTCTTGGGCACGCGCATAGAGCAGGGGAGATGTTAACCTTGCTTGGTGGTCATCCCTCTTTAAAAATTGGCTCGTTGTTGGAAACTGAGAAGCACGATATTGGTGATATTTTGCGAGAGAGTTTAGCGCATGAGCAAAGTGCGATAACGTCTTATTACGATCTGTTAAAAATTGCAGAAGGCAAATCAATCTTGTTGGAAGAATACGCGCGTGAAATGATCGTGCAGGAAGAATTACATTTAGATGAGGTCAATAAAATGTTGCGTCGCCCCGGTGAGATTGCACAATTCCAACCTTGATATTAAAAATATTTCTTAACTGCAATCGTTCGCAGTTAAGAAATTATTCACGTCTTTTAGTTTTTACCGCCAATAATTTTTAATCAGACATTTTTTAACTGCAGTAAAATTTTCTCGCAAAGTTTATTTCTAATTGCTTGATGGAAGTAAACTTCCATTCGCTGTTTTACTGGATCGCACCAGTTGTCTGGATTTACGTTTGCGTGCCCAGATAATAATGCCTGTTATCGAAAGCATTGCAATTGCCAATCCTAAAACAGTAACCACTACACGACCGGTTGTGCCAGCGATACGGCCGGAATGCAGAGGAAATTGCAGTTGCATGAAAATATCACCTGCACTGCCTTTGCCGGGAATGGTGCCGCCAAGGTAGTCACCGGTTTTGCCATCAAAATACAACCAAGGGTTTCCTAATCCTCCATCACCGTGATCTTTTCCTGGCGTATAAAAGCCAACACCGTACAAACCTGTTTCAGGTGAATAAAAAATCCCCCCGAGTGGCGCATCTATCGCGTGAGTGTTAGCTTGTGATTGCGCGAGTACCACCATTGTTTCGCGGTTAATAGTAGGTTCCGTCGGTGTGCCAAAAGTTCTTTGTTCAAAAGGAGTGGGCGTTAGCGTGGAAAATAAGCTAACGATTGGTCTAACGACCTGTGAACCAAGGTTCATTGATAAGGAGGTGATCGCCATTATTAATAGCAATATCCAAATCCATACGCCGCCAGAGCGATGCAAATCAAAGGTTACTTTCTGACGGTTGCTGCGCCAGCGAAAAGCAAACGATTTGCGCCATTGGTCGCGCGATGGGAAAGAAATGCTAAGCGCTATAAAACAATCAAGTACCCAGACTATGCCCACAATTCCCATAAACAAAACACCAGTCTGCATGCTCCCCAGGTCAGGTATGTGCAATGAGTAGTGCAGCTTGTAAATAAACGGCAGCAGGTTTTCACGGGCAAGTGAAATCTCCCCCCACTCACGTTTTGCCTGGACTTCGGCGGTGTAAGGGTTAAGTGCGACCTGATTAAAATCAAGTTTGTGAGCGCTTGTGCCTACCGGTGCACGCGGCGCAACCATTACCGAAAGTGCGCCATCTTTTTCTAACGCTAACGGCATAAAGGTTACGTAAAGCTCTGGATGTTTCCGTTCGAATTGTGCGGCGAGTTCCAACGGGGATTTTTTAACGGCCGACATGTTTGCCGTCTTAGCGCTTTCTCTAGCGTGATAAAAATCCGGGTTAAGCACCGAATCCAGTTCGTGATCCCACGCAATAATTGCACCGGTCAAACCCGCAATAAATAGAAATATGGCGATAAACAGACCGAACCACCGATGCATTACGCTAAGAATAGGGCGCATAAACAGTACTCTTAATCATGAATGGTTCATATTCTAACAGGGGAATATAATCATACACAAACATAAATGATAACTATTATCATTGACACGAAATTTTTTCTCATTATTATTGGCGCATTAGTTTCCTCCCTTATTAAATGTACTGCTCTGGAGTCACGATGCGTCTTTATCAATATCCACTCACCAACCTTGCTGTTGCGGTAGGTTTATTAACATCTCATGCGGTATCGGCGCAATCAACGGGCTTAGCGTCAGCCGGGTCGGATGTTGAAGAAATTTATATTGTTGGTGTTCGTGAAAACCGCATTAGTAAAGGGGCTACCGGGTTATCTCTGGATATTAAAGACACGCCGCAGTCCATTAGCGTGGTAGGTCGTGACCTAATGGATTCATTTGGCACCAATAGTTTGAACGATGCTCTGAAACTGGCTACCGGAATAAACGTGGAAGAGTGGGAGACTAACCGCACAAACTACACCGCACGTGGTTTTGATATTAAAAACACTCAGGTTGACGGCGTCGGTATGCCCAATAACTGGGGAATTGTCACAGGCGTTATGGATTCCGCCGGTTATGAGAAGCTGGAAGTAATTCGTGGCGCTAATGGTTTATTGACGGGGGTGGGTAATGCTTCCGGCACTATCAATTACGTTCGCAAGCGTCCGACTAACACTGCACAGGGAACAGCAACTTTTTCTCTGGGTTCGTTCAGCTCAAAGCGTACTGAAATTGATTATTCGACCCCTTTTACTGAAGGCGCCGAGTGGGCGGGAAGAGTAGTTGCAGTAAGAGATGTGAGCGATTCTTACCTTCGTGGTTTGGAAAATGATCACCAGTATATCTATGGCGTTGTCGATGGCCAGCTCACCGAAAACTCAACCATAACCGCAGGCTATTCTTATCAAAATGCGGACACCACCGGCAACTTATGGGGTGGCCTTGTGCTGTCTAATAGTGACAAAACTCAGGCTGAATTTGATCGCAGTGCGTCCACCTCGCAAGATTGGACGTTTTGGGACACCAATAACACCACCGCATTCGTTGAATACACCTATCAACTATCACCTAATTGGGAGGCAAAGTTAACTTACAACTACCGTGAGACTGTTAATGATGATCAGTTGTTTTATGTGTCGACGGTAGATGGGATCGATAAAGTAACAGGTTTGGGTTTAAACGGCTGGCCAGGAAAATATAAGGATAAAGAAGACGCGCACTTAATTGACGGTAGCTTAACTGGCGGTTTCGAATGGTTTGGGCTGAATCAGGAAGTCGTCTTCGGTATTAGCGTTGCGCAAAGCGATTTGGTTATGCACAACTTTGCGGTTGACTATTCCGAGCCTGCTTACGGCGCTCTTCCTGCCTTCCCCTTTAAAGGTGATGCGATTCCTGAACCCATTTGGGGTGAAAAGCTTTTGACTGAAGACTCCGGTCAAGAGCTTGATCGTGCCTATGGCGCACTTCGGTTACGTGCGACCGAAGACTTGACTACGGTTCTAGGGTTTAACTACGCACGTTACCATCGCGATGGTGTTACACCCGATAACAAATTTGACCAAACTGAGGAAAAGTTCAGCCCCTATGCTGGCATCACCTATGACTTTAATAGCAATATCTTGGGCTATATAAGCTATTCGGATATTTATCAGCCGCAAGATTACACCGACATCAATAAAAATTACCTGGACCCCGCAAAAGGCGTTAACTACGAAGTCGGTGTGAAAGCTGATTGGTTAGATAAGCGCTTGTTGACTACGTTTGCATGGTTTACAGCAGAACAGAAAAATCTCGGAACTTATGCGGGGATGACAAAAGAAGATAGCAGATCCTATTACGAGGGTAAGGATGTGGATTCGGAAGGCTTCGAAGCCGAAGTGACTGGGCAAATTGGCGGTCTAACCAGTATTGTGCTCGGCCTTACCAAACTGACATTAGAGGATCAGCAGGGCGCAGACACTTACGAATGGGTCCCACGCGAAACCGTCAACTTCGCAATTAGTAGCAAGCTCCCGCAATACACTGATATAGCTTTTGGTATAAGTGCGAAATGGCAGAGCATTACTGAAAAAGTGGATGACACAGTGGGAATGACATTACGTCAAGAAAGCTATGCAACGCTCAGCCTATTTGCAAGTTGGGACATTACAAAGCAGGCGCAAGTTAAATTAAATCTTAACAACATCACTAACGAGAAATACCTGACATCTTTATATAACGTCGGTTATTACGCAGCACCTCGTACAGTAAGCGCAAGTTTGAAACTCAACTTTTAACGTTTTATGTGGTTTATGGCCGCTTCATGTAAGCGGCTTTTTTTATTTTGCAGTAGTAGGAAGTTCCTAAATAAGCTGGCTCCCAATTTCAAAACTGACTGATTAGTAATTTTCAAATGATATTTATTCTTATTTGTGTTGATAATGGTTACCATTTGGGTTAGAGTGCCGATACCATTTAGGGCAGCTCCAGACGATAAAAATAATTCCGAAAAAGGATTTATTTTTCAATGTGAGTGGTAATGATTATCAATAGTTAATGAGAGTAAAAATATTCTCTTTAAGGAACAGGATTCGTTATGAGTAAGACCAAGTCAAATTTCATTGTGGCCAAAAAACATAAAGTTGCTCAACAGCTAAAAGTATCGGCGTTATCATCAATGATGTTGTTCGCTGCAGGTGCCATGGCAGCTGAAGATGCAAAGAAAGACGAGCAAAAGTCCGAACCAAATAGCAAGTTAGGCGCGGTGAAAGTTAACGCCGATGCCATCAATGCAGACTTTAAGGCGGACAAAGTCAGCTCTGCCAAATTCACTCAACCCTTGGTTGATACTCCACAAACTATCGTGGTTGTGAAGAAAGAATTGTTCCAACAGCAAGCTGCTACCAGCTTGAGCGAAACATTACGCAATACTCCCGGCATCACCATGCTGCTTGGTGAAAACGGCAATACCGCAACCGGTGACTCTATATTTATGCGCGGTTTTGATACTCAAGGCAGCATTTTTGTAGACGGTATTCGCGATCTGGGTTCTATCTCTCGCGACACATTCAATACTGAACAAGTTGAAATTGCCAAGGGTCCAGCTGGTGTGGACAACGGTCGTGGTGCTGCGTCTGGTTATGTGAACATGAGCAGTAAGGTGGCGAATCTGGAAGATACAATTTCAGGCAACCTAAGCGGTGGTTCGGCTTCTTATAAGCGTGCGACTCTGGACGTGAATAAGGCCTTAAGCGAAACAGCTGCTATTCGCGTTAACTTGCTTGGTCAAGATGCAGGTGTTGTAGGCCGCGATCAGGTTGAAAACAACTATCAGGGTTTTGCTGCATCGCTAGGTTTTGGTTTGGGCACCGACACACGCATTCACGTTAATTTCCTGTCAGTTGAGCAGTCTGGTATTCCTGATGGTGGTGTTCCTACTATCGGCCTTGATGGTTATTACAACGCGATTTTTGATTCACGCCCTACAACTACGACTTTCCCAAATGGCGGTACTTTCGCAGGTATAGTTCCTGATTCGGTAGATCCGCACAACTTCTATGGTTCAACTGGCGATCACAACGATGTTCACGCGAATATGTTCACTGTGCGAGTAGAGCATGACCTTGCCGACAACGTCACTGTGCGTAATACCTCGCGTTATGGCCGTACAAAACAAGACCAGGTATTGACCGGTGTTAACGCGGTTACCTTTGGGCCTAGCAGTACCACATCTAGTACAGATCCAGATACCTGGACAGTGTCTCGCTCGCGTCAGGGTAAAGATCAGGCAAACCAAATTTTAACTAACCAGACTAACCTGACTGCTACATTTGAAGCGGGTGGTGTTAAGCATGAAGTTAGCGGCGGTGTTGAGTTCATATACGAAAGCCAAATAAATTACACTGTGGGAACACCATTCGCGTCGCCGACTTCAGCGACTCGCGCAACTCAAGTCAACGGTAATCTTTACAGCCCAAGTACTAATGATGTGTTTCAGCCGGTTGTTCGCGACGGTGGAAAAACCGATGGTGAAACCACCACTTCTGCAATTTACGTATTGGACACCATCAGCCTGAATGACCAATGGGAAATCAGTGCAGGATTGCGCGCTGAAAATTACCGTACCCGTTACGATAGCTTGACTCGCCAAGGCACAGTAACACCTACACAAATTATTCCGATTGGAACTTTGGTTGGCTCATCGCTAAATGCTGATGACCAACTTATCGGTTGGAAATTAGGCGGTGTATACAAGCCTACTGAAAATGGTTCGATTTACGTGTCTTATGCTACATCTCAATTACCACCCGGCGGAGCAAACTTTTCATTAAGCACTTCGGCAACCAATGCCAATAATCCTAATGTTGATCCGCAAAAAGGCGTTAATGAAGAAATAGGTACTAAGTGGAATGTTTATGGGGACAAGCTTGCATTAACAGCGGCGGTGTTCCGCAGTACGAATGACAACGAGTTTGTGACCAATACCGACGGTACCACGTCTAACGTTGGTGAGCGCCGTGTGCAAGGTGTTGAGTTGGGTGCATCGGGAATTATTACGCAAAATTGGCAAGTTAACGCTGGTTTAGCCTATATGGAGCCAGAAATTACCCATGGCAACCGTGCTACTGCAGCGGCAGCCACTACTGGGGGTGATATTCAATGGTCTCCAAAACTAACCTTTACCTTGTGGAACAGTTATACCTTTGCAAACGGTTTGGTTCTTGGTGGGGGTGCGCGGTATATCGACACAGCGGCAAGTACCAGCTTAACGGATAAAGAAGCACTTTCGCGTCGTTCAATGGTTGAAGTTCCTGAATATTGGGTAGTAGATGCAATGGCTTCTTACCCGATTAACAAAAACATCAATGTACAGTTGAACGTGTTTAACCTGGCGGATGAAGAGTACATCGGTAGTTTGAACAGCGGTGTATCACGTTACACTCCAGGTGCAGAGCGCTCGGCACGCTTGGGTGTTAACTTTACCTTCTAGTCAACGCTTTAGATTGGAGCGGTACGCGTTATAGTGCTAATTCAATTCTTAAAAAGCCAGTTATCTTGTTCAGATAACTGGCTTTTCCCAATTTTAAAAGTTGTAAAAAATTATGTTAATTCATATTCCCGATGTGCTCACTAAACAACAGGTAGCCGAATTTCGCGCGCAACTTGCGCAAGCAGATTGGGTTGACGGAAAAGCAACGGTTGGTGCGCAAGGTGCGCGCGTAAAACAAAATCGTCAGCTCGCGGTTGATAGCCCTGTTGCACGTACGCTCGGTGAAATTATTTTAAAAGCAATTTACGGCAATCCATTATTTATGGCGGCGGCATTACCGTTGCGCACTGTGCCACCGCTGTTTAATTCTTATGAAGGCGGTGAGCATTACGGTTTACATGTGGATGGTGCTATTCGGTTGGTACCCGGCAGCAATTTAAGTTTACGCACAGATGTTTCATCCACACTTTTTTTAAGTGAGCCGGATGAATACGATGGTGGCGAATTAGTTGTTCAAGACACATATGGTAGCCACGAAGTTAAATTGCCCGCCGGCGATTTAATTTTATATGCATCAACCAGTTTGCATAAAGTTGAACCCGTCACCCGCGGTACGCGCGTGTGTAGTTTTTTCTGGACACAAAGCATGATTCGTTCAGATTCGCAGCGCAATATGTTGTACGAGTTAGACGCTAACATTCAGTCCTTGCGAGAAAAACTGGGCGATTGCAATGAAGTCATAAGTTTAACGGGTCACTACCATAATTTGTTACGTCAGTGGGGCGATGTGTGACTCATCAGAAAAAAGCCGCCAAAAAATTTAAAATAAATCTAATGACTATTCGTAAGTGGCATTGGATGAGTTCAGCACTTTGCTTTGTTTGCATGCTGCTATTTTCTGTCACCGGCATAACCCTGAATCATGCTGGCAGTATAGAGGCATCGCCAAAAACAATTCATCTAGAGGGACTGGTTCCAGAAGCATTAATGACTGAATTAGTGATTGTAAAGGAACAAAAAAATATGGAACTACCAGCGTCTATATTGCACTGGTTTAACGATACTCATAAATTAAAATTTTCGCGCACCCAGGCAGAAATAAATGATGGGGAATTATATCTTGCCTTACCGCGGCCCGGTGGCGACGCATGGTTGAGCCTGGATGCTGAGACGGGAAATTTTGAATACGAATCCACCAGCCGTGGCTGGATTTCCTACGTCAATGATTTACACAAAGGTAGAAATACCGGCATGGCGTGGATTTATTTTATGGATGTATTTGCGCTTGCTTGCATCATTTTTTCAGTAACTGGTTTTTTGTTATTGCAGCGCTATGCAGATACTCGTTCGCAGACCTGGCCGTTATTAATTGCTGGTTTGGTAGTACCAATTTTATTTATGGTGTTTTTAATTCATTCGTGAGGCGGTTATGTTTAAAAAAATATTAATTAAAAAAGGTTTGTGCTTGGCAGCTTTGATGGCGTCCGGCATGGTGAGCGCTGCCGGTTTAAATATTTCAATCGAGGTGCCTAAATTAACCGTAGCCGAGTACCACACTCCCTATACAGCGGTGTGGTTAGAATCTGCTGAAGAAGGTGATAAAAAAACCGTTAAAACTTTATCTGTTTGGTACGCCGATAAAAAGCGTGAAGGCGGCGGTGAAAAATGGTTGAAAGATTTACGCCAATGGTGGCGCCGTGATGGTCGCTCTTTAACATTTCCTATCGATGGTGTCTCGGGTGCAACTAAATTGGCGGGTGTCCATCAATTAACATACACCCAGGGCGCAGCGCCTCTAGGTAACTTGGCAAAAGGTAATTACATACTCTTCGTAGAAATAGCACGCGAAGGTGGTGGTCGTGAAGTCGTTAAAGTGCCTTTCACCTGGCCCGTTGAAAAAGCCACGTCTTTGTCGGCCACTGGTACGGCAGAAGTTGGCGCAGTCACTCTTGAATTAAACCCATAACAATAAGGGCATCATTATGAAAAATTTTATTCAATGTGCATTTTTTTCAACAGCCATGATTGCAAGCACTGTTGTACATGCTCACAACATGTGGTTACTGCCGTCCGAAACCAGCAAGGGCGGTAAGGGCGGTTGGGCGACGTTTGATTTGGCAGTTTCCACAGAATTTTTTACATTTGATTCAGGCGCACCCAGAATTGATGGTATCCAAGTAATTTCTCCTGATGCAAATCAAATACAAGTGCAAAATGTTTTTGAAGGGAAATTGCGAACGAGTTTTGATGTAGAAATTAATCAACCGGGCACTTATAAGATATTCTCTGCGAGCAGCGGTTTAACCGCGCGTTGGGAAGGCGCTGATGGCAAGCGTGGTTTTTGGCCGCCACGTGGCGCAAAAGCTGATCCGGCAGAATTTGCTACCGCAGTTCCTAAAGATGCAAAAAATCTTGAAGTCACACAGGCATCGCGTCGCATAGAGACCTTTGTAACTTTGGGCGCGCCTAGCAAAGCTGCATTGAAGCCAACCAATCAAGGTTTGGAGTTGGTACCGGTCACACATCCAAATGATTTGGCGGTTAGTGAAGCTTCTGAGTTTATTTTTCTGATTGATGGTAAGCCTGCAGTTGGAGCAAAAATTGAAGTGGTTGAGGGCGGAAGCCGTTACCGTTTGTCCCCCGGCGAGCAACGTTACGAAACGGATAAAAATGGCCATGTAAAAATTCAGTGGAAAAAAACGGGGATGTACTGGCTCGGCGCTGAATATAAAGATAACAAAGCGACTAAACCTGCAACTCAACGTTCAGGAAACTACAGCGCGACCTTTGAAGTTCTTGTAGACTAATTATTCGGATTCCCGCATGCGCTAATCAAGAGGCCCGACTGGTGTAATCACCACGTCGGGTCTCTTCATTTTTGCAATATCATTCATTAAATCCCCACATTTTTTGCACAAAACTTTACAGAAAAAATGGTAAAGTCCCTCCGTCAAAGTTCCCCTGAACACTTGTAACTATGTTGCTTGGCCTTAGTATCGGGCTGATATTTACGTAATTTATCTTGAGAAGAGTTTATGTCTAGATTATCCACATCGATTGGTGAGTTTTTTTCGTTCTTGCGCCGTCGCAGTGTTCTGCTTTTTTTAGTGCTGATTGTGGCTGCTATAGGCATCTGGAAAATCTTTTTTAGCCAAAATGCAGAGTCTGCCAATTATTTAACAGCCACTGTTGAGCGCGGTGAAATTCAAAATTTGGTAACCGCAACCGGTGTATTACAACCAAGAGATTACGTTGATGTAGGTGCGCAAGTTTCCGGACAATTGAAAAAGTTAATGGTAGTGGTTGGGCAACAAGTAAAAGAAGGGGATTTGTTGGCGGAAATTGACGCAACCGTATACAAAGCAAAAGTGGACGGCATTCGCGCGCAATTATTAAATCAAAAAGCACAGCTCGGCGATAAAGAAGCGCAATTAATGTTGGCAAAAATTCGCGTGGAACGTCAACAAAATTTGTTTAAAGATGATGCAACTACTAAAGAATCATTACAAACTGCAGAAGCAGGTTTTCAATCAGCAGGCGCGCTATTAAAAGCATTGCAAGCGCAAATTCAGCAAACCGAATCGAGCCTTCGCGCTGAAGAAGCCAACCTGGAATATGCTCGTATCTACGCGCCCATGAGCGGCACTGTTGTTACCATTACATCGCGTCAAGGCCAAACTCTCAATGCTAATCAACAAGCGCCAACCATTATGCGTATTGCTGATTTATCAATCATGACAGTGCAAACCCAAGTTTCCGAGGCCGATATTGGAAAATTGCATGTAGGAATGCCGGTATATTTTACAACGCTGGGCGGCCAGGATTATCGGTGGTATAGCAAACTCGATCGCGTTGAACCCACACCACAAGTTACTAATAATGTTGTGCTCTACAATGCGCTCTTTGAAGTTCCCAATGACACTAAAGTATTAATGACCAGCATGAGTACGCAGGTATTTTTTATTGCAGCGCAGGCGAAAGATATTTTAGTTATTCCTGCGTCTGCCATTAACTTTAAACCGCACAAGCCCGGCGATGCCGCTGATAAATCCAGGGGAGATAAAAAAGGTAATTGGCAGGATCGCAAGCAAAATGCGCAAACTTCATCCTCAGACGAAAAAGACAAACC
>Ga0247740_1000819_pt1 | contig 13941 bp, 10 predicted proteins | sample UWRJL148409B2_FD_180942 | JGI IMG/M metagenome (GOLD analysis project Ga0247740, IMG submission 180942) | Plant litter microbial communities from Arlington Agricultural Research Station in Wisconsin, United States - UWRJ-L148-409B-2 | ecosystem: Environmental > Terrestrial > Plant litter >...
GGCGGCGCGTCGGCGGGAGGCTCGGCGGCGGGAGGCTCGGCGGCGGGAGGCTCGGCGACCGGAGGCTCAGCAGGCGCGTCACCGACGACCAGCCCCGGCTGCGGCTCGAGCACTCCGCTCAAGAGTGGCAACTTCACCGAGAGCATCAATGGCACGAACCGAAAGTGGATTGTAGACGTTCCCCCGAACTACGAGGCGAGCAAGCCCTACCGGCTAATCTTCGTGTGGCATGCCCTTGGGGGTTCTGGGAGCCAAGTAGCCAGCGCGGGTTACAATGGCCTCAAGTCGCTCGCGAACAATACAGCCATTTTTGCGACCGCCGATGGTTTGACGGGGAGCAACTCCGAGACCAGCGGAACCGGCTGGTGGAACGCCAACGGCGGCGACATGAAGCTCGTGCAGATCATGCTCGACAAGATCAACGCCGGTCTTTGTATCGACCAGAGCAAGATCTTCTCCACTGGCTTCAGTTTCGGCGGGATGATGTCTTATACGCTCCCCTTCGAGTTCAACGTGTTCCGCGCGGTCGCGCCGTGCTCCGGCAAGACCGGCGTCATTCCCTACACCGAAAAGTATACCAACGCTGTGCCGATCCTGGCCTTTCACGGCGACTCGGATACCTTCGTCGCCACGAACCTCGGCAAAGCATTTTTCGATAAGTACGCGGCTCGCAACAAGTGCGGGACTCAAACGCAAGCCGTGACTCCCAATGGCTGTGTCCAGTATCAGGGTTGCACCATGCCCAGCACGTGGTGCCTGTTCCCCGGTGGTCACACGACTTGGTCTGAGCAACCAGCCGCCATTTGGAAGTTCTTCTCGCAGTTCTGAGCGAGCGCGAACGCCCGGGTGACACGGGCGTGCTCAGCGCGTGCGTTCGCCCAGCCGTGGCCGGGTCACCTTCGTCGACGGTCAGGTCAAACCGGACAGAGTGCCTTTCCATTGGGTGGCGCCGAAGGTGTCAGTAGGCGACCCGAACATGGTCATCAACGAGGCAAAGAGCTGGTTGGTGGGCGTGTTGTTGGCGACCTTTACGCTGCGGCCGGTGCTGATGGCGCCGTTGCCCTTGCCCGCGAGAATCCAGCCGAGATCGCGGCGGTTGTGGATATCGCCATCGGAGAGCTCGTTGGCCCACAGCACCACGGAGCTATCGAGCAGCGGACTACCATCCATGTCGGTGTGCGACTTGAGTTGGTCGAGCAGGTAGCTGAACTGCGTTGCGTACCAAGTTTGAATCTTGATCAGGTCTTCACGATAGGTCTTCGGATCGTGGGACATGAGGTGATGCTCACCTCGGGCGTTGAGCCACTTGAAAAAGACGGTGCTCTCCGCGGTTGACCATTGCAGCGTGACCACGCGCGTAATGTCGCAAGACAGAGCCATGACCAGCAGGTCCATTTGCGCTTTGCCGAGGGCGGTGTAGTCCCCGTAGCACTTCGCCGGGCGACCATCTTGCATGCAGTCCACTGCGTTGAGATTGACGGTCGGGGCAGCCGGGACCTGGCAGGCACTGTTCGTGCTCGTTCCCAGCTTTTCCAACGACAATTCGAACTCGCGCACCGTGTTGAGGTGACGGTCGAGCTTGGCCTTGTCTTCGGCGCCGACCACGGCGCCCAAGCGTTGGAAGTCTCGCGTCACGAAATCTAGCACGCTCTTCCGGTTCTTCTTCAACGCGTCGAGTGCGCTCGTCGAGGTGCCGGCCTCCATGAACAGTCGGGTGAAGACCTTCTTGGGGTCGTCCTCCAGGGGAACCGATTTGGAATTTCCGGGGGTGCCTCGGTAGCTGATGCGCGTGGGTATGGGCTCGAGGATGGTCGTCGTGGACTGCACACCCAGCTCGAGCGAAGACAGGCGGGTGGCGCCACCGATCACGCGCGCGATTTCTTGATCGATCGAGGGGCCGTGGCAGGTTCCGTCGAGCACGTGACCAGCGCGACCAGTGCCGCTCGGCCCAACCATCAGTCGGTCTGCGGTAAGCATCGTGGCGCAAGAGGCGTCGTGCGCATTGCTGCCATAGATGTAAGAGGCCTCGTTGTTGAGGCCACGCAGGATCAGGAGATCGCTCTGGTGGGCTGCGAGCGGCGACAGGATGGGGGAAAGCGTGAATCCTGTGCCCGTCGCGGTGGGCTGCCACTGATCTTTGATCATCCCGTTGGCGCTGAAGAAGACGACGAAGCGCTTGGGCGTAGAGGCGGCCTTCGCGGTCCTCGGGCTCATGGCGAGCAGAAGCGGGAGCGAGATGGCGACTCCACCCGCACCGCGCAGCACGGTCCGACGTGAGAGGGGCTTGGACGGGATGCTGAAGAGCGGCTTGTAAGTCATTACTTCGTCTCCGCGGCGAGGTAGCGGAAGTCAGGGGTGGTGGTGAGCGCAATCAGGAGATCTTGGACCTTGCCGTTCGCGGTCTTGAATCCTCCGGCGATAGTGCCGATTCGCGGGTCGTCCGAGTCGCTCTCGGCGCGACCAAAAGCGAACCGGAACCATTGGCGTACGAAGCACGTCGCGACTTGCTCGCTTTCAGCAAGCTTGGCGGTCATCGGGACCACCCCGACGATGGCGCCCGTGACGTCCGTCAAGGTCAACTCCCCAGAAACATCGATCGGCTGTCCTTGCTCCTGCACGCGCCATTGTCCGATGGCGTCGAAGTTTTCGAAGGCCAAGCCAACGGGATCGATGAGCACGTGGCAGCCTGCGCAAGCGGGGTCCGATTCATGCTGCTTGAAACGCTCGCGGGTAGTGGTGCCGGGTGTGATCTCCGGCGCTACGATCAGGGCGTCTGCGGGAGGGGGCGGCAACCCTTGGCAGAAGAGCCGCTCGCGAACGAACTTTCCGCGGGAAACCGGATCGGTCGCGATCTCCTTGGAGTGGGTCGCGAGAAAGGCGGCCTGGGTAAAGAGGCCGGCGCGTTGGGCAGGCGGTAGCTCGATACGGGCCACCCCGTTTTGCATCGAGCTGACGGTGCCGCCGTAGTAGGCGGCCAAAGAAGGGTCCCCGTACGTGAAGGGCGCGGTCAACAAGGTACGGAGATCGCCCGCTCCGTCGAAGACGACATTGGTGGCGAAAGTTTTGGTCTCGCTGGTCAAGAGCGCAGGCAGCTGGCTGTCCCACTTGGGAAACTGAGCGGCATCGCGCTGCAAGCGATCCACAGCGCGCAGGTCCAACCAGCCGGCGAAAAACTCCGCGACCCGAGCGCGCGCCGCCGGGGTCGCCAAAATCCGTTTGGCTTCGGCGGCGATGCCGTCTGCGGTCGTCAGCCCGTCCGCTTGAGCGGTGGCCAGCAGTAGGTCGTCTGGCGTGGTTCCGGTCAGGAAATAGGAGAGCCGCGAGGCGATCTCCCAAGAGGTCAGGGCCCGGTAAGTCTGACCTGCGACGGGAACTCCGACTTCGACGCGATAGAGGAAGCTGGGAGCAACCAGCAACGCCTCGAGCAGCAACCGGACCCCGGTGCTGGCATCGGCGCCGCTCCGATAGACGGTCATGAGATCGGCCTGCTCGATCGCCGTAATGGGTCGACGCCAGGCGCGCTTCCCGAAGCGGGTGATGAAATCGTTGATGCACGTCTCTCCTGCGGAGAGCTTGCAACCGAGAAGCGCGTCCGTGTTTTTGGTCGCGTTGGCCGCGATTTGTTCGGAAACGACCATGTATTGCTCAGCCAACGCGGGGGGCACATCCTGGACGTCCGTGTTGTTGCTGAAGCCGTTGACGACCGTGTCGACGGGAAAGGCCGCCGCATAGCCGGTCCTGTCTCCGAGCAGCGAAACGATCGTTGCGTCGTACTCGGTGTTCGAGAGCCGCCGCACCAACGCGCGTCCGGGCAACCCGTTGTCCACCAGCGCACCACCGTTGCCGGCGCTGCCCTGATTCGTACCGCTACTTCCACCGGCACCGGCACCGGCACCGGCAGGAGGCGCCCCGCCAGGAGTACTCCCCATCATTCCTGCGGCAGCGCTGGAGCCAGCAGCCGCGGGCTCAGGGCTCGCCGGGTTGCCGCTGCTGCACGCCGCAGGCAGGAGCAGCAGGGCGAGCAACGCCAGGACTCGGCGGGGCGGCTCCCTGCGGGGTGTGGGGTGCGCGCTCAGGGTGCGCACTCCTTGGACTGGTCGAGTTACCAAGGCAGAAAGGGTCACCCCCACTACTGAGGAAAGCCCCGCTGTCTTGCAAAAATTTTTATCGAATTCGAGCGCGCTTCACTCTTTGCGCGACACTTGGCTTTGGAGTCGTTCAATCTGTCGATGGATCAGTCAGTCTCTGACTTCGAAGATAGAACGACACTGCATAATTCAAGCGTCGGGCGCTGCGCACTTCCACACTGGTGCTCCTACAACAGGGCCGTGATCATTCACGAGGGCTCACATTTCCAAGCAATCACGCACGTGTTGGAACAGTAGTGCGAGCAAGAGTGCGGCGCTCGGCCGTCGCAAGCGCCTGATGCGCTTCTTGGCGCGCACGCGCTTGCTTTATCTCCCCTGCACTTTTTTAGGAGAAGTCTGAGCTCATGAAGGTTTGGCCGTTTCCACTGCGTCGCGCCCTCACGATACCGCCCGTCGTCGTACTGTGCGCCTTGGGCTCAGCCTGCTCGAGCGAGCACGGCGGTGTGGCCCCCACCACGACCGGTGGGGCCACAGCCTCAGGGGGCGCCGGCGAACCTGGCGCGGGTGGAGCAGCCGCGGGCGTCGCTGGGGAGTCGGGGAAAGGCGGAGCTCCAAGCAGCGGCGGCTCGCCTACCGGCGGCCTCGGAGGCAGCGCGGGAATCGGCGGGCAAGCAGGAGCCGCCGCCGCGGGCGGCGAGAGCGCGGGGACGGGAGGAGGAAGCGGAGCGTCTGGGGCAAGCCAAGGGGGCGCTGGCGGGAGCGCAGGCTCAGCCTCGACCGGGCTACCTGATCCAGGTCCGGAAGGCGACGGAGACTCGATGGTGGGGCCGAACTACACGAGCCAGTCCGAGCTCAGCGACCGTGGCAACGCCAAAGGAAAGAGCTTCCAGTTTACGATGAAAATCGCAGACAGCGTGATCTTCAACGGGAAGGACACCACGGTATCGGCCAACAAGGTCAACACCACCCGCGCCATCAACGTCTACGTTCCCAAGCTGTACAAAGACGGCGATCCGGCGCCCCTGCTCATCATTCAAGACGGCCCGGGCGAGATCGGGCAAGTTTCGAATGCGCTCGACAATCTGACTACCTCGACGGACGCCACGCGGAAGCTGCCGCCATTCGTGGTCGTCGCCGTGCAAAACGGTGGCAACGACTCGATCGGCAGCGAACGCGGATTGGAGTACGACACGCTGTCCGACCGCTACGCCCGCTTCATCGACCAAGAGGTCCTATCCGCCGTGCAGGCGAATGCCCAGGTCAAGGCGGCCTATCCCAACCTCAAGTTCACGAAGGACGCGAGCGGCCGAGCCTCGTTGGGCTGCAGTTCTGGAGGAGCGGCGGCGTTTTCCATGGGCTGGTTCCGTCCCGATCTGTTCAGCCGCATCATTGGCTACTCGACGACACTGGTGGCGCAGCAAGATCCGAAGGCGCCGGAGTCCAAAGTGTACCCGCTCGGAGCCTGGGACTACCACTCCGACAAGGAGCTCATCAAGAGCGACAGCACGGGCCGGGAGAAGCAACTTCGGATTTTCATCAACGCCAATCAGAACGATCTCGGCGCCACCGAAGCCGAGTCGACTCATCATAATTGGCTGATGGCGAACCAACGAACGGCCGCCGCCTTGAAGGCCAAGGGCTACCACTACAAGTTCGTGGAGGGGATGGGCGTAGGCCATTGCGATGGCAAGGTCCGATCCGCGACCCTGGCTGATGCATTGGTTTGGGTCTGGCGTGGGTACCAGCCGTCGGGGAACTGAGGGTCCCAGTCGTCGAGAAAGCTGAGCCCACTTTTGCGGGCTAAGCCGAAGCTTGGCGATACTCGTGCACTAGCTCGACGAGCCTGCGCACGTTGTCGACCGGTGTGCCCGGCACGATGCCATGGCCAAGATTGAAGATGTGACCCGGTCGGCCGGCGACTTCAGAGAGCAAACGCTGAGCTTGCCGCGTGAGCGTGGGCACATCGGCGCACAACACGATCGGATCGAGGTTACCCTGCACTGAGCGACAGCCCAGCGCTTGCCAGGTCGTTACGAGCGGCGTACGCCAGTCGAACGCCATGACGTCAGGGCCCGTATCGTAACTGTCGGCCAACAAGTGTTGATTGCCGGTCCCAAAGTAGATAATCGGCACGCGACCGCGGATGCGCGTGATCAGCACCTGTAAGTGAGGCTTCACGAATTCGCGAAAGTCCTCGACCGATAAACAACCGACCCACGAATCGAATAGCTGCACCGCTTGTACGCCGGAGTCGATCTGTAAACTCACGTAATCGGCGACTTGGTCGACGAGCTTCGTCATGAGCGCGCGCCACACGCCAGCGTCGCCATACATGAGTTGCTTCGTGTGCACGTAGTCGCGCGAGCCGCGGCCTTCTACGGCGTAAGACGCCAGCGTAAACGGCGCGCCAGCGAAGCCGATCAGCGGAATGTTCGCGGGCAGGCCTTGGCGGATCAACTGAACGGTCTCGGCGATGTAAGGCGTGCCCTCGCGGGCCGGAATCACGCGCAGAGCATCGACGGAGTGCCCGTCTCGCACGGGGTTGTGGATTTTTGGCCCGAAATTTTGCAGATACTCGAGCTGTAGCCCCATGGGCTCGAGCACGGGCAAGAGGTCGGCAAACATGATCGCGGCGTCTACGCCGAGTATGCGCTGTGCATCGCAGGTGGCTTGCGCCGCAAGCGCAGGCGTCTTGAAGAAGTCGAGCGACGAGGTGCTGCCTTTGACCTCGTGATACTCCTTCATGTAGCGCCCAGCCTGGCGATTGAGCCAAATCGGCGTGTGGGGCGTGGGCTCGCCGCGGCAAGCTTTCAAGAACGCGGAATCCCGCAGTAGCTCGGACATGCGGGACGCTATCTACGGCGACCCAAGCGAGTCAATTGGCTCTCCGCTTTCCAGACGATCCGCTCGGCCGCTAGCGCCGTCCGCCGAAGTCGCTCACGGCGTGCGGAGAGGCGCTCGGCGCACTAGTCGGCTTCGGCAATCGCTCGGTACGCTTCGCCTTTGGCCGCGCGGATGGCGCAGGCAGCGAGAGAGGCGTGGGTGTGGGCTCCGGGAGTGAGGGGGCGTTGGCTCCAGATGGTGGAGGCGGCGTCAATCTGGGCCCGGCCGCATCGAAGACGGTTGTCTGCTGAACGCTTTCAACCGCGGCCGGCACGGGAGGAGCAGAGCGTCGAGGCATGTATGCCCCAAGCGCCGCGAGCAAACCCGCTGCAGAGAGCAAGAGCCATGCGCGTCGGCGCCCTCGAGGGGTGCGCGAATCGTTGCCGAGCGCTTCTTGAACGCTGCGGATACGGTTGGCCACGAGCAGCGCCGTTGCCGGCCGGCGTTCGGGCACAGGCGACAGACAATCCTCGACTAACTCGTCGAGCGCAGCGGGAATCTCGGCGCGGCGCAGACTCGGTGCGGCAAGAAGCAGATTCGAGCGACACGCCGCTTCCGAGAACGATCCGACGTGGGAGAAAGGCAGGTCACCGACGAGGACCTCGTGCAAGACCAGCCCGAGGGCGTACACGTCCGAGGCGCGGGTGGCGACTTTACCTTCGAGCAATTCTGGCGCGGTATAGTCAGGCGTGCCTGCCAAGAGGCCGCGCGAAGCACTCTCGCGTAGGTCGACGCGCGCGACTCCAAAGTCGAGCCACAATGGAACAGCGGTTCCTTTTTCGGCGTTGGGCGCGAGGATCACGTTATCTGGCTTGATGTCACGGTGAACGATCTTCTGTTCATGGATGGCATGCAGGCCGAGAGCCAAGTCACGCACGATGGCCAGTGCTTCGTGCAGCTCGAATGGCTCGCCTCGAATCAGTCGGCGGCGCAGGGTCACCCCGTCGATGAACTGCATCGTGAAAAAGCACTGCGAAGAGCCGGGCGCCACCTCGTGCCGCCCGAACTCGAGCGTCTTACAAACGTTGGGATGCGACACCTTGCGCGCGAGGCGCAGCTCTCGCTTGAAGTGCTCCACGAATACGGGGTCCGAGCTGAGCTGCGACGCGATGATCTTCAGCGCGATTCGTTCTCCGAGTTCCTCGTCGATTGCCGAATAAACCTCGCCCATGCCGCCTCGCCCAATTCGAGCGTGAATGCGATAGCGCGACGCAATCAGCTGACCTGGCGCGAAGAACCCACCCGCCGAGCTGCGCACTGGCGCCACCGTGTCCCCTGCCTCGACCGCGATCGCCAGGCCGGATTCTGCGACGACCAAGGCACAGCCTTCGCACGAGTCCGTGTGCACGAGGAGCTCGTCGAGGCGCTCAGAGTCGAGCTCGCCCCGGACGAGTTTCAAAATCTCATGCTCGCTGGGGCAGAGTTCGCGCGGGTCTCGATCAAAAGATCCCATGCTCGGCTTTCTCGCTCGGATCACCAGAACGCCTGGTCGTGCGAAAAATCTGGGAGAATCGTACATCGAGCTGGCTCTGCATTTGTCCCATCAAACACGCCACTTCCGTTTCACTCAATCTCAGTCGTCCGACGAGCTCTTCGCGCACATCACGCTCCAATCGTTCTCGCGCCGAGACCAGCCAACGCGCGGCCGTGGCTCGATGAGTCGATAGGGCCCGGCCAATTTGATCGATGCTCCAGCCCGCCACGAGCTGCATCTTGAGCGCAAACCGTTGTCTCTCTGGCAAACGTTGCACCGCCTCGTGCAGCGCCTTTCGAAACGCGGCCTGCACCTCTTGGCCCAAATATTCGCTCTCTGGGTTCGCCGAGAGCCCCGCCAGCTTGTCGTCGAGATGCTCGAACTGGGATCCCCGCGAACGGCCCCTCCGCGCGACGTCCAACGCGGTACGCACCGCGATGATCGTGAGCCAAGCCGTCAAATACCCGCGATTTTCGTAAGAAGCCAAGCCGGGCTCTGGGGGGAGCAAGAGCTTTCCGCGTACCATTTGCAGCACGTCGTCGACTACGTCTTGCTGCGGACAGATCCGGCGGACTCGACTGCCCAGCGCGGCGATGTACTCGCTTTCGAGCGTCGCGAGCGCGCCCGGCCGCTGGGTTAGGCACGCCAAGACGAGGTACTCTTCGGCGCGGCCGCGGCCGACCGCCAAGCGATCGGCTACGTCTCCCGGCCGATGCCCGGCCCACCGCTCCAGACAGGCGCGGCCAAAATCCAAACGGTTCCAGACTATCCGTGGAAAGAGCGCGCGCCCGCTGGCATAGCAGGCTTCGCCGAGCTGGGTCTCTTCGGTCTCGTCAGTCACGGAGAGCAAGGAAGTGCAGAATTATCGATGCCGGATCCTATCCTTCGCTACTAACATGACTCTTTGCAAACGCTAGTCGTGCGCGGCTCACGAAAATTCTCGCTCGAGCGCGACTTCGCCGCGGGTGGTGCGTTTCTCGATCGATGTCCTACGATCTCAAGCTGCTACGCGGTGAGCCTCCGTCATGCGTCACCCATGTCGCACTCGCCAGATGGGTGACTGCGGCTCTGGCTGATAGGGGGCTCAGCGCGGCTCAAACCTCGCAGATTGCCCGGTCGGCCTGTGGCTGGTCCGACGCAGACGCGCTGAAGCTGATGAACGGCGACGGCGACGCTTACATCGAATCAAAACACTGCTTTGCGCTCTGGGAAACCGCCCTCGAGCTATTGGAACGCGACGCGGCACGAGCGCCGCCAGAGCTCCTGCGCTCGATATTGCGAGAGGTGAGCAGCGCAAGCCTGGAAGCGTTGGCCTTCCAGATGGCCACCGCGCCTACCGTTCGGGCGGGGTGCGACGCATTCATAGCGGGCGCTGCGCTGATCGCGACGAGCGGAGCCTGGGCTTGCCTCGAGTGCGATGGCGAAGTGACCTTCACCTTCGAGCATGCGGCGCATTCAAGGAGCACGCGCATGTTCAACGAGGTGGTACTGCTGATCTTCCTGCAGATGCTGGCCGAGACTTTGGACACGAGCGTGGTGCCGCTAAGCGTCAGCCTCCGCCACGAGTGGAGCGCCAATAGCCCGGCCTTCGAGCGGGCAGTACGGTCGAGGGTCCGCTATTCGGCCGATGTCAACCAAGTGACCTTTGCGGCCGTAGAGCTCGAGCGACCACCACGCTTTGCGCACGCGGGCATGCATCGCCACCTCGGAGCTGAAGTCAGGCGCGCGCTCGCCGAGTTGAACGTGGAAGTGGACATCGTGGAGGCGTTACGCAAACAGCTGCGTCGCGAAGCCGTACTGACACGGGAATGCCTGGTCGAATCGAGCTCACGCTTGGGCATTTCCGCCCGTACTCTGCAGCGTCGGCTGCAGCTGGCGGGCACGAGCTTCACCGATGAACTGCTTTCCGTGCGGCGCGAGCGTGCGCATCGGCTCGTGGCGTTTAGTCGGCGCCCGCTGGCAGAAGTCGCTTGCGACCTCGGCTTCGCCGACCGCGCCGCGTTCTCACGCGCGTTTCGACGTTGGTTCGATGCCTCTCCAGCGAGCGTGCGTTCGAACGGTATCCAGAAGCCCGCAACCTCATGGCAGGCCGTGCGCGGTCGCGAGTCACCGCGCGGCGTAGATGAAATCGGTGGCGCGTAGTGCACCGACTTTGGCACGTGAGGAGCCTTGGATTTTCCGTCGGCGCGGCTTACGGCAATGCATGGCTAAACTCGAGTCACTGTCACTCTCACACCGACTTCGTTCACTGATCACGCCCGTGATTGCGCCCTGTCTGGGGCTTGCCGTCACGGCGCTCTCGTCTCACGCCCAAGCGCAGATCAGGATGGTCAGCCCCAACGGGCTCGCTTATGTCGAAACGCAGGCCGTGGCGCAAAACGGGGGCTTCACGGCAATGGGCTCCTACGCAGACGGCTTCGACACCGACGGCGACGGCGTGACGAACGACTATCGCGGAGCGGTATACCTGTCCGAGTGGGGGAATCTCAGACTGAACTATGTGCCCCCGGGACCGGAGTTCAGGTACGCCAACTTGGGCAGGGCCGTGAGCCTTTCCAACACCTGGCTCGCCGCGACGGCCCCCGGATACAACATCACCGCCGGAACAGGGTCCCCCGGCGCGGTGCTGCTGTCGAAGAAGGTTGGCGGTTCGTTCGGTCCGCTCGACTATTTGGTGAAGGACACTCGAATCGTTGCCAATGCATCGATGCCGATCGCGGTCAGCGACACGCAGCTCGTGATTGGCTCGCAAAGCGGCACGACCACCAGCAGCGCCGGCGCGGTCTTCGTCTTCAGTTACGACGCCATGCGTAACACCTGGGGCACGCCAATCATCGTCACCCCGAGCGATGGGCATCAGGGCGACGGCTTCGGCAGTTCGGTAGCCATCGATGGCAATCGCATCGTCGTCGGCGCTCCCACCCATGACGACAACCGGACCGATTCGCTTGCTCCGAAAGGTCGAGTGTACGTCTTCGATCGCACTGGGGCCCAGTGGCTGCAAACACATGCCTACACAGCGCTCGATGCAACGCCCGGGGCGCGCTATGGCGACAAGGTCGACGTTCACGAAAATCGCCTGATTGTCAGTGCGCCGCTCGCGACAGGCATTGGCCTAGTGCAAATCCTCGAACGAGAAGGAGAAGGAGCGACATGGAGGCCGCGTTTCGTCGACTATCGCAGCGCGATGTCAGTAGCGATCTACGGCGACAAGGCGGTCGCGGGCCTCTCGCAGTATCCGAACTCCGGATCTTCGGCGAACCGTTTGCGCACCTACCGGCTGATCGGCAGCAGCTGGAACATATACGGCGGGATGGTCGGGAAAAACCTGGACGACTACTTGGGCGAGTCCGTCGACATTCACGGCGACCAGGTCGCGGCTTCCGCACGCGGCTTCGACTACAACGGTCGCAACAACGTCGGCGCCTCTTACCTCGAAAACTTTTGGGGCACGGCCGCTGGTCGCTAGCCGACTGTGGGCCGCGAGCAGGCAGGGCGCGGGCTCCGCTGCGCCCGCTCAGTAGTCGACGGTCGCGGACACGGTGCCTGTGGCGTCACTGCTGACCGTGCTCAGGCTCACGTCCGTGATTTTCAAGACGTTGTGCCCGCCGGTCGCAGTGACCTTACCCGAGCCCGTGGAATCACTGTCGGCGTACAGCGCGCCGTCAGTGTCTTGCCAATTCACGCTAATGGCGTTCGCTTCCGGATGATCCGACGGGGAGAAGGCGAAGGGCTCGGCCAGCACGAGCGACTGCGCGATGCGCGCCGAGGCCTCATCCTTGAAGGTCACTTGCACGAAGCGATAGTTCGCGTCGTCGTCGTCGTTCTCACACAGCACCGAGAATTCCCCCGTGGCGGGGAACAGCTGCGTCGAGACCTCGCACGGCAGCGTTGCTCCGCCGTTGAAGCTGAAAGTGCCGGTGAATTCTTGCTCCTGCGTGGAAGGCGAGCCGCCTTTGCCAGCGTTGGGCGCACCCGCCGTACCAGAGCCAGAGCTGCCACCCGCGCCAGCGTTGCCTGCAACCGTAGCGGCATCGGAGCCGCAGGCTGCGGTCCCCAACAGGCATGAGCCGAGCAAAGCGACGAGCGTGAGGTGCGAGTGCATCGAGCGCAGGGGCATGGTCATCTCCAATTAGTTACCCGGCCCGCTTCATGGAATCAATCACTCCTCCCACGTGGCAATCGAGTGTGATGGCTACCGACACGCGCTCACCACGCGCCCGGCGCACACAACGACGGCCTGCCCGACGGCCCGATTGCTCAACGCGGGCCGCGGCCCCTCGGGGCTTGACGAATTGCGCTCGGCGGGAGGCCGGAAAAGCGCTTGAAGGCGCGGCTGAACGCGGCTTCGGAGTCGTAACCCAGCTGACGAGCGGCTTCGGCGACGGACATGAGATCGCGGCGGAGCAACCGATTCGCTCGGAACGCGCTTCGTTGGCCATGGCCCCGAGTACGACGCGCAGCGCGGGGTCACTGCCCGAACCGGCACGCACCAGACATCTTGTGGCCCGATGGCAAGCGGCGAGAACCGTCGCCATCGACACGGCCCTAGGCTTACTGAGCAACCGCCGCGGCGCTTGCCGGCGGCATTGGCGCGACGGCAAGTGCGCGCGAAGTGAGAAGTCGATCCAACGCCTCACTGGTAGCAATCACCCGCTCGCGTTTTGCGCCCGGGTCGGGATCGACACTCAGGTTCAAGGCGCCAATGGCTGTAGAGAGGCCGGCAACGTCTGCCAGCCCACTCAGGATCGGCTGCTCGAGTGCTTTGGAAGCGTCGCGGCGGTGACTCTCGGCCACACCAAAATTCCTGCGGTCTAGCGAGAGCGCGACCAGCGCAAGGCTACGACGGGCGCTGAGTAAGCTACGGTCGATCTGGCAGGCATCGAGGCTGGAGCGCACGGCCTCGATCGCCGTCGTATGTTGCCGTTCCGCGCTGGTCATCGCCTGGGCGCCCTGAAAGCGCCCGACGCCGTAGGCGAGCGCCACGACGACCAGCCCCGCTCCGCGCCACAGCCAAGGGCGGAACCAAGTCGGCGAATGTTTGGGCTTGGTCGTGCCATCGAGCGCGCCGTCGGGCGAAGCCTTCGGTGAGCCAAGTGGCGGCGTTTGCTCCATGGCTCTCGCATAGCAGCATAAGCCGCGTCGAGCATTGCTTAATAGGACGCCCAGCACGGCTGTATGTGGCGTGAGCGGTGGCATTCTTGCCTCGCCTCCATGCAAACCAATTTACACTCAGCCCAGCAATGCCGAAAAAAGGCTCGATTTGATCTCGATGCGAGCTCGCCACACTGCGGTGAGAGCGTAATCACCACCAAACGCAACCACAAGGGCGAGGGCACCTATCAGATATAGATTCCGCGGCTCGACACGGCGCGCAGCCAAGTCGAGACCCCGCGGCGGCGCCGTAGCGGCCCAAGTCCAAGAGCCGACCGCCGCGTGCCCCAAACAAGGAGAGCGCTTGGAACTACGTAGTCAGGCCGCGCACGCGACCTAGCC
>Ga0247740_1000820_pt1 | contig 13935 bp, 12 predicted proteins | sample UWRJL148409B2_FD_180942 | JGI IMG/M metagenome (GOLD analysis project Ga0247740, IMG submission 180942) | Plant litter microbial communities from Arlington Agricultural Research Station in Wisconsin, United States - UWRJ-L148-409B-2 | ecosystem: Environmental > Terrestrial > Plant litter >...
CGCATCGCCGAGGGCGGCGTGCTCGACTACGAAGACCCCATCCCGCAGGGCCACTCGTTCGAGTTCCGCATCAACGGCGAAGACCCGGGCCTGAACTTCATGCCGGCGCCCGGCCCCGTCAACGTGCTGCGCTTCCCCGGCGGACCCGGCGTGCGCGTCGACAGCGGCGTGACCACCGGAGACGTCATCAGCGGCGCGTTCGACTCGCTGCTCGCCAAGCTCATCGTCACCGGCGCGACCCGCGAGGACGCGCTCGAGCGCTCGCGCCGCGCGCTCGACGAGTTCGAGGTCGCCGGCCTTCCGACCGTGCTCCCCTTCCACCGCAAGATCGTGCGCGACCCCGCCTTCACATCGAACCCGTTCTCGATCTACACCCGTTGGATCGAGACCGACTTCGACAACGACATCGAGCCGTGGAGCGGGTCGCTGCAGGACTCGGCCACCGCGACCACCCGCCACAACGTGGTCGTCGAGGTCGACGGCAAGCGCATCGAGGTCTCGCTGCCGTCGAAGCTGCTGCCCTCGACCGGCGGCGGCCTGAGCAACGCGGTCGCGCCCAAGCGCCGCGGCAGCGGGTCGGTCTCCAGCGCCACGGGCGACAGCGTCAAGGCACCGATGCAGGCCACGATCGTCAAGATCGCGGTCGCCGACGGTGACGTGGTCGTCAAGGGCGACCTCATCCTGGTGCTCGAGGCGATGAAGATGGAGCAGCCGATCACCGCGCACAAAGACGGCACCGTCTCCGGCGTGAACGCGACGGTCGGCACCACGGTGTCGTCGGGTCACGTGCTGCTCGCGATCGGCTAGCGCGCCCCGTCGCGCCTCGGCGACTGCGGCGGTTTGGCTCGACTGCGCCCGTTCGCACGGCCGCGGTCGCGCCAAAACGCCGCGGTCGCCAGCGCGGCCCGTTCAGGCGGCTCCGCGCAGCCCGGCCGCAACCAACTGATCGCGCAGGCGAGGCGGCGACATCGCCGTGGTCCAGCCCCAGCGTGTCATCCCGTTGCCGAGCGCACGCAGCCGGTCTTCGCGTCGCTTTTCGTCGTGCAGCGCCTCCTGTGGCGTGCGTCCGCCGAGGAAGACCGGATCGTCGTACTTGACCTCCCCGTCGAACTCCCCGATGAGTCTGAACTCCGGCCACCAGAAATCGACCGTGCCGATCTTGCCGAACCGGTCGCTGAACGTCGCTTGCAGCTTCGGGGCTGGTAGCCCAAGCAGGTGGAAGCCGACGCGGCTCACGGACTCCCCCACGGATTCCGATGCGCCATCGGCCAGTTCGATGGCGACGCGCGCCTTGACGACACCCTTGCCCGAGCGAGCGTCGCCGAGTTCAGCGAGCAAGTCGTCCTTTGAAACAGGCGGCCGGATGACCCGACCGGCACGGTCGCGAAGGCCGTGCAGCGCGGCATCGGCCATCGCCACGGCTTCGCGGAGCGACGACGTTCGGGCGATATCGACGACGGTGCGCGCGATCGTCGTGACCCGGAGACCGGCGACATCGACCGACTCGACCGGCCCGACTGTGTGGCGCTTGAGCGACGTCGTGGATCTGCCGCCATTGGCGACGTCCGCGACGACGTGGGACACGGCCGGCCAACCGTCCACGGCGGGGAGACCCCAAACGACGGCCGCGGAGTGCCGGGCGAACACCAGCGTCTCGTCGGCCGTGAGCTGTGCCGCCTGCACGCGGTACAGATAGCGCAGATCGCGGGCGGGGCCCGGCCGAATGGTCGATGGAACGGGCGGCCGGTAGACGCCTCGGGCTACCGGTTCCAGATCGCCCGACCGGACCCGTCGAAGCAGTTCACCGCGAGTACCGAGTGCACGATGGCTCTTGTCGAGCTCGAAGTCGTCGCGCCAGTCGTCGGTTGCGCTCATTGCGCAAGCGTGCCGGTGCGACGGGCGCCGCTGCATCCGTCGTCGTGATCTGTTTGCAACCGGGCGGCGCACCGCGCTGGGGAGGAGGGCGGCGACTGCGGCCGTTCGGCTCGAGGGCGCCCGTTCGAACGGCCGCACTCGAGCCAGACCACCGCGGTCAGCGCACCTCGCCCGCTACTTCAGCCCCGACGACGCCAGGCCGTCGATCACGCGGCGCTGCAGCACGATGAAGAGGATGAGCACGGGCGCCATAGCCATCAGACTCGCGGCCATCATCACCGGGTAGTCGGTGTTCTTGTCGCCGACCAGGGTGGCGAGTCCGGCCGAGAGCGGCATCGTCTCCGAGTAGGTCGAGACGACGAGGGGCCAGAGCAGCTCGTTCCACGACCAGAGGGTGGTCGTGATGGCCAGCACGCTGATCGAGGGGCGCGCGAGCGGCAGCATGATCTTCCAGAAGATCTGGAACGGGTTGGCGCCGTCGAGCCGTGCCGCCTCTTCCAGCTCGAGCGGCATGTTGAGGAACGCCGTGCGCATCAGGAACGTGCCGAACGCGCTGAACAGGCCGGGCGCGACGATTCCGATCAGGGTGTCGAGCCAGCCGAAGTTCTGCACGATCTGGTACTGCGAGATCAGGTACACCTGCGACGGCACCATCAGGATCGACAGCGTGATGCCGAGCAGGATCGCCCGGCCGCTGAAGCGCATCCGCGCGAACGCGTACCCCGCCATGGTGCACAGCACGATCTGGGCGAGCACGCGGATCACTGTCAGCCAGATCGACGTGTTCAGCTGCGACAGGAACGGCATGCGGTCGAACACGTCGGCGTAGTTCTGCCACTGCAGCTCGGCCGGCCAGAACGTGGGCACCACGCTCTGCACCTCGGCGTTCGTCGACAGCGACATGATGATCTGCCAGACGAACGGGAACGCCATGAGCAGTCCGCCGCCGCCGAGCACGATGTGGGCGACGACGTGCGAGCCACCGCGGCGGGCCGGCCTGCGCCGCACCGCCACGGCGGCCGGCGCCGAGACGGTCGGTGCGGCCTCGATCAGCGTGTCAGTCATTGTTGACCCATCTCTTCTGGAAACGGAACTGCAGCACCGTGACGACGCCGATGATGAGGAAGATCACCATGGCGATGGCGGCCGCGTATCCCTTGTCGTTGCTCACGAAGCCCTGGCTGTAGAAGAAGTAGACGAGCGACATGCTCTTCGGCAGCACGGGGTTGCTGCTGCCGAGGAGCGCGTACAGCAGGTCGAACAGCTGGAAGCTCGAGATGGTGGTGATGATCAGCACGAAGAAGATGCTCGGCGTCAGCAGCGGCACGGTGACCGAGGTGAACCGGCGCCACGGGGTCGCGCCGTCGAGTTCGGCGGCCTCGTACAGCTCGGGCGGGATGTTCTTCAGCCCGGCCGCGAGGATGATCATCGAGAATCCGAGCGACGACCACAACCCGACGATCGCCACGGCGAGCATCGCGAACCCGGGGGTGCTGGTCCAGTACGGGCCGTCGATGCCGACGAGCGACAGCACGTAGTTCAGGATGCCGAAGTCGCCGTTGAAGATGATGCGCCAGACCATGGCCACCGCGGTCGGCATGGCCACATAGGGCAGGAAGAACAGCACCCGGTAGAAGCTCGCGAACCGCAGGCCGGGGGTGTTCAGCAGGCTCGCGAGGTAGACGGCGATCGGGATGCCGGTCAGCACGATCGCCGTGTACAGCAGCGTGTTGCCGAGCGCCGAGTACAGCTGCGAGTCGGCGAAGAGCCGCACGTAGTTGTCGAGCCCGGTGAACGTGTTGCCACCGAAGACGCCCCACTCGGTGAAGGAGAAATAGAACGTCTGGATGATCGGCCAGAGGTAGAACAGGCCGATACCGCCGAGCAGCGGCAGTACGAACAGCCACGGCCAGAAGCCGTCGCGGCGGGCGGCCGCCCGGCCAGGGTTCAGGCGCGGAGCCTTCGCCCTGGCCGGACGGATGGTGGAACCGGTCGTCATTATTTCGCCAGTACCGTATTCATCTTCTCGGCCAGCGATTTCGCGGCCTCGCCGACCGACACGTCGCCGGCGAACGCGTCGGGCAGCAGCTCGGTCTCGAACGCGTTCCACTCGGCGGTGTTGGCCGAGACGGGGTACGGGCGGGCGTACTCGGTCGCGTCGACGAAGACCTGCAGGTTCACGTTAGGGGCAGAGTCGACGAAGGCCTGCTGGGTTCCGGCGTAGGCGGGGATGACCGCACCCATGTCGCCCTGCTGCTGCTGCGCGGCCTCGCTCGCGAGGAAGACCTGCAGCGCCTGCGCGGCCTCCTTGTTCTTGCCGCTCGCCGCCACGACGTTCGAGACGCCGTGGATGACGGTGGCCTGCTCCTCGCCCTGCGGCAGCGGCGCGACGTCGATCACGTCGGCGAACTCCGACTCGGCGACCGCGGTGCGCGACCAGCTGCCCGACCAGAGCATGCCGAGCTTGCCCGAGGTGAACCACTGGATGGCGGGGGTGTCGCTGAGCTGCTGGATCGAGGGCGATCCGCCGCTCTCGATCAGGTCGGTCCAGAACTGCAGGCCGGCCTCGGTCGCCTCGCTGTCGTAGCCGGACTCGGTGCCGTCGTCGGAGATGACCTCGCCGCCGGCCTGGAAGATCGTGTTGTAGTAGCTGGTCTGGCCGTCCATACCTCCCGCGGCCCCGTAGATCCCCTCGCTCGCGAGCGAGGCGGAGATGGCGGATGCCGCGGAGTCGAAGTCCTCCCACGTCCAGTCGTCCGTCGGAACGTCGACCCCGGCGCGTTCGAAGATCTCCGTGTTGTACCAGAGCCCGATCGTGTCGTAGTCCTTCGGCACCCCGTACTGCACGCCGTCGATCGTGTAGAGGTCGTTGAGCGCCTCGGGGTAGTTCGCCGGGTCGATAGCGTCGGCGTCGACCTCGCCGGTGATGGGCTCAATCTTTCCCGCACCGCCGTAGGTCTGGAAGTTCGGGCCGTTCATCCAGAACAGGTCGGGCAGCGTGTCGCTCGAGGCCTGGGTCTGCAGTTTCGGCCAGTAGGAGTCCCACGGCGTGACGTTCACGTTCACGTCGATGTTCGGGTACTCCTTGTTGAACTCGGCGATGTTGGCGTCGATCGCGTCGACCTGCGTCTGGTCCCAGACGCCGTAGGTGATCTCGGCGGCGAGGTCTTTCGCGGCGGCCTCGTAGTCACCGCTGGGCGCGGCTGTCGAGCCCGAGCTGCAGCCGGCGACGAGGGCGGCCACTCCGAGGGCGGAGACGAGCCCGAGGGCGGTGCGGGTGGCGGCAGTGCGGGTGGATGGTTTCTTCATGGCTGTTTCCTTTTCATAAGGCGCTGCGCGACTCAGGGTCAGCGAGCGGATCACAGGGCGCTGCGCGAGGCAGCGTCGGCGGGAGAAGCGAAATACTGCGTGATTGACGGGTGGAGCGGTGGGACATCGAAGGGCACGGAGCCCGATCGAAGCGAGGTGGTCGCGAGCACGCCGGCCGCGACGGATTCGCGCGCCGCGACGGGCGAGAGCGTGGTGGGGGTGCCGTTCGCGACGTGCGCGAGAAACTCGGTCATGGTCAGCAGGTCGGCGTCGGAGTGTCCGCTCGTCACACCCTCGATCTCGTACTCGGCGTCGCCGGCGACCTGCCACTCGTGCCGCCGGTTCCAGACCTTGACGACGCCGCCGGCGGTGTCGCCGACGTTCTCGAGCCTGCCCTCGGTGCCGATGACCGTGTAGTTGCGCCAATAGTCGGGGGTGAAGTGCGACTGCTGGTAACTGGCCTGCACACCGTTGTCGAGCGTCATCATCATCATCGACAGGTCTTCGACGTCGACGACGGGGTTGAGCCCGGTCTGGCTGGCGGGCGGCCAATTGTCGAACGAGAACCAGTCGTTCACGGTCTCGCCCTCCCGCTCGCGCCGGTCGGTGACGTCGCCATAGACCATCAGGTCGCCCATGCCGACGACGCGGCGGGTGTACCCGCCGCCGAGCATGTGGATGATGTCGATGTCGTGGCTCGCCTTCTGCAGCAGCAGCGACGTGACGTTGGCGCGGTCGGCATGCCAGTCCTTGAAGTAGTAGTCGCCACCGTTTCCCACGAAGTGGCGCACCCAGATCGACTTGACCTCGCCGATGTCGCCGCGGCGCACGATCTCGCTCATCAGCCGCACGACCGCGGCGTGCCGGAAGTTGTGCGCCACGTAGAGCGGCGTCTTCGTCTCGAAGGCGGCGGCGAGCACGGCATCGGCGTCTTCAACAGTCGTCGCGATCGGCTTCTCGAGGTAGACGGCGATGCCCGCGTGCAGCAGCTCGATCGCGATGGCGGCGTGAGTGAAGTCGGGGGTGGTGACTATGGCGGCATCGATGCCGCCCGCCGCGACGAGTTTGGAGAGATCGGCGTAGACCGCGACATCCGCTCCGAACTGGTCCGCGGCACGCTGCCGACCGGCCGGCGTTACGTCGACGGCGGCGACGACACGGGCGGCGATCTCGGAGGCACCGACGTGTTCGGCGATGGCGGCGCGCTGGCCGATACCGATCACCGCGACGCGGAGTGCGCCCTCTGCTTGACGGTCTGCCGTCATCACTGCCTCGCTTCTTTGCGTGAACTTGATTTATATGGTGCCATATCGATCATGAATTGACACTAAGTGTTCACAACGATGAGCGAAAGCCCAGACGGAGATCCGTCGGATCCTTTTACACGGTCGAAACATCGCTCACAGAAATTGAGCGGTACGGATGACGCGGAGGAAGCGGGCGAGCCCTACTCGGCGATGACGACGCGCACGCCCGCCGCCGCGAGGGCGTCGGCGAGCGGGGTGTCGACGGGCGCATCCGTCACCAGGATGTCGATCTGGTCGAGCGGGCAGATGCGCGCGAAGGTGGCCTTCGCCATCTTGGTCGAGTCGGCGACGACGATCACGCGCTTCGCCACGCGGGCGAACTGCTGGCTCACGTCGGCCTCACCCTCGTGCAGGGTGGTGGCGCCGAACTCGGCGCTCAGCCCGTCGACGCCGAGGATGGCGGTGTCGAGCGCGAGGTCGGAGAGCGTATTCGACACGAGCGGGCCGACGAGCTCGTAGCTCTGCCCGCGGGCCACTCCCCCGGTGACGACGATCTTCACGTGCGAGCGCACCGAGAGTTCGTAGGCGATGTTGAGCGCGTTGGTCACGATGGTGACGCCGACGTTGCCGTCGGTGCGCGTGAGACGGTCGCTGCGGCCGAGCACGCGGGCCACCTCGCTCGTCGTCGTTCCGCCGTTGATGCCGATCGAGTCGCCGATGTTCACCAGCGTGGCCGCGGTGCGCGCGATCGCGAGCTTGGCCTCGGCCTGGCGAGCGATCTTGTACTGCAGCGGAAGCTCGTACCCGCTGCCGAGCGCCGACGCCCCGCCGTGCGTGCGGGTGACGAGCCGCTGCTCGGCGAGCGCGGTGAGGTCGCGACGAGCGGTGGCAGCCGAGACGGTGAGCGCCTCGCTGATCTCGGCGATCGACACCGTACCGCGTTCGCTGATCAGCTCGAGCAGGGTATTGAGGCGCTGTTGCTGCGTCATCGATCGTGCTCGCGTTTCTCGTCCGTTGGGCTTTTGATTATCTTACGGGCGCACTCGATCGGGGTTGGTGAGCGACTTTGACGTTTTGCGCTAGCTTCGCTCATAACCAATCGCCTATAGTGGCATTGCCGGCGTCCGGCGATGCGAACCGTCGTCGCAGACGCACATCGAAAGGGAACCATGACCGATACATTCGTCGAAGCAGAGCTCGCTTCGCAGCCGTCGACCTGGCGCGAAGTCGCCGCGCTCGCTCCCTCGTTCGCGCACGCGCTGCCCAAGAAGGGCGAGCGGGTCGCCGTGGTCGGATGCGGCACGAGCTGGTTCATCGCCATGAGCTACGCCGTTTTGCGCGAACAGGCCGGCCAGGGGATCACCGACGCCTTCGCCGGCAGCGAGTACCCACTCGACCGCGACTACGACCGCGTCATCGCGATCTCGCGTTCGGGCACCACGACCGAGATCATCACCCTGCTCGCGGCCCTCGGAGGCGCCGAGACCGTGCTCATCACGGCCGTCGCCGACTCCCCCGCCAGCATCGACGCGACCCACGTGATCGCCCTGCCCTTCGCCGACGAGCAGTCGGTCGTGCAGACCCGGTTCGCCACCACCGCGCTCTCCCTGCTGCGCGCCGACCTCGGTCACGACATCGAGGCACTCGCCGTCGAGGCCGAGCGTGCGCTCCAGATCCCGATCGACCAGCTGCTCGACGCCGAACAGGTCACCTTCATCGGCCGCGGCGCGGCGATCGGCCTCACCTTCGAGGCCGCGCTCAAGACCCGTGAGGCAGCGCAGTTCTGGGCCGAGTCGTATCCCGCCATGGACTACCGCCACGGACCGATCGCCATCGCGCAGCCCGGCCGCCTGGTCTGGTCGCTCGGCCAGGCACCCGAGGGGCTCGTCGACGACGTCGCCGCCACGGGCGCCACCTACGTCGAGCACGACCTCGACCCGCAGGCCGGCCTCGTCGTTGTGCATCGCTTCGCCGTCGCCAAGGCGCTCTCGCTCGGGCTCGACCCCGACCACCCCCGCTCGCTCACCCGCTCGGTCATCCTCACCCCGTGACGCCCGACCCGTCTGCGACGATGACCCGGGTACTCGGCATCGATGTCGGCGGCACGAGCGTCAAGGCCCGGCTCGTCGATTCGGATGACACGGTCGTCGCCGAATGGCGCGAGCCGACGCCGAGCGGCGACGCCGACGCTTCGCGCACCGTCGCCCTGATCGCCGGGCTCGTCGACCGTGCCCGCGCCCTCGGCCCGGTCGCCGCGGTCGGCCTCGCCATCCCCGGCATCGTCGACGAGACCACGGGCACCTCGGTGCACGCGGTCAACCTCGGCTGGCACGACCTCCCGGTGCGCGACCTCGCCGCCGCCGCGATCGGCCTGCCGCTCGCGTTCGGGCAGGACGTGCGGGTCGGCGCACTCGCCGAGAGCACGACCGGGGCCGCGGCCTACGTGCGAGGCACCGTCGCATCCGGCACCGTCGCATCCGGCACCGTCGCATCCGGCACCGTCGCGTTCGTGCCCGTCGGCACCGGGCTCGCCGCCGCGATCATCGTCGACGGGATCCCCCTCGTCGCGGGCGGCTGGGCGGGCGAGATCGGGCAGGTGGTGATCGCCTCCGGTGCGCACTCCGGCAGCCGGGTCGAGCAGATCGCCTCGGCGGGAGGCATCGCGCGACGCCTGGGCGTGACCGACGCGAGGAGCGCGGCAGAGCTGGTGCGCGGCGGCAACCCCGCGGCATCCGTCGTCTGGCAGGAGGCCGTCGACGTTCTCGCCGATTCCCTCGTCTGGATCGCCGCCGTCGCGGCGCCCTCGACGATCGTCGTGGGCGGCGGTCTCGCCGAGAGCGGCGCGCTGCTCTTCGACCCGCTGAACGCGGCCGTCGACGCGCGCATCGGCCTGATGCGGCGCCCCGCGATCGTGGCGGCGCTGCACGGCGAGGCCGCGGCCGTCATCGGTGCCACCTATCTGGCCCGCACGGTGCTCGCATGATCGTCTCCGCGCTCCGCTTGGTCACACCCGGCCACAACGGCCCCGGCTGGCTCGAGATCGAGAACGGGGTCGTCGTCGCTCGCGGACCGGGAACGCGCGCGGGTGCCCTCGGCACCGTCATCCCCGGCTTCGTCGACATCCACTCGCACGGCGCCCTCGGCCACGACGTCGGCTCGACCGACGCGTCCGGGCTCGCCGAGGTCGTCGGCTACCACGCCGCCCGCGGCACGACCTCGCTCGTCGCCTCGGTGGCTACCGCTCCCCTCGACGACCTCACCGCGGCCGTCGCCTTCCTACGCCCGTTCGTCGAGAGCGGCGACCTCGCCGGCAGCCACCTCGAAGGCCCCTACCTCTCGCCGCTGCGCCGCGGCGCACACAACCCCGACCTGCTGCGGGCGCCGGCGCTCGACGAGATCCGCGCGCTGGCGGCCGTAGGCGGCGGCACCGTGCGCATGGTCACTATCGCCCCCGAGCTCGAGGGCGCCGAAGAGTCGGTGCGCTGGCTCGCCGCGAATGGTGTCACGGTCGCCGTCGGCCACTCCGACGCCGACGCCGCGACCGCCCGCGCCGCGTTCGGCTGGGGCGCGACCGTCGTCACCCACCTCTTCAACGGCATGCGCCCGCTGCACCACCGCGAGCCGGGCATCATCGGTGCGGCGCTGCTCGACGAGCGGGTGACGGTCGAGCTGATCCTCGACGGACACCACGTCGCCCCCGAGGCCGCCGAGATCGTGCGCCGGTCGGCCCCCGCGCGCCTCGCGCTGGTCTCCGACTCGATGTCGGCGACCGGATGCGGCGACGGCGACTACGACCTCGCCGGATCCGCCGTGCGCGTGTCGAACGGCGTCGCCACCCTGATCGTCGGCGACTCGTTGGCCGGAAGCACCGCGACCGTGTCCACCGGCTTCGGCATCCTGCTGGGTCTCGGCACCCCGCTCGCCGAGGTCGTGGCGATCACCAGCACCACGCCGGCCCGCGCGCTCGGCCTCGCCGAGCCGCTCGCGGTCGGCAGCCCGGCCGACCTGCTCGTCGTCGACGGCCCGACCGTCGCCGCCGTGATGAGGAGGGGCGAATGGCTCGCGTCGTCGTAGTCACGCCGAACCCCGCGGTCGACGTCACCTACGGCGTCGCCGACCAGGCCACGGGCGAGTCGCACCGCGTCGACACGGTCGAACGCCGCCCCGGCGGCAAGGGAATCAACGTCGCGCGCGCCCTGCTCGCCCTCGGACACGACCCGGTCAACGTGCTGCCGCTCGGCGGCGGCTCCGGGGCGTGGATCGAGACCGAACTCGCCGCGCTCGGCCTCGCGGCGAGCGTCACGCCCATCGTCGGACTCACCCGAACCTGTGTCGCGATCACCGATCCGCTCGGCCACCCCACCGTCTACAACGAACCGGGCCCGGTGGTCGCTTCCGACGAGTGGCGCGCGCTGCTCGCCGACACGGCCCGCCTGCTCGCCGACGCCGACATGCTGGTCGTCTCCGGGTCGCTGCCGCGGGGCACGGATGTCGCGGTCGTCGCCGACCTCGTCGCCGCGGCCAAGACGGCGAACGTTCCGGTGCTGCTCGACGTCTCGGGCGCCTCGCTCACCACCGCGGCCCGCGTCGGCGCCGACATCCTCAAACCGAACGCGCACGAACTGCTCGAGGCGACCGGCGAGACACAGCTCGACGGCGCGATCGCGGCGATCCGCGAGCTCGGTGCGGGCCTCGTCGTCGTCTCGCGCGGCACAGACGGTCTCGTGGCCGTCGACGAGAACGGCGACTACGGTGTGCCGGCCGTCGCCGGCGTCAGCGGAAACCCGACAGGGGCGGGCGATGCCGCCACCGCCGGGCTCGCCGCGGCTCTGCTCGCCGGGCTGCCCGTCGCCGACTCCCTGCGCTGGGCAGCCGCCCTCGGCGCCGCCGCCGTGCTGCGCCCCGTCGCCGGCGAGGTCGACCTCGACGCCTTCCACCGCTTCCTCACCCCCGAATCGAGCACCGAATGACCCTCGCCACCCTGCCCTCCCTGCTCGCCACCGAGTTCGGACTCGGAGCCTTCAACATCGTGCTGCTCGAGCACGCCGAGGCCATCGTCGCCGGGGCCGAGCGCGCCGGCACCCCCGTCGTGCTGCAGATCAGCGAGAACTGCATCCGGTACCACGGCTCTCTCGCGCCGATCACCTCTGCGGCGCTGGCGATCGCCAGGGCCGCGAGCGTCGACGTGGCCGTGCACCTCGACCACATCGAAGACACCGAGCTCGTGCGCGAGGGTGTCGCGCTCGGGGTGCAGAGCGTGATGTTCGACGCGTCGAAGCTCGACTACGCCGCAAACGTCGCAGCGACCCGCGAGGTCGTGGGGTTCTGCCACGCGGCCGGCATCGCGGTCGAGGCCGAGCTGGGCGAGGTCGGCGGCAAAGACGGCGTGCACGCGGCCGGGGCACGCACCGTTCCGGCCGAGGCGGCCGGCTTCGTCGAGGCGACCGGCGTCGACGCCCTCGCGGTCGCCGTCGGCACCTCGCACGCCATGCAGAGCCGGGTCGCATCGGTCGACCACGCCCTCATCGCCCGGTTGCGCCAGGCGGTGCCGGTGCCGTTGGTGCTGCACGGGTCATCCGGCCTCCCCGACCACGAACTGCGCGCCTCGATCGCGAGCGGCATGACCAAGATCAACATCTCCACCCACCTCAACGGCATCTTCACCGCCGCGGTGCGCACGGCGCTCGACGACGACGACCGCCTGACCGACCCGCGCAAGTACGTGCGCCCGGGCCGCGAAGCCGTCGCGACCGAGGTCACGCGCATCCTGGGGCTGCTCACCCGTGCGTGACGTGATCCTCGCGGTCGCCGCCGAGCTCGAGGTTCCCCGCGCGCTCGTCGCCGAGGCCGACGGCTACCTCACGCCCGAGACCGCTCCGCTGGTACGTGCCCAGACAGCGGCGCTCGAGGCCGCGATCGGCACCGGTCGGCCCGTGCCGTGGGCGAGCGCCGACGAGCGATTCCAGCTGCTCGCCCTGCTCGGAGCCGTTCCGGCCGCGAGCGCCTGGTTCGTCGCCGAGGGCATCGATGCCGACATCGCCAACGCCTCGCTCGCCGATCTCACCCCGAAGCTGCGCGACTACGGGGTCGCGGCGACCGGCGTCGACTGGCTCGCCAAGGTGGTGACCTGCGGTGTCTTCGTGCTCGGCCGGCTGCAGTTCGAGCCGGCGCAGGCCGGCGCGTGGAACACCCACATCCCCGAGTCGGGCCCGCTCGACCCCGCCGCGTGCGATGCGTCGTTCGCCCGCGCCGTCGCGTTCTTCCGCGCCCGCGGCGACGAGACGACGGCCGCGTTCGAGTGCCATTCCTGGCTGCTCGACCCCCAGCTCGCCGAGTACCTGCCGGCGGAGAGCAACATCCTGAATTTCCAACGGCACTTCGAGCTGACCGACGCCGCGACCACGGATGCGCCGGTAGACGGCGCCACCGAAGGTGACCACGCGGTGGCGAAGTTCGTCTTCCGGCGCCCGCTGGCCGACCTGCCGACGATCGCCCCGGCGACGACGCTCGAGCGCGCCGCGCTCACCCACCTCGCCGCCGGCCGTCATTGGCACGAGCGTGCCGGCGTTATGGCTCTCGGCTGAGCCCGCCCATCACGCCGGGTGCGTCCATCGGGGCACCAGGCCCAGAGGTCGGTCGGCCAGGCTCCTGAAATGCAGGTGTCCGCGCGCCGGTATCGGGAAACACCTGCGTTTCAGGACTCCCCGGACGTCGTCGGCGGCAGGGCTCGGCGAACGCGACAGGCCGCTTTCGCTAACGCGCGACGTATCCGCCGGCTAGTTGACGATGTGCATCGCGCGGGCGGCATCGGTGATGCTGCCGGTGAGCGACGGGTAGACCGAGAACGCGCTGGCGAGCTGGTCGACCGTGAGGCGGTGCTCCACGGCGAGCGACAGCGACGCGATCAGCTCGGAGGCGTGCGGCGCGACGATGACGCCGCCGATCACCGTTCCCGAGCCGGTGCGCGCGAACAGCTTCACAAAGCCGTCCTTGATACCCATCATCTTCGCGCGCGGATTCGAGGCGAGCGGCAGCTTGTAGATCTCGCCCTGGGCGATGCCGTCTTCGATCTGCTTCTGGGTCCAGCCGACGGTCGCGATCTCGGGCTGGGTGAAGATGTTCGACGCCACGTTGCGCAGCTCGGTCGGGTTGACCGCGTCGCCCATCGAGTGGAAGACCGCGGTGCGGCCCTGCATCGAAGCGACGGATGCGAGGGGCAGCGAATTGCTGCAGTCCCCGGCCGCGTAGATGCTCGGCACGCTCGTGCGTGCCACGCGGTTCACGCGGATGTGGCCGCTCTCGGTGAGCTGCACGCCCGCCTCGGCGAGGCCAAGGCCCGCCGTGTTCGGGATGGAGCCGACCGCCATCAGGCAGTGGCTGCCCTCGACGACCCGGCCGTCGGAGAGGGTCGCGACGACACCGGTCGCGGTGGCGACCACCGAGTCGGCGCGGCTCTTCGACAGCACGGTCATGCCGTTGCGGGTGAAGACGTCTTCGATGACCA
>Ga0247740_1000821_pt1 | contig 13932 bp, 9 predicted proteins | sample UWRJL148409B2_FD_180942 | JGI IMG/M metagenome (GOLD analysis project Ga0247740, IMG submission 180942) | Plant litter microbial communities from Arlington Agricultural Research Station in Wisconsin, United States - UWRJ-L148-409B-2 | ecosystem: Environmental > Terrestrial > Plant litter >...
GATTGACGACTACAATTGTCAGCGCATTAAAGAGACCAGTGTCCCCGCACTCACGGTTTAGTGTAGTACCAAACGCAGTATCGTCTTCCATCCTCCAGCCAACATAGATACTTGGTCCAACTGCTCCTCTGACGAAATGTTCGAGCTCCTTTTCGGTACGAGTCTCGCCTTTGAACTTCATACCTTTACTAGCCACCATTTCAACACATCTCGGACTAGTGGTATAGCCGAAGGAAACGCCAACCCCTGATGGACGTAGCACGCCATCTTTATATTCCACGGCGCGGTCTCCTTTACCGGGTAAGACAACTTTCCAAAAATTGTGCTTAGGGTTGATATCTGTATCCCAGCGGTCATCTAGTAGGGTCTCGACAGGATTTCGCCTAGTTCCCGCCATGGTGAGCTAAGTCGGGTAGATGATACGTGGTACAAAAGTCTCTAATATGCTTTGAAGCTACGTCGTCGCGGTTCTAATTATGTCAACAGCAAGGAAGGTATAGTAGGAAGTGTAGAGAGAAAGTGAGAGAAAGCACCGCAAGCTTTATACTGCAGTAGGTACGACTGACAAAGAGCTAGACACTCATCCTTCAAAGCTTTTTGACACAGCCGATTGTTCGCACGTCACAGTATGAATCAAGGCGCATGGCTCGCGGCGGCATCAAAGCTCGGACGTGGCGACGTTGAATTGCCAAGCACTCACTCCCATTCATTCCAAGCTACACTGGTGAATTCTTATTGGCATCAGCAACACTTCCTAACATTTCCTCAAACTCACCTTTGTAGCCAGCTCACTGATCGTTGCAATGCTTACTCCGACCCAATTAGCCCCGCCACACCAGACCAAAGAACCCTTGAGTCTGCCACATACGCCTACACCTACCGTGAAGCTAGGCCAGATCACCTCAATCTTCAATCCACACGAGTTCTTGGCCGCCATACCACTTTGCCGGTTCCAGTAACCTATTTATCATCATATAAAACGACCGCGGAATACTATCCTGTCTTACCCGAACGTGTTTACGCGTTCAAATCTGTCCCGTGAGCACCAATTTCACTATGCCTCTAGTCAATTACCCTGCCCATGTGTATATGGTTTAGGTTCGGTCCCACTTACAGCCCCGAGTGCAATCGCCATCCCATCCGCCGTCGAAATTGACATCGGCTTCTTTCCTCGCAGCGAGAATGTCTGCCCTCACCTCCGCATCCGAGAACAAGCCACCCGTCACCGCCGTCATTCCGTTCGTTTGACAGAGGTTGGCGATATCAATGTTGGAAGTACGGCCGTGACCGAGGAAACCGTCCGCTTTGCGATATCTGACTGTCCAGGTAACAGGTAGTAAGTGTGTTGACATGCTGATGATTCGCGCTTGTGGGTAGACAGGTCAATGGTATGTGCGGTGTTCGCTGAGGATGTGACTGAAAAAGAGGCTCTGGCAATGGTGTCGGGCGAGATCGGAGAATGCAGAACGTTCGGGCGTCAGCAGATAGCTATGAGGGCCTCGCTTGTTTCGGGACAGTCGCGATATGTGTGCTTGCTCTCTGCCTTCGTGGTTACGATGGTTGTTGCGAGGTAAAAGCATTCTGGGGGATGTCGTCATAGCTCGTGGCCGCAAAGTCGCAGTGAAAAGGAGTCGTGAAGGGCGTATGTTGTACGGATGTTTGTCGACGCACGTTATCTTAGAGGCATCCTTGCTTAGGGTTTCAAAATAAGGGTCGTCGCGAGGTAGATGTAGGTACAGCGGAGATCTTTGAGGGTCCAAAATACAGGTTTACGGTCGCCGCCATCCTGAGTGTGTAAGAATAAGCTGCTTTAGCGAAGCCTTTGAGAGCACAGCAGGCTTCCGTGGAGCGCACAGCAGACGGCGTCCAATGGGCACGCGTGAAGCGGCTGAAACGGCTGAAGAGGTGGTCGCCGCAGGTGCGTCATTCGGCGTGTTGATCATCGGGAATGAGGCTGTAAGGCCGAAAGGAGGCTGGTGAAGATCGTGTGACCACGGGCGCTACAGCTGCCAGCTGGCCGCTCTCGAGATGACACCTCGTATATTAGCCATTTCCACATAGTCCCTTTCAACAGGTCCAGAGACGAGATGAACTCGCGACTCCACAGCTCCTTTCTCACTTTCTTGTCGTAAATTGCAAGTCCAAGCTTTCGTTGCCGGTGTGGCACGGTTCGCGGATCAGCGCGCATCTTCGCTGTGGTTGTCGGGTGGCGGACTTGGTGCTCATACTGAAAGGCCGATCGCCATACTCAGGAGAAGAAGTATCTGGGGCATACGTTTGCAACAGCGACAATCAAATGTTCATGATAGAGAAGAGTGGCTGTGGTCAGGAGAAGGTTGAGGTGTAAGGTGGACGTTTGTCGAGTATGACGTAACGCTACCATCCGAACTAAGATCGCAACCTCCTTCTTAGGTGGTAGTGCTTTATGCTCCACAGCGAACACTTCGTCACAGTTCAACAATCAATGCAACTTTTTTGCTTATTAACACACATTTCAGTTTCATGGCTTAACTAGCAATCTGATCCATCCTTCACCTTTGTTCTCGCCGACATTTGAGACTCCTAGATTCCGCACCCGGAACCATTCCGCACATTCCGCGCCCTCGAACATGTCTCCCCGCATCACGATCTTAAGTGCCGACAAGGAACGGGAGCGGTTCCTTGAGGCTTACCGTATACATAGGCAGTAAACGCTCGCTAAGTTTGCTGGCTCCTCGTTCGTTCGACGTCAAAGTTTCTGTTGTGAAAAGGCGGAATTTTGACTGGGCCAAACGCGTCGTTTACCCTTGACATGCGCATGTTCCTTCAATACCGCTATCATATACATCCCTAGGCCCTTCTTCAGCTGGAAAACATCGCATCGCACCGCTTCGTTTTGCATCTTTACCGTCTCTTCTCGCACCTCGCAACGCTTTTGGAAGAATCGGCAACGTTAAGTTAGACGTGGCCATGATTTCAACGATCCTACCTCTGCTCCGGAATGAGCTTACTCAACACGCGCTCCGCTCCGCCTGCATTGCTCTCCTCGCCATCCCAACTCTCTACTTCCTCAAGAACGAGTTCCAACGTCGCTCTGTGCGCTTGAAACACTTCCCTGGCCCACGGAACTGGCCGATTGTTGGTAACATCCCAGATATCAAGTACAACGCAGCAGAGAAATATCGAGAGTGGAGCAAAATCTTCGGAGATGTGTATCAGATACAGTTGGGCAACGAGCCGGTCATTGTGGTGAATAGCGCGGAGGCGGCGAGGAAGATATTCGGAGGGAACAGCCAGGCGTTGAGTAGCAGGCCGGTGTTTTGGACATTTCACAAAGTACGTAGTTTTCGTCCGATATGTGGCGAAAATGGCTGGCAAGGCTGACTTGAGGTATCGGAGTTTTGGGCTAACGAGGATAGGTTCTTTCGAATACCGCCGGAACGACCATTGGAACGTCGCCTTTCAATGATTCTTTGAAGCGCAGGCGCAAGGGCGCTGCCTCTGCGCTGAACAAGCCCTCTATAGCAACATACATACCACATCTGGATGTCGAGACCAAGGACTTTGTCAAAGACGGCTTCGAGAGTGGAAAAGCTGGTACCGTCGGCGTCGACCCTATGCCCATGATCCAACGCTTGTCTCTCTCGCTCGCTATGACACTTAATTGGGGGGCGCGCATGGGTAGCCGTAGCGACCCGCTCTTTCACGAGATTACCGAAGTTGAAGAGTTGATCTCCAAGTTTCGCTCCACTACAGGCAATCTGCAGGATTACATACCCATTCTCCGGATCAACCCGTTCAGTTTCGGATCTCAGAAGGCACGCGAGATGCGCAATCGAAGAGATGTCTATCTAAAGAGGCTGAACCAGGATTTGGACGATCGCATGGAGAAGGGTGTACACAAGCCATGCATTCAGGCCAACATCATCTTGGATAAAGAGGCGGCATTGAACAAGGAGGAGCTAACGTCGATCAGTCTGACAATGCTTTCTGGGGGGTTGGATACGATCACGACGCTCGTGCAGTGGAGTGTTGCACTGCTGGCGCAAAGACCGGATATCCAGAAGAAGGCTATTATGGAGATTCGTAAGTTGTACTCGGAGAAGGAGCCGCTTTGCGATGCGTACGATGACCAGAAGTGCGAGTTTATCGTTGCACTCGTGCGGGAGTGTCTGAGGTACTACTGTGTTCTCCGACTCGCGCTTCCGCGGGCAACGGTCAAGGATGTAGTGTACGAAGGAAAGTTGATACCCGCCGGTAGCACCATCTACCTGAACGCGTGGGCGTGCAATATGGGTACGTCATGGAGCCGCGTCTAATCCAATGGCATACTGACACCGAGACACAGACCCAAAAGTCTGGCGCGACCCCGACGTCTTCCGCCCAGAGCGGTGGATCGAGCAGCCCGACGCACCACTCTTCACCTACGGTCTCGGCTACAGGATGTGTGCTGGATCGCTGCTCGCTAACCGGGAGCTGTATCTGGTGTTTCTGCGCATGCTCAACAGCTTTGAGATTTTGCAGGATTCAGAAGTGGATGTTCATCCAGTAAGGGGGAGCTCGGACCCGACAAGCTTGGTTACCATGTGTCGGGACTACAAGGTCATTTTCAAACCGAGAGACGAGGGCGCCTTGAGAGCGGCGCTGGAGGAGGCGGATGGGAGGCTTGGGGTGTAGATGACTTCGCTGGGACTGGCGTGTTCGGGGAGTGAGCAGTGAGCAGTGCGCCTCCGTAATAATTCGAATGGCAATGGAGTAAGTGAAGTGAAAGTCGCCCGCGGTCGGTGCTGGTATCAATCTGACACTATGCACTGAGTCTGTTGGTGAGAACTGAGGCAATATCAGAGACAAGGTCTGCGGATGGTTTATATGAAAGCGAGTGTCGTGTGTGTACGGCAATTGCCCGCAAGGGCACATGTTGCCGAATGCGGGCGCGACAGGGATCACGGCCATGCCAATCACCGGCACTACCAAGAGAACAATCCACCACATGGCCTCAACGTCAAGAGCTCCAGCCCTCGCCAAAACTGTCAGACCCCCTCCGTACACCATCTGACCACCCACCGTCTGCCGACCAGGCCCCCTTCGAGCTTCCCGCCTCCCTACCCATCCCTTCCCGTCCCTTCCACGACCCGCTCCCTCGCTTCGCCTGCATGTCGTGCCCGTCGCTCGCGACTCTGTCTGTCCTGCTGTAAAAGCGCCATGGTCTAAGCTGCGCGCATGCAAGCCGGAACTTCGAGTCTCGGGTGGCTGCAGCAGGGAGCTGTCTGGGGGAAGATGCTGGGGAAGAACATCCTGCCCCGTGACGAAGAGCTGGGCAAGAAAGACGACGACCACAAGATTGGCGCCTCGCCGCGCATGCCTGTCTGGAGCTTCCTTCACACACCGCTGCGATGGCGACGCCGGCGGCTACTGCTCGCCGTGGTAGCACTGTCCGCGTTATACGTGCTGCTCGGGCATACACCCGCCATCCTGCAATGGCGGCCACAGAAGGAAGGATGGGAGTTTGAGCGGCCGATCGTGCCCACGGGGAGCGACGACTACGAGAGTGGCTTTGACGTAGAGCCGACGGGCGCGCCAGAGGGAATGAAGGCCCCAAAGGCCGGCGAACCGAATCCGCACACCTACTCCGGCATGATTAAGTTCTACCGCCTGGCAAACTCGCTCCAAGGCGCGTCGCACACGCACGGGTACTCGGTCAACAATCGCAACGTCTTCTTCGCCGCGTCAAGCTTGCAGAGCGCTGCCACGCTTCTCCCCGTGGTATGCGAAATGTCGCGGTGGAACCGGAACTGGGTGCACATGGCCTTTATGGGGAGAGAGGATATCGACATTGGGAAGATACTGGAGATCAATGGCATAGATCAGATCAAGTGCCCGGCCATCTGGCACGATGCGCGACCCGATTACAGCGAGTACAGCACCGACACGCGCGCCGAGTCGAGCGTTCGAGCTGCTTTGACGCATATCCACAGCTACTTGCACCCGCAGGTCATAATCACCGACGACGCGTCCTCCGAGGACGACTTCTTCACCCGCGGCATACGCATCAAGGCGAAGGCGCTGGAGATGCCTGTGATCGAAGGACCCCGTGACAAATGGGACAACTTCATGTGGATGGCACGGCTCGACGGGGCATCTCTGAAGAATTGGCATAAACCGAGTGTGGAGATCCTCATTCAGGTTCCACAAGACTCGTCTAGCGTGATTCGTCTTCTCAAGTCGATCAAAAGTGCCGACTACAGCGGGTTGAATCTACCACACATCACCATCGAGCTGCCCGCGGAGATCGACGACTCCGTGCAGGACTACCTGAGAGGCTTCCGTTGGCCTGATACTGGCGATTCGAGCCAAATATCCATCAGACGCCGGATTGCAAGCCAGCGCGCAAACCAAGAAGAGTCGGCGGTTCGGTTCCTGGAGCTGTTTTACCCAACTAACCCTGGCAACTCACACGTCCTCTTGCTTTCACCTCAACTCGAGCTCTCATCTCAGTACTACCAGTACCTCACATACGTACTTTTGGAGTACAAGTATTCGCAACTCAGCAGCATAGATAATGCTGATCTCATGGGCATAAGCCTCGAGCTCCCGTCTGTTTTGCTCGACGGAAAGACAAAGCTCACTGCACCGAAAGCAACGGACATGCAAACGCCTCGTTACCATGACCTCTTTCCAGACACCAGAAGCGTGCCGTTCTTATGGCAAGCGCCTAACAGCCACGCGACGCTCTTCTTCGGCGACAAGTGGACCGAGCTGCACTCTTTCCTCAGCAACCGTGTTACGAAGCATCTCCAAGACCCAAGCGCTGCACCTAGGCGAAAGCTTGTGTCCGAAACGCTGCCCTCGTGGATGGAGTATATGCTCGAACTCATGCGGGCGCGTGGTTACACGCTCTTCTATCCCGGCTCAACCTCCGCAGAGGCTTTCATGACAGTCCATAATGAGCTGTATCACGCCCCTGAGGAGTTCTCTCTATCGAAGCCGTCAAAGGAAGGTGTTACCTTACCGCCCAAGATGCCAGATGAGGTGTTTCTCCGCGGAGACGAGCATGCACCGCCTCCCAAGCTCCCAGAACCACAAATCTTGCCACCTTCCACCCCACTACATCTCGCCCTCCCCTTCGATGGCGATCTTCCCGAAATCCCTCAACTACCATATCTTCTACATACCGGGAGGCTCGTTACCCTTGAGAATGCGTCCAGCATAGCCTCTACTTATGCCGAGCGGTACCGCGAAGTCATCGGCGGCTGCAAGCCCATCAGTGGCAAGCATCGAAAACGCGTTCGCAGAAGTGCACGAGACCTGTTTTGCTTCGGCGACGAGGATGCTGATGATTGGGAGGACGATGTTCCAGTGACGATTGACGATGACGATGACGACGGTGGTGGCGGTGGCTTGCCAGCATGGATGGACAAGAGTTTCACTTCTGATGCCGATGTGGCATCTAAGGCTTTGACTGAGAGTACCCGTAGTGTAGGGTTAGTGTCTATGACGTCTACTACCCAGGGCAGCGTGGCAGATCCGGTGGTGATAGCATTTACGGCCTCATCGACCCCATAGGCTTGGGGTGGTTTGTTTGTATTCGACTTTTGTATGGCTTTGGCTAGCATTTTACGGAGCGTATTTGGGTGTCTGGAGTCATTCGTACAAAGGTATGATACACTAGAGGCAGGCCTTCGATATAAGGGCTGGAAAGGTTTCGCTGTTTCACATTTACAATTATGATCTTGCAAGTTATTCAACCCGCGTAGATGAGCTGCGCCAGCACCGGAAGTAGTCTGTTTCTGTGTATTGTACCTGCGGTTGCAAATGTCAAAGTGTTCGTCACGTGATCGAGTCTAGCGCGTCGCCCAAATGCTTGAATGCACTATGACTCGCAGGTCCGAGCGTTCAAGGAGAGATGATTGCCTGGTTAATTTTTGCCTCTCCTCAATCTCATCCCAATCGATCTCTGCGCCTCGGGTCCAGCATCTCACGCGGACCTCTTCATTCCTTTACTTGCGTTACTCGAGCGTTTTCTTCTCTTTCTACTTTTATTCTATTTTAATACCCAAAACTTCGCCCGAAGATGCTCGCGCGAGCAGCACGGAGGAGGCTTCGACGGGATGCCTTCCAATCACCTACACAACTGTCAGAGCAATTGACGCTACCACGGCTGTGTCCAACACAAATACGATGGGCTACGAGCACAGGTCCACACTCCCGCGACTCGAGGTTACAGCGACAACCGCCGTCGCTGTCGCCACGGCATGAAACGCGCTCGCTCGCAACGGCCGCGGACGCGCAGCCTTCGCCCTTCACAGCACCCTTCGATGGCTTCATGCAGCCCTGGAGTGCCCGATTGCCGCGGCCAGGCATGGCGAGGCTAGACTCCTGGGACCCGGCGACTCCTCTCATCCTTCACGACGCAGCCATCGCTCCCGAAGACCGCGTCAAATTTGGCATCGGCGGCGATCCAGTTGAGCTGCATCAGAACCTACATGCCTGTCTACGGGTTGGTCGCATGGATCGGGCTACGGCCATCGTGGAGCGTCTGGTGAAGATGTACAATCCGTCTGCGCCCGAGGTGGTCGAAGCCCATAACATCTTTCTCCAGGCTATGTTCGAGCTGGCTGAGCAGAATGCGACACCAACATCCATGGCGGAGATGGAAGACTGGTACGACGCGCACATGGTACGGCAGGCGATCGACCCCAGCGCCGACACCTTTGTCACGCTGCTGCGGGCCGCCATGACCTTCCTGGAGGGATCGGATAAGGAGAACGCCATTCGGAAATATCTACGTATGGCGCAGGAGTGCGGTGCCGATGTCGTAAATGACATCAACGAGTCGGAAGAATTCTCTGACGAGGAGTGGCATGCACTGATACGCTTCCAGCCAGACCAGTTCAAGGAGCCGCCCCCGTTAGAAGAGACGCCAGAGGTGCATATTAGCACACCCGCGGGATACGCGAGCCTGATTGAGCACGGTCTCGTGTCCAACCCGGCGCACCGCGTCAAGCCGGTGGATCAAAAGGGCTTCGGTCTCACGACACTAAAGAACTCACTCAACATGTTCGAGCCCGGCTCTGGAGCTGCGTACCCGCATGAAATGGATGGAGACAAGGAGGAAAAGGACCGCGCGTTCGCATACATGCGCCAGTTGCAGCTGGAGTCCGACTCTACTACAGCCGCCATTGAACGTTGGAAAGCTGAAGACGAGAAACTGCAGGACATGGGCATTCATGGAGTGCTTAAGAGTAAGCCCGTCCAGGCCCTCATGTGGCATTGGTATGCGGCGCTTCTACCGCTGGTGAAGAAGGAGGTCGCGCGTACCAAGGCAGTTCTTTCAGCCCCGTCCACCGACAACCTACGGGATGAATGTCACAAATACGGGCCGTACCTCGAACAGTGCGACCCTGAAAAGATAGCGGCTTTGACTGTATCGCGCATCATTCAAGCATGTGCTAAAGGTATGCGTGATGACACTAATACACTAAGGGTCGCAATACTCTCTTCACTCATTGGGGAGGATATTGAACAGCAGGCAAACTTGGACGCAAAGGAAAAACACGCTAAATCAAGGAAGAAAGAACGCAAGCGGGCGCGAATGGCGTTGCTCAACGCATTGGCTCTCACTTCTCCACAGCCTAGGGCCGCTCCGAAGCTCAACGGAGTTAACGATGTGCGAAACGATGGATTCGCTCGAACAGACTTCCCGTATTCCGTCAAAACACGACTTGGTGCCCTTGCACTAGAACTCTTGCTACAAGCAGCTACCGTCACCGTGACAGCAGAAGATCCCGCGACTGGCAAGCAGCTACACAGCACGCAGCCTGCATTCCACCACCACACTGGCTTTATCAATGGAAAAAGAGTTGGATGGGTGTCACCCCATCACGAGATTATGGAGAAGGTCCAAAACGAGCCAGTGCACAACGTAGCGACAGTCAGGCTGCCTATGGTATTCGAACCGAAGCCGTGGACTAGTTTTACCGAAGGTGGCTACTACAAATCGAACGGAAGCGTCATTCGGACAAAAGCTGGCGACGTCGCGCAGCGCGCCTATGCCCACTCCGCAATTTCCAACGGGGACATGGAAAAGGTGCTCACTGGCCTCGATGTTCTTGGGAAAGTCCCGTGGCAAATCAACAGCGAGCTATTTACCGTTATGACACAGGCCTGGAACGCTGGGGAGGGCATTGGAGCTATGGTCTCATCGGAGCATAGCATGGAGCGGCCACGGGAGCCTGCTTCCGAAGCACCGCCTGAGGAGCGGAGGAAATGGCTGAAGAAGGTGAAGGAATACGACAACATCAAAAGCGGCCTCCATTCACAGCGGTGCTTTCAAAATTTTCAGCTCGAAATCGCGCGCGCATACGCCAGGGAAGAGAAGATTTATTTCCCTCATAGCGTCGACTTTCGCGGACGAGCGTACCCTGTTCCGCCTCTTCTGAACCACATTGGAGCAGACTTTGCCAGGAGTCTTCTTCGATTCGCTAATGGCAAAGAACTTGGCACTGTTGGTTTGCAGTGGCTTAAAGTGCATCTCGCCAATCTCTACGGGTACGACAAGGCTAGCTTACGAGAGCGCGAACAATTCGCCATGAATAACCTCAGCGAGATCTACGATTCTGCTACGAATCCGCTTACCGGACGACGATGGTGGACCAAGGCCGAAGATCCGTGGCAGTGTCTTGCTTGCTGCATGGAGCTGAAGAATGCACTCGACTCCCCGGATCCGACTCGATTTCTCTCCCACCTGCCTGTCCACCAGGACGGAACCTGCAATGGCCTCCAGCACTACGCTGCTTTGGGTGGTGATCACGCCGGTGCCAGCCAGGTCAACCTCGAACCTTCAGATCGACCTCAGGATATCTATACCGGCGTCGCTGAGCTTGTTAAAGAAATGATTGCAGAGGATGCCAAAAAGGGCGATCCTCTGGCTTTGTTCATTGACGGAAAGATTACACGCAAAGTGGTCAAGCGAACTGTCATGACCAACGTGTACGGCGTCACTTTTATGGGTGCAAAGCTCCAAGTTCTCGATGAATTGAAACAGATCTTCCCGGACTTTGAGGAGACTCGCGAGATACAGTCTCTGCAAAGGCCCGCTCTCTACATTGCTGGAAAGATTTTCACAGCACTGGGCAAGATCTTCAACGGAGCCCAGGAAATACAGTATTGGCTGGGAGAATGTGGTGACCGTATCACAACTTCCATATCCCCCGAACAGATTAGGAAAATTCAAGAGCGCGCGGACGGAAAGATGCGAGTCTACGACTCCAAGTACCAGGAACCCAAGAAGCACAACGAGACAGCTTTGAAGAAGATGAAGAAGTCATTGGAGGCTTTCAAAACCAGCATCATCTGGACCACCCCTCTCAAGATGCCGGTCGTCCAGCCATACCGCAAAAACGAGACGACAATCATCAAAACCAACATTCAAGAGATTTCAGTCCTGAAACGCAGCCCGACGAGCGTGGTCGACAAGCGTAAACAACTCCAAGCCTTCCCGCCCAACTTCATCCATTCCCTCGACGCAACCCATATGATTTTGTCGGCCCTGAAGTGCAGCGAAATGGGACTTGACTTCGCTGCGGTGCACGACAGCTTCTGGACACACGCCGCCGACATTCCTAACCTCAACACGATTCTCCGTGACGCGTTCGTGCGTATGCATTCGGAAGACATCATCGGGCGCCTTGCTGCTGAGTTCAAGGCGCGCTACGCAGGATCCATGTATCGGGCGTCGATTATTGCGCCCACGGCTGTTGGTCGCAAAATTGCGGCTTGGAGAAAGGCGCATCGGGGTGTCAAGCGCGCGATTACTGCGGACGCCAAGATCCGGGATGCCTCGTTTGAGGAGGTGGCTCTTGAGGCAAGGAGGCAGGAGCTTCTCGACAGTGAGGATCCGGAGAAGAGGAAAGAGGGCGAGGAGTTGGTGACGCCAACAAGCATCTGGTTAGCAAACCAAGACCCGAAGGCGATGGCTTCCTTCCGCCTCTCGCTACTCGGGGAAACAAAGCAAAAGAGCGGAGCCAAGTTTGATGAATTGAAAGAGAAGGTTCTCGGTGCTGAAGTGGAGGCCATGAAAGACGAACTTGAAGCCGCGGGTATGGAACCCGCCGATATTGACACAGACCCTCTCGTCGGTCCCGAAGCTGTCGATGCCGCCAACGGAGACGGCAACCCTCTTGAGGCTGAAGCCCCTGAGATGGAAAACGTGGATACTGATGCTGATGCGGCGCCATTTATCCCAATCAAGAAGCTTAATCGTTCCGCTCCGGCACGAAGCATTCTTCATGTCTGGCTACCGCTCACCTTTCCGCCTGTGCCGAAAAAGGGCGATTGGGACGTTACGCGGTTGAGGGAGTCGAAGTACTTCTTTTCGTGAGAAGGGTAGATTTGTGGATGAGGAAGAGATGTAGCATTTGAAGAGTTGGTATTATGGTTTTTCATGAACGGGGCGTTTACTTGGGCATATACTGGTGTTCTGGATGTGTATGGACATAGATGTACTGCATGTAAAAGAGGTTCGGACATACCTCGTCTGTATAGTTTTGGGTCGTTTAGAGGGACTCGACTCTCTTGTCCGGTTGCGGCGTAAAGCCGGTGTAACCGATGCGCTGGTATAGAGCAGGAAAAGAATATGACTTGTAATACTTTCATGCTTCTGAGGGTGCAGTGTGCATTTGATACTCGGACATGGTCCTTGAAATGTAATAATTGGCTATGCAGATGCCTTCAGGAAGGTACTAGGATCAAAGGTACATTACACGTGAGGTTTGTTTTCCGAGCTTACCCAGCGCTCCTCGATCGTCTCCATTCTAGACGGTGGCTGTTCGATATCTATTTCAATCCACAGAAAGGATCAAGTATTAGGTGGTTATGCCTCCGTGCTGGCAGTTGCACCGTGTCACGGGCGTATTACTCTAGCTAGAACATGATACAAGTAAGCCATTCAAATTATAACCGGTCGTTCTCTGCAGTGTTAAGCAACAACATGGCATCTTTGGTCTTGTGAACGTGTGTCTGCGTTGACGAGGATTGACATGAACGTGAGATGACGCTTGGTCCGATCGGTTCTAGTGCAGGCATGGGTCCCCAGCCCAAAATTTATCGCGATATCGAACTTTTCGAAGCGGGCCAACAACCACTTGATACATAACCCAGCAACATGAGCAAACGCACCGTATTCGAGGCCAATGGAAAAGCTGCGCATGGCGGACCGCAGTCGAAGCGGCAACGGACCGACACCTCCCACGAGCGAGAGTCTCCAGCGGTGGGCGCAGCTGCGGAGGACGATGTCACCTCCGCGCGACAGCTAGAGAAGGCCCTCCTCTTCGACCAAGGCTCCGCAGCCTCCCTTCGTGGCGGTGAGTAGAATTTGTGCCTCTTGAACCATTAGAGTGCTAAGTAAGATAGGTCTCAGTCTGCTCAAAAGGTTCCTCGATTCCATACTGTACTCTTCCGAAGAGCACGCTCTACCCCGCAAGCGCGCCATTCTCCGCGACTACCTCGACACGCAAAAGGAGCAAGGTAAAGACGGAAGAGACGCAGTGCTGCTGCCGCAGTTCATACAAGCATGGGACTATGCCGCCGAGACCAACTTCGAAGCACTTCTCGCGCAAATCACAGCCGGTCTCGCCCTGCTCTTCAAGGTCTTCGCTACAAGCTCCGACTTCGAACAATATGGATCGCTTCTGTGCAAGACTGTCATGCAACCTTCCGTCGCAAGACGTCTGGTCCGCAGTCTGTCGGCGCCTACGAGCAAGGAACAGGTCATTCTACCGGCGTTGAGATTACTTATAGAAATCACCAAGTTCAACGAGGGCGCGTACGCGCGGGCAGTCTGGACGAGGAGAGACTTTACGCTTGAACCGAAGATCCTGGCAAGGAACATTGGTACATGGAAGGACTCGCAAGGTCAGACGGCGATCGAGCTCCAGCGCAAGCCCAGCATCAGGA
>Ga0247740_1000823_pt1 | contig 13903 bp, 9 predicted proteins | sample UWRJL148409B2_FD_180942 | JGI IMG/M metagenome (GOLD analysis project Ga0247740, IMG submission 180942) | Plant litter microbial communities from Arlington Agricultural Research Station in Wisconsin, United States - UWRJ-L148-409B-2 | ecosystem: Environmental > Terrestrial > Plant litter >...
ACCAGCTGAAGCGCTGGCCGCGGCAGGCTCCGCCGCGGTTGTCGTGGGCGTCGGCGTCGGCGTGACAGGAGTCGTAGCGCCAAGCGGGCCCGCGGGCGTCGCGCCGGGCACCTCGGCGACGATGGCCCCGAGCGGCCGCATCGGTAACCCGCTGGACCGCGCCGGGCTGACCGGGGGCATGCCGGAATTGACCACGGCGGCCAATGTCCCGCCCGTGCCGCCAATGGCGATCGCAATCCAGGTCGCCGTGCGCGCGACCATTAAACCAGCCCTTGACGTTCGAGCAGCGCGTCGACTGTCGGCTTTCGGCCGCGGAACGCCACGAACAGGTCCATCGGATCCTGGCTGTCTCCCTTGGACAGCAAACGGTCCTTGAACTCTTGCCCCACTTTGCGGCTCAGCACGCCTTCGGCCTTGAAGCGACCGAACGCGTCTGCGTCCAGCACCTCGGCCCATTTGTACGAATAGTAGCCCGCGGCGTAACCCACGGGGTGTCCGAAGAGATGCGAGAAGCTCGCGAGCATCGCGTAATCGTCGGGGAAAGGTGCGACGGCGTGTTTGCCCAAGATCTCCCGCGCGAAGCGCAGCACGTCACCGTGCTTCTCGGGTTCGTAGTCGATGTGCAGCGCCAGATCGACGGCGGCAAAGCCGAGCTGGCGCATTTGCAGGTTCGCGGCTCGGAACGTGCGGGCGGCGTTCATGCGTTCGAGGAGCAGCGCGGGTAGGGGCTCGTTCGTCTCGTAGTGCCGCGCGAAGAGATCGAGCGCTTCACGCTCGGAACACCAGTTTTCCATGATCTGCGAGGGCAGCTCGACGAAGTCTTGCGCCACGCGCGTACCGGCCAGGCTGCGCACGGCCACGCGGCTCAAGCAGTGGTGAAGCAGATGCCCGAACTCGTGGAACAGCGTTTCGACGTCTCGGTGCACCAAGAGGGACGGCTTGCCACCCGAGGGGGGGCTTGCGTTGAGGCAAAATACCGCCAAATTGGGCTGCGGCGGCACGGTCGCGATCAAGCCATGCATCCACGCGCCGCTGCGCTTGTTCTCGCGCGGGTAGAGGTCGACGTAAAACGTGCCGAGCTCTACGTTGCTTTCGTCGACGATGCGGTAAGCTTTTACTTCGGCATCCCAGACGGGGATGCCGTTCACCGGCTCGATGCGCACGCCGTACAGCCGTTCCGCCAGCGTGAACGCACCGCGCACGGCAAGCTCGGCCGGGAAGTACGCGCGCAGCTCTTCTTCATCGAGCGCGAAGCGGGCCTTACGCAACTTTTCCGAATAGTAGGTCACGTCCCAGGGCTGCAGGGGCGGGGCGCCTTCGCCCTCGAGCTCGCGGCGAAACGCGAACAGTTCGCGATTCTCGCGCTCGAACGCGGCTTGCGTGCGCTGGCGCAATTCGTCGATGAAGCGCTGGGCTTCGGCGCCCGTCTTGGCCATGCGGTCGTCGAGCTGGAAGTCGGCGAAGTCACGGAAGCCGAGCACGTTGGCTTTCTCCCGCCGGAGCTCCAAGATCTTGGCCACGATCTCTCGGTTGTCGTGCGGCGCCTCGGTTGCGCGCGTGTTTTGAGCGCGCCAAATCTGCTCGCGCAGCGCTGGGTCCGCCGAGTAGGTGATGACCGCGATCATGCTCGGTGCCTGCAGCGTAAACCGGTAGCCGGTCTTGCCCTTTTGCTGCGCGCTATCGGCCGCGGCGGCCTTGGCCGAATCGGGCAGGCCAATCAGGCCGGCTTCGTCTTCGATCAAGATTTCGAACTCGTTCTGCGAGTCGAGCACGTTCTGCGAGAAGCGCGTCGTGATCAGGCTCAGCTCGCGGTCGATGGCCTTCAGTCGCTCTTTCTTCTCGTCGTCCAGCTGCGCGCCGCTGCGTCGAAAGTCGGCCAGGCTCTTGTCCAAGAAGCGGCGCCGGAGGGGTTCGAGATTCGCGGCCTCGGGGGTCTTCGAAAATTCGTTCAACGCCCGCCATAGACCGGGGTTGAGGGGAATGCTCGACCACAACGCGCTCACGTCGGGCAGCACGGCGTTGTACGCCTCGCGGAGGGCGGGGGTCGTGCTCACGCCCTCCAAGTGTTCGACCAGCGACATCACCACCTCCAGCTTTTCCGACGCGCGCTCCAGCGCACCGAGTGTGGAGTCGTAGCTGTATGGGCCGGTGCTGTCGGCGATGGCATCGAAGGCGGCGTGCGCCTCGCCCAGCAGTGTGTGCACGGCGGGCTGAATGTGCTCTTCACGGATGGCATCGAAGGGGACGGGGAAGGTCAGGTCGAGGAGCGGGTTTTGCATCGGCCCTGGCAATTTAGCACTAGTGGTAGGTGTTTTGCATTAAGCGTCCGGGGCGGCTGACTCACTCGTTGCCTAGTGCCAAACTGTGGCAATGACCGGCGAGGTGACCGAAGGCGCGCTGCTGTGGCAGCCGAGCGCGGCGCAGCAAGAAGCCAGCCGCATCGCTGATTACCTGCGCTTTCTGCGACGCACGCGCGGGCTGGACTTCACGGGCTACGACCAGCTCTATGCGTGGTCGGTGAGCGTGCCCGGCGAGTTCTGGTCGTCGATTGCCGAGTATTTCCAGGTACATTTCCACTCCCCGGGCGCGCCCGGGCCGAAGGGTGAGCTGCCTCGCGCGCACTGGTTCGAGGGCGCGACACTCAACTATGCCGAACACGCTTTGCGCATGCGTGACGAGCGCATCGCGCTGGTCGCGCGCAGCGAGCACGGGCCACGCCGGACCTGGACCCGCGCGCAGCTGGCCGATGACGTAGCGCGCGCGCGCGCAGGCCTGCGCCGACTGGGCGTGCAGCGTGGCGACCGCGTTGCCGGCCTGCTGCCGAATGGCGGCGAAGCCGTGATCGCGTTCCTGGCTACGGTCAGCTTGGGCGCCATTTGGTCGAGCTGCGCGCCAGAGTTCGGTGTCAGCAGTGTGCTCGAGCGCTTCCGGCAGATCGAACCCGCGGTGCTGATCACGGTCACGCACTACCAATACGGCGGAAAAGTCTTCGAGCGCGCAGCGGACGTCGAGCAGATCGTAAGTGGCCTGCCCAGCTTGCGCGGCACCGTGTGCGTCGGCGAGGGCGCGGCAGATTTTCCGAACTCGATTACATTCGGCGACCTGCTCGCGGAGTACGAGCCGCTCGCGTTCGAAGCCGTGCCGTTCGAACACCCGCTTTGGATCTTGTACTCGTCCGGCACTACCGGCGCGCCCAAGGCGATCGTGCACGGTCACGGCGGGATGTTGCTCGAGCACCTGAAGGCCCTCGCGCTGCACATGGATTTGGGGGACGAGGACGTCTTCTTCTGGTTTTCCACGACCGGTTGGATGATGTGGAACATGCTCGTGTCCGGGCTGCTCGTGGGCGCGACCGTCGTGTTGTACGACGGGAGTCCAGCTCACCCCGGCATGCTCGCCTTGTGGAAGCTCGCTCAGGAAGAGCGCATCAGCTACTTCGGCACGAGTGCGCCGTACCTGTTGGCCTGTCAAAAGGCGGGGGTCGAACCGCGAAGTCACTTCGATTTGAGCGCAATCCGTGGCCTCGGTACCACCGGGGCGCCGCTGCCTGCCGCCGGCTTTGGTTGGGTCTACGCGCACGTCTCGCCGCAGCTGCTGCTCGGTTCGGTGAGCGGGGGTAGTGACGTGTGCACGGCATTCTTGCTGTCGTGCCCGCTCTTGCCGGTGCGAGCGGGCGAGATCCAATGTCGCGGGTTGGGCGCCAAGATCGAGGCCTTCGACGACGCCGGTAAGAGCGTGATCGGGGAAGTCGGCGAGTTGGTCCTGACGGCGCCATTCCCCGCCATGCCCATTTATTTCTGGGCTGATCCGGACGGCACGCGCTTCATCGACAGCTACTTCTCCGTGTACCCCGGGATCTGGCGGCACGGTGATTGGGTCAAGATCACCGCGCATGGCGCGGCCGTGATCTACGGCCGCTCCGACTCCACGTTGAACCGCGGTGGCGTGCGCATGGGCACGAGCGAATTTTATCGTGTGGTCGAGCAAATTCCCGAGATCGCCGACAGCCTGGTCGTAGATACGGGCTCCTTGTCGGACGCCGCCGGCACGCTCTACCTATTCGTGGTGCTGGCCCCCGGCGCGGCGCTCGATCACGCTTTGCGTCGTCGCATCGCGGCGGAGGTCAGGCGTGAACTATCGCCTCGGCACGTGCCGGACGAGATCGTGAGCGTGCCGGCGGTGCCGCGAACGTTGAACGGAAAGAAACTGGAGATCCCGGTGAAGCGACTGCTGCTGGGCGCGCCGGCGGCCAGCGTCGCGAGCCGTGACACGCTGGTCAATCCGGGCGCGTTGGACGACTTTGCCGCGCTCGCGCGCGAACTACGCGGAACCTGAGCGCGACGCCGGCCGGGTTTGGCTCACGTTGCGGCCGACCGGCATAGGGTCGTGAGCCGCGTTTTGGCCGTGCGATGCGCGAGTGGGCTCTGGTCGATGCCCAGCCAGCCTCGGGCCAGGCGCTCGGCGGCCGCCAAGGTGGTGCCCGAGCCGTGCATCGGGTCGAGTACGTGGCTCGTCTCGAGCGTGGCCGCGCGCAAGATTCGCTCGAGCAGAGATTCGGGCTTTTGTGTGGGGTATCCGGTTGCCTCTTTGGTCAACGGCGTGTTCGCTCGCATCGACGGGCAATCGCTCCAGACACTGCCGATGCGACGCCCCACGTCGGCATAGTAGCGGTAGGTTTTGCCGCCCACCTGGCGGTCGCGATAGTTGCGTCCCTCCGCGTCCACGTTTTTGAAGTGCATGCGCAGGCTGGTTTGCGCATGTCGCTCGCGTAGCGCGGGGTCGTCACCGTTCCAAATCATCTCTCGACCGCGGGCGAAGATCAGAATCGTTTGATGTGTCACGCTCGGACCGTTGCGACGCTTACCGCCGTTGCCGGGCACCCAGATCACCTCGCCTTGGAAAGAGGCGCGACCGAATACGCGATCGGCCACGACTTTGGCGTCGTGCACGGCGCGATGATCGAGGTGCAGCCATAAGCTACCCACGGGGCTCAATGCGTCACGCACCGCGACCAAGCGCGGCTCGAGCATGGCCAGAAACGCATCTAGACCTCCCCACGCGTCCTTGTAGGCGAGCGGCCCCGAGATTCGTTCGCCCTTCTTTTGCCGGGCGCCGCGTTCACCCCCGGCATTGAACGGCGGGTCCATGTACGCCAGGTCGAAGCCCCCGCGCGGCGCCGGTTCGAGTTCGCTCAGGACCTCCAGGCAATCACCGCGCAGCAATTCGCCGCGCCCGATGCGAACTCTAGAAGCCACGCGCCTGTTCCGATGGCTCGATTTCGGGGCTAGAGCGCCCGGCGAGCTCGAACGGGTCGTCTTTGGCGATTTCTTCCCAGTCTCGAGCTTGCACTGGTCGAACCGAATCGTAAGCAGGCAGCCATTGCCAGCGTGGGCCACCGCCGCTACAGCCCGCGACGGCTTCTTCGGGCGAACAGGCGATGCGCAAGTGCACGTGGTCGTCGTGGCGCAGGCTATCGCTCGGTTCGAGCATCACGGTTTCGGCTCGCCAAATCAGCGCGTCGGGCTCGCCGAGGGCGCGCGCGTGGTCGATCAGCAACGCTTCGATCTCGCGGCAGACGAACATGAACTGCACGCCGATTTCCGGGGAAGTGAGCAGCGAACGCAGCAAGAGCCATTGCCGCCCGACGTCGAGGCGCACGTAATCCTTGCTGTCCGGCACGCGCGCCAGCCCGTCGCTTTCGAAACGCACGAAGCCGGGGCTGCGCACCGGAGCGCCCGCCGGAGTGGTCACCAAGAACAGCAAATCTACATCCCGACCGCTGCGGTGCGAATCATGCCCCGGGATGCGCCCGCCGGTTTTTGCCGACAAATCTCCGATCGACAGCGGGGCGCCGCCGGGTGCGAGCTCGCTCACGCTTGCCGCCGCGTCTTGCAGCGCGCGGACCAAGCGCGGCCGCCCGAAATAATGCGTGCTCTGCGGGCGATAGCGCACGAAGCCCGGGCCCCGCACCGGCAGTTCTTCCGCCTCGGTGAGCACGCCGCGGTTGGGGACGCCCACCGTGCCATGTAAGCCGGGCGCGAGCGGCGTAGGCGTGTTGAAGCAACCGCTCACCAGGGCCGCCGTGAGCAGCGCGAGACTTGCCGACTTCACGCGGAGCGCTCGGGGATCCACGCGCGAATTCCGTCGGCCACCGCGCTGAAGGCTTCGCGTGAAGCCATGCCGTCCGCCAAGTCGAGTTTGGTGTCGCGCACGGTCAGGTAGCCGTGATCGATGAACGCTTGGAAAGCGTTCTGCACGATTGTCTTGCTCACGGCTTCGGCGCGCTCGATCGCGCCTTCCAGAAATAGCCGATGCCCGAGCGCGAGCGCCTTTTTGGTCAGCTCCTTTTCGGCCAGGGGCGACTTCTCGAGCAGTTCGAGCGCACGCGCCGCGACGTAGTAGCCCTCGATGAAGTTCTGCAAGATCGAGGCGTAGGTGCGCAGCCACAGGTGGCCACTCCAGCCGTCGTGGCCGGGGCCGTGGCGCAACTCGTCGCCGTCTCGGATCACCTCGCCGGCGTTGGCCATGGCTCGCACGGTGTCCTCGAAAATGGCCTCGAACGGCGCATCGGCGCGAAAGCGGAACTCGAACTTGAACAACTTGGACAGCGCTTGCACGCGCTCGCGCACCCAAGCAAAGGCCGCGCGCCCGGAGCCGGGGTTGGGCGACGCGCCGGGCGCGGTCAACAGCGCCATCGCTACCAATGCGCGCTCGACGAAGAAGTGGACGATGATGTTCTTCGACGTGTCGAGCGATAGACGCTTGTTGCGCAGCACGCTGTAGGTCGCGCCCGGCCCCGCGCGCTTGCCGGCGGCGGCCGGGTCTTCCAAAAATTGGATTTCGACCACGTCCGCGTCGATGAACATCTGACACGCTGCACGCAGGGCTTCGGGGCGGAGCGAGCCACCGGCGGTGCGCAGGGTTTGGCTGGTGCGGGCGCCCAGGCCCTCGGCAACCGAGAGCAATTTGGCGCAATGCTCGACGAGCTCCGCGTGGCCGATGCCGCGCTGCTCGTGCGAGAGTAAGGTGAGGGCCGTCAGCGCGCCGGGCGTCACGGCGGTCACGCGGTTGATCTCGTCCATGACGCGATTGCCCAGCCGGGTGACCAGTGAGCGGCGCTTGGCCGGTGTCAGCGTGGCATCGGCGGCCAGCTCGATTTCACGGCGTATCTCGCCGAAAGTCAGGATTTGCCCGACCTGCATGTTGATCGTGCCGTAGCGGTGCCGCAAAAGCTCGCTGCTCTTGAGCAAGCCGGCCGCATCCTCTTTGGTCTTCTCCCCGCCGCGCAGCTCACGCTCGTAGCCTTGGGCTTCGATCACGCGCTCGTAGCCGATGCTGATCGGCACGAAAAAGCACTCTTGATCCGGGATGGCCAACGCCGCGTCCGCGACCATGTTGAGTAAGCCGAACTTCGGGGCCAGAAGCTTTCCCGTGCGGCTGCGCCCACCTTCGAGGAAGAGCTCGACCGGGTAGCCGCTGCGCAGCAAGCGCCGCACGTACGCATCGACCACCGCCGCGTACAATCTATCGCCCCGGAACGAGCGACGAATGAAGAACGCGCCGCCGCGCCGGAAGACGGCGCCCATCGGGAAGAAGTTCAAATTGTCGCCAGCCGCGATGACGGGCAGCGGCAAATTGTGCTGATTGAAGATGTAGCTCAGGATCAGGTAGTCGATGTGGCTCTTGTGGCTGGGCAAGAGCACGAGCACGCCGGCCTTGGCGGCGTTGCGCAGCCGCTCGATGTCACTCTTGTTGAACTCGATACCCGCGTAAATGCGGGTAAAAACCCGGTCGAAAATCACTTCCAACGCTTTGATCGTGGTGCGATCGGGCGTGGCCTGGAGCTCGCGCAACATCTCCAGCGCGCGTTGGCGGAGCATGTACTTGTCCGTGCGCTCGTCGGCCAAGTCGTCGATCACGGCGCGCATCTTGGGGCTGCGGATGATCTCCTGGCGGACGCGCTCGGGCGGCTTGTCGGCGGGACCGGTCACGCTGCGCCGTTCGCGCTCGAGCCGGCCCAGGACCGCGTACGTCAAACGACGCACCAGCACCGGGTCGGGACTGCCGGGATTGTCGGCCAAGAACTTCGCGAGCTCGATCGGCTCGCCCAGCTTCAGCTCGACGTGTTTGTAGTTGTACAGGAACTGCGCAACCGTGCGCAGGGGGCTCGGCCATTCACGCGGGCCCAAGATGAAATCGAGCGGCTCCGTGCCGCGCGAGTCCGGAAATTTGGTCCACACGAACACCTGCGGCACGAGCAAGATGGGTCGCTCGCGCTTGCGCTGAAGCTCGAACAGCGTACGCACCAGGCCGTCACCCTCTTGCAGCCCTCGGCCGCCACTGGCGCCAGCGGCGAGGTCCAGCATGCCGGGCGGGCGTTTGAGGAACAGGGCGGCCGAGCCCCCGCGCTCGAGCGCGTCTTCCAGCTCGACCGAACGCGGCACGGTCTTGGGCGGCAAGATCGCGTTCAGCCAGCCCTTTCCCATGGGATTCAAGATCCACAACCCGAGATCGTTGACGAAGCGGATCTGCGGCAACCGGTGGCGCTTGGTCAGGTAGTCGAGCGCGAGGAAATCGATGAAGTTGAGGTTGCGCAGGACGTAAACGATCGAGCCTTCCGAGGCGAGATCCTTCACCGAGCGCACCCAGGCGTCGTCGACTTGAATCTTCTCGAAGAAGCGCCGGTACACCGCGCGCAAGGCCGGGTTCGGCTCGTACGGGCGGGTCAGTTCACGTTTCGTCATCGACCGAAGGAGACTGGGGGGAAGGGCTCGGGGGTGTGCGACCGATCATATACTTGCTCAGCGCTAGCGGCGCGAGTAGTCGATGGCTGGCGTGATGCTCAAGCAACGGATCTCGGTGGCGAGCGGCAAAAATCGGTCCCGTTTCATGGCGCACTGCGTATCTGTCGCTTTCGCCAGCGTGTGCGTCGCCGCCTGGGCACTTTGCAGCGTGGGACTCACGGCATGCAAGAAGAAGGCACCGCCGCCCCCCGCTCCGGAGCCAGAATTGCGCGAAGACAGCCCGGAGGGCGCGGAAAATGCCGCGCCGCCGGGTCCTGCGCCGGCTCCGTCTCAAGGGCCGGTTCCGACTCGCTGTCGAGAATTGCCGCAGCCGGCTCCGTTTCGTATCGGTGAGCAGGTCACTCGGCGCGCCGCGTCGGACGATGCTGAAGACGGCGGCCCTGATGACGACGATGAAGTGCCCGATCCGTACGCCGTAGAACTCGGTCAAGCGCGGGCCGACGCCGACGGCTTCACGTTGAGCGCGCTGCGCTCGCTGAAACGCCAAACCCACGCCTTCATCGTGCTGGTCGCGGCGGATGCCGCAGCCGGCAAGCTGGTCGATCTCGGGGTCGTGCACGGCGATCCGGATCCGCCCTTATTCGTTGCGCACGGCAAAGATCTGCTGCTCGCCGTGCCGGACACCGATGCCGGTGGCAACATGCTGCGCGTGGGCGCGCTGCGCGATGCGCGCGGTAGCGCCCAAATCAGCTGGGGGCCGGAGATCACGGGCGTGCGCGGCGACTCGACATTTGCGCTCGAGGCTTCGGGTGAGCATGCGCTTTTGGCCTACGCCGCGGAGTCGGCCGGCAGGATTCGCGTCTTTGGCGTGCTGCTCGACCCGAAAGACGGCAAGCGGAAGTTGAGTCCGGAGCCGCTCACCACGACCGGTGCCGACGTCGATTCGCCGCGCTTGGCCATGCGCAGTGGAGGCTACTGGCTGGCCGTGGCGCGCTCGCTCGACGCGCCCAAAGCCAAGCCGAAAGCACCGCCGAGAGACGCCGGATCGGAGTCGATCGAGGGCGATACGATCCTCGACCTCGGAACCCGCCGCATCGAGCTGACCCAACTCGATGCGCAGGGCAAGCCCGCATCTTCGGTGTTGGTGGTCACGAAAGCGAACGCGCGTCCGATGAGCTTCGAACTGGCGGGCGCCGCCGACGGCAGCGCCTACGTCGGCTATCGCGGAGAGGATACGACGCCCGGTGCGGCCGGCGGTGCACTGGAGGTGGTTCACGTCAAGCTCGACGGTAGCTTCGAAAAGGTCGAGCTCGGCGGCGAGTCGAACGGCACGGGGACACCCTCATTTTTGCTCGATCCGAGCACGCCCGATAGGCTCTGGTTGAGCGCGGCGGGTGAGAATGGCGCCACCTTCTTCGGCCGCGTGATGCCCCACGGTCAACTCACGGGTGACAGCGTGGTGCGTGGCGGAGATCTGATCGCCGCGCGTGACGGCAACTTGCTGCTCGCGCGCGCCAAAGGCACCGCGGCCGAGCTCAGTTTGCTGAACTGCGCCGACGACTGACCGCCCCAGCGCGTGAGCGCTAAACGAGGCGTGGGCCGGGCACGATATCGAGCCCGTCGAACTCGCCGGACCAATCGATTCCGAGCGAAGCGGACAGGCTCGACGCGAGCTTTTTGCCGAAGCCGCGGGCCACGATTTCACAGCTCAAATCGAGCCCCAGAGCGCTGCTCCGCGCACTCAGGAATTTGCCCGAGGCACACCAGCTCGCGCGTGAGTTCGGCCGCACATCGGGACAGAGCGCGGTGATCTCGGGCGCCAAGTCGCTACTGACCGCCACCTCTTCCGCGCGCAGCAGGCCGGCCTGGGCGAGCAACCAAACGCCATTGCCGATCGCGGCGACCCACTCCGCACTCGTGGCCGCGCGCACGAGCCACGCCAAGAACTCTGGCGCTTGCGCGGCGCGACGAGCTCCGTAACCGCCCGGGACGATCAAGCACTCGCAGCCCTCGTGGCTGGCTGCGCTGTGCGTCGCCTGCAGGCTGAGCGCGCTGCGCGTGGTGACCGGACCCACGGCGCTGGCCACCAAATCGATCTTGAACGGCTTGAAATTCCACTGCCGGCCCGCGCCCGAGAGCACGCTGATCGGCCCCGCCACGTCGAGCAGTTCGACCTCGTCGAACAACGCGACCGCGGTGGCGTACGGCTTGGTGCGCATGCTCAGACTTCGAGTAACGTGCTACCCGTCGTGCTTCGGCTCTCCAGCGCGCGATGCGCGGCCGCAGCCTCGGCCAGCGGAAAGCGCTGCCCGATTTCGATCTTCAGGCCATCTCGGATGGCTTGAAATAGCGAATTGGCGGAGGCGAGCAGCGCTTCGCGGGTGGCCACGTACGAAAAGAGCGTGGGCCGCGTGACGTACAGCGAGCCTTTCTGCGCGAGCAGCGCGAGATCGAAGGGCTCGGGCTTGCCCGAAGCATTGCCGAAGCTGACCAGCATGCCGCGCGGCTCGAGGCAGCTGAGCGAGCCCATGAAGGTGACCTTGCCGATCGAATCGAACACGACCGGCACGCCGTGCCCGTCCGTGAGCTCGCGCACCCGCTCCGGAAAGTTCTCGCGGTCGAGCACGATCACCTCGTGACAACCGTGGCTGAGGGCCAGCTCGCGTTTGACTTCCGAACCGACCGTGCCGATCACGCGCGCACCGAGCTTGTTCAGCCATTGGCAAGCGATGAGGCCCACGCCTCCGGCGGCGGCGTGGAACAGCACACTCTGCCCGGACGCAACGGGGAAGGTGCGGTGAATCAAAAACTCGGCCGTCATGCCCTTCAGCAACGCGGCGGCGGCCACCTCGTCCGAAATGTCGTCGGGTACCGGCACCAGGCGATCGGCAGCAACGACTCGAGCGTCCGCATAAGCGGCCGGCGCGCCGGCTCCGGCATAGGCCACCCGCTCGCCCACGCGGATACAGGTGACCCCGGGGCCAATCTGTTCCACCACACCGGCGGCTTCCGAGCCCAGGCCGGAAGGCAAAGGCAGCGGGTACAGCCCGCTCCGATGGTAGGTATCGATGAAGTTCACGCCGATTGCGCGGTGGCGAACCAAGGCCTCCCCGGCCTTCAACTCTGGCAGCGTGATCTCCTCGAGCTCGAGCACCTCGGGACCGCCGGCTTTCGAGAAGCGAATGGCGCGTGTCATCTGCTGTCGAAGGGTAGCTTCTGTGGTATCCCAAAGAAAGTACGCATGTCGTCCGATCCTGGCTTCGAGCTCAAGCCGACATCCACCCCGCTGCCGGCCGCCGAGCGTCAAAAGCTGATGAAAGATCTCGGCTTTGGGCGCGTGTTCACCGAGCACATGGTGACCATTCCGTACCGTGCGCCCGACGGCTGGGGTCGGGGGTTGCTTTCGCCCTACGCGCCGATCTCGCTCGATCCGGCGGCTTCCGTGCTGCATTACGGCCAAGCCATCTTCGAGGGCTTCAAAGCCTATCGCCAGCCGGACGGCGGCATCGCCACGTTCCGACCCGCCGCCAACGGCCAACGCTTCAACAATTCCGCGGCGCGCCTGGCCATGCCTGCGCTGCCCATCGAGCGCTTCGTCGAAGCCGCCGATCTGCTGATCCGCCAAGAGCGTGATTGGGTGCCGCCCCAATCGGGTGAAAGCCTGTACCTGCGCCCATTGATGATCGCGACCGAAGCCGCGCTCGGTGTGCGCCCCGCGAAAGAGTATCTATTCTTGCTCTTCGGGTCACCCTCGGGCGCCTACTTCGCCCAGGGGGTGAAGCCGCTCACGGTGTGGCTGAGCAAAGAATACGTGCGCGCCGCCCCGGGCGGTACGGGTGAAGCCAAGTGTGCCGGCAATTACGCAGCCAGCCTGATTGCCCAGCAGCAGGCGCTCGAAGCGGGCTGCCAACAAGTGGTCTGGCTCGATTCGGTGCACAAACGCTTCGTCGAAGAGATGGGCGGTATGAACCTGTTCTTCGTCTACAAAGACGGCGACTCCTCGCGTATCGTGACGCCCAAGCTCACCGGCACTCTGCTGCCCGGCATCACCCGTGACAGCCTGCTCACGATCGCCAAAGACCTGGGTTATGCGACCGAAGAGGCCACCATCAGCATCGATGATTGGGAGCGCGATCTGAAGAGCGGCATCCTGACCGAAGTGTTCGCGTGCGGTACGGCCGCCGTCATCACACCGGTGGGTGAAGTGAAGTTCGATGGCGGCGGCTGGCTCGTGAACGGCGGCCAAACCGGTCCCGTCTCGCAGCAATTGCGTGAAGCGTTGCTGGCCGTTCAACACGGCACCGCGCCCGACGTGCATGGCTTCATGCACCGCGTCTTGTAAGGCTTTTCTGCCTAGGTGGCCCCACTGGAACGGGCGCGCGCCGCGGCCGTTCCGTCGCCCTAGGTACTGCCCCGCGCCCGCTACCCAAATCCAACCCCCGAAACGTGACCTCACCCCGGGTGAGGTCAAAAGTGACCTCACCCGGGGTGAGGTCAAAAGTGACTGCACCTGGGGTCGGGGGTTAGCGTAGATAGAGTTCGAGGCGCGGGGCGCGGCCGCCGGCGAAGCCGGTATCGAAGGCGGCACCGGCGGCAGGGGTGCCGCTGGCGATCAGCGCAATGCCGAACTCGCGCTCCGGGTTTTGGGCGGCGAAGCGCACGAGTTCGGTGACGTCGAGGCGCACGTCTTGGGTGGGCGTCGCGCTCAACCGTGTGAGCGCGTGGGGTAGTGCGAGGCTCGGCTTGTCTGACCAGCGCCGGACGGTTTGCGGCTGCCAGTCAGCGCTGATGCGCCAGGCTTCGAGCGTGACGGGCGCGTCTTGGCTCACGCTGCCCGCGCGTGGCGAGAGCGTGAGAAACGCGGCCCTGAGTGGGAGGCCGCGGGCGCGCCATTCGTTCGGAAATTTCAGGTACAGCGCGCTTCGACCGTGGGGCCCCCCGAAGCGGATCTCGCCGCTCGTTTCTCGGCCACCAACGGCGGCGGGGAGCGTGGCGACGCCGCTCGCAGACAGCACGAGCCGCTCGCGGGCCCGCTGTGTTTCGAGCGCCAGCGGCGATGCGGTTCCGCCATTCGTGCGCGTGCACGCGCCGGCACCGAGCGCCAGGGCCGGGACCAGGACCAGGACCAGGACACTCCATGATTTCACGATTTTCTCCCC
>Ga0247740_1000825_pt1 | contig 13892 bp, 19 predicted proteins | sample UWRJL148409B2_FD_180942 | JGI IMG/M metagenome (GOLD analysis project Ga0247740, IMG submission 180942) | Plant litter microbial communities from Arlington Agricultural Research Station in Wisconsin, United States - UWRJ-L148-409B-2 | ecosystem: Environmental > Terrestrial > Plant litter >...
TGTATCAGATTTATCGCCTGGCGATATTTTATTGATGCGGTTTTCTTCTCAGCCTCAGCACGTTGCAATTATGTCTAATGATGGTTACATCATTCACGCATACCAAAATATTGGTAAAGTTGTAGAGCATAGATTGGATGCCAATTGGCGCCGTAAAATTGTTGCAGTTTATAGGCTTTCATTATGAGTAGCGGCGGTCAAATTGTTGGGGGCGTTGTTGGTGCCATAGCGGGATTTTTTGTTGGTGGCCCTGTTGGAGCGGCATATGGAGCAGGCCTTGGTGCTGGCGTAGGCGGCTACATAGATCCACCAAAAATGCCAAATCTTCAAGGTCCAGGACTGCAAGACAAAACATTTCAGTCATCGGCGTACGGCGTATCAATACCCACGTTATCGGGCACAATTGCCACGATGGGCAGCATTATTTACCTTGAAAACAATGAGTACCTTGCTATATCAAAGCGACAAAGCCAAGGAGGAAAGGGTGGCGGTGGCGGAAGCTATGAAACAACCACCTATTTCGCAACATTTGCTGTATTGCTGAGCGAGGCTAGACCGGGTAGCAAAATACGTCGCTGGTGGGCAGGCGGAAAGCTTATGTATAGCGCTGCCAGCAATGACCTTGGAACTACTATTCAGAGCGAAATCGAATACGGAATTTACGATAAGATTACCGGCAATGACGATCTTGTTAATCCCGGATGGGTTTATTATGACGGCTCACAAACAGAGCCAGATCCTCGAATGGAGGCCGCGCTCGGGGTAGGGATGTGTCCAAGCTATGAAGGCACGGCTTACATAATGCTGTACGACTTTGAGCTCACAAATTTCGGCAATGGCCTTGCAGGCTGTCCCATAAAGGTAGAAATAGTAGATGCGCCACCGGATGAGGATTGGCGCGTAATTTATGAAAGCTCTTCTGTTATGCCTGACAACCTGCCTGCCGCCATAGACAGGCCAATTTTTTATGAATACCCAGTCTGTTTATACCCTGAAAGAGGGACATCATATACCTCTTTTTCTCATGCGATTTCACCAGGAGACCTGACTGATAGAGAAAGAACTCTCACAAGGTTTCCTGATGGAAGAACAGAAATAAAAATCAATTCTCTTGATAATCGCGTGCTAAGTTGGGCAAACGCGATTACCGAAAGCTCGGACAGCTATTACCATTATGATTTTTTTGAGGGTGACCCGCTTATCAGAAAAGTTGGCGTTCTGGTTGGTGGTTCGGTAGCGCTTGAAAATGGATTTAAGGGTTATCCATTGGCAACGTCGCAACCTTACGCAATTGTTAACAAGGTATTCGATGGTCACGGAATCAGCAAAACATTTCTTATGCGCGCCAACGGCAGTGAGTGGTCGGAGGGATATACAAAGCCAGCAGGATCTTGGTTTTTGGCAGGATCAGGATCTAGCTTAATAATACACGATTTTAATTTTACAGCTGACGAAATTGGCATTATTGCAGTCGGCATTGAAATGGTTGCTCGGGTCATTTGGGTGTCTGGTAGCGACTACCACGTTTACATGTACCACATCGGAAACAATATCGCCTTTAACGATTTTGCTATTTCAATTCCCGGTGTAACTGGCTCATTTGATTTTACTACCTCTGCATTATTTTCACTTGGTAAATTATACGTTTTAGCAACAAGAACAGATGATCTAGAGGCGGGAATTATTCGCCTATTGATCATAGATTACGAAAACGATTCGTGTGTTGTATATGAGGCAGAAATAGATCCTATATTGACGGCGCAGCCAGCAACATTTTTTAATGTACTCAACGATACGACTATTTCGGTTTCGGTAAACCCGGAATACTTTACCGTACAGGTTTTTGTTCTTAGCACTGCCGGACTTTCAGAAAATACACCATTCCTTGTTCGCGATAAATGCGAGCAGGAGTTTGATCGTGCAAGTGTTTATAGCGAAAACCGTGATTTTTCGCAGCTCGACAATAGTGTCGCCCTAATGGGGTATAAGGTTTCGGAGGCAATGTCTGCGAGAGCTGCCTTAGCTCAATTGCAGGCAAGATACCTTTTCGATTTTGTTGAGGCCGGATACAAAATAAAAGCAGTAATGCGCGAAAAATCTATTGTTGATTATATTGATGTTGACCCAAAAAAGTTTTGCATTTTTAGCGATGGCTCAGCAATAAAATCGACAAAGGAGTCTGCGTACCAGCTTCCAACATCTTATTTTCTTACCTATCTCGATATGGCCAGGGAGTATGACCAGAATACTCAGCCAGCCAGATACCCAGCAAATCATGAAAACAATAGAAACGAATCATTAAGTATTGTTATGACTCCTGATGAGGCCGCTACATCCGCAGCAAAATTCATCAATTTAAGCTGGATAGAGTCAAAAAAATATGAGCTTAAATTGCCGCAGGAATATCTTGGTCTGTCAGTGTCTCAGCACATAAGGTTTCCAATTAGAGAAGGCCGCCTTGATTTCTTGCGAATAGACAATGCTGATGTTGGATACGATCAAACCACTAACTTGCAGTGTACCTATGCAACGCCAGAGGTTTATGATCTTGTTTCGCTTGGAGACTCTGGCGATATTGTGCCTGTCACTAATATACCGTCCGTTTTTAGCACCAGCTCTGTCCTGCTTGATGTGCCAATGATAATCGACTCGCAGGATGCGCCTGGATTTGTTGCTGCGCCATACGGTGGTGGCGCAGGATGGAGAGGCGCCGTTTTAATGAGGTCAGACGATGGCGGCCAAAGATATTCCGGCGACTATCGTTTTTTTGGATCGGGAACTGTTGGGCAGGCAATAAATACAATTGCCTATAACGACGGCTTTGTAATGGACAGGGAAAGCGAGCTTATTGTATGGCCGGTGTCAGGAATAGCTTTTGAGGCTATCACCGAATCATCAATGATGACCGGCAAGAATTACATCGCTTACGGTGCACCAGGAAGGTGGGAAATCTGCTGCTATGCGGAATCTGACCTTAATGCGGAAGGCTACTATGTACTATCAGCCATGATAAGAGGTATGCGCGGCACGGAATGGACGACAGGACTGCATGAGTCTGGCGACTATGTTGTGCTTCTCGATGACCCTGAAAATGTTTTTGTTGGTGCCGATCTATCTGCTATTGGTGTCAGTAAAAAATACAAAACGGTTAGTATTGGTCAAAATGTTGCAGATGTTGATGCCGTTGACTTTACCTATTCGGCAACAAACCTGCGCCCGCTTGCGCCGGTCAATCCTGAGATTGAAAAATCAGGCGACGACTGGCTGGTTTCTGCATCAGAGCGCAGCAGATATGCGTCATCATTTTGGCATAGCGGACTGCAGCCACGCCGCGATGAGCAACTGTATTCAATGAAAATTTACAATGCTGATGGTATTGCTGTGCGCACAATTAACAACATTGAGCCAAATTTTGTTTATACTAGTGCTCAGCAAACGGATGACTTTGGATACCCTCAACTAACACTAACTGCTGATATTTATCAAAACAGCTCAACGGCTGGTGCAGGTTTCCCACTGAGAATTAATGCATGACAACGACAATTTTAGGTATAACCGAAGTCTCCGACGGGCAAATCAATCAATACATTACCTATAATGAGGCGCTTAGGGATATTGAGGCTTCGACAAATGATTTTTTTGCCGTAGATCTAACGACTGGCGATGCAGTACTTACCAGTGATCAATTTAATCGCGCATTTCTTTTCAAGGCATCCGGGAATGCTGTACCTCGATCAATAACGGTTCCTCAATCAAAGCGATCATTTGCAGTATTCAATGGCGGATCATCAGACTTAACGGTTATACGCGGCTCAACTAACCATACCCTAAGCGATGGCACTGGCGGCTCATTTTCTACCGACGGGACTACCGACGGCCTAATAAACACAGGCGGCGGAAGCGGGGGGTCTGGTGGATCTCTGGTATTCCAGGATCAAACGGTAAATGCCGATACAGTGATGACGGCGCTTCCAAACGGGACGTCACAAGTTGCGACCATAAGCCTTCATAATAACTCTAATCCGGGTCTCGATAGCTCTGCAAAATTTGGGATTACCGCTACAGAGGTTAGGCTTGAGGCGGCTGGGTCAGCGCTACCTATTGATATATATACCAATTCTTCATTGTCAGCATCAATAGGTATAGATGGATCGCTAGTGCTCGCAAAAACTGGGGCAAAACTAATGGGCGTAATGTCTAGCTCCACGGTGCCGGACAACCTGACCATCCAATCGATGACGGCAAACGGAAACACGATTTTCAACATAGCACCGAACGGAACGGGCACTGTAGCCGGGTACAATATTTTTGGCGGTTCGGATATCGCAAACTCTGCGTATTTTGGTTTTAGCCAAACAGCCACTGAAAATAGGATTTCGTGTAACGCCCTTGGATCGGGTGTAAACAAGCCAATTTCCGTTCGGATGGGCGCCACAAGACCGATGGACATAAGTACGGCCGGAAATGTCGGGTTTGGAGTTTTAGCTCCCGATACCTCTTGCCGTGTGCAATCATCAAACGGATTCAAGCCGGGTAACACAGCCAACGCAAATGCCAATGTGTGGGATTGGTACGAAGAGGGCAATATTGCATCGCCGGCTATCGTTGGGACAACTTTACCTGGTGCGGGCACATATACCACCCAGACAGGTCAATTCACGCGCGACGGTAATAAGTGCACGTTCACTTCTACCTTGGGGTGGTCTGCACATACAGGCACCGGAAACATGAGGTTTTCAGGATTGCCTTTTACATCGGTGTCGCTTGCGTCTTTTTCAATTCAATTTAATGGGTTGGTCGTTGGTGCTGGGAAGCAGCTGAGCGCACGACTGGTGTCTGCCGCATCCACGCAAATAGCATTTTTTGTCGACGATTTGGCGGGGGGCGCTTCCGTTGAGTTGCCCATGGATTTGTCAGTCACGAGTGTAACAATTTCCGGTGAATATTTCGTTTAATAAGGTGTGCAAAATGAGCTTAACAAGAGACAAAATTTTAGTATCAGTTACTGTGCAAATCCAAGCCAATACTGTGGATATCGCATGGGCAAGCCGAATATTGGAGGATGGTGTGGTGATCCACTCAACGCCTGAGCGTGGAGCCTATCCCCTGGATGAAAATGGCGAGCCTATAGGCTTATCTACGCCACTTGGCGCAACACTGTCACAGCTGCTAACATCGGCAGGAGCAAGCGCGCAAAGCCAGTTGGCTGAAATCAGCGCAGACCTGCAGGCGGCATTAGCGTTGATTGAGCAAAAGGATTCGGCAATAGCCGAGCATCAAGCTTTGATTGCAGAGCTACAAGAACAAATAATCGCGCAGGAATAAGGGCGGAATTTTATATGACACAGCAAGAGCCATTTGCAGCGGTTTGGAAAAGACTGGAAGATCATAGCAATGATATTTATTCGGTCAGAGAGCGCCTTGCTGTGATTGAAAATAAGCACAGTGAAATCAAGCACAAACAGGATGAAATGTGTGTTCAGCTACAGGTAACCGACAGGAGAATATCGGAGAAGCTCGATCTACTGCTTGCCGATCACCACAAGCGACAGGGGCAGGGTGCAGCAATTGCATGGGTCCCAACAATAATCAGCTGCTTAGTTGGTGCCTTATCTATCATAACTGTGATTAAGGGTGCCGGTTAATGCGCACAGCAACCAAATCACTGACATTGGTAAGCGCCGCACTTGTTGCATTTTTGTCGCTATGGGAGGGCGGAAAAACCAGCAGTGGCAGCGTTGCCTATGCGGATAAACTTGCAGGCGGATTGCCTACCGTATGCGCAGGAATAACAAAATATTCCTACACCAAAAGAGCTATAGTGGTTGGCGAAAAATGGACACACGAACAATGTCAAGAGGCCGAGCAGTACGTCATTATTAAGACGCAAAAACGCCTGGCAGAGTGCATGCCATATTCAAATCAGCAAGCGCTTGATGCAATTACCTCTCTTTCTCACAATATGGGCGTAGACCGGGTATGCAAGGAGTCGCGCGCGGTCAGACTTATCAATGCCGGTAATATTGCCGAAGGTTGCCGCGCAATAGCATTTGGCGAAAAAGGCCAAAAGGTTTGGGCCACATCCGATAAAATTTATTATCCAGGTCTTCACAGGCGCAGGCTTGATGAAATGAAACTTTGCTTATCCGGTTTGGGATCCTAAAAATGTCAATTGCTCCTTTGCAGCCAATGAGAAATCCGGCAACTGGTAAGCTGCAAAGCACATACCGTCAGATGCCTCCTGCCGCAGTATTTCCACCTGCAAACTGGCTTGCGCCTGTGCTGCCTATGCGCGCCGTTTATCCTATTGAGGATTCAAATACTCCAACGATTTCATGGCATAAGTGCAGTCATCCCGGTATTCCGTGGGGTTGTCCTGTTCGGGTTATGCATGGTGCCGGTCCTCGCTATGGAGTATTGAGAAGCGGCGCGCCGGGGATGATTCTGGCAAACGGAACATTTGATGTGAATGGTAAATTCACATACGGAGACGATGGCCTTAATATTATATGGGCCAATCCAGTCGCTGGATCATACAATATTGTCGTTGATATTTTTGATCAAACAGCATGGATAACTTTTAGATGGACGCATACTTGCCATGCTGATGCATTTAGGTTTAGCTCTCTGTCTGGCGCTGGTTCCGCAAATGGATTAACCCCAAGCGACCCGCTCTCATGGGCAAATACTTATCTTGGTGACACCACCGTTTCCCCTGCTCAAAATAAAATATTGATGCTGAGGGGAGATACCTATCCGCTGCCAATTTACCAAATTCGCCAAGAATACAATTCACGGAATATCGCGGGATTTCCCGGCGATACAATGCCTAAATTTAATTGCCGATTTAATGACCATGCTCATCACCGGTTTTTGACAGGCATCAATTGGGATAATATCGATGTTAAAACCAATGGGATTGTGCACACCGATGACAATGTCAATTATTTAACATCATGGAAAAATCTATTCAGTAATATTCGGCAGGAAACCATTGAATCGCCATCAAGCGACAACGAAAGTTGTCATACGACTATGGGGCTTAATGGGCTTGGATATAGAAAGTGCGTACTAGTAAGTCAAAACCGATATGAAAATGTGGAGGTGGCTGCTACGGATATGTTTTCTATCGAGTCATTCCTTAATGAGCGCGAAACTTTTGTCATCACAAATCCCGCATATACAACTCGGGGAGTTAACCCGGTTTGGTATGCAAAAGCCGCTTGCACATATACAGAGATTTCGCACAACGTGTTTAATAATCCTCTCGTAAATGGCGGTAGCGGTGGAATAATCAGCATTCAAAATTCTGGTACGCAGGGTGGTTTTTTTGCTCGCGGTGTTGCTGAGTACAATCAAATAAATTGCAATTCTGGTAATGCTATCCGCTCTAATGCCGCAGCAAATAATTTGCCAATTGATGCAATAAACTGGATACGACGCAACAGTGTTATTGGCGGAAAATTGGATGCAAGAAACTATGACACCGATCCCGGCGAGAGTCGTTTTACTCACTACGATTCTAACGCAATTCAGAATACGGACTTTGCTAATGGCGGCATAGTTTCAGAGTCGGAAGGTTATGACATAGTACGCCATGAATGCGTTGCAGCAAGCGGCGTAATGGATGCAAACTTTAATTTGCAGAGCGCATACGCATCATATCTTTACACCCGCGCAGCTACTCAGGGGATTGCACCGTAATGGCAACTAACACGCTTAATGCTCCGGCAACAAACACAAATCCGTTTGTTGCTGCTGTTTATTTTGTACCTACCGGTGCAAGCACTATAAAATCAGTTGGCAGTACGTTTCAGGCTAACGGTACAAATTCTATTTTTTGCGACTCAACAAATATCGATAGCAGCGATGTAATTTGGTCGCACGTTAATATAGGGCTTACATCTAGCACCGACTCTGCTGGACCGTGTTTTGTTAACTCTGCGGGTGACGGTTTTCAGGCTATTGCCAACGGAACAAACACCAGATTGTTTACATGCACTGCTGGTGTTTTGGGTGGATCTGTTCTAGCCACTCGCGGTGGTGATCCAGCAGATAACACAATAGTAAGTCTCAAGTTAACAAAGTCTACGAAACGATTTGAAATTTATTACAACATGGTTTTGCAGGGCTTGGTATTTGACTACCTTGGATCAATACCGGCCAATTTGCGTGGCGGCTTGTGCATGCGTGGCGCCGGACAGACCAAGCAGCTTGTTGTTGAGTGGACACCAGCAAACACCGTAGTATCAATAAACGGCGGCGCAGATATAACCCAAGGGCAGACCGGCATTGGCGCTGTGCTGACAGGGTTTGGCGGTGCAATTACAAGCATACCTACCGACCAAGCTGGGATCGCTACCAGCGGTATCGCTGGATCAACCAACGCGCCCACATTTAATATTTCAGGGTGGGCAGAAGGACAGCCATATCCGATATTGCCCGTAGAGACCTCTTTCACGTTCACTCGCTCAGGTGAGTCAGCCGCGGGAACCGAAACGGTAAACTATCCGGCAGGATGGGCAAAAATCACTTTTTCTGCGCCGGTTATTGACGATAGCAATTTTATCGGCAAGTGGATAGCAGACCAGGGCCATACCGTTGACGGCGGCGAATATTACAATCAGAGCTACGGCGATTTAGTTGTAGGCGCTGATTCAGGTGTTGAAGTAACAAATGGCGGAACATTCCCTTCATGGTTTCGACCTGTATCTGGCGCTACTGCTGGTAACATGTATTTTTTCCAGGTTACGGTGACTGATGGCGGCGCTGTTGTGGTGGTAACATCAGGACTTAAAGGCGAATCAATAAAAGCAAGCGCAATTCGTGCAAAAAAAATCAAATCCTCAAAATTTTTCTAATGGTGATTTAAATGGCAGACACTTATGCAATGTTCGATACAGACGGAACCTGGACTTCAACAGGGGTTGGCGACCGGTTGATACTGAAAAACACATTTCCGCGCGCTGGTCGTAGAGGTATACAGGTTACTGTAAATAATCTGGATTTAGAGCCTGCTGGAAGAGTTCTTTGCCTTCTTCATGCTGGCGCAGTTAAGCAGCCGGTAATAGAAGTTGGTTCTGGTAACTCTGCGCTTGTGGGTGAAGACTGGGAGATGCTGGAGGTTAGAATTTCAGGTGCCGCAGCGGGCACATACACGTATCATTTTTCATCACCGTAAGGGGCTCCAAGATGAAAGATAAATTAATTATTTGTGTCGCCGCGATTGGTATTTTTATTGTTTACACCCTTGGCGTCTACGGCAAAGGCACCAAGGATGAGCGGCAGGATTGGCAGACAAAATGGAATGAGCAGGTCGCCATGCACGAAAAAGCAATAGCTTCCGCGAAGGCTGCAGAGCAAGAAAAAGAAATCCAATGGCTTAAAGAATTCGACAAGGTGAGAAATGATGCGCAAGTTACTATCAACCGTATTAATACTGATCTGGCTAGCTCCAATGAGTCTGCTGACAGGCTGCGCAACCAAGTTGCCAGACTGGCCGCAAGAGCCAGTAAAGATTGCACCAATACCGGATATTCCCAAGGAAGCAATACAGCCGGAGCCGCCATCAATATGCTTGCCGACATGTCTACAGGGTTTGACGAGGCTGCGCGAGAAATTTCTGGATTCGCAGACAAATCCAGATCTGCAGGATTAGCCTGCCAGAGGGTTTACGGTGTAATAAAAAACCAGCGCTAGGCTGGTTTTTTGTATTTAAGTAAAAGCTTTTTCTCAAGCAATTCGAACTCATAATCAAACTCTTTTCTGTCATATTTCTGTGCAATTCTTGCGTAATCGTAATTGTTAAAAACTGCATGATTATTTGCGCAGGTTCTAATTATTTTTCCATCGCCAGTCTGAATTGTATCGCCGCTTCTACTTTCTCGAACAGCAAATACAGGCCATATTGAGCAGGTCTTTCGGTCATAAAACCACATCTCTCGATTGCATTCATTCTTGAGTTCTATTTTCATTATTGGCCTCCAATTCCCGCAACCGATCCCGATAAAAACACTTAGAAAAAGCGTTTAGCTCGTTGCGGAATTTCTCTGCAAGAAGCTGGCGCTTAAGTAAATCGTTTTCGGCCTTAAGGCGTTTTACTTCTTGGTGATATAGATTTTCCATTATTTTTCATACTCCTGGATTTCAGCCATAAGACGAGAAATCAATTCAGAATCTTTTTGAATTTTAGACTCCAAATCAGATATCCTTCTAAGCAATGCTGGATCTGAATTTGGATGGTCTGGAACCAATGAAAGAGCATGAGCAAATGAATCAATATAATCAGGCAGAGCAAATTCATATTCAAATTCATCTGATGTAGAAACAAAAACAATAATGCTTTTTTTGCTTCTTATTGCGACAAGCACGCCATCCTGTGACATAGATCCATCCATGTAAAAGCTTGCTGATCCTGGTTTTGAAAGCGCATCAGCCGCACTTTCTGCAAATTTATTTCGCAGCTTTTCTTCTTGAATTGTAGTTTTCATTGACTCACCTTCTTGTTATCGCCAACAACATCCCCGGATGCAGGACGGCACTTGTATTTCTTGTGCCAGTCCCTCGGTGATGATTGAACCGGTGCGACCATGCCATCCTCATTAAAAAACCACATCGGCACGCGATCATATCCGACTATAACCGCCGTCCAGGTATCAACCTCTGCATGGGTAATTCGGTGCCAGTCAAATAGGTCAACGGTGCGATATTCTGCAGCCAACCCAAGCATGATAGACGACAGCGGTGCCGCCTCTTTAATTGGTGATACAAGCCTTTGCAGTATTCGATCAATTGCACCATCGAGATTCCGCCACTCGCACGGCGAAGTGTAGCGAGTAACAATTTCTCCATCCATTCCCCGACGGTATTCCTCAGTGTAGTTGCCGCAAAGCATGATTGTTTCAAATTCAAATGGGTGGCTGTGCAGGTGCCGCTCGCTGTCGCTGCACTTGAAGTTGTGCAGCCATAGGTCTTTTCCGTCGCGGAATGTTCCGGCGTAATAGCGATGCAAGTATGGCTTCATTGCCGCACGATCAACGTATGGCTTTACGTCTTTTTTAATCTTGACTACAACTTTTCCAGTAGGTATTTCAATCTGCTTCATCGGCATTGCCGCCGTTAACTGCAGCATTTTTTCGTGCGTAATGCGCATAAATTTCCCCTTATTCTACGGTTAGTACATCATCAAAAAATCGTTGCATTGCAAAAAATAGCGCCTCTTCCTGAGTAATTGGAGTTTCGTCGCCGACAACCATTGTGCTAATTTTTTTGGTGCTTTTGTGCATAATTTTCCACACTCTCGATGGCACAGGATCGCGCATAACAGAGCCTTTCCATTTTGCTATCGCTGACGACATTAATGGCCAGTCATCAGCTGTAAGATCTGCCGATCCATCGCGAAACTTTTCATCAATATCTTTCACCAATGCTTTGATGCTTTCCGCTGTTTGAATGCGGTTAAGCCTGCATAAAAACTCTTGTAGTGCTGGACTCACTTACTACTACCAGCAGCAAAACGACGATAATCGTCAGCATCAAGCCAGTGTCGAGGCGAATAGCAACGCCCAACATTAAACTGATTGGCCATGCGATTATTGTATTCTGTCATTTCTTCCAAGAATTTGGCGTTTGCGCTGGTGTAGACAAAAAATATTGAGTAGGCGGATGCGCTAATAGCCAGGATGGCACAAGCCCAATGGCCAGCATTTATCAAAAACTCTTTTTGATTGTCCGGCATGTTTTCCCAGCCTGCCGCAAACGTAGCCATCGCAAGCACAATGCAAGATAAAAGTAACGCCAAAGCCATGCCGATTTTTTGCAGATTGGTTAACATGATTTTCCCCTTATTTAAAATCAGTTGGTTTGTGACCGGAATCTATAAGCGGATCGATGCTCAGTGATTTAATGTCGATTGTTTCCTGATTGTAGCGATCAATAGCTTCCTGAATCGGTGCCTCAAGCGCTGCCAATATTGCAGACTCGAAAGACGCTGCTGCGATATTGCGGGCAGTATCATTGTAAGCGCGTGACGCAATAAAAGCCGAAAGCGCGTGATCGCCAATAAGATTTTCCATCAGATATGCTATGCATTCCGCGTCACCCGATGCCGCTACCAGCGCAAACAGTTCGTAGCGCTGATCCAGCTCCATGTTATTTACGTGCGGGATTATTCCCGACTCGGGGGCGATTGATTTTAGGATTGTTTCGAGCATTTTGTTTTTCTCTTTTAGTTAATCCGCGATTAGGCGGCTATTAATTCCCATTTGTAGGCGCACAATTCCTCTAAAATTTCCTCGTTGTTGCTGCGAACGCACTGTGCTTGCATTTTTGTACAAGCATCAATTAGCGAGCAGGAGAGTTCTTGCGCAACAGCTGCAACAACTTCTTTAAGAGATTCTTTTTTAAAGGTTTCGTTGATCATTTCCGTTTTCTCTATTTCGTGTCGCGCCCTTCGCTTCACCATGTAGCCATACTATTCCTACCGCATTGCTATTGCAATAGATATAACGCAAATAATCCAACTATTTTTTCAGGTGCAGCCGCTCCCAGTCTAAAAACGCCAGCCAAGCGTTATCAGCACCAAGGGCAAAGCACACAAAGGCGCCGTATTCTTGGGCGCGCAAAGCGTATGCAATCTGTTTTTTGCGCACGATAGATTCCTGGATATCAAGACGCTTTAATTCGCACAGGAACGACACGCCAGCAGGGATCAATATGTCGGGTGCTCCAGTAGTAAGCGACCCCATTTCCTTATCTTCACGCTGTTGGAATAGGCTGCGCTTGCCCTCGTTCTTTGGGTGTAATGCGATTTCGTGAATATGCGGGCGATGCTCCTTAAGGCGCGCAAAAAACTCCTTCTGCTCGACGCGCTCATTGCGGCAGTTTTCGTCACGGTAATTTATGTCACCGTAGACTTTTATTGATGGCGGGATTTTCACTATTTATGCGCCTTCTGGCTTACTTCAACCATTTTTCTCTCAATGTCAGACTTAAGCTCCTTCTGCGACTCTGGAGTCAATACCAGCTTTCGAAGCCTGTATGAGTCATCGGTGCTGTTAAAAAGCTTATCCTCGTAGGATTTGTTTTTCTTTCTGGCATCGCCAAATGTCATCGAAAAATTACCCATTGGCGTTTTACTGTCACCGATAAACAACCGAAAGTTATATTTTTTGTCGGATGAAAAGACTATGTTTTTTGCATAGCGGCGATTCATGGCGCTACTAAGCTTTATCTTTTTTGTTTGATTTTTTATTTCTTCGCGATCATTGCTAAAGCTTAGGTAATTTCTAATCAGGGTATCTCTTTTTTGGCCTCTCATAATGCACCCCTAATGACCCACACAAACAATTTTATATTCTGCATAAGTAAATTCACCCTTGTTTTTATCGCTATCCGGCCTTGCTGCATTGGCCATGAATTCGGCCATTATTTGCCGCTCAATTTCTGCGTTGATTTCGGTATCATCACCTTTTACTGGGTCACGCAGCCTTCCGGTGTGGCGGATATTGATTATATCCTGCCGGTGCGTTTTATCTGGACGCGGGCGCAGCAATTTGAAATTTAATACAACCGTTGCTTCCCAGGTAAAAACCTCCTGAACAATCCACTTGCGGTAATAAAGATCGTCCCACATTTCTTGGGCACAGTTGAATTGCTTGGGGTTTTTGTTGGTTGCGGTTAGATCGCTTTCGCCATCCTCACCAAGCGGATTTCTGTCCGTCCAAGTCAGTGTCATGCCAACCATTCCAGCGCGCACATGATATATTTTTTCAGCCTTAATAGCCTTTGCGGTTACCTGGGCGCGACTGGTTGGTGAATTTTTCCGCGCCAGTTTCTTGGCCTCCTTTTCGGCGCGGCGTTCGCGTAGGGGTTCGCGTAGGGGTTTTATGGGC
>Ga0247740_1000826_pt1 | contig 13877 bp, 10 predicted proteins | sample UWRJL148409B2_FD_180942 | JGI IMG/M metagenome (GOLD analysis project Ga0247740, IMG submission 180942) | Plant litter microbial communities from Arlington Agricultural Research Station in Wisconsin, United States - UWRJ-L148-409B-2 | ecosystem: Environmental > Terrestrial > Plant litter >...
CTGCCAGTTGCCTGCGATGAGGGGCACGCGCTTGTGCGTCGTGCCGGGTACTACTGCCATCCGAGGACCTCCAGGCCCGGGAGACGCTTGCCCTCGAGGAACTCGAGCGAAGCGCCGCCACCGGTAGAAATGTGACCGAACTGGTCATCGTCGAAGCCGAGTGCGCGAACCGCAGCGGCTGAGTCACCGCCACCCACGACACCGAGGCCGTCGATGGTGGTGAGGGCGGCCGCGACGGCCTTGGTTCCCGCGGCGAAGGGGGCCAGCTCGAACACGCCCATCGGGCCGTTCCAGAAGACCGTCTTCGAGGCCGCGATGACCTCGGCGAAGCGAGCGCCGGTGTCGGGGCCGATGTCGAGGCCGAGACCGGATGCACCGAATGCGGTGTCCTCGATGGAGTCGGCCGCCGTGGTGACGTACTCCGCGTCGGCGCCGAACTTCGAGGCGACGACGATATCGGTGGGGAGCACGATCTCGACACCGAGGCGGTCTGCCTCTTCGAGGTAACCCTTCACGTTGTCGATCTGGTCGACCTCGAGCAGGCTCGCCCCGACCTTGTGGCCCTGGGCCGCGAGGAAGGTGAAGAGCATGCCGCCGCCGATGAGCAGCGTGTTGACCTTGGGGAGAAGCGCGCCGATGACGGCGAGCTTGTCGGAGACCTTCGAGCCGCCGAGAACCACCGTGTACGGGGCCTCCGGCGTGCGGGTCAGGCGCTCGAGAACCTCGAGCTCGGTCTGGATGAGCAGGCCGGCGGCGCTGGGCAGCAGTTCGGCCACCTCGTAGACGCTGGCCTGCTTGCGGTGGACGACGCCGAAGCCGTCGGACACGAACGCGTCGGCGAACGCGGCGAGCTTGGCGGCGAACTCGCCACGCTCCGCGGCATCCTTGCTCGTCTCCCCCGCGTTGAACCGCAGGTTCTCGAGAAGTGCGATGTCGCCGTCTGCGAGGCCGGCGACGGCCTCGGAGGCGGCGGAGCCGACCGTGTCGCTCGCGAACGCCACACCCTTGCCGAGCAGCTCGCTCAGTCGCTGGGCGACCGGGGCGAGGCTGTACTTGGCGTCGGGGCTGCCGTCGGGTCGCCCGAGGTGGGAGACGACGACGACGCGGGCGCCGGAATTGATGAGTGCGTTCAGCGTCGGCAGAGAGGCGCGGATGCGGCCGTCGTCTGTGATCTGTCCGTCGTTCAACGGCACGTTCAGGTCACAGCGGACGAGCACACGCTTGCCACTCAGATCGCCGAGGCTGTCAATGGTGCGAAGCGACACGGTCGGTATTCCTTAGGGGTTAGAGACGGTCCGCGACGTACTTCGTGATGTCGACGAGACGGTTGGAGTAGCCCCACTCGTTGTCGTACCACGAAGCGACCTTGACCTGGTTGCCGATGACCTTGGTCAGGCCGGCGTCGAAGATCGAGGAGTGCGGGTCGCCCTGGATGTCGCTCGACACGATCGGGTCCTCGGTGTAGCTGAGGATGCCCTTGAGGTAGCCCTCGGCCGCTGCCTTGTAGGCGGCGTTGACCTCTGCGACGGTGACGGGGCGCGAAGCCTCGATCGTCAGGTCGGTGATCGAGCCGGTGATCACGGGAACGCGGAGTGCGTAGCCGTCGAGCTTGCCGACGAGCTCGGGGATGACGAGGCCGAGGGCCTTGGCGGCACCGGTCGACGTCGGGATGATGTTCGCCGCGGCAGCGCGTGCACGGCGGAGGTCGCTGTGCGGGCCGTCCTGCAGGTTCTGGTCTGCGGTGTAGGCGTGGATGGTGGTCATCAGGCCACGCTCGATGCCGAAGTTGTCCATGAAGACCTTGGCCAGCGGCGCGAGGCAGTTCGTGGTGCAGGAGGCGTTCGAGATGATGTCGTGGATCGCGGCGTCGTACGTTCCCTCGTTGACACCGAGGACGAGCGTCGCGACGTCGTCGCCGGTGGCGGGAGCCGAGACGATGACCTTCTTGGCGCCGGCGGTGATGTGCTTGCGGGCGTCTTCGGACTTCGTGAAGCGACCGGTCGACTCGATGACGACCTCGACGCCGAGCTCGCCCCAGGGCAGCAGCTCGGGGTTGCGCTCGGCGAGGACCTTGATCGGCTTGCCGTCGACGAAGATGGTGTCGCCATCGACGGTGACGGTGGCGTCGAGACGGCCGCCCACGGTGTCGTACTTCAGGAGGTGCGCGAGGGCGGCGGGGTTGTCCAGGTCGTTGACGGCGACGATCTCGAGGTCGCTTCCCTTGGCGAGAGCCGCACGCAGGAAGTTGCGGCCGATTCGGCCAAACCCGTTGATACCAATTTTGACGCTCAATTGAACTCCATATTGTTTTGGCGCCGGATGACGCGCAGGTGGTGGATTAGTGCAAGTGCTGGGCGGGAGCCCGCAGCCCGCGGCCACGGGCTCCCGGAGGGCCTAGAGGAGGAAGAGACCGGGGGTCTGTGCGCGGGCGGCGTCGAAACGGGCCTGTGCGTTCTCCCAGTTGGCGATGTTCCAGAACGCCTTGACGTAGTCGGCACGCACGTTCTTGTAGTCGAGGTAGTACGCGTGCTCCCAGACGTCGAGCATCAGGATCGGCACGATGCCGGCGGGGAGGTTGCCCTGCTGGTCGAAGAACTGCACGATGATGAGTCGCTCACCGAAGGTGTCCCAGGCGAGGACGGACCAGCCGGAGCCCTGCACGCCGAGGGCAGTCGCGGTGAAGTGCGCGGCGAACTTGTCGAACGAGCCGAAGTTGTCGTCGATGGCCGACGCGAGGTCGCCGGTCGGCTTGTCTCCGCCGTTCGGCGAGAGGTTGGTCCAGAAGATCGAGTGGTTGATGTGACCACCGAGGTTGAAGGCGAGATCTTTCTCGAGTTTGTTGACATTCGCCAGGTTGCCCGAGTCGCGGGCTTCGGCGAGCTGGGCCAGGGCGGTGTTCGCGCCGGTGACGTAGGCCTGGTGGTGCTTGCTGTGGTGCAGCTCCATGATGGCGCCGCTGATGCTGGGCTCGAGGGCCGAGTAGTCGTACGGGAGTTCGGGAAGGGTGTAATCAGCCAAAATATTCTCCTAGCGAATAGGCCTCGAACAGAGCGTTCGATGCGGCCGGGGTAACGAATCCAGTCTACTCCCGACAAGTATCCAGTCTCGGTTTGATGACGGATCCAGTCGAGAAACACACAGTTTTCGCAGACAGAAAAGGACGAAGGTCCCGAAGCGTTTAGACGTCGTCCATGTCGGGCGGGAGGTTGGCGTCGGTGCCGGGGATGTCGAGGTCGCTCGCGCGCTTGTCGGCCATGGCCAGCAGGCGGCGGATGCGGCCAGCAACGGCGTCCTTCGTCATGGGAGGGTCGGCGTGGTGGCCGAGTTCGTCGAGGCTCGAGTCACGGAAACGCAGGCGCAGCTCACCGGCGTAGCGCAGGTGTTTCGGGGTGGTGTCGTCGAGGATCTCGAGCGCACGCTCCACCCGGGCGCAGGCGGCGACGGCGGCCTGCGCCGAGCGTCGCAGGTTGGCGTCGTCGAAGTTGACCAGGCGGTTCGCGGTGGCGCGCACCTCGCGGCGCTGGCGCATCTGCTCCCACGCCTCGACGCTCGCCGTCGCACCCATGTGCACGAGCATCGTGCCGATGGCCTCGCCGTCGCGGATGACGACGCGGTGCACACCGCGCACCTCGCGGCTCTTCGCGGCGACGCCGAGGCGTCCGGCCGCACCGACCAGGGCCATCGCGGCCTCGTTGCCGGGGCAGGTGACCTCGAGGGCGGCCGAACGGCCGGGGTCGGTGAGCGAGCCGGCGGCGAGGAACGCTCCGCGCCAGACGGCCGCGATCTCGTCGCGGGAACCGGTCGTGAGCTTGTTCGGGAGGCCGCGGATCGGGCGCCGGCGGGCGTCGAGCAGGCCGGTCTGCCGGGCGAGGGTCTCTCCCCCGTCGACGACGCGCACGACGTACTGGTTGGTGCGGCGGGTGCCGGAGGCCTGGATGACCGCGGCCTCGCTGCGCACCCCGTAGAGCTCGGCGAGGTCTTTGCGCACGCGGCGGGCGACCTGGGCCGAGTCGAGTTCGGACTCGACGGCGATGCGGTTGGAGATCATGTGGAGCCCGCCGGAGAACCGCAGGATGGTGGCGAGTTCCGCGGCGCGGACCGTGGTCTTGCTGACCTCTAGCCGCGCGAGTTCTTCTTTGACATCAGCCGTTAGTGCCACTGAAGGGTCTCTTTTCTTGGGTCTTCGGGAATACTGTGTGGTGCGGGCGGGCCGAGCGCTACTCGCGACCGAGGTCGCGGTGCTTCACGCTGACGACGACGCCGGGCAGTCCGCGTAGCAACGTCGCCAATTCTTCAGCGACGGCCACCGATCGGTGTTTGCCCCCTGTGCATCCAACAGCGATCGTAGCGTGTCTCTTGTTCTCGCGTTGGTAGCCGGCGAGCACCGGAGCGAGGGCGGTGGCATACGCGTCGACGAACTCGCGGGCGCCCTCCTGCCCGAGCACGTACTCGCTCACCTCCTCTTCGAGGCCCGTGTGCGAGCGGAGTTCGGGGATCCAGAACGGGTTCGGAAGGAAGCGCGCGTCGGCGACGAGGTCGGCGTCGGCGGGCAGGCCGTACTTGAAACCGAAACTCAGGATCGTGATCTGCGCCCCGGGCGTTTCGGCCTCGGAGAACTTCTCCTGGATGGTCGTGGCGAGCTGGTGGATGTTCAGCTCGGAGGTGTCGATGATGAGGTCGCTGCCCGATCGCAGTTCCATCATGAGTCGGCGTTCGGCGGTGATGCCGTCGAGCAGGGTGCCGTCTTCCTGAAGCGGGTGCGGCCGGCGCACCTGTTCGAAGCGCCTCACCAACGCGGCATCCGTCGCCTCGAGGAAGAGGACCTTCACGTCGGCCTTCTCACGCATCGTGGCGACGGCCTCCTGCACGTCGGCGAACAGCTTGCCGCCGCGCACATCGACGATCGCGGCGATGCGCGGCAGGGCGTTGCCGGCGTGCTGGGCGAGCTCGACCAGCGGGCGCAGCATCTGCGGCGGGAGGTTGTCGACGACGTACCACCCCAGGTCTTCGAGGGCGTTGCCGACCGTCGAGCGCCCTGCGCCGGACATGCCGGTGACGATGAGCAGTTCTTGGCGATCGCTATGAGTGTTCATTGGTGACTAACGATACCGGGTCACGGGTTGCGCAGGCCGTCGACGATCTGCTGGGCGAGGGCCTTGCCGATGCCCTTGACCTCGGTGATCTGCTCGACGGTGGCGCCTCGCAGGCGGGTGACCGAACCGAAGTGGGTGAGCAGGTCGGCCACCCGCTTCGCACCGAGCCCGGGAATGTCGGCGAGCTTCGAGGTGATGTCGCTCTTGCGGCGCTGCCGTTGGTAAGTGATGGCGAACCGATGCGCCTCGTCGCGGATGCGCTGGAACAGGAAGAGAGCGTCGCTGTTGCGCGGCAGGATGACCGGGTAGTCGGAGTCGGGAAGCCAGATCTCTTCGAGACGCTTGGCGATTCCGCAGAGCTGGATGCCCGTGACCCCCGAGTCGTCGAGTGCGCGCTGGGCGGCGGCTACCTGGGGCTGGCCGCCGTCGACGATGAGCAGGTTGGGCCGGTAGGCGAAGCGCTTGCGTTCGACGGTGACGTCGTCGCCTCCGACCACAACTGTCGCATCGGTCGACAGGGCGATCGCCTTCTCGGCGGCCTCCCCCGCGTCGGGCTCCTCGTCGAGGTGCGCGAGGCGGCGCATCAGTGTCTGGTAGATCGACTCGGTGTCGTCGGTCGATTCGGCGATCGAGAACCGGCGGTACTGGTCTTTGCGCGGCAGGCCGTCTTCGAAGACGACCATCGAGGCCACGATGTTGGTGCCGCTGAGGTGGGAGACGTCGTAGCACTCCATGCGCAAGGGGGCGTCGCCCATGCCGAGCGCCTCCTGGATGTCGGCGAGTGCCTGCGACCGGGCCACGAAGTCTCCGCTGCGGCGGGTCTTGTAGAGCATCAAGGCGTTGCGCGCGTTGGTGGAGACGGTGAGGGCGAGGGCGGCCTTGTCACCGCGTTGGGCCACGCGCAGCGCCACCTTGCCGGCCGTCTCACGTTTGGTGCTGAGCCACTGCTCGAGCTCTGCGGCGTCTTCGGGCAGCGCGGGCACGTAGACGTCGCGCGGCGGCTCCTGGTCGTCGTAGGCGTTCTGCAGCACGGTGTCGACGAGCTCGGGCAGCTCGAGGTCGAGCTCTTTGTCGACCACCCAGCCGCGCACACCGCGGATGCGTCCGCCGCGCACGATGAACTGCTGCACCGCGGCCGCGAGCTCGTCGTGGGCGATGCCGAAGATGTCGGCGTCGACCTCGTCGCCGAGCACGACGCTGCTCTTCGACAGGGCGTTCTCGAGCGCGGAGAGCTGGTCGCGGTAGCGGGCTGCCGACTCGTAGTCCATCTCCTGCGATGCGGCCATCATCTTCTTCGAGATGTCGGCCGTGTAGCGGGTATCGTTGCCGCCCATAAACGAGGCGAAGTCGAGCGCGATCGACTTGTGCTCTTCTTTGCTCACCCGTCCGACGCAGGGCGCGGCGCACTTGCCGATGTCACCGAGCAGGCAGGGCCGGCCGGTCTGCTCGGCACGCTTGTAGGTGGCGTCGGAGCAGCTGCGCATCGGGAACGCCTTGAGCATAAAATCGACGGTCTCGCGGATGGCCCACACCTTGGTGTACGGACCGAAATACCGGGCGCCCTTGAGATTCTTGTTGCGGGTGACGAGCACCCGGGGCACCGTCTCGCCGAGGGTGATCGCGAGGTACGGATAGCTCTTGTCGTCGCGGAACTTCACGTTGAACGGCGGGTCGAACTCTTTGATCCAGGTGTACTCGAGCTGCAGTGCCTCGAACTCGCTGCCGACGACCGTCCACTCGACGCTCGAGGCCGACAGCACCATGCGCCGGGTGCGCTCGTGCAGGCTGCGCAGCGGCTGGAAGTAGTTGGCCAGCCGCGCGCGCAGGCTGTTGGCTTTGCCGACGTAGAGCACACGTCCGCCGACGTCGCGGAAGCGGTAGACGCCCGGTGCCGTTGGGATCTCCCCCGCTTTCGGTCGCCACGTGACGGTGTCGCTCATCGCCGGTGTTCCATCGAGTGTCGAGCGCGCTTACGCGCGCACGCCCTCCAGCATCTCCTTCAGGAAGAACCCGGTGTGGCTTCCCTCGATCTTCGCGAGCTGCTCGGGTGTGCCGGTCGACAGCACCTGGCCGCCGCCCGCGCCGCCCTCAGGACCGATGTCGATGATGTGATCGGCGCTCTTGATGACGTCGAGGTTGTGCTCGATGACGAGCACGGTGTTGCCCTTGTCGACCAGGCTGTTCAGCACGAGCAGCAGCTTGCGCACGTCTTCGAAGTGCAGACCGGTGGTCGGCTCGTCGAGAACGTAGATGCTGCGGCCGTTGGAGCGCTTCTGCAGCTCGGTGGCGAGCTTGACGCGCTGCGCCTCGCCACCCGAGAGGGTGGTGGCGCTCTGGCCGAGACGCACGTAGCCGAGTCCGACCTCGACGAGCGTCTTGAGGAAGCGGTGGATGGCTCCGATGGCCTCGAAGAAGTCGGCGGCCTCGCTGATCGGCATGTCGAGCACTTCGGCGATGTTCTTGCCCTTGTAGCGCACCGCCAGCGTCTCGCGGTTGTAGCGGGCGCCGTGGCACACCTCGCAGGCGACGTAGACGTCGGGCAGGAAGTTCATCTCGATCTTGATCGTGCCGTCGCCGGAGCAGTTCTCGCAGCGGCCGCCCTTGACGTTGAAGCTGAACCGGCCCGGCAGGTAGCCGCGCGCCTTGGCGTCTTGGGTCTCGGCGAACAGGTTGCGGATCTTGTCGAACACGCCCGTGTACGTGGCGGGGTTCGAGCGCGGGGTGCGCCCGATCGGGTTCTGGTCGACGTGCACGACCTTGTCGAGGTGCTCGAGCCCGGTGACGCGGGTGTGCTTGCCGGGGATCTGGCGGGCTCCGTTGAGCTCGTTGGCGAGCACCTTGTAGAGGATGTCGTTGACGAGGCTCGACTTGCCCGATCCGCTGACGCCGGTGACGGCAGTGAAGACGCCGAGCGGGAAGTCGACGGTGACGTTGCGCAGGTTGTTGGCCTTGGCTCCCTCGACCCGCACCTGGCGTTTCTTGTCGATCTTGCGGCGCTTCTTCGGCGTCGCGATCGACCTGCGGCCGGCCAGGTAGTCGCCCGTCACCGACTCGGTGTTGTCGAGCAGGTCTTCGTAGCTGCCGGAGTGCACGACGACACCGCCGTGCTCGCCCGCGCCCGGTCCGATGTCGACGACCCAGTCGGCGGTGCGGATGGTGTCTTCGTCGTGCTCGACGACGATGAGCGTGTTGCCGAGGTTCTTGAGCTTGACGAGCGTCTCGATGAGTCGGCGGTTGTCGCGCTGGTGCAGGCCGATCGACGGCTCGTCGAGCACGTAGAGCACGCCGGTGAGACCCGAGCCGATCTGCGTCGCGAGACGGATGCGCTGCGCCTCGCCGCCCGAGAGGGTGGCCGCCGCGCGCGACAGGTTGAGGTAGTTGAGGCCCACCTCGATGAGGAACTCGAGCCGCACGCGGATCTCGCGCAGCACCTGCGCGGCGATCTTGGCGTCGCGGTCGCTCAGCACGACGCTGTTCATAAACGCATACGAGTCGGCGAGGCTGAGCTCGCAGACGTCGGAGATGTTGTGGCCGTCGACCGTGACGGCGAGCACCTCGGGCTTGAGGCGCTTGCCGTCGCAGACGGGGCAGGGGATTTCGCGCAGGTAGTTGGCGAACCGCTGGCGTTGCACGTCGGTCTCGGCCTCGAGGAATTTGCGCTCGATGTAGGGCATCACGCCCTCGAATCCGGTGGAGTACTTCATCTCGCGGCCGAAGCGGTTCTTCCACTTGACGGTGACCTCGAAGTTGTTGCCCTTGAGGATCGCGTCTTGCACCTCGCGGCTCAGTTCGCCCCAGGGCGTGTCGAGCGAGAAGTCGAGGTCGAGCGAGAGGCCGAGCAGCAGCTTCTCGAAGTAGTTGAACAGGCCCTTGCCCGACTGCGCCCAGGGCAGGATGACACCGTCGGCGAGACTCACCGTCGGGTCGGCGATGAGCAGGTCGGCGTCGACCGACATGCGCGTGCCGAGGCCGGAGCACTCGGGGCAGGCGCCGAACGGGGCGTTGAACGAGAAGGTGCGCGGCTCGATCTCGGTGAGCTGCAGCGGGTGGTTGTTCGGGCAGGAGAGCTTCTCGGAGAAGGTGCGCGTCGCGTCGGGGCCGGTCTCGTCGACCAGGTTGATCGCAACGAGGCCGTCGGTGAGGCGCAGCGCGGTCTCGAGGGAGTCGGTGAGCCTGGTGAGGGCATCGTCGGATGCCACGAGGCGGTCGACCACGACAGAGATGTCGTGCTTGATCTGCTTCTTCAGGGTGGGCGGGTCGCTGAGCTGGATGACCTCGCCGTCGACGACCGCGCGCGAGTAGCCGGCAGCCGCGAGTTCGCGGAAGGTGTCGACGAACTCGCCCTTCTTCTGCGAGACGATCGGGCTGAGCACCTGGTAGCGCGTGCCGGTCTCGAGCTCCATGAGCTGGTCGGCGATCTGCTGAACGGTCTGGCGCTGGATCTTCTCACCGCAGATCGGGCAGTGCGCGACGCCGATGCGGGCCCAGAGAAGGCGCATGTAGTCGTAGATCTCGGTGATGGTGCCCACCGTGGAGCGAGGGTTGCGGTTGGTCGACTTCTGGTCGATCGACACCGCGGGGCTGAGGCCTTCGATGAAGTCGACGTCGGGACGGTCGACCTGGCCGAGGAACTGGCGGGCGTAGGCCGAGAGCGACTCGACGTAGCGGCGCTGTCCCTCGGCGAAAATGGTGTCGAACGCGAGGCTCGACTTGCCGGAACCGGAGAGACCCGTGAAAACGACGAGCGAGTCGCGCGGAATCTCCAGGTCGACGTTTTTGAGATTGTGGACCCTGGCTCCGCGCACGCTGAGCGTGGGCACACCAGTTACAGGAGAAATCGACACTCTCACAATTGTATGGATGCCACCGACATTGCATGTACCGGTTCGCTCAGTGCGTACTCAGGTTGACCTGCGCACGCACCGGGCGGCGGGTCAGCGCAGGTGTCCGGCGGCTTCCATCTGGCGCAGTTCTTTCTTCAGGTCGGCCACCTCGTCGCGCAGGCGGCCGGCGAGCTCGAACTTGAGTTCTCCGGCGGCGAGCAGCATCTGGTCGTTGAGATCGCGGATGATCGCCTCGAGCTCGTTGGCGCCCGCCGCGGCCTTGCCGTGCACCCGCAGGTTGGGCGTCGGCGACTTCTTGCGGCCGTCGCCGCGACCCGCGAGCAGGGCCGCGGTGTCGGCGTTCTCGCGTTCGAGGGCGTCGGTGATGTCGGCGATCTTCTTGCGCAGCGGCTGCGGGTCGACCCCCTTCTCGAGGTTGTAGGCGATCTGCTTCTCACGGCGGCGGTCGGTCTCGTCGATCGCGCGCTTCATCGAGTCGGTGAGCACGTCGGCGTACATGTGCACCTCGCCGGAGACGTTGCGCGCCGCGCGGCCGATGGTCTGGATGAGGGAGGTCGACGAGCGCAGGAAGCCCTCTTTGTCGGCGTCGAGGATGGCGACGAGCGACACCTCGGGCAGGTCGAGTCCTTCGCGCAGCAGGTTGATGCCGACCAGCACGTCGTAGACGCCCTGGCGCAATTCGGTCAGCAGCTCGACGCGGCGCAGCGTGTCGACGTCGGAGTGCAGGTAGCGCACGCGCACGCCCGACTCCCCCAGGAATTCGGTCAGCTCTTCGGACATCTTCTTGGTGAGTGTCGTGACGAGCACACGCTCGTTGCGCTCGACGCGCACCTTGATCTGCTCGAGCAGGTCGTCGATCTGGCCCTTCGTGGGCTTGATCACGATCTGCGGGTCGAGCAGCCCGGTGGGACGGATGATCTGCTCGACCACCGAGTCGGTGATGCCCAACTCGTACTTGCCGGGTGTCGCCGAGAGGTAGACCCGCTGGCCGACCCGGTCGAGAAACTCGGGCCACTTGAGCGGGCGGTTGTCGAGGGCGCTCGGCAGACGGAAACCGTGCTCGACCAGGGTGCGCTTGCGCGACGCGTCGCCTTCGTACATCGCGCCGATCTGCGGCACGGTGACGTGCGACTCGTCGATGACGACGAGGAAGTCGTCGGGGAAGTAGTCGATGAGGCAATGCGGCGCCTCGCCGGGGCTGCGGCCGTCGATGTGCGCCGAGTAGTTCTCGATGCCGTTGCAGAAACCGATCTGCTCCATCATCTCGAGGTCGAAAGTGGTGCGCATGCGCAGGCGCTGGGCTTCGAGCAGTTTGCCCTGCTTCTCGAGTTCTTTGAGACGCTCCTCGAGTTCGTGCTTGATCGTGCCGATGGCGCGGTGCATCACGTCGGTACCTGCGACGTAGTGTGAGCCCGGGAAGACCGACACGGCGTCGAGCTTCTTGACGATGTCGCCGGTGAGCGGGTGCAGCGAGTACAGCGCCTCGATCTCGTCGCCGAACATCTCGATGCGGATCGCGAGCTCTTCGTACATCGGGATGATCTCGATGGTGTCGCCGCGCACGCGGAAGTTGCCGCGTGAGAAGTCGACGTCGTTGCGCTGGTACTGCATCGACACGAACTTGCGGATGAGGGTCTCGCGCGGGATCTGCTGCCCCACCTGCAGGGCGACCATGGCCTCGAGGTAGCCCTCGGGCGTACCGAGGCCGTAGATGCAGGAGACGGTGGAGACGACGACGACGTCGCGTCGGCTGAGCAGCGAGTTGGTGGTGGAGTGGCGCAGCCGTTCGACCTCGGCGTTGATCGAGGAGTCTTTCTCGATGAAGGTGTCGGTCTGGGGCACGTAGGCCTCAGGCTGGTAGTAGTCGTAGTAGGAGACGAAGTACTCGACAGCGTTATTCGGCATCAGCTCGCGGAACTCGTTGGCGAGCTGCGCGGCGAGGGTCTTGTTGTGCGCGAGGACGAGCGTGGGGCGCTGTACCTGCTCGATGAGCCAGGCAGTCGTCGCGGACTTACCGGTGCCGGTCGCTCCGAGCAGAACGACGTCGGTCTCGCCGGCGTTGACCCGGTGCGCGAGCTCGGCGATGGCGGTCGGCTGGTCGCCACTGGGGACGTATTCGCTCACGACCTCGAAGGGGCGCACTGCGCGTGTTGGTTCCATCACTCCAGTTTACGGTCGGCCTCCGACACTCGCTCGGTGATGCGCCGGTACAGGTCGTCGGCCTGGGCGAGCGTCTCGTCGAGCGAGCCGTTGCTGTCGATCACCACGTCGGCCATGGCGAGGCGTTCGGCGTCGCCGGCCTGCGACGCAAGCCGGCGCCCGGCCTCCTCTTCGCTGAGACCGCGCAGTTCGACGAGACGCTTCGACCGGGTCGCGGCGCTCGCGTCCACCACCACGACCAGGTCGAAGCGGATGGGGCGGTCCGCGGCGGCCTCGGCCAGCAGCGGCACGTCGTAGACGACCACCGCGTCGGGATCGTCGCGCTCGGCAGCGGCGAAGAGTTCGCGCGCCCGCTTCCAGATGGCGGGATGCGTGATGGCGTTGAGCGCGAGCCGCTCGGCGGGGTCGGAGAAGATCACGGCGCCGAGTGCGGCGCGGTCGAGGGCGCCGTCGTCGGCGATGACCGACGGGCCGAAGTGTTCGGCGATGGCGGCGAGGCCGGGTGTGCCCGGCTCGACCACTTCACGGGCGAGCACGTCGGCATCCACCACCACCGCTCCCCTCTCGGCGAGACGCGTGGCGACGACAGATTTTCCGGATGCGATTCCCCCGGTGAGCCCGATCAGATACATTCCAGCAATGCTAGCCTCGGCGCAACGAGAGGATGATTCGTGCTGGAGATTCTGACGGGTTCCGGCCTCGCCTTCGCGGCCGGGCTGAACGCCTACATCCCGATGTTGCTGCTCGGTCTGGGCGCCCGTTTCCTCGACTTCGTGCAATTGCCGTCCGGCTGGGCGTGGCTCGAGAACGAGTGGGTGCTCGGCGTTCTCGCCGTGCTGCTGGTGATCGAGTTCTTCGCCGACAAGATCCCGGCCGTCGACTCGGTCAACGACGTCATCCAGACGGTGGTGCGCCCCGCGTCGGGCGGCATCGTCTTCGGCAGCGGCTCGGCGAGCGAGACCGCCGCAGTGACCGACCCCGCCGCGTTCTTCGAATCGAACCAGTGGGTGCCCGTCGTCACGGGCATCGTGATCGCCCTGCTGGTGCACGGCGCCAAGACGGCGGTGCGGCCGGCGCTGAACGTGGCGACTCTCGGGCTCGCGGCTCCCGTCGCGAGCTTCTTCGAAGACGTCAGCAGCGTATTTCTCTCGGTCTTCGCGATCCTGATCCCCGTGTTGGTGGTGGTGGTGATCGCGGGTCTCGTGGTGCTGTTCGTGCTCCTGATGCGCAGGTACCGCAGGCGGCGCGTTTCGACGGGCGCAGCGGCCGGTTAACGACGATCGGCCGCCACCCCGCGCTTTTCAGCGCGAGGCAGCGGCCAACCGTTAGAACCTAGTGACTAGGAGTTGTTGCTGAGCTTCTCGCGAAGAGCCGCAAGCGACTCGTCGTCGGCGAGCGTGCCGGCCGAGGCCGAGTCGCTGGAGAAGGTCGACGCGCCGGAGGGCACGTCGCTCGAGGAGATGTTGTTCTCCTCGATGGCTGCAGCGGCAACCTGCTTCTTGTGCGACTCCCAGCGAGCCTGGGCTGCAGCGTACTCCTGCTCCCACTTCTCGCGCTGGGTCTCGAAGCCTTCTTTCCACTCCTGGGTCTCCGGGTCGAATCCGTCCGGGTACTTGTAGTTTCCGGCCTCGTCGTACTCGGTGAGCATTCCGTAGAGCGCGGGATCGAACTCGGTGCCCTCGGGGTCGACGCCCTCGTTGGCCTGCTTCAGCGAGAGGCTGATGCGGCGACGCTCGAGGTCGATGTCGATGACCTTGACGAACACCTCGTCGCCGACCGA
>Ga0247740_1000827_pt1 | contig 13868 bp, 9 predicted proteins | sample UWRJL148409B2_FD_180942 | JGI IMG/M metagenome (GOLD analysis project Ga0247740, IMG submission 180942) | Plant litter microbial communities from Arlington Agricultural Research Station in Wisconsin, United States - UWRJ-L148-409B-2 | ecosystem: Environmental > Terrestrial > Plant litter >...
TTTAATCCTTTAATCTGTGGCTATAAAACTTTGCGACTTCGCGTCTTTGCGAGATTATTTTTTGCTTTCTAAAATGCTTATCTCTTTTTCAATATTATTCCTTGCTTTCTCTTCATACAATTTCCTGAATTCATCGGTTTGAAAAATAAACTCATTCTCCAGAAAATGTTTCAAAGCTTTAGCTCTTCCTGGTTTGTATAGAAAATCAGGATAAATACTATATTCTTTTCTAATCTGTTCAAAGTAAATTTGATAATCGTCCCAATCTCGGGCGAGAATCTTTAAATCAAAATCGATAAGCCAATTAATATCTTCAACTTCATTATGCTGATGTTGTTGCGTAGCACAAATGGCATCAAAAACCAATTGTTTATTTAGTGTTGTATTTTCAGGCAAAATTGACAAGGCATATTCGGCACTTTTGAGTTCATTGTCTTTTTTATTGCTCTTATAAATGTAATCGTGGTAAAAAATAGAAAATAATACTTCGTTGGTAAATTGAAGTTTATCAAAATAAGTTTCATAACATTTAATCATATCATTAATATGTGTCAGATTATGATAATGCCTTGATTTTTTGGAATATGCCTTTTCTAAATCCATCCAGTTTTTCTGAATTTCATTTGCTGAAAAGCCAATATTTGAGAGTAATTCAGAATAGATTCGATCTAAATTCATATTGTTTTTTACTCAAATATAAAATTCTTTTTTTACTGCGCAAAATAATTGCGCAGTAGTTCTGAAATCTTTGTTCAGGAAATAAAACAAATAGTATTTCTTAAAAGGAAACAAAAAATTTACTACGCAGAATAATTGCGCAAGAGTTTAGAAATCTTTGTTCAGAAAATAAAAACAAACGTTCATACAAATAAAAAAGAATAAAATAGGTCAAGTTTGAGTTACTTCGAAAACACTTTCCAATGTACACACTTCTACCATTACCTTTTTATTCAATTTAAAATGAAGCAGTAGCTCAGCGGTTAGAGCAGGTAGTTTTGAAATTATCCTTCAAAGGTCAATCAAAACTTACTTCGTACACTTCTAATGTCCGGGTCGTGGGTTCGAATCCCATCTGCTTCACAATTAATGGTCAATTAAAACTTACTTCAGACAATTGGTAACTTTCGGTTCGAGTCCGAACAAGTTTTAAAATCATCATTAATAAAAAAGGAGAGTCAAGATGAACTTACTTCTCGGGGAAACCCATCAGATAAAACAGTTCATCAATTACACTCCAATTTCAGGTCAAGTGTTTCTTACTTCAAAATCTTTTAGGTAGAACTCAGAAACGCCATTATCTAAATTTTAAAAATAAAAAAAATGAAAACACAAGAATTATTAAAAATCAGTTTACGTCAAAACGCTATTTTCATTCCATCAGAAATGATTGCGAATGACAACAAAAATTTATCAGGAACAACAACAGTTTTAGCGGCCAATGTTTCAAAACTCGGATTTACATTTTCTGAGTCATTATTGCATGCTTTAAACAATGTAAATCCAAATTATAAAGTTGAGGTTTTAGAAGTTCTAAGAGAAGTTTTAGGAACCAATAAAAACTGGACACCTTTAGTAAAAGAATGGGATATTCCAACAGGCGAATCTGTTTTAGATCATATTATCACGTATTTCGGAAACGTTTTTCAAACTAAAAACGGAACAACTTTGCAATGCGGACATATTATCCCAAACAATACTTTTCCTTTAGAAAGATACAATGGTTGTCCGTTTTGCGGAACTCCGTTTGAATTTGGAAAAATCGAAAATTACGGACAAGGAAGCAAATTAAAAGTTTTGGATTTATGGTCAGAAAAGGAATTGGAAGATTTCTACAAATCATTATTGCAATCTAAAACCGCTTTAGATGCTACGCAGGCAGATAGTTTAAAAATGGCGTTGAAATACTTGCCATTACCAAAAGTAGATATCGCAATGAAGGAAACTTTGATGTTGGTAATCGATGTTTTAATTGAAGAAGGTAAAGCCGAAAATGCGTGTCAGTATTTTAAATCGCCAACAGATATCTTAAGATATTTATGGTTCAAGAATACAGGATTGTTGCAAATTATTGAGCCAAAAACCATCATCAAACGAATATCTAAAAACGCAACTCATTTTTATAATCCTTTAGATACAAGTGCGCAGGCGAAAGTTGCGTCTCAAAAAGATTTGAAACTTAAATATTCCAGAAAAGAATGTTTGATGGTTGCATCCTGGTTGAATAATCTTGATATGGATGTTGAAACAATGTGCGAAATGATGCACCCAAAAAGAGGAATGTGGGTTCGTTTTATCCGAGCGCTTCGTTTGGCGGAGTACAGCAAAAGAAAAGGTTTTGAAAAATTAGCTTTTTTAATGGATGTGTTTTACAATCAGGTATATGACGTTTGGCAAAGTAAAGTAAACTCTTCAAGATTAAAATTTGATGCCGATAAAACATTTGCATTATTAAAACAACGTCCGGGATTGTTTGCACGTTCGTTATTCTCGAATATGCTATGGTTTGGTGCAGACGAAACCGTTGCTCATTTCGAAGAAATTATAGATAAAGTTCCTGCCAGATTGGTATTTACTTTGAACATGTACGCTCAAAATTATTTTGATAAAAATATGCAGCGAAGTGTGAAGCCTTTAGGCGGAACCAACAAACGAATTGCGCCAAACGGTTTATTGAAATTGTACGATGATGATCAATTAGAAGCGATGAAAAACCAGATCGAAGAATTGTGTGTTTTGGCCATGAAAAAACGATTTGCCGCAATCGCAAACCCAAACAAAACGATCTATATTGATCCGCAATTGTTTAATATGCCAGTTTCGATTGGTGATAGAAGCGAAAATGTTCAGGATTTACCGGTTGCTTTAATGGGAACACGTTTCCCGATAGAAGGTAACGAAGTGCGATTGTTCATGCAATGGGGTGCAGGTTTGCCAGCGCAACACCTGGATATGGATTTAAGCTGTCATATTGCGTATGAAGATAAAGCCGATATCTGTTCTTACCACCGATTGGAAACTATTGGTTGTAAACATAGCGGTGATATCAGAAGTATTCCGGCTAAAATTGGAACCGCTGAATATATCAACATCAACATTGATGATTTGGCGAAAGCCAAAGCAAAATTTGTAACTTTTACTTGTAATGCGTTCAGCAACGGAAGTATAACGCCAAATCTTGTTGTGGGTTGGATGAACAGTAAACACCCGATGAAAATCTCTGAGAAAACCGGAGTTGCATACGACCCGTCTTGTGTAGATCATCAGGTTCGTGTGACGCAAAATGTTGCCAAAGGTTTGGTTTTTGAAGTGTTGGATGTAGCCAAAAGAGAAATCATTTGGTTAGAGATGACCTTTGGAGGACAAGTTGTTCAGGGTTTAGATTTTAAAGGAGTTCAGGCATTATTGGCAAAACTAAGCAGCAAATTGAATATTGGTAGCTTGTTACAACTGAAAGCGGAAGCACAAGGTTTAACTATCACCGAAGATCAAAATGCCGATGAGGTTTACGATGCACAATGGGCGATAAATGCTGCGGCAGTTACGCAATTATTAATTGATTAAAAAAAGGGGCAAAGGTTCAGAGTTGCAAAGGGGCAAAGGTTTTTTGTGGAGACGCACTGCTGTGGGCTTTGCAAAGTTTTTTATAAAAGTATTAAACGTACAGTTTGTCATTTCTCCTTGCGTCGAAATGACATAAAATGTGAAATCTGTGTAAAAACCTTTGTCCCTATGAACCTCTGCAACTTTGTCCCTTAAAAAAAATACTACGCAAAATAACTGCGCACTTGAATTTGAATCTTTGTTTAAAGATAAGAACTAATGAATACAACGCTTTTAAAAGAAATGATTTCAAAAAATTATGTGCGGGTAAACAAACATCCTGAACATGATTTATATATTTATAATTATACCCAAAATGCTCAATTTGAGAGAATTTGGAATGAGGTAACTTTAGCGTGCAGAGGTTTGATTTTAGATGAAAACGAAAACGTGGTTGCAAGACCTTTCCCTAAGTTTTTCAATTTAGGTGAAATGGAAAATCAAATTCTTCCTGAATCGACTTTTGAGGTTTACGATAAAATGGACGGTTCGATGGGAATTTTGTATTGGATCGATGAGATTCCGTTTATGGCAAGCCGCGGTTCTTTTGCAAGTGATCAGTCAGATAAGGCGAATGAAATGCTGCACGGAAAATACAGAAATTCATGGTCGCTTTTGGATAAAAACAAAACCTATTTGTTTGAAATTATTTATCCTGAAAACCGAATTGTTTTAGATTACGGCGCATCAGAAGAACTTGTTTTACTGGCCATTATCGATACACAATCCGGAAAAGAATTTCCGCTTGAGGATATTGGTTTTCCTGTAGTTGAAAAATACGACAGAATCAAAGATATTCTGACTTTAAAAGAAATGGATATCGCCAATAAAGAAGGTTTTATCATTAAGTATGCGAACAATTTCAGAGTAAAAATTAAGTTCGATGAATACCTTCGTTTACACCGAATCATCACTCAGGTTTCGAATTTGAATATCTGGGAATATTTGAAAACCAATCAATCAATGGAAGAAATTTTGGAACGTGTTCCGGATGAATTTTTCGATTGGGTAAAACAAACCAAAAGAGATTTAGAAAATAAATATTCGGTAATAGAAGTTCAGTGTAAGGCAGATTTTAAAGTTCTGGAATCACGCAAAGAAACTGCTTTGTATTTCATGACTTGTCAATATCCGGGAGTTTTGTTTGCAATGCTGAATAACAAAAATTATTCGGAGATTATCTGGAAAATGATTCGCCCTACATTTGAAAAACCGTTTAATAGAGAAGAAGAATAAAATGAGAAAAGTAATTTTAATGAAAGGATTGCCGGGAAGCGGAAAATCGACTTTGGCAAAAAAGATAATTGCAGAAAACCCTGAGACCTACAAACGAATTAACAGAGACGATTTGCGCGCAATGTTTGATAACGGAAATACTAGTGATAAAAACGAAAAATTCGTTAAAAAAGTACGTGATTTATTAATAGTAAAAGCTCTTGAAGAGGGAAAAAGCATTGTGATTGATGATACGAATTTATCTGAAACAAATCTAAGACGCGTTTCTCAATTGGTTCAGGAATACAACGCAAAATTCAATGAAAAGGTTGAAATTGAGGTTATGGAAGTTAATACAGATGTTGCGGTTTGTCTAGAACGAGATGCGTTGAGAGAAAAACCGGTTGGAGAAAAAGTAATCAGAAAAATGCACAGACAATTTTTTAAAGATTCTCCGGAATACTGCGCTCAAAACCCAAGTCTGCCAAAAGCTATAATCTGTGATCTTGACGGAACGCTGGCTTTAATGAACGGAAGAAATCCTTTTGATGCCAGTAAATGTGATGAAGATGAAATCAATAATCCAGTGGCGAATGTGTTGCGAAATTACAAGAAATTGGGATATGAAATATTGCTGGTTTCAGGAAGAGAAGACCGATACAAAGAACCAACATTGCGATTCCTGGAAAAACACGAAATCGAATACGACGACCTGATCATGCGTAAAACCAAAGACAGCCGAAAAGATTCGATCATAAAAACCGAAATCTACAACGAGTTTATCAAAGATAAATACTTTATAGAATTCGTTCTGGACGACAGAAATCAAGTAGTCGACACTTGGAGAAATGATCTGAAATTGCCATGCTTCCAAGTATATTATGGGGATTTCTAACTTGAAGGTGCTGAGGTTCTAAGTTGCTAAGATACTAAGGGAAAAAACTTTGAGGATCTGCTTGATACTATCGGGATTGCAAGATTAAATCCAGACAAAGAGAACAAAAAACTTAGCGTCTTAGTGTCTTAGTGGCAAAAAAAAACCAGACAAAGAGAACAAAAAACTTTGCGTCCTAGCGCCTTAGTGGCAAAAAAAAAACAGACATGGAACTAGTAAACAAAGACTTCGAAATACTCACAGATTATATCCTGACCTTTCATTTTTACAAATACCTCAATATCGATCTAATCGAAGACTGGGCAATCGAATTGATCAATTCAGGTTATGAGAGTGAAGCTATTTATAACTTGGCTTGTTTCTATAAACCAATTGATTCTCATGAAGTTCAGCCTTATCTCGAAGCCGTTCTCTCGGAATTGAATCTAACGACAAAAAACAAAGAGGAATCTCAAAAAAGTCATATAAGATATTTTCTAAATAAAGTAGTGAAACATGACGATGTAAGAGGTAACCTGAAAAGAATGCTGCATCTGTATTGCGACTTTGATGTAGACAAAGACATAATCGATTTGTCAGTTCTTGATGACGCTTGGGATGATTTGATAGCAAGCCAAGTCAATTGGTACTATAAAGATGTTAGTCTGGATACTATCGAACAAGAAGTTATAGTAATGGCCCAAAAATGGCTTTATGAAAATTTATAGAGAAGGTTCAAAGGTTCAGAGTTGCAAAGGGACAAAGGTTTATTCTCATTTTATATTAGAAATGACAACTTTGTGTAAAAACTTTGCGACTCTGCTCCCGATAGCTATCGGGATTGCGAGATTAAAAAATAAAGATTAACACAGACTAAAGAATAAAAAAACTTTGCGTCTTAGCGCCTTAGTGGCAAAAAAACAAATAATAAAAGGTTCCAAAGAGGAAAAAACTTAGCATCTCAGCATCTCAGAACCTTAGAAACTTAAAAAAAAATATGAATACATACATAGACATAGGAATTAATTTAACCAATAAACAATTCCAAAACGACATAGACGATGTAGTACAAAACGCTTTAGATGCCGACGTTTCGCAAATGATACTCACCGGAACAAGCGTGAGAAACAGTGAAGAATCATCGCGAATAGCAAAGGAATATCCCGGAATATTATATGCTACAGCGGGAATTCACCCGCATGATGCCAAGAGTTTTGATGCGCAGAGTATTTCGAAACTGCGAAATTTACTAAAACAGCAACACGTAGTTTCGGTAGGGGAGTGCGGACTCGATTTTGATCGTGACTTTTCGCCCAGAAATGTACAGGAAACCTGTTACAAAGCCCAATTAGAATTGGCGATTGAAGTTCAGAAACCTTTGTTTTTGCACGAAAGAGCTGCTTTTGCAAAGTTTATGGACATTACAAAAGACTATTTGCCCCAATTGCCAAAAGCCGTTGTGCATTGTTTTACTGGAACTTTGCAAGAAGCCAAAACCTATCTCGATAACGGATTTTATCTTGGTTTTACCGGAGCAATATCCGACAGTAAACGTTTTGAGCATTTAAAAGAGGTGATTCAGTACGTACCGCTTGAGCGAATGATGATCGAAACCGATGCGCCATTTATGCTGCCGAAAAACACACCGAGTAATCTCTTAAAGAAATACCACGAACGCCGTTGCGAACCTGCTTTTCTGCCTTTTGTTGCAGCAACTGTAGCGCAGTTTAAAGGAGTTTCGGGGATTGTGGTTGCAGAGGAAACTACGAGGAATGCTAAAGGTTTTTTTGGAATTTAGCGTTTCCTAACAGGTTTTAGAAACCTGTTAGGTATTGTATTAGAGATTTTATTTGTTGGCTTTTAAATCAGGTATTTTTACTGGGTTTAAAGGCTTTTTGTTTATTTATATTTGATGAGAAATGTTTTAATTTTTATATTAAGAATTTACGGAAATCCGTAAAATTATTTAGAAAGTTAGTTGCATTTTTGAAAAAATTAAAGATAAATTGGAAATAAAAATATAAGCTACTTTTTAACTAAACTAATAAATAATATGAGTAATAGAGGATCAGAATGGAGAAAATGGGATTTACATGTTCATACTCCTGCTACATTATGTTCAGATTATGGTGGTGATACTGATGTAATATGGGAAAAATATTTTGAAGAGTTAGAAAGACTCGCAATCGAAAAAAATATAAAAGTTATTGGTATCAATGATTACTTATTTATTGATGGGTATAAAAGAGTTTTGGATTATAAAAATAAAGGAGGATTGAGTTCAATTGAACTTATCTTACCAGTTGTTGAATTTAGGTTAAAAGAATTTGTAGGTAGTAAGGAATTAGGAAGATTAAATTATCATATAATTTTCGCAGATGATTTATTATTAAAAGTAGATCAAATCGAAACTCACTTTTTATCAAATTTAAGAGGAAAAGGAAATTTAGATGCATCTTGTCCAGATGGCTTCACTTGGGGAGGCGTTATTACAAGAGAAACTTTAATTGACTTAGGTAATCATATAATTCAAAATACTCCAGCGGAAAAAAGAACAAGCGTTAGTCCAATAGAAGTAGGTTTTAATAATTTAAATTTTGAATTATCTAAGATTCAAGAAATTCTAGGAGAAGGTGCTGAACCAAATACATTTTTAAAGGATAAGTATTTTAAAGCTATTGGAAAGGCTGAGTGGGAGGATTTTAGATGGGACAATTCAGCATTGGAAAAAAAGAGTGTAATAAATGGAACTCATTTTGTGTTTTCTGCCTCACCTACTGTGGAACAAGCTATAAAAGGAAAGGACTCATTAGCAAAGCAGAGTGTAAGTAGTCGCTTGATGCATTGTAGTGATTCTCATGGGTTTGCAAAAGATATTAATGAAACTAGTTCTAAAGAATTAGGACATTGTTTTACATGGATAAAAGCAGAACCTTCATTTGAAGGATTAAAACAGATAATTTACGAACCAGATGAGAGAATTAAAATTCAAAAGGAAAAGCCTGAGTCAGAAAAATTAGATAATTTAATGATTAATAAGGTAACATTTACTTCTTCAAATGATAGATTTACACCTGAGCCCATATTTTTTAATAAAAACTTAAATGTAATTATTGGAGGTAAGTCTTCAGGTAAGTCTATACTTCTATATAAAATAGCGAGAACTTTATATGGAGAAATCTTGCCTTTTAATTCTGATGAAGACTTATTAAAAAATGATGTGCTTAAATACAAGGATACCAAAGATAATAAGTATAAAGATTTATACGATCTTAATTTTATTACAGAAACAGAAGTTGATGAAAATTTTAATTTTCAGGTAGAATTGTTTTCAGGAAGTAAGCAATCTTTGAAAGATAGAGAGTCTCAATCAAGTATTTTACCAAGTATAAAATATATTCCACAAAATCATCTTTCAAATCTTGTTGATAAAAGCAGGAAAAATGGAGCTACTTTAAAAAAATTAATTAGAGATTTAATTTTGGAAATACCTGAGTTCAAAAAGAAGTATGATGAATTTATAGAACAAGCTAAAAGGAACGATACACAAAGAAGCCAAGATATTGACTTCTATTATAGTTTGAAAGAAGAGTTAATTAAAAAAGAAGCGGAACTGTCAACAAAAGGGGATGTAAAGGCATTAGAAGAAGGAATCACTTTTAATAAGCAAAAAATAAATGAGCTAAACAAAGATTTTACTCCAGACCAGCAAACTGAATACAAATTGTTAACAGAAAAATTAAGTTCTTTAAAAATTAAAGAGAGCCAGGTTGATTCTGATTTTGAAAAATTGAATACCTTTCAAATTGATTTGAAAAGATATCTTGTAGAGTACTCTAGTAAAAAGAAAATAACCTTAGATTCATTACAAACAGAGAGTATAAAAAATGAATATTCTAATAAATTAAAATTTGTTGATGATGCGCTAACAAGTGTATATGAATTAGAAAAAGATTTTAATAAAACAGAAGAAAATAATTTTATTAGAACTACTTTTTTTGCTAATGAAATAAAACAGATTAACAATGAAATCAGTCAGATTAATATTGCTTTAAAGCCATATATTGATAAATTAGAAGATCAAAAACAGATTGAAGCTCTTCAGAAAAGTATCACAACCGATGAAGGTAAACTTGCAGATATTAATCAGTTTTCTAAAGAAATAATTACTACCAAAGATTCAATAAAAAAACATAAAGAAAAAATATTTGCTGATTTTGAAGAAAATTTTAAGTTATATGAAAAGATAATTAATGATTTGCATCCAAGAATAGATGAGATACAAAAAGGAACAGATAAAATTGAAATTATACCAAGTATAAAATATAATTTTCCAAAATTCAGAAGATTATGTGAGGATACTTTTAATATTAGAAGTTTTAATAATCAAGGTTTTGAATACATATATCAGTACTCTGATAAGGAGCCTAATTCTGCTCTTTTTGATGTAGAATATAAAGAAATAGGTAAGTCTCTTGAAGCTTTATTTGAAAAAATTGAAACTAAAAAGATCATACCTAAAGGAGGAAATACAGAAAAAGATTCTTGCAAAAAAATACTTACTGATTTTTTTTATGATCATTGGGATGTTAAATCAGATAATGATGATATTCATAAAATGTCTACGGGAAAGGCGAGTTTTGTTTTGCTAAAATTGATTATTAAATTAAGTAATGAAAATGCACCAATATTAATTGATCAGCCTGAAGATAATTTGGATAATCGCTCTGTTTCGAGAGAATTAGTAAGTTTTCTAAAAGAAAAGAAAAAAGAAAGGCAAATTATTTTAGTTACGCATAATCCTAATATTGTAGTAAATGCTGATGCTGAAAACATTATTGTAGCAAATCAAAAAGGGCAAAATGATACAGAAACTTCAAGTCCTTATCAATTTGATTATATAAATGGTGCAATCGAAAATTCTTTCGCAGTAATTAAAAAAGAAGATGATCTATTAAAAAGTATGGGAATTAGAGAACATATTGCAGATATAGTTGAAGGGGGAAAAGAAGCTTTTAAAAAGCGAGAAGAAAAATATGGATTCTAATGAAAACAAAAAAAATGCGCAAATCACTTTGCGCATTTTATATATAAGAAATTCTCTTATCAAGAATATTATTTCAATTTCATCAATTTTTCTAAATACTCAACCTTATCTTTTTCAGCCTGAACCAAACGTTCGTAAAGCTCCACAACTTTATCAAGAGGATTGAAAAATATATTCTAAGAAATCATCATCTTCACACCCAAAATATGCTTGCAAATCCCTCTTTTGCCTTGATAAGCCGTAAACCAGTCGCAAGTACATCTTTGCGAATTATGGTCGATAATGACTTTGTGTACAACGCCGGAACCTTTTACTTTGGCTTCGATATAATCGGCTCTTCGTTCGACGATTTCGATATCTTCGTTCGCTAATAGTTTTTTTGCATTTTTAAGTCTCGGGTTCAGCGATAAAATGCGTTCGGTTTTAAAAGGCAGACGACGGTAGAAATGCGCTTTTTCGCTTAAATCATAACCCAATAATCCCATCGAGGATAAATTCGAAGTCAGATTGTCCATTGTGCCAAAATCGACATCATTTTCGATAGAAAGCATTGTTGGGTCAAAAGTTTCATTCGATTTTAATAAACTGTTCAATCCGTAAACCCATTCTATAGGTAAATTTTCGGTCATGGTTTCGAGAACATTTCCTTCGCCCGAAAATCCTCGGTACGAATCTGGAGAAAAAGCCATTAAGAGCTGCATTTTTCCAAATTCGGCGACTATTGCACACGTTTGTTTGTCTGCCGATTCGTAAATGAAGATTTTGTCTACAATAGCCAGAATTCCTTCTAACAAACGTAACCTTTGCACGCCGCCAATTCTAACACTATCGGCTGTAGCCAAAGTCGAAAACATAAATTTCCCGGCTCTTTTGGTAATGAAAAAATCACCTTTTACAGTTCCTTTTGGTAAACTTTGAAACAGCTGAATCGTCTGGATTTTATTCAATTCAAACTTAATATCCATATCGGCCAGATACAATTGCACGCTTGTTAAACCTTTTATCCAGCGCATGGGTAAAGTCACTTTTTTCTCGGTTACTTTTGCTTTGCTGGTAATTACCTGAACATCCTGCTGCCCCACGGCAAGGGTTACTTTTTCGTTTTTCTGAATCGCATTCAAAGCATTCAGCATCGGATCATTAAAATCGACATTCGTAGTTCCGTTGGCGATAAATTCTCCGTCGATCGCTTCGGGTTTCATGTCCAGTCGCACATAAACACCATTGCAAGACGAAAAACCTTCAAAACGCAATCGCTCAGATCCTGCCGAAACGATAGGATCACGCAAACTCGGCGGAATAGGCCCAAAACTGGAACGAACCACTTTGGCAATCGTAGTCCAGCATTTTGCGGTAACATAAGGATCAGTCAGACTTCCCCAGAAAAAACACGGAATGTTATTGACTTCCTCAATTTCGGTTTGATGTGCCAGAACCAGATTGTTGATGCCTTTGGTTTTACTATAAGTCGAAATTCCTTTATAATTATATTCGAGATCTGTCATTTTTCTTTATTTTAAAATTTGCTTAATCAATGATTTAAGCGATGCATTATCTTTCCATTTTTCGAAGAAAACAATGGCTTCCGGAGATGGTTTCTGATTGGTTTTCGTTAAAATATCCAGATAGTTTTCTATTATTTTTTTGAAGTTCGTTGGCAATTTGTCTTTTAAATCAAGATTGGCAAAGAAAGAGTTTAGCAACTTCAATAAAGCATTGTTATGTAAAGGAGAAACATCTTTTAGGGCAATTAATCCGTCGGCTAATCTTAAAAATACACCATATTTTTCGGTGGTCAAATACGCTATTTTCTGAGCAAAAAGCTCAATATCTATCGCTTGTTTTTCGATTAAATGCATCAAAACTTCGGATGCCATCAATCGTAAATCTTTCTTTTCCTGAAAGAAACAGCAGGCATATAAAAGCAAGCTAATATCTGAGAATCGAAATTCAGGTCTGTTGATAACGTCCAGAAAACCTTTTAATTCCGGTTTTGCTCCATCGGCAATATTACAATTGTGTAATAAAGTCAACGCGAGTGCATCTGAGTTTTGCGGAGTAAGGCTGTGCCAGAAATAAGTATTTCCCGCATAATTGATGTTATAATCCCAAGTGTTTGATCTCTTGTAAACATCCTGGCTGTACAGTAAATAATTAGGAATTTTAGAATAATTCGGCAAGTCGAATTTTAGTTCGTACCAGGATGGCGTTCTTTCTTTTTCTTTGGTTTGATAATTCGTCCATTCGTTCCATTTTTCCTTAAACTCTACCTGAGGTTTAAAAGGAGCCACCACAAACGGAATATCTTTTAGATATGTATTTTCGAATTCAGGGAAAGTATTATTTGGATAAAATGTTCGTGCTGCAACCGCCCAAAGGGAGAGGTTCCCTGTTTCTTTGGTCGTTTTTCCCATTGTTGCCAATAGTTTCGAAAATAAAGATGTAGAGTCTAAGTTCAGTTTTTCATCAACACCAAGACAGAACGTTAAAAGCGGTTTTATTTCACCTTCAATTTTATCCAATAACGGAATGGCTTCCTCGATATTTTCTCTGGGCATACGGGCAATTGCAATAGCCAAATCGGCATAATCAATTTCTTCTTTTGTATTTTGATACGCAATAACCCTTTCTAACAAAACCTTTGGCGCAACCCAATACGGTTTATGACTCGGTAAAGAGAGCAGGGGCAAAGTAGAATTTGAATCTATTTTTTGCTGTACTTTTTCCATTAAAGGCTGCATTAACAAAGTGGTAATAATCTTTGAATAATGATTGACTTTGCTATTGAATTTGTTATCGATATTTGGGATTTTATTTAGCAAAAATGCCTTCACGAAATTTTTGTGAGTTGCTTCAAAATAATGCTTTTGCAATTGTTTTTCGTAAGGCTGTAATTGCGCGCTATAATCTGCCGGAAACAAATTACGTTGCGAGATATAAATGTTCAGTAAAATTTCTGAATCTACCGTTTCTTCTGAATTGATGAAATTTCCAAACTGAAAAACGACATCGTTCCAATCCTTTGGCAACTGAACTTCTTCTGTAAGCAATAATTCTTGTTGAGGTTCGAATGTGTATTCTTCATGAGCAGCATCATCGACAGCCAGCGCATCTTCGTCTAAAAACTGCGTT
>Ga0247740_1000828_pt1 | contig 13865 bp, 14 predicted proteins | sample UWRJL148409B2_FD_180942 | JGI IMG/M metagenome (GOLD analysis project Ga0247740, IMG submission 180942) | Plant litter microbial communities from Arlington Agricultural Research Station in Wisconsin, United States - UWRJ-L148-409B-2 | ecosystem: Environmental > Terrestrial > Plant litter >...
AAAATTGGTTTGATTGATTTGATGTTATTGAAACGTCAGAAACTTGGGGCTATTCCATTAACAGCCGAATTAAAAGCGGATGGGGTAGAGGTAGATATGGGAGGACTGGGAACGAGGCCCACCTTCGATAATCAACTGCTGGTTGACTCTGTCCGCAAGCAATTTTTACAATCAGCAAAGGATAATAAGGTAGAAATATTTTCATTGGCCATGACGGGCTATTACGCCCAATCCTTCTGCGGCAGGGAAGAATATAAAAAAAGCATTGAAGACTGCATCAGCACCATGAAATTGATGAATGTGAAAACAGCCTTCCTTCCACTGGGGGTGCAATGTGATTTAAAAAAGCACCCTGCTGTAAGAGACTCTGTAGTAGCCCGGTTAAAAGTAGCTGGTAAAATGGCAAAGGATGCTGGTGTAGTTATTGGTATTGAAACAGCCTTGTCTGCTAAAGAAGAAGTACAATTGCTGAAAGAAATAAATTCTCCCGCCATCAAAATCTATTTCAACTTTTCCAATCCCTTAAAAGAGGGCCGTGATTTAATCTCCGAATTAAAAATTCTCGGTAAAGACCGCATCTGCATGATACATGCCACTAACAAAGACAGTGTATGGCTGCAAAACGACCCGCAGATTGATATGTACAAAGTAAAAAAGACCCTCGACGAAATGGGCTGGAGCGGCTGGCTGGTGATAGAGCGCAGCCGTGATGCAAAGAATCCTTCCGATACAAAGTATAACTATGGAGCGAATACTGAGTTTTTGAAGAGGGTGTTTCAGTAGATTATTTCAATTACTCCTTCTTTAATACTTCCATTAGTTTAAAATTGAGGTATAATTTTTCCTTGCCTACTATTACACTTTTTAGAAATTTTTTCTCTTCAAGGCTATTTAAATATTGACCTACGGTTTTTACATTCCCCACTCCGGCAGCAGCAATGTTGTTTCTTTTCGTGTAAGGTAAGCGGAATAATTCTTCTATTAAATCTCTGGAATAAACTTTTGGTAATTGCTTTTGAATATCTTTTGCCATGGTTTGCATTAGCTTTTCAATTTTTGCAATCCGCTGTTTTCCGGTTTCGGCAGTAGTTTCTACCATATCCAGCATATATAGTATCCAGCTTTGCCAATCGTTCTTTTCTGTTACGTTTCGTAGCTTGATATAATAATCGTTTCTATTTTTAAGAATATAACTACTTAAGTATAATGCTGGCATATCCATTAAACCACTAAGTTGTAAATAAAGTAATAGAATAATCCTGCCGGTTCTTCCATTGCCATCAAAGAATGGGTGAATAGCTTCAAACTGGTAATGTATAAGTGCCAACTTTACCAAGGGGTCAATATCATCATCAGTGTTTATAAATACTTCCAGTTCCTTTAGTTTGTCTCTTATTATTTTTTCTCCTTCTGGTGGGGTGTAGACTACTTTACCACTCGATGGATTTTTTAATTGTGTACCCGGCAAGTTTCTTATTCCAGACTCATTCTTTTTTACAATGCGCATTATTGCAATAAAAAGATTAGTGGTAAGAAGAGGGTTCTTTTTTATTTGCTCAAGGCCATACCATAGGGCATCTTTATAATGAATAACTTCTTTGGTAGTGCTATTTTCAACTTTTTTATCGGTAACAGTTGCCTGAAATAATTCATCCTGTGTAGTGATTATATTTTCAATGGCAGAACTGGCCTGTGCCTCTTGTAAATTAATGGTATCTATAAATAGCATGGGGTTAGGCAAATTTTTTATAGCACCTTTTAACTCTGACAAAGCCCTGCTTGCAGAAATGATTTTCTTAAGTATTATTTTTGTTTCTATATCGGCCTTCGGTGGTAAAGCAGGCAAATTATTATACGGCTTTAAAGGATTATTCTTCATATTTTATGATTTTTGAACGAGGGCGTCAAACGCCCTCGTTTTTTGAACGAAGGTAAAAATAGGTAAAATTTACCCTCGTTCAAAAAACGAGGGTGCCGCTTACCTTCGTTCAAAAAATGCTTTTTTATTCAAAAAAGTATAGTCTCTATCGGAAAATAGCAGGGTATTGCACTATGCTCATCCGTGTTAATGCAGTCGAAGTGTGCGACGCAAGGGACGATGATAGTAGTACTGCAGCCGGCTAAAAAATATTCTCTAATCTTTCCACAAGTAAGGAAATAGAATCACTGCCAGCAATACAACCATCGCATCCAATGCAACAAGAAGTAAAACTGTATTTAACGGAATGGTGAGTAAGGGAGCAAAGGCTGCATTAGACAGCCGCATCAGTAAAAGTAATTGAGGAATGATGATCGGAAAACCCAGTACCGCCATGATGGCTGCATTTTGTTGTGCCTTGGCCACAATAGCGGCGAGGAAAGTAAATACCAGGCTAAGGCTCCAGCCGCCGAGTAAAACAAGGCCGATGAATTGCCACATTTTTTGCATCGGGTTGCCGAGGAAAAGGCTGAATAAAAATAAACTCAACAAACTCATGGCCAGCATGAGCAAGGAATTGAAAAGCAGTTTGGCCAACACAAAATCACCCGGGCTGGCAATAGAATAAAAATACAGCATACGACCTTTGCTCTCCTGTAAAAAACTTTTGGCGACTGCATTGATGCAAATGAAAAGTTGAATAACCCAGAAGAGACCATTCCACACTTTGGCTTCGGGCTCGTCGATAGCCATAAACAATACAAAAATGGTGGCACCTATATATAACAGGATGCCATAGAAACTGTATTGCTGCCGTACTTCCAGCAACAGATCTTTTTTGAACAGCGTAATTATGTGGCGGATTGACCCGATAAAAAAGGCGTTTTGGCGAAAATACAGAATGCCGACGTATGCATCTGCTTTTAATGTTTAATTTTGCTTTCAAATTTTATTGTATGAAAAAAATTGCGCTTGCTCTCCTCGCTGTTATTACCATTGCAGGTATTCAATCCTGCCAGAGTACAAAATCCGCCACTTCCTCCAAAATGCTCAAATTTAATTTTGAGAAAGGCAAAGCCTATGATTATGAAATGATCATTAACATGGACCAGGAAATGGGCGGTCAGAAAATGCAGATGGACATGACCACTTATTACTCAATGAATGTGGTAGACGAAGTGGCCGATAATAAAATAATTACTACCACCTACGACCGTTTTAAAATGAATATGAAGATGGGGCCTTTTGATATTGATGTGGACACCGACCAGCCGAAACAGGGAATGGATATTGGCGGCAAAGACCCGATGAAAATGATCAACAGTATTCTGGGGGCTATTAAAGGAAGAAAATTTACGATGAAAGTAAATGCCGAAGGAAGAATTGAAGAAGTAGCCGGGTTGGCTGGTATGGCGCAGGCCATTGTAGACTCAACTGGGGTTGATGAAAAAATGAAAGAGCAGATGAAACAGGAATTCGACAAACAGTTCAACGAAAAGAATGTAAAAGAACAATTTGAAAGAGTGCTTTACATTTTCCCCAACAAAGAAGTGAAAGTGGGCGACACCTGGCAAAAAACAACCACACCCGGCGGCCCGATGGGAGGAAAATACACTTCTACTTAGAAAGTAACGGATCTAGAAGGCGATATGGTAACACTGGAAGAGAACAGCAAAATAGAAGGCCTTTCAACCGAAATGAATATGAAAGGAACTATTGCCGGTTCATTGGTGGTAGATAGCCGGTCTGGCCTTGTAGTAAGTGCCAACCAGGATATGAATATGACCATTAATACAGAAGGAAAAGAAGTAAAAGTGGTTGGGAAGACGAAGATAAAGGGAGTAGCAAGGTGAGAGGGGAATTAATAATTAGTAATTAATAATTAATAATTCTTTTATTCGGAGAGTGTTCATGGTAGCAAATAGTATTGACTTATAAGTATGTTCTTTTGTTGACCAACTGTATTTCTACTATGATCGTCCCTTGCGTCGCACACTTCAGCGACATTAACACAGATCAGCATATTGCGAAAGCAGGTAATTGATTAAATTATCTGCTTTTGCCAGTTTAAAGCAACACCTTTCATTGATAGCTGCAAACAAATAAACTTACCTGATCAGCATTTTGCCATCTCCCTTTAAGGAATCAGCCAACTTATATTTCAGGACTAGCTCAGGGGGTGTAATAGCACTTCCTGCACCTCGGCTCATAAGCATCTGTGGCGCCCAGCATTACCTGGTCTTCATTCGGAATTTTACGATAGGAGTAGTTGGCCATATTGCCACATTGCATACAGATAGCATGTAGTTTGGTTACATAATCTGCCTTCGACATAATGAACGGCATTTGACCAAAAGGTTTTCCGAGGTAATCCATATCCAGCCCTGCTACAATCACACGTATACCACGAAAAGCTAATTCGTCACAAACATTCGCAATCTCTTCATCAAAAAACTGGGCTTCGTCAATACCGATTACATCCACATCACTTGCCATCAGCAGTATTTTCTGCGAATTATCGATAGGGGTGGATTGAATGGCTGTAGCATCATGCGATACAATCTTCACCTCATCATAGCGCACATCAATAGATGGTTTGAATATCTCTACTTTCAGGTTGGCAATTTTTACTCTTTTCAAACGGCGGATCAACTCTTCGGTTTTGCCGCTGAACATGGAGCCACAGATAACTTCAATACTTCCCCGTCGCTCACCACTCGTATTAGGTTCAATAAACATTGTTAAGATTTGTTAGAATAGCTGTATGATTGATTTTATTGGCAAACAGTTTGTAACTTTAAAGAGTCTTAATTTTGCAGGCGTCAAATGTAATATAAATCAATGGAAAGAATAGAGGCTCTTATCAGCAAATTAAAAGAACAACATCAGCAACAGGCTGACCCTTCCTTGTTATTGGGCACTGTCCAGTTATTACAATTTGAATTGACAAAGCTACAGGCAATGGGTACACCCAGCCTGGGTACTGCTAAAGTAGCTGTAACACTTCCTTCCGCCAATATAGTAAACAGGGTTACTGCAATACCGGCACAGCATGAAAGATATGCCCCCAAACCAATAGAGGAGGTTCCTGTTATTGCCCAGGTGGCAGCAGCATCTGTAATCGCAGCCGCCCCGGTAATTACTGTTCCTGTTCAGGAAATCGTAAAGGAAACTGTATTGGTTGCAGAACCAGCTCCTTCGGTAGTAAATACCAATGGCAGATTGGATATGGCTTTTGACCCGATGATGGAAATTCCTACACTTTCTCATCAACCCAAAAAAGAAGTAAACAATAATGCTACTGGTGAATTGTCCCTGAATGACAGGCTGAAACAAAACAACACCGAATTATCGGAAAAACTAAAAGAAACACCTGTAAAAGATTTGCGTAAGGCAGTGGGTATCAATGATAGATTCCTTTTCATCAATGAATTATTCCGTGGCGATGAATCCATGTACGAAAGGAGCATCAAAACCATCAACGGTTTTAATATTTATGCCGAAGCAGAATATTGGATCATCCGGGAATTAAAGATAAAACTGGGCTGGAAGAATGATAGCACAATTGTGCAGCATTTTGATCAGTTGGTCAGAAGACGTTTTTCCTGAATAAAGCGAAGTATTTTTTTAGTTGCGCCTTTATTGGTTTGAACAAAATTCCCCGCTGCCTCACTTCCTGAGATATAATCCTCTTCTCCTTTTAATAAGTTTTCAATTATACTTTTCAAATCTTTTTCATCAGTAAAAGAGATGGCGCCTTTCGCATTCACAAGACCGATTGCTTCACTATATTTTTTATAGAAAGGCCCAAAGAGAACAATCTTATTATATACTGCCGCTTCCAGCACATTGTGAATGCCACTACTTTTTAATCCACCTCCGATATAGCTGATATAGCTATAACGATAAAGTTTTGATAGCATACCAATATTATCGATAATAAGAATATTGCTTGTTGCTGGTTGGGTGAAATTATCTTTTAGCTCTGAAAACAACATGGCACCGGGAAATAACTCTTTGATAGAATGAATATGCTTTTCATTGATTTCATGCGGAGCCAGTATAAGTTTTAAGGAGGGATCATTAATGGCTGCAACTACTTTTTGCAATACTTCTTCATCTTCCTTCCAGGTGCTTCCTGCAACAATTGTTTTACTGGTACCCACAAATTTTTCTATCGCAGAGATAGGTTGAAAGTTACCGGCAATTTCCACCACTCTGTCAAATCTTGTATCGCCGGAAACCGTAGTAATGGAAGCCAATCCCAGGTAATCAACTAATACTTTGGAAGTTTTATTTTGAACAAATAGCTGTTCAAAACGGGAAAGCATTTTTCGTTGCAGCCCTCCATACCATTTAAAAAATGACATGTCTTTTCTAAACAGGGCGGAAATCAGAATTAAAGGGATATTGCGGTATTTTATTTTTTTCAGGTAGTAGTACCAGAATTCGTATTTCACAAAAATGACCAGCGAGGGCTGAACTATTTCTAAGAACCTTTTAGCATTGCGTGGTCCATCGATGGGCAGGTAAAATACCCAATCGGCGGCAGCGTAATTCTTTTGGGCTTCGTAGCCGGAGGGTGAAAAGAAGGTCAGCAGAATTTTATAGGCCGGGTAGTCTTTTTTAAGTTGTTCAATCACCGGCCTTCCCTGTTCAAATTCGCCTAAAGAGGCACAATGCATCCAGATAATGGCACCCCCTTTTGGAATGGCAGCTTCCATTCTTTCAAAAATCCCCTTTCTTCCCGTTACCCATTTTTTGGCCTTGTGGTTGAATAGCGAGGCCAGGTTGATACCAGCCCGGAATAAAAGCAAGAAAATATTGTAGAAAAAAACTGCCAAAGCCCTGATTTTAAATAAGAAACAATAGAGTAAAAATAGCTGTATTTTACTATTTTTGCCCACCCCAACGTACCAGCCAGGCTCCGAATGGTGAAAATGATTTTGTACGGACTGGCGGAGCCATTAAAACCAAATCAATTCCCGATGCGTCCGATACAGATGGTGGATACTAAAACACAGTATCAAAAGATAAAGGCTGAGGTTGACAAAGCTGTCATTGAGGTAATGGAAAGTTCGGCATTTATCAATGGCCCGGCGGTTAAAGAATTTACGGCCAGCTTATCATCCTATTTAAACGTAAAACATACCATCCCCTGTGCCAATGGCACCGATGCCCTGCAAATAGCCATGATGGCTTTGGGACTTCAGCCGGGTGATGAGGTAATTACTCCTTCATTTACGTACATCGCTACCACAGAAGTTATCGCATTGCTGCAATTAACACCGGTATTTGTAGAAGTGGATCCTACGACTTTTTGTATGGATCCTGCGGTACTTGAAAAAGCTATTGGCCCCAAAACAAAAGCCATTGTACCGGTACATTTATACGGGCATGCTGCGCCAATGGAAGAAATAATGGCAATAGCTAAAAAGCACCATCTTTATGTAATTGAAGATAATGCGCAGGCCATTGGTTGCGATTATACGTCTTCAGACGGTGCTGCTAAGAAGACTGGCAGTATAGGGCATATTGGGACTACTTCATTCTATCCTTCAAAAAATTTAGGTGGTTTTGGTGATGGCGGTGCCATTTTTACCAACGATGATGAGCTGGCAGCAAAAATGAGAATGATTGCTAACCATGGTCAAAGTAAACAATACTATCATGATGTAGTGGGATGTAATAGCCGGCTGGATAGTCTACAGGCTGCGGTATTAAATATCAAGCTTCGTCATTTAGATGAATACAATATTGCACGAAGGACAGTAGCAGATTTTTATGATAAGGCTTTTGCTAACACTTCTAAAATAACCACTCCATACCGGGCTGCATATTCAAATCATGTCTTTCATCAATATACCATTCTTTTAGAAGGTGTTGACCGCAATGGGCTGAAAGAATTTTTGGCATCGCATTCTATTCCAGCCATGATATATTATCCGGTAGCAGGCCACCAGCAAAAAATGTTTGAGCAGTTCAATGTGGCCACACAATCAATGCCTGTAACCGATTGGCTGACGGAAAGAGTAATATCGTTACCTATCCATACTGAAATGGAGGAAGAGCAATTAAATTTTATAACAAACAAAGTACTGGAATACTTAAACAAATAACCCTAAAATGAAAATTGCAGTTGTAGGAACCGGTTATGTTGGCCTTGTAACAGGAACATGTTTTGCGGAAACAGGTAATGACGTAACCTGTGTAGACATTGATAGTAATAAGATCACAAAACTAAAAAGTGGTGAGATAACTATTTACGAACCCGGTCTTGAAAAAATATTTCTTCGTAACCTGAAAGAAAACCGGTTACACTTCACCACCGATTTGGCTGAAGGAATTAAGGATGCAGCCATCATATTCTTAGCATTGCCTACACCTCCCGGCGAAGATGGCTCGGCTGATCTTAAATATATTTTAGGTGTAGCCGGCGAATTAGGTAAACTATTAACGGATTACAAAGTAATAATTGACAAAAGCACGGTACCAGTTGGAACAGCCGAAAGAGTAAGAGCTGCAGTAGCTGCTACTTATAAAGGCGAATTTGATGTAGTTTCCAACCCGGAGTTTTTAAGAGAAGGAGTGGCTGTAGATGATTTTATGAAACCTGACAGAGTAGTGATTGGTACTAACTCGGAAAGGGCCAGAAAAGTGATGGGAGATCTGTATGCACCATTTGTTCGCCAGGGCAATCCCGTTATTTTTATGGACGAACGTTCCGCTGAACTAACAAAATATGCTGCTAACTCCTTCCTGGCAGTAAAAATTTCTTTTATGAATGAAATAGCCCGGCTTTGCGAAAAGCTCGGTGCAGATGTAGATATGGTTCGCAAAGGAATAGGCAGCGACGAAAGAATTGGCAAACGCTTTTTATTCCCGGGTATCGGTTATGGCGGTAGTTGTTTTCCAAAAGATGTACAGGCATTGGTAAGATCATCTTCTGAAGTAAATTACGAATTTGAAATCTTAAATGCAGTAATGAAAGTAAATGAGGAACAAAAACTGCACCTTATTCCGGGCATAAAAAAATACTTCAACAATAATCTTACAGGAAAGAAATTTGCTTTGTGGGGCCTTGCCTTCAAGCCTAATACAGATGATATAAGAGAAGCACCGGCTTTATACATGATTGATGCATTAATAAAAGAAGGGGCCATCATTACAGCCTTTGATCCTGAAGGAATGAAAAATGTGAAAGCTTCTATTGGAGATACAATAACCTATGCAGAAAATCAGTACGAGGCTTTGGAAGATGCAGATGCGCTGATCATTGCAACTGAATGGAATGAATTTAGAACACCCGACTTTTCAAAAATAGCAGCAAAACTTAAAAACAAAGCTATCTTCGATGGTCGCAACCTTTTCGATTTAGCCGCTTTAAGAGATCTGGGATTTCATTATGAAAGTGTAGGAAGGGCTATTGTAAATTAATTAAATATATGCAACCCAAACGAATACTTATTACAGGTGCCGCTGGCTTCTTAGGTTCTCATTTATGTGATCGCTTTATTAAAGAAGGATACCACGTAATTGGTATGGATAATTTAATTACCGGCGATCTCAAAAATATTGAACATCTCTTCAAGTTACAGCAATTTGAATTTTACCATCATGATGTAAGTAAGTTTATTCACATTCCTGGGGATCTGGATTATATCCTGCATTTCGCATCACCGGCAAGCCCGATCGATTATTTAAAGATACCTATCCAAACCTTAAAAGTAGGGGCCATGGGTACGCATAATTGCCTTGGGTTGGCCAAAGCAAAAGGTGCAAGAATGTTGGTAGCTTCTACCAGTGAAGTATATGGTGATCCTTTGGTGCATCCACAAACAGAAGAATATTGGGGTAATGTAAATCCGGTTGGTCCTCGTGGCGTATATGATGAAGCAAAACGATTTATGGAATCCATCACCATGGCGTACCATACTTTTCATAATGTGGAAACAAGGATCATCCGCATATTTAATACATATGGTCCCCGTATGCGCTTGAATGACGGCAGAGCGCTGCCTGCATTCATTGGCCAGGCATTGCGTGGAGAAGATATGACTGTTTTCGGCGATGGTTCACAAACCCGCTCTTTCTGTTATGTAGATGATTTAATCGAAGGTATCTACCGGTTATTATTGAGCGACTATTCCATGCCGGTAAATATTGGCAATCCCAATGAAATTTCGTTGAAGGATTTTGCGGAAGAAATACTGGCACTAACCGGCAATAAAGTAAAAATTGTTTATAAGCCATTGCCGGTAGATGATCCTAAACAACGACGTCCGGATATTACCAAAGCAAAAACTATTTTAGGCTGGGAACCGAAAGTAGATCGTAAAGATGGATTGAAGATTACGTATGAATATTTTAAATCACTTCCGCAGGAAGAACTGGTGAAACAGCCTAAAGAATTTATTAGCAAAAAGTAAACTATTAACCTTTCTTATAATTTTCGACACCTTAAACCTCAAGATTGTATGTACCAGAGTTTAGTTGATAAAAAAGCAAAGCTGGCAGTTATCGGCCTTGGCTATGTAGGATTACCCATTGCATTGGAATTTGCCCGTCATATTTCTGTAATTGGTTTTGATATTAATGCAAAACGCATTGATATGATGAAAAATAATATCGACCCCAGCAATGAACTGGAAGCTGCAGCATTCGAAGGCTGCGATATTACTTTTACCGATTCCCTGGATGTGTTGAGAGAAGCAACCTTTTTCATTGTTGCCGTTCCCACACCGGTAGATGAACACAATGTGCCAGATTTAGTTCCCGTAATCAAATCATCAGAAACAATCGGAAAAGTAATTAAGAAAGGGGATTATGTTGTTTTCGAGTCCACAGTATATCCGGGTTGCACAGAAGAAGATTGTTTGCCGGTTATCGAAAAACTATCAGGCCTTAAAGGCGTTATCGATTTTAAATTAGGTTATTCTCCCGAAAGAATTAATCCGGGTGATAAACAACATACATTAGCCAGCATCGTGAAAGTGGTTTCTGGTTGTGATGCAGAGTCGCTGGAGCAAATTGCAAAAGTGTACGAATTGGTAGTAAAAGCAGGTGTTCACAGAGCTTCCTGCATTAAAGTTGCTGAAGCGGCCAAGATTATTGAAAATACTCAAAGAGATTTGAATATCGCTTTAATGAATGAGCTATCCATTATTTTTAACCTCATGAACATAAATACATTTGAAGTACTGGAAGCTGCCGGTACCAAATGGAATTTCTTAAAGTTTCAGCCTGGTCTTGTTGGCGGGCATTGCATTGGTGTAGATCCTTACTATCTTACTTACAAGGCCAGCGAATTAGGCTACGATGCGGAAGTAATACTGGCAGGCCGCAACATCAATGATAACATGGCTAAATATGTAGCGAAAAAAGTTGTGCAGCATATTATCAAAAATTCCGGCGATGTAAAACTCGCTAAAGTATTAGTGAAAGGTGCTACTTTCAAAGAGAATGTTAGCGATATCCGTAATTCTAAAGTAGCCGATGTTGTAAAAGCATTAAAATCTTATTACGTAAATGTAGATGTGGAAGATCCCTATGCTGATTCTGATGAGTTAAAGCATGAATATGGTTTTGAGTTAACGGCCAATCCATCCAATGATTATGATGCTGTTATTGTAACGGTACCACACAAAGAATACGCAGATCTGGACGATGAGTATTTCTCTGGCATTACCAAATCGCATGCGATAGTAGCCGATCTGAAAGGAATCTTTAGAAATAAAATTACTAACAGAACTTACTGGAGCTTATAATTTATGCCGTTTATTACAACAGATATAAAAGGATTACTTGTTTTCGAACCCAGAGTATTTGAAGATAGCCGGGGCTATTTTTTTGAATCATACAACGAAAAGGTTTTTCAGCAGGCAGGTATTGATATACGCTTTGTACAGGATAATCAATCTTCCTCCTCCTATGGTGTAATACGGGGATTGCATTACCAGTTATTACCACATGCCCAAACAAAATTGGTAAGGGTATTGTTTGGAACTATTTTAGATGTAGCCGTCGACATCCGCGTAGGTTCTCCTACCTATGGACAAGCCTACACCGTAGAACTGTCTGCAGAAAATAAAAAACAATTGCTTATACCACATGGCTTTGCTCACGGCTTCTCTGTGTTAAGTGAAAAAGCAGAAGTGCTTTATAAATGTGATAGTTTTTACAGCAAAGAAAGCGAAGCGGGCATTATCTATAACGATCCTGCATTGGCTATCGATTGGAAAGTACCGTTGGATAAAGCTATCATCTCCGAAAAAGATACCATTCTTCCCACACTGGCAGATTGCAAAACAAATTTCGTTTTTGAATAATGGTTATGAAGCAAAAAATATTGGTTACAGGTTCCAACGGGCAGTTAGGAAGTGAAATAAAAGCAATTGCAGCAGCTTATCCCCAATTCGATTTTATTTTTCTTTCAAAAGAAGATCTTGCTATTCATCATTCGGAATCAGTAAAAAATATTTTTGCCCTTCATCACCCGCAATACCTCATCAATTGCGCTGCTTATACAGCCGTTGATAAAGCAGAAACCGAAAAAGAATTAGCTTTTCAGATAAATGCAGAAGCCACCGGTGTACTTGCTGCGGTATGCAAAGAATACAATACGTTGTTTGTGCATGTATCCACCGATTACGTGTTTGATGGCGCAGCTACTTCTCCTTATACCGAAGATGCCCCCACCAATCCTCAAAGTGTGTATGGGGCTACCAAACTGGAAGGCGAAAAGTTAGCTACACAATTCAATCCTGATTCCATCATTATCCGCACGGCATGGGTATACTCAGCGTTTGGAAAAAACTTTGTAAAGACGATGATGAAGCTGATGAGTGAAAGAGACGAGTTGAATGTTGTTAGCGACCAGGTAGGTTCGCCCACTTATGCTGCCGATTTAGCCGTTGCTATCATGCATATCATTACCGAAAGCAATTGGCAGGGCGGTATTTACAATTACAGTAATGAAGGAATTATCAGCTGGTACGATTTTGCCGTAGCTATTAAAGAAGCCTGCGGTTACCATTGCAAAGTCAATCCAATAACCACTTCTCAATACCCCACACCTGCCAAAAGGCCCGCATGGTCGGTGCTCGACAAGTCAAAAATCCAACAAACGTTCGGCATACATCCACCACAGTGGAAAGATTCGCTGCTTACCTGCATTGCCAAACTTCAATAAACAGGTTAGTTCAGGCCGCTGCTTTTACTCAAATACTTTATTTTAGCTGAATGAATTAATGGATGATGCGTTAAATAATTCAGCATAGTTTTTTGCATTAGCTTTTTTTCTTTTGTTTGTCGGCTGCATTGCTACTATCAGCTGTGGTTGCGTCGCACACTTGTGCAGCATGAATTCTATTCGGCATTCTGCTGCACCCCGATGTATTTGTCGGGGTACATTAACACAGATGAGCAAATTGCAATACCCTGCTGCATGGGTCGGGACGCTGAAAGCGGCCTGAACCATTTTATTAAGAAAATTAGTTTTTAGAAAGAGATACTTACTCAAGCACAGCTTGCCCCGTACCAGTAGGGTCGGGGATGATGCCATGAAAACAGAACGATGAAGAGTGCGACGCAACAGACGATGCCCAAAGAACGGGACGATGGGTAACAAAAAAATAAAAACCTCAAATCAATAACCATGTACCAACCATACGCAGACAGATACGCCAACATGAAATATAACCGCAGCGGTAAAAGCGGTTTGTTGTTACCCGCCGTGTCGCTGGGCCTGTGGCACAACTTTGGCTCGGTAGATGATTTTAAAAATGGAAGAGATATTATAAGACGTGCATTCGACAGGGGAATCACACATTTTGATTTAGCCAATAACTACGGCCCCGTTCCCGGGTCTGCAGAAGAGAACTTTGGTAAAATTTTACAAAAAGATTTTACCGGCTACTTAAGAGACGAATTAATTATCTCTACCAAA
>Ga0247740_1000829_pt1 | contig 13863 bp, 17 predicted proteins | sample UWRJL148409B2_FD_180942 | JGI IMG/M metagenome (GOLD analysis project Ga0247740, IMG submission 180942) | Plant litter microbial communities from Arlington Agricultural Research Station in Wisconsin, United States - UWRJ-L148-409B-2 | ecosystem: Environmental > Terrestrial > Plant litter >...
CGAGCGCGAACAGGATGTTGATGATGATCAGCACGTCGAGCAGCCACGCGGGCACCGGGACCACGAGCAGCAGCACGATACCCACGACCCCGATGGGGATCGCGAAGGTCGCGAGGTTCTTCGGCATGACTGTTCCTCCGGCTATCAGACGGTCTGGGGTGCGAGACGGTGTGTGCCCTTGGCGGCACCGCGGGACTTGAGGGCCATGACGAACGCGAGAACGCGCGCTACGGCGGTGTAGAGCTCTGCGGGGATCTCCTGGCCCACTTCGCAGGCGGCGTGCAAGGCTCGCGCGAGGGCGATGTCCTCGACCATGGGGATGTCGTTCTCCGCCGCGCGCTCGCGGATCTTGAGGGCGACGGCGTCGGCGCCCTTCGCGACCACGCGGGGGGCGGACTTGCCCGCCTCGTACTTCAGGGCGACGGCGATGTGCGTCGGGTTGAGGAGCACCACATCCGCGTCGCCGACGGCGGCGATCATGCGGTTGCGCCCCATGGCGAGCTGCCGCGAGCGTCGCATCGCGCGGATCATCGGGTCGCCCTCGGAGTTCTTGTTCTCGTCGGTGACCTCCTTCTTCGTCATCCGCGTGCTCTTGCGGTTGCGCCGCATGACGACGAACAGGTCCACGGCGGCGAGCGCGAGCCCCGCGATGATCGCGGCCTGCATGATCGAGACGACGCTCGCGGTCGTCTCGGCGATGAGGGTCGAGACGGGGAGCCCGCCCGCGACCGACAGCACCGGCATCAGGCCCTGGATCACCGAGACGAGCACGACGCCGACGACCGCAGTCTTCACGACGGCCTTCGCGCCCTCCCACATCGCCTGGAAGCCGAACACGCGCTTGAGTCCGGCGACCGGCTCGAACTGGTCGACCTTCGCCTCGAACTTCTTGATGTGGATGCCGCCCTGCACGGCCGTCGCGGCGATGATCGAGATCACGATGACGACGAACATCGGGGCGAGCGCGGGGATGATCGTCTGCATCTGGCTGTTGAGCACCTGGACCGCGGCGGCCGGCTCGGGGTTGGCGATGATGTCGCGGAAGCCGAGGATCGCGGTCGCGCCCGTGTCTTTGACTCCCTCGATGGTCGCCGGGATCATCACCGCGCCCGCGCCGATCGACACCCACGAGATGAGGTCCTTGGAATGGGAGAGCTGGCCCTTGGCCCGCACCTCCTTCATTCGTTTCGGAGTGGCATCCTCTGTCTTCTCCGAGGCGTCGCTCACGAGAAGGCCTCGAGCATCATCTGCAGCACGTCCCGCGTGATCGCGGAGACCACGCGCGGGAGAGCGAGGAACACCACGCCCGCGAACACGAGCGTGATCAGGATCTTGAGCGGGAACCCGAGCGCGAAGGCGTTGATCGCGGGCGCGACGCGGGTGAGCAGGCCGAGGCCCACGTCCGCGAGGAACAGCACGATGATCATCGGCCCGGCGATCTGCAGCGCGGAGAGGAACATCTGCGAGAACGCGGTGACGATCAGCGACGGGTTGGGTGCGGCCTGCAGCGTCATCGTGACCGGGATCGCGTCGAAGCTGCGCATGAGCCCGCCGAGGATCAGCTGGTAGCCGTCGGTCGCGAACAGCAGGGCCAGCGCGGCCATGTGGAACAGGCGCGTGAACTGCGCACCGTTGATCATCGACTGCGGGTCGAAGGCCTGCGCGAGCTGGAACCCCGCGAAGAGGTCGATGAGGTTGCCGGCCGACTGCACCGCCGCGAATGCCAGCATCACCAGGAACCCGAGGAACAGCCCCACTAGCAGCTGCATCACGAGCGCGACCAGGAACGGGCCGGTGTCCAGCGTCGCGTAGCCGGTCGTGACACGGGGTGCGATCGCGAGGGCCAGTCCGATGCCGAGCATCGCCTTGATCCGTGCCGGGATGCCCGCGTGCGAGAAGGGCGGCGCGATGATGAGGAAGGCCGTGACCCTGACCCCGGCGAGCATCACGGCCTCGATCCACGCTGCGTCGAGCCCGAACACGTCACCCGCCCACCAGCTGCGGGATGCGCTCGAAGAGCGTCTGGGTGAACGTGACGATCTCGGCGATCATCCACTGGCCGCTGACTACGAGGGCGATTGCCACCGCGACGGCCTTCGGCACGAACGAGAGCGTGACCTCCTGGATCTGGGTGATCGACTGGAACACCGAGATCGCGAAGCCGACGACGAGCGCCGTGATGAGCATGGGCGCACCGAGCTTGGCGGCGACCACGAGGGCCTGCACGCCGATGTCGATGACCATTGCCGGGTTCACGGGCCGAGTCCGTAACTGCCGACGAGCGCGGTGACCAGCAGCCCCCAGCCGTCCACGAGAACGAAGAGCAGGATCTTGAACGGCAGCGAGATCATGACGGGCGGCAGCATCATCATGCCCATCGCCATCAGTCCGGCCGACACCACGAGGTCGATCACGAGGAACGGCACGAAGATCACGAAGCCGATGATGAAGCCCGCGCGCAGCTCCGAGATCATGAAGGCGGGGATGAGGGTCTGCAGCGGCACCGTGTCGGGCGAGTCGGGGTTGCTCAGGTCGGCGGCCCTGGTCATGAGACCGAGGTCCTCCTCGCGGGTGTGCGCGAGCATGAACTCCCGCAGCGGACCGGACGCCGCATCGATCGCCGCCTGGAACGTGATGCCGCCGTCGAGGTACGGCTGTACCGCCACCGTGTTCACGTCGACGAGCGTCGGCCACATGATGAAGATCGACAGGAACAGCGCGAGGCCGGCGAGAACCTGCGTCGGCGGGATCGACGTGAGCCCGATCGCGTTGCGGGTCATGGCCAGCACGATGAAGATCTTGGTGAACGAGCTCATCATCAGCAGGATCGCGGGCGCGATCGAGAGCACCGTGATGCCCAGCAGCACCACGATCGAGGATGCCGGTGCCCCATCGGGCCCGTTGATCCCGATGTTCACGATGCCGTCGACGAGGGTGCCCGAGTCCGTGGGCGTGGGAGTGGGGACCTCGTCGTCACGGGGAACGGCCGCCGCGGCGGTGAGCAGCATGGCCATCGCACCGGCAGCGAGGATCGCGGCGCCGGTGCGCAGGGCCGTGCGGGCCCTCACGGCTTGAGGCTGGCGAACGCGCGGCGCCAGGTGTCGGCGGAGAGGATCGACCCCGCCAGCGGCGAACTACTGAGGGGCATCACCGCCTTCGCCTCCACATTGCCGCCCTCTTCCGTGAGGACTCGCGAGAACGCCTCGGCGGGTGCCTCGGGCGTGTCCGATGTGTGCAGGATGTTGACCGAGTGCTCGGTCACACCCAGGAGGAACCTCTTGCCGTCGACGTCGATGACGGCGACCGACGCCTTCGCGCCGACCCCCTGACGGCCGACGACGGTGATCGTGTTGCCCTGCTTGGCGCGCATCCCCTTGCCGAGTTTGCGCTGCGCGTACCAGATGATGCCGAAGACGACGGCGAGGGAGAGGACGACACGAAGGACGAGGAACAGTGTCTCCACTAGAGAGTGGCCTCGGGGTTGTCGAGGATCTTGGTGATGCGCACGGCGTAGTCCTGGTCGACGACCACGACATCGCCGTGGGCGATGAGCTTGCCGTTGAGCAGGATGTCCGCGGGGGTACCCGCCGAGCGGTCGAGCTCCACCACGGCACCGGGCTCGAGGGCGAGCAGGTCGCGCACGGCCATCCGTGTGCGCCCGATCTCCACGGTCAGCGACATCTCGACGTTGCTGATGCGCGAGAGGTTGCCGGCCGACGTCGGGGCGGGAGCGGGAGCCGCGGCGAGCGCGGTGGCGTGCAGGCGGATGGCGAACCAGCCGATCGAGCCCGCCGTGGTGGTCAGTTCGAACACCGCGGTACCGGTCGCGACGACGAGTGCGGAGGCGTCCGCTTCGGTGATCTCGCCGAGCACACCGACACCGAGGGTGGAGCTCGCGGCCTCGATGGCCGGGCGCACGAGCTCGGTGGGTTCCGCGAGGGCTTCGTCGACTCCGGCTGCCTCGGCCAGCACCGTGCGGTCGTTGAGCACGAGCGCGATGTCCGCGGAGCGTACTCCCACGAACTCGGCGGCGAGGGCGACCGAGAACGGTCCGGAGAGCTGCTCGGGCGACGGGTGGTGCACGACGCTCGCCCGCTCGGCGCCGGGCAGCGCGTCCGCGAGGGCCTCGACCGCCGCCACCTGCATCGCGTAGTCGCGCGTGGCGCTCGCGGAGGGGGCGGTGGTGCTGATGTTGGTCACGGGGTCTCCTGGGTATCGACGATGACGCAGGCGAGCTGCGCGCCGCTCGCTCCGACCGCAGCCTTGGCCATGATCTGGCCCTCGACTGCGAAGTTGAGCGGGCGGTTCTTCGAGTGGGACATGCGGATGAGGTCGCCCTCGGCGAGCCCGAGCACGACTTCGGGCCTCACCCGTGTCGGCTGGAACTGCAGCGACACCCGCACGGGAACACCGGCGAGGTGGGAGAGTAGGAGATCGAGGGGCTCCTCGTCACTGACGTGCGACAACTCCGCCGCCTCCCTCGCGAGCGCGTCCGCCGGGAGGGCGAACGTGATGAGTGAGGTGGTGCCGTCGACCGTCAGTTCGAGCGATGTGACGATCGTGGCATCGAGTGGGCCCGCAGCCTTCGCGGCTTGCGGCGTGTACTCGAACCGATCGATCTTCATGTTCTGCGGGAACGAGGAACCGAGGCTGTAGGCCATCGTGGCGAGCGCGCCCGAGACCATCTTGCCGAGCAGCGCCTGCTCGATCGGCGAGTACGGGCGCTCGGGTGCGACAGTGCGGCCCGTGCCACCGAGCATCCTCTCGGCCCAGCCGAGGCTGTCGGCCAGGGGGAACTGCATGACCCCGCGGGCGAGCACGGAGTCCATGGTGAGAAGAACCATGCCGACGTGCTCTGGCAGCGACGCGATGTAGTCGTCGTACGAGACGAGCGTGACACCGACGACGGATGCGCGGCACTCGGTGCGCAGCTTGGCGCCGAGCTCGGGAACCCACGAGCGGATGAAGGTCTCCATGCCGCGGGCGATCTCGGCGGCATGCTCGCGCGGGAGCCGAGTGGGGCGGGAGAAGTCGTAGAGCTCTGGTTCTGACGCGCGTTCGGAGGTGTGCGGTGGTACGCCGGACACCATCTGAATCGTCACGTGTCGGACTATCGGTCGCTGTCGCTCCCGCGTTAGTAGTTCCCTGCCCCAGAATCGGGCCGTTGTCAGCCGGTGCGGGCAGCGGCCTCCGGAAGGAGCGCGGCGATGTCGCCGGGCAGGTCGGTGAGGATGACGATGTCGACCCGCCGGTTGAGTGCGGACTCCCCGTCGACCTCGGGATGCACGCCGCCGAAGCTCGTCGACGAGATGCGCTCGGGCGAGATGATGCCGGTCTCGACGAACCGGCGAAGCACTGCAGTGCTGCGCGCGCCCGCCAGCTCCCAGTCGTTGAGGGCGGGCGAGCCCTGGCCGTACGGGTCGATGTGCCCCTCGACCGAGACGTGGTTGGGCACGCCCGTGAGCGCGCCGCCGATGGCGTCGATGGCGATGAGCGCACCCGACTGGAGTACGGCGCTGTCGCCCGCGAAGTAGGTCTGGCCGCCGAGCAGCTTGACCGTGAGGCCGCGCTCGTCGATCGAGTAGCTCACCTGGTCCTGCATGCCCTGGGCTGCGAGGTTGGCCGTGATCTGCGCGATGAGGGCGTCGAACTTCTCGACCTCCTTCTTGAGCTTCTGGCCCTTCTCCTCCTCGAGGTCCTCCTCGGTACTCGCGGCGGTGAACCCGATGCCGTCCTCGTCGACCACGTCAGGGTCGACGATGACGCCGACCGCCGAGTCGACGCTGGTACTCGGTGTGACGCCGAAGCCCGTCGCGAGGGAGTCCCTGAGCTGGGCGTACTTGTCGGCGTCGACGCTCGACATCGCGAACAGTACGAGGAAGAGGCACATGAGCACGGTGATCATGTCGGCGTAGGAGACCAGCCACCGCTCGTCGGCGTGCGCCTCCTCGTGGCCACCCTTGTGGCCGCGGCCGCGGCGGCTCATGCCGCCTTCGCCAGCTTCTCGGGCTTGTCCGACTTCAGGGCGTGGTCGGGCACGAGCGCGCGCAAGCGCTCACCCACGACGCGGGGCTGGTTGCCGGCCTGCAGGGCGAGCACGCCCTCCACGATGATGGTCATGCGCTGCACGTCGAGCTCGACGAGGCGGATGAGGCGCGTGCCGATCGGCAGCCACAGGAAGTTGGCGGAGAGAACGCCCCACAGCGTGGCGACGAAGGCCGCGGCGATGGAGTGGCCGAGCGACCCCGGGTCCGAGAGGTTCTCGAGCACGTGGGTGAGTGAGACCACAGTGCCGATGATGCCGATGGTGGGCGCGTAGCCGCCCATCGAGGTGAAGAACTTGGCGGCCTGGCGGTCGGCGCGCTCGCGGGTGGCGACCTGGTCCTCGAGCATGATCGCGAGGTCCTCGGCGTCCATGCCGTCGGCGACCCCCTGCAGCGCGGACTTGAGGAACGGGTCGTCGATCTTGTCGGCCTCCTGCTCGAGCGCGAGGAGTCCCTGGCGGCGGGCGACCTCGGCGAGCTCGACCACCTGGTCGATAGTCTCCTGCGGCTTGAACTTGATGCCCTTGAACGCACGCGGAAGCGACTTGACGGCCTGGATGGCGTCGGGGATAGTCGTGCTGGCGATGCCCACGGCGATGGTGGCGCCGAACACGAGGATCATCGGGGCCGGGAGGAGGATCGCGGTGAGCGTCGCACCCTCCATGGTCATCATCGCCAGGAGCGCGCCGAACGCTATGACGATGCCGATTATGGTTGCCGGATCCATCAGCGGCTCCTGGAGTCGACGCGGTCGGCGCGCTCTGCCCTGTCGAACGGCACGACACCGAGCGATGTGCCCGGCCCGTCGAAGGTCGGCATGGCCCGGGCCCGCGCGATGACGCCGGCGCGGTAGGCCGCGATCATCTCGATGACCTCGTCCATCGACTCGGTGACGATGTAGCTGGTGCCCCCCACGAGCGTCAGCGTGGTGTCCGGGCTGGACTGGATGCGCTCGATGAGGTCAGGGTTGACCGCGAAGCGCGTGTTGTTGAGTCGCGTTACCACGATCATGATGACTCCCCCGTATGGCCGACGGAAGAGTCGGCGTATTTCCCACTGTCGGCGGGCGGGGTCGGCACGTTAGGGCGCGCGCGTACCCCGTTCGGGGTCGCGCCTGTACCCCTTTCGGGCCAGTACGGGCTTCGCGCGCCCGTTTCTTCGTCATGCGCCGGGAATAACGGGCGCGCGGCGCGGAAACGGGCGCGCCACTACTAGCGCTTCAGGTTGGTGAGCTCCTGGAGCACCTCGTCGGAGGTCGTGATGATGCGGGCGTTGGCCTGGAAGCCGCGCTGCGCGACGATCAGGTTGGTGAACTCCTGCGAGAGGTCGACGTTCGACATCTCGAGCGCGCCGCCCATGAGCGAGCCCACACCACCGCTCCCCGCGGTCCCCATCGCGGCCGCGCCCGAGTTGATCGAGGTGCGGTAGGTCGAGCCGCCGGCCTTCTCGAGGCCGCCCGCGTTGACGAACGTCGCCAGCGCGATGCGCGCGATCGGCTCGGTCGCGCCGTTGCTGAACGATCCGACGAGCGTGCCGTCCTTGGAGAGCGAGAACGACTGGAGGGTTCCGGGCTCGCGGCCGTCCTGGTGCGTGGCCGCCACCGAGTCGAGGCCCGCGTACCCGGTGACACCGGTGAGGTCGATGTTGATGTCGCCGATCGCGAGGGTGCCACCGCCCGTGAGCTTGCCGCTCGCGAAGGTCATCGCGCCGGTCGCCGTGGTTGCGCCGTCGACGCCGTCCACATCCCATCCAGTGGCGGTTCGCTCGAAGGTCAGGGTCAGCGTGCGGGTCTCGCCGGTCGGGTCGTAGACGTCCACGTCGCGCACGAGCTTGTCGCCGAGGGCGGCCCCCGCCGGGAGGTTGCCCGACATCGTGACGGCGGTCGTCTTCGTCGCGGGCGCCACCGCGTTCTGCGGCAGCGTGATCGGGCCGACGACGGCACCGGCTGACGGCACCTCGCCGTTGACCGCGGTCCAGCCCTGAACCATGGCGCCGTCGGGGGTGACGAGGCGGCCGGCCGAGTCGAAGGAGAACGACCCGGCGCGCGTGTACAGCGTCTCGCCACCGGACTGAACCACGAAGAACCCGTCGCCCGAGATCATCATGTCCGTCGCGCGGCCGGTCGCCTGCGCGGAGCCCTGCGAGAAGTTCGTGGAGATCGCGGCGACCTGCACGCCGAGGCCGATCTGCGCGGGGTTCGAGCCACCGGCCGCGGCCTGGGCACCGCTCGCGCCCTTGGTCAGCTGCGACAGCGTGTCCTGGAACTGGGTGGCGGACGCCTTGAACGCCGTGGTGTTGACGTTGGCGATGTTGTTGCCGGTGACGTCGAGCATCGTCTGGTGGGAACGGAGTCCCGAGATCGCGGAGTAGAGAGCGCGCAGCATGGTGTGCCTTTCGTTGGGTGGAGCTAGGAAGCGGTGGTGACGCCGGAGATGGCGTCCAGGCGGATCGACTTGTCGCCGATGGTGACGGTGGGCACGGAGTTCGCGAAGGAGACCGCGGTCGCGATGCCCTTCTTCTCGGTTCCATCGGTGTCGATGTAGCCGACCTCCTTGCCGATGAGGTTCGACGCGGCCATGCGCATCTGCAGGGAGAACGACTCCTGCGTGAGGTTCGACATCGTGGTGAGCTGCTCCATGCTGGCCAGCTGGGCGGTCTGGCTCATCATGGCGTTGGTGTCCATGGGCGAGCTCGGGTCCTGCGCCCGCAGCTGGGCGACGAGCAGCTGCAGGAACATCTCGCCGTCCATCTTCTGCTTCGGCGACGTGGTCGCCGTGGTGCCCGTGGCCGGCACGGTCACGCTGCTGTTGGCGACGATCGCGTCGATCGCGTTGGTCATGGCTTCCCTTCTGTTCGGTGTTCAGGCGAGGACGTCGAGGCCGACGTCGCTGCGGTTCGAATAGGCACGGATGCCCGGGGCAGGCGCCTGGGCACCGGCGCCGCCGAGCCGGCCGGGGTTCGCTGAGCCGTCCCGCGGTGCGCTGTCGCGCCCCGACGGCTGGTTGCCCGACGACAGGTCGAGCGACGCCTGTCCGCCGGCACCGGAGAGATCCCGTCGCAGGTCGGGCAGGATGTCCCTGAGCGCGGCGCGGGCCTGGTCCGTCGGGGCGACGAGCTCGATGCGCATGTTCTCGCCGCTCACGTGGGCGTGCACCGCGACCGGCCCGAGGTTGTCGGGCGTCACGCGGATGGTGATGGTGTGCGACCCGTCGCCGAAGGAGCGCAGCCCCTGCAGCGGGCGGCTGATCTGCTCGGCGAGCTCGGGCACCTGCACGCGGGACGGGGGCGCGACGTCCGCGACCTCGGCGGTGGCCGGCGCGACCGGCGCGACGGGAGCGGCGACCGGTGGTGCCGGAGCGGGGGCCGGGGCGACGTCGGGGAGGGCCGGGGCGGGGGCATCCGTGCCGTGGGTTGCCGCCGCGGGGGCGACGGCCGGCACTGCGGGGGCGGCCTCGATCTCGGCGGACGCGACGGCCGCGGGCGGGAGCGGGACCACGGGGAGCGGGAGCACGGTGCCGTCGGGCGCGTCCGTGGGAGGCGCGTCGACGCCGTCGGAGTCGTCCGCGGGCTCGGCGTCGCCCACCAGCTCGGCCGTGGGCGCGCCCGAGGCAGAAATTTGCGAAATGACGGAAACGGGTGCCGCAGGAAGTGCAGGTAGTGGGGAACTTCCATCTCGAGGCACCTCGATTTCCGTCATTTCGGAAATGGCGGGGGTCGGGGCGGGGAGCGGCGGGGCGGCGTCGGCGAGGGCGGACGGGAGCGGGAGGTCAGACGGGAGCGGGAGGTCGGACGGGAGCGCCGGCGGGGCATCCGTGGGGGTGTCCGTGGGGGTGTCCGAGGTGGCAGCGGCCGTGCCGGTCGCGAGTTGCGCGAGCGCGCTGTCGAACTCGGCGGCGAAGGCGGCCGGGTCGGCGGCCTCGCCCTGACTGCCCGCCGAGGGAGCGGCGACGGGCGACGGCGCGCTCGGTGCTACGGCGCTCATGAGACGCTCCTGCTGAGGATGGCCGCCTGTGCGTTGATCAGTGCCTGCAGCGCGGTCGACGAGTCGACGGCGCTTGTCGGGGCAGCGGCCGCAGCGTCGGGCGCCACCCGCCGGATGGTCACGATGTCGGAGTCGTCGAACCACGCCTTCTGCTCGGTGACGGTGCGGCCCTCGTACGGAGCGTGGATCACGTTGCCGTTGCCCGAGTAGATGACGATGTGCGCGCCGCCATCGAGCACGATGAGGTCGCCGGGCTTGGCGTCGGCGAGCTTGCCGACCTCGGTGCCCGCGGTCATCTGTTCGTCCATGCTGCGGCCGACCGTGATGCCCGCGTCGGCGAGCGCCTTCTGCACGAGACCGGTGCAGTCGATTCCGCTCGAGCTCGTGCCGCCGAACACGTAGGGCACGCCCTCGTACTTCGCTGCGGCGGCGACGATGCCGTCACCGGTCGCGGTGGACGCGCTCGAGGTCGTCTTGTCCTGCGCCTGCAGCGCGGCCACGAGCTTGGCGAACAGGTCGTTCGACGTGCTCTTCGCCGTCGCCCCCGACAGCTGCTCGAAGGTGCCCTGGATGCGCTGCAGCGATGCGATGGAATCGATGCTCACGGGGTCACCTCGCCCTGGGCGGCGTGCCAGGCACGGGAGGACAGGTCGTCGAGCAGCAGCTGCTCGTCGCGGAGGCGCTCGGCGGTCTGCTGCTGCTCGTGGCGGGTCTCGAGCTTCTCTAGTCCGAGGGTCTTGCGGTGCGCGTCGGCGTGGGCGGCTGCCGCGAGCTCGACCTCTGCGGCGTTGGCCCTGTCGACCTCGCCCAGTTCGGAGAGCATGGTCGCCGCGCTCGCGCGGGTCGCCGCGATCGAGGCGATGGACGCGTAGGCGGTCGGGTCGTCGTTGGTCTCCGAGAGGGATGCCCGGATCCGGCGGGACCGCGCCAGCCCAACCGACTCGCGGTCGCGCGCCGTGTTGAGCTCGTTGGCGCGCAGGTCCTCCTCGAGCTTGCGCAGTCGCAGCAGCCCGGCGAGCGAGAACTTGGGGCTCATGCCGCCGCCCCGCCCGAGAACGCGCGCGTGATGTGCGAGAGCCGCGCCCACGACTCGTCGCCGGGAGTGAGGTCGTGCATGTCCTGCTGCAGGAAGTGCTCGATCTCGGCCTGGTGACCGACCGCGGCATCGACGAGGGGGTTCGAGCCCGGCTGGTACGCGCCGACGTCGAGCAGGTCCTGTGCGCTCATCCGCGCGGCGAGAACCTTCTTGAGGGATGCCGCTACCGCTCGGTTCTCGGCCGAAGACACCCGTGACGCCACCCGCGACACGGAGGCGAGCACGTCGATCGCCGGGAAGTGGCCCGCGAGGGCGAGCTTGCGGTCGAGCACGACGTGTCCGTCGAGGATCGAGCGCACCGCGTCGGCGATGGGCTCGTTGTGGTCGTCTCCCTCGACGAGCACCGTGTACATGCCCGTGATCGAGCCGCTCTCGGCGGTGCCCGCGCGCTCGAGCAGTCGACCCAGGAGCCCGAACACCGACGGCGGGTAGCCGCGCGTGGCGGGCGGCTCACCCACGGAGAGGCCGATCTCGCGCTGGGCGAAGGCGACGCGGGTGAGCGAGTCCATCATGAGCATGACGTGCGAGCCCTGGTCGCGGAACGACTCCGCGATGCGGGTGGCCGTGAACGCCGCGCGCACGCGGAGGAGGGCGGGGGCATCCGCGGTCGAGACGACCACCACCGAGCGGGCGAGGCCCTCGTCGCCGAGGTCGTCCTCGAGGAACTCGCGCACCTCGCGACCGCGCTCCCCCACCAGTGCGATGACGGAGAGCTCCGCGTCCGAGCCGCGGGCGATCATCGACATGAGCGAGGACTTGCCGACGCCCGAGCCGGCGAACAGCCCCATGCGCTGGCCGCGGCCGACCGTCGCGAGCGTGTCCAGGGCGCGCACGCCGAGCGAGAGCGGGGTGTCGATGCGCGCGCGGTCGAGCGCGGGCGGAACGTCGTTGTCGACCGGCACCCAGCCCGTGGTGACGAGCGGTCCCTTTCCGTCGATCGGGCGGCCCATGCCGTCGAGCACGCGACCTAGCAGTCCGTGACCGGTCGGCACGAGCATCCTGGTGCGGCGCGTGCGCACGGGGGTGCCGGAGGCGAGGTTCTCGACCGGGTCGAGCAGCATGGCGGTGAGCACGCCGGTCGCGACGGCGACCACCTCGGCGCGTGCGGTCTCGCCGATGACGACGACGTCGCCGATGCTCGCCTCGAGACCCTTGATGTCGATGCGGAGCCCAGCGACGGACGCGACGGAGCCGATGCGCTCCGGGCGCGCGGCCTCGAGCATCGCATCGAGGCGCTCCGGGCGGAAGATCGCGGTCACGCGCGGCCCTCCGTGAGAGCGGCACGCGCGCGGGCGAGGGAACCTGCGACTCGGGCGTCGATCGAGCCGTGGTCGAGGTCGACGACGGCGTCGCCCCGCTGCAGCGTGTAGTCCGCGACGAGCTCGAACGCGGTCGGGGTGCCGCCCTCGGCCACAATCACCCGAATGTCGTGCGGGTTCAGTCGGACGACGCTGCCGGCGGGCACCGCTTCGACGGATGCCCGGTCCAGCGCCGCACGCGCCGAGCCGTCGCCCGTCGCGAGCTCGTGGCCGACGATGGCCTCCGCGAGCTCGATCGCCGCGGAGGCGATCGACGCATCGACGGACGCGAGCACCGGCACCTGGCGGGCCCGCAGCTCGTCGGCTGCGCGGGTGAGGGCGGCGATCGCGGACCTCAGGTCGGCCCCGGCCAGGTCGGCCGCGCGGGCCGCCTCGGCATGGATCGACTCGCGCAGTGCCGCGATCTCGACCTCGGCCTGCCTGCGGCCGGCGGCGTACCCGGTCGCGTGCCCGCGGATCGCGTCCCGCTCGTCGGACACCTGACCCGGGAGGGCAGGGAAGCTCAGCGGAGAGAACGCGGTCTCAGTCGACATCCTCGTCGGCCTCACCCTCGGACTCCTCCTTGACGGAGATGGCACCCGACGACTCGAGCTCGCGCATCGCCTTGACGATCTCGGAGCGCGCCTCGATCACCTGGCTCTTGCGCACCTTCGTGAGCAGCGAGATCTCGTCGTCGAGCAGTTCGCGGTTGCGCTCCGACATGTTCGCGCGCACCAGCTCGGCGATACCGGCATCCGCCTCGTGCAGGGCGATGGCGAGGGCCGAGGCGTCGAGGCCGCGGATGATCTGCTGCACGTCGCGGTCCTCGAACTTGACGATGTCGCCGAAGTTGAGCATGAGCGCGCGCAGCTCTGCCGCCATCGCGGGGTCACGGCGCTCGAGCTCCTCGAGCAGCTCGTACTCGGCCGCGACGTCGGCGCGCTTGACGATGTCGACGAGGGGCTGCAGGCCCCCGGTCACCTCGGTCGACTCGGCCGGGGCGACGGCGGACCGGATGCGCTGGCGCAGGGTCTCGGCGACGATCTCGACGATCTCGGGGTTCGGGGTACCCATGGTGGCCAGTGCCATCGCGATGTCGGCACGGACCAGCGTCGAGAACGTGCCGAGGATGTGCGATGCCATCTCCGGGCGCAGGTGCGCGAGCACGAGGGCGACCGTCCCGGGCGCCTCCCCGTCGAGGACGCGCGACACGTGCGAGGGGTCGACGCTGTCCATGAACTCGAAGGAGTGCCCGCCCGCCGAGGAGACGGCGCGGTCGATGAGGCCGGCCGCGCGCTCCTCGCCGAACGCGGTCTCGAGGAGCGTGACGGCGGCGTCGCGCCCGCCTCTCGCGTCGGACTTGCCCGTGCGCGTGCGGGCGTGGAACTCCGTGATGGCGGCGTCGGCGTGGCCGTCCTCCACCTTGCGCAGGCGGATGATCTC
>Ga0247740_1000830_pt1 | contig 13863 bp, 12 predicted proteins | sample UWRJL148409B2_FD_180942 | JGI IMG/M metagenome (GOLD analysis project Ga0247740, IMG submission 180942) | Plant litter microbial communities from Arlington Agricultural Research Station in Wisconsin, United States - UWRJ-L148-409B-2 | ecosystem: Environmental > Terrestrial > Plant litter >...
CTTCCCCGCTATTCCGGCAGCATTCTCGGAGTGGGATCCGCGATAAGGCACTGAACGGCCCATTGTTATCCGTGACGAAAGTGATTGGCCGCTAGTGAGGTAATAATGAGGCACAGCAACGGACTACGCGATCACGTGCACTCCGTCCGATCCGATGCAATGCAATTGTGACTCAAGAACATATAGCTATTGTTCGTGGTAATTTACCAGGTTACGCGAATACCACAGTGATACTGTTTCTAACCAACGGGGTACAAAACGCGTCGTAAGTGTAAGATATTATTGATCGTAGGGGTGTCTCTACTCTACCGATAGTAGATCATATGTATGGGGATTCACTTCGGTCAACTTTGCTGGCGAAGTACCCGAGGCCATTGGCGGGAATCCGAACCACGCCCACCACCCTGTATCACACCCATTCAGCACTCGACAAAAATTTACAGTGGTATCATAAACAAAAAAGAATACAAGAATCATAAAATCGTTACACCTTCTTCTCATCCTCGGGCTCACGCCAGAAGCAGCAGTGGTACGAGAAACATTAGCCACCATACCCTCTCTTTCCCCATTCCGGTGGTTCCTGGCGCCCCAGCAGTAGTCGTTACCGGTGGTGCGGGCGGAATGCCGGTGTCTGTCGGCGATGCGTTCGAGCTTGATGTAGCGAGCGTTGTGGGCGCCAACGTGCTGGCGACCGTAACACTTGTAGAATCGGAGCTTGGTGAGGATGTGGACGTGGTATTATTGCTGGTGGTGGACGTAGATCCACTAGTCGTGCTCTTCGACGTCGTTGCTTCTGAAGCGAGACTTGAGGTGGCTGAACTCGGGAACGAAGACGATGAGCCTGTCGTAGAGAGAGTGCTGGAAGCACTGGATGACAATGCCGTTGTTTCCTGGGCAGGAGTGGAGGTGACTGAAGTCGATAACGAAGACGATGAGTCTGTCGTCGAGAGGGAGGGAGCGCTGGAAGCACTGGATGGCAGTGTCGTTGTCTCCGTGACATCTGACGTCGGGGCTGGCGTTGCGGCGCTGGATGTTCCTCCTGTCGTGCCCAGTGTTGTCGGTACTTGAGAGGAAAGGTCGACGCTGGATTCTGTACTACTCGCGGAGGTTGTCGGCACTGAAGGTTGTCCTGAAGTTGCGGGGGTAGTAATTGAGCTCGGTGTATTTGGTGGAGGCACATCAGTGGTCCCCGAGCTAGAGAGGCTGGTATAAGAGACGGTAACGCTGGGAACATACGGAGGCGTCGTCGCCGTTGTTGGAGGGCTGTTCGATACCCAAGGTAGAGTCGTAGTTATAGTCGAAGCTGGCTGGGGAATAATGACGACAGTTTGGGAGACCGTGACCGTGCGCGTTAACCTTGGACCGGACGTTGAAATTGACGATAGCTGCGGGTAGCCAGTAGTACCCGAAGGTGATGGCGCGGAGTAGGAAGCCCGTGTCGAGGTTGGTACTAAAGGTGGATACATCGTCGTGGTGGAGCTTGGGGCCGGAACGACGACGATGTACGAAGATCGATCACCTGATTGCGTTGAAGGCAGCGGTGGAAACAAGATAGTCGCTATTCCGTAAGGCTCTTGGACCGGTGATGAACGTGTTCTGTCGGGCGGTGCCAGGAGAGACGGTTGGCTACTTGAGGTCGTAGATGCTACTAGATTTAGCCACTAGAACATTGAATGAGAATGTGATTGAACGACTTACTGTGCCGAGTCCCATTGTATACCTGACCAAAGACCACCGTCGATGCGACACCCCACATCAAGACGACGGAAGCGCGATGCATCGTGATGAACCTGTTCTTGACTTGACGAAAGCCGATACTGCTGCTCTCCTATTGGCCGACACCGAACACAGGTCTCGCGACCGAGAAGTAACAAATTAGGAAGTAATGAAGGTAGGTGAAAAGTGGAAGCATTCCTGTCGTGCATGGAACGGATACATGTTATCAGCGGTTGGGCGCTGACTTTGTGAAAAGAAGAGGTTGACGGGGCTGGCGCCCCAGCCTCCTCGCCAAAACTTGTTTGTCGCACCAAAACGGTGAGATTTTCCGCAATCGGTAGACATGTCATCTCCATGGCGGCATACGGCATCTGAAACACACCTCCTCGACGATAGTCTATGCAAATTTCTCTGGAAAAGTGATCGGTCTGATGTTGTGGTCTTCGGGGAGGGAGTTGCGGTGGCCGGCAGCACGCTAGCACGGACCACCTTCCCCAAATCTCAACATCGCCAACGTCGTGGTCAATCACCATGCCTGCAGCTTACACTGTGCCTTGCATGAAGCGCATCGGTTTTTCCGTATGCATATTGGGAGAGGTCTCCGTGTCTGCAGCCATCCGGTCACCGGCACCATATCGTGGCAAACCCTCACCGCCAACAGTTTGAAGCATAGGTACTCATTGGCTACGAAGACCGGCGGCACTTCCATATGGCCTAGAATCGCTCCGTGATTTCTACGTGCATCTACTTCTCTAACTTGTCCCGCTGAATCGATCCCCACACCCCGGACAGTGGAAGCATTCCCGCGCGACTGAGACGTGAGAATGTGAGTACCACCGGCTAACGTCCGGCTTTCTGCATTGTGCAACAGTCAGCAGACCAGACCCAGCAGTAATTCGCCGCGATCTCGGGTACTTTTGAGCCGGTCAGCGCGATGTCAGCCAGGGTCTTCCAGACTATCATGGGCCACGCAGAAGAGCAAGCAGAAGAATGAACGAACGAAAAGATAGTTGCGGGTGGCTATGCCACCTAGGTAGTCAATGATCGACGAAGAAGGGGTATATGCAATGCTCCAAAAAATGCTCAAACGGCCGCGCCGAACTCACGGTACTGCTGCGGACCAGATTTGGCAGCCACCAAACGCCGCGATGCACCATCACATCGATTTCAGATTTTCCAGCCATTACCGGACCATGATTACCCTTACACAATGTATTCTGGATCCAAATTCATCATCTCAACATCTCGCCGCGGCTTCGCCTCACGCGGCCTGCCGAGAATACTGATCAGAAGAGCCAAGCCTGCGAACGCAGCCAAAACAATCCAAACGACTTTCAGCGTATCGACGTATGCGTCGGTAATCATCATTCTCGTAGAGCCTTCTCCGCCAGGAGTCGCCCGAATTCTTGCCACGAGCGCAACTCCGTCTTTTGCATAATTCCTGGCGTAATCTTTGACTGAGGGAATGCTGCGGAAGTGATGGAGCAGCTCATTGCCAAAGATAGACGACCCCACCGCAATGCCAAAGGTCTTCCCCAGAATATGAAAGAAGCCATAGTTGGTGACAGATCTTCTAGTCATCTCTTCGTCAAAGGCTTGCGAGGCGATGAGCTCGGAGGCAGTGTGCAGACTCGGATACAGAATGCCAATGCCAGAGCCCAGAAGCATTGCGACGCAGACCCACACCGCATTCGACGAAGTCCGGGTGTAAAGTGTCGTCAATGAGATACCGAGGAGAACAAAAGTCCAACCGGTCCAAATGGATAGTAACCAACAGTTCCATCGGCTAACGACAATGTACGTCACTAGTATGAAGCTGACAAAGGGCAGTGTCCAGGGCAACCAACGGACGCCAGGCGTCAAGTGGCTGAGGTCGAGCTTGGCGACAGTGAAGTAGAAGGGCTACGGCGACATTAGCTTAAGCGCGTGCATCGGTGGAAATCGCAAACCGATTCAGACTTACCATGAAGTACACGACACATGATATGATCGCTCCTTGAATCATATGGCCAATGTACGTCGACAGGATCGTGCGGTCCATCAGTCCATCCAAGCTGACGATTGAATCGATCGGCGAATACCATGACCAGATGAGATAAACGATAAGCCCGAGGAGTCCAAACTGAAGCGGTAGCAACGTGTTGGGATGGCTCCACTTGTAAACGGTACCTCCCTAGTTCGGTCGTTAGCGTAGATCTTCGGGATTCGACAAAGTACCCCGGGCCCGCAGGATGCAACATTGCTGCAAAAACCTGAAAATTTGAAATGTGGCTTACCCAGCTGATACCGACCAATATTGACATCATCGATCCAGTCAAAAGACCGAATCCGATCCAGTCGTAGTTTCGTAATTGGACGAGCATCGATCCTGGCGCTCTAGCTTTGAGCGACGCAAAGACGCAGAGAATGCCAAAGGCAGTAAGGGAGAAGGGGAGATTGATCCAGAAGATCCATCGCCATTGTGACCTCTGCGCGAGCGCTTCACCTACAGCTGGCCCGGTCACTGCTCCTATCGCCCACCTGTTTGTTGTTAGACGGAACTCTGATTTCGACCAGAGAAGACTTACATGGCTCCAATGCTGGCGGACCATCTACGCCTGTCCAACGAGGAGATGAGATCAGAAGTGATGAGGTCTGTGAGCACAAACGCCCCACCAGCACCTATACCCTGCACAGTACGACCGAGATGCAGACCGGTGAACTTTCCAGACACCGCGCAGATGAACGACCCGACCGCGTAGGAGCCGATGGCCGTTAGCAGCATGGCCTTTCGTCCGAAGATCTCCGAAAAAGTTGAGAAGAGCGGGAGGAAGGCAGTAGCTGCTGCGAAGAAGGCGATACCGAGCCAAAATGTCTCCATTGCTGAGCCATGGAGGTTGAATGCAATCATCTACAACCATCAGTACCTCATCGTAAGTCGATTCGGAGAACATACCGGCAGCGCAATCGACACCGCAGTTGCATCCCACGCTATGATCAAATTGACCAAGCACAGACTACCCCCCGTCGCATAGAAGCTCCAATCCGCAGCATTCACCACCGATGCTTTCAAATTCGCCGCCGAGCCCTTGAGATGTCCCACCTCTTTACTCAAGTTCGTACTAGCTCTTTTCAACGTCCCCACCGAACTCGTGGCCCTGCTCCATGCCACTTTTCGGCTTCCATCCGAATCTGTGCTCGCGGCGCTATCGCTACCGTTGCGAATATGTTGAGAGTAGAGCGAGCTTTTTGTGCTCTTAGCCCGGCTTTCTATCTCTTGCTGCTTCCGCGCTTCCGAATCGAGCGCTGCGAACGTGAAGCGTTTGGGCACTGGTGTACTTCTGGGGCCTTCGAGATACTGGGAGAGGCGGTCTGGTTCGTTATTCAAGGGTATGGCGAACTGCAAATGAGCCTTTTGTCGGTCGTTCAGGTTTGTGAGAAACTGCGCTGCGCCGGTGGGTTCGGGTGTCGACGCCTGTCCGGGGCGGTATGCCGCAGGAGGAGTGGCCGGCAGCGCATCGTAAATGTCCTTTGGAGGAGGCGGCAAATCCGAGTTCATTATGGGCTACCGAGACATCATACAAGTCGAAACATTCGAAGTGACAGAGATCCAAGGAGGAAGATTTGGGGGCCTCCAGAATAGAACATGTAGGCGTCTCGGGGACAAAGACAAAGTTTATAACGTACAAATCCGCCACGCGCATCAGCGCTGCTCAGTTGCTCTACGATTTGCACAGTCCTTCGGAGTACAAGTCACTAACGTTGGCGCGATCCCCGAAGTGGACGTGCACGGCGTGGAACATCCCTGTCAAAGCCGCATGGGGGTAAGATATTCTTGTCATCTTGGCTTCGGGTTGGATCGTACTCATAGGAACGACGAGAAACTGCCCGGTGGTAGGTACCAAGCTTCGCATCAGTCACCGGGGCGTGAGTGGCGCCGATGGAGTGATTGGTTCTGAAGAGGCTTACCACGCTCGTCCCTTCCCACAAGAGGCTGGCTTTCAGGACATTTGCTGATGGTATGCATGAGCATAGTGGGTCGCGTGGCTGGAGAAGACTTACCTTCCCTATAGCGTTGTCTTGCGCTGCACACTTGGGCGGAGCACACACCGCTGCCTGCATCAGTCTAGAAGGTCAGTCATCAATACTCTCAATGTTGGCGCAGCTTCTCAATGCATCGACCAGCATATCCAACGACGTCCAGTCTCAAACCAAAGTGCATCTGAACACCTGTCGGATGCAGTCATTTTTTGCGCGTGGTCTCAAAAGAAATGTATCGCGACCTTTTCAGATGCGCCAAACAGCTCTCATCCACCAACATGAAGTACCAACCCGCGTGCAAATCGTCCCACTGCAGCATCCTTTCCACATTGCACAGTCAAATCAAGTACCGGACATTGCATCGCGGGCTCTCTCGCTTTCGGTGGCTGATCGTGCAGCCGGAGCGAGCCCGCTGGTCTTGGTCCCCGAGATCGAATCCCGAGGATGAGGGTCATAACGCGCCGAAACCGTTGATGAAGGTACATGTGACCAGCCAAGAGTCCATTACTATCCGCTGCGTACCTGCTCCATCGTGTGGAATTCAGACATGGATATGGGCGAACTCGTAGATTTCGGTCTTGTGACAGATTGTAAAAGATTCCAATATTCAACGTTGCGGTTCTTCTCAGACCCAAAAATAGTAACCGCTAAACTTCTTTAGGAGGTAAGCGAGTAGGGGCCGGCCCAACACCAATCAAACGGCGTCACGTTGTGTTCCTTACTCGCACAGCCTTGCGCTTTCGACTTAGCTGTTGCTATGCTCTACAATTGGACTGCCTTCTTCCCTACAATACGTTATCCTTTGGCCTCACCACTTTGCCGAACGCGGTTCTTTCAGGCGCGGTCACGTTCGATGGGGTCCAAGATTGCGACTTCTATGATGGACCTTTGGCAAGACCTGGATCGTGTTGGAGGTTTCGAATGACACGATCAAATCGTGCTGTGCATGGGGTTCGATGTCGTGTTTGAAATGGAGAAGTTCAAATGATGCAAGACAGAGTTCGGCAGGCCTATCCGCGGACAAAGATGCAATCGTTCAAACACGACAGATTAACCCATTACTGTGTCATTTCGTCTCTTTCGCGAATCGACTGATCCTACGACGATCCACTCCAGTTTAGTCCGCCTCTTCACTATCGCTATCCATTCGCAACTGCAGTTGTGGCCAAGCACTTTTCTTTGACAAAGCATGCGCTACTCAGCCGTCGTCTTGTCAGATACAGCTAATGTCTTAGATAGCATTCTCATATCTATTTGGTACGGGAGGCTTATCTCATGTCTAAAGATGCTCATCTCATGTGCAAAAAGGTACAGTTTGGCCTTAGCGCCTACTAGCTTACTCGACCGTTAGCTATAGGCATCAGCGTTTGGTCACCATCTTACTGCATTCCGAGGATCTGGATCACTGGACCTATACCACCGGTGGTACCACGAACCATAAGATCCAGGCCTATGCAGATCTACTGGTACTCAGTCCCTCGCCCAAACACGCGGCAGCCAAGCCTCTTCAGCCTCACACTCGCTTATAACCCAAACCAGTAATTTACATGCAGTAAGCATGCGCACCAGCCACCCCTATCACCACACCAGCCTATCACCACTGCACTAGCCACAACCGGATATACACTCTCTCCAGGTTTCCGCGATGGGAAAGAAAAGTGCCGATGTACAAGGCTGAGTAACTTTTGCGAGATGCAAAAGTCCGATTGCAAGCGTTGTGTGGTCAGGTCGAGATTAAGTCTAGCTGAGAAGTGGTGGTCCTTATAACTTGTGCCTGGTGGCGATATGTAGGGGCTGCGTTTGCTTTTGGGGGTGGGAAAGAGAAGGACGGTATGGTGATTCGGATGCAGCGGATGAGAGGCTGATGGGGTTTGCGTGGTATATAACAGATGGTGTATTCCTATGTTTGGGTCTTTATATCAGCACTCCACGAGCTTAATACTCCCAGCATCACAAGCCCTGGCTGACTAAAATACTACGACAACCATCTACCATCCAACATGGTCCAACCCACACCCCCAACCGTCGCCATGGCAGCAGTCTTCCCCGTCCTCTCCACTATCAACGCCATCGAGGGTGATTCCTCGGAGCCAACATCCACACCAACGAGCCCTCCAATTCCCTCTCGTACAGCTTCTGCGCCGACGATCCAACCATCTACAACTTCTGCACCTGCAGCTTCTTCATCTGCAACTTCTCGACCTACTTCTGCACCGCTGCTCTCGACATCGGGGCCTTCACCGGGGGAGACTTCGTCGCCCCCAACAAGCTCGGCTTGACGCCATCCTAACGACATTTACAGCTCCCAGTCTCTCCACTGGCAAATCAGGCGTTTGCAACATTGCTGCAATACGTTCGAGTTCAGGAAATACTCTGACCTGCCCGTTTTTTGCCGAGCTCGTAGCTTCGAAAGTCGAAATTTGGTACCTCTCCATGAACAATCTCGCTGGCGTGGTTGTTTATCAGCTCAATGAGCGGGTGGTTTCGAGGCAAAGCTCCTAGCTGAAAGCGTCAATGCATCTACCTGTCCTACTGGTGAGGAAAGGAAAGCGATTCTGCTGAAGCGATGTTCACGGCGGAGTTGGGTGGCGAGGTACTCTGGTGCGTCATGAGAGGGGGCTTTGAAGGGGTCGCGTAGTGGATGTCAAACGACAATTGTATGAAGGAAACATATTATAGAAGGGTCGCTGCTCGTTATTATTGACTGCTGCATTCGTATAAATACTATCTCTCTCTTTATTGCATGTCCACATAACACCAACACACCAACCCAAATGACTCGCTCATGAACGGATGGCTTTATCGTACGGGCAGCGAAATGACTTACCTTTCAAAGAATTCAAAGGCCAATTCGCTACACCCTTGGTCGATCTCCAGAATACCCAGAAAACTCCATCCGCACACGCTTGAATGACAAATAGAGAAACCTCTCGCTGTACGCGTTGCAATCATACGCCTAGACTGGAGTATGGTGAAATATACTGTAAGCGCGTCAGGCCCGAATAGGGATGTTGCAGATGCTGATACACGAACCACGCGAGTGATCAGGCATGTCGAGGTCTAGCTATTTATTGGCATGGCCTTGATCACTGCATGCATTCCTGTGAGCAACCCTTCATTCCCTCTTGTACTTGCATCACAGTTTAGGAGTTTGGAGAACCAGGTCGACCGTAAGGTAACAGCTAGAACGGTGATGATCAGTTGAGCTGAATCTCAACTAACGTTCCAGCTAAGTCGCGGTTTCGAGACGCGGGCGATTTCGACACTGGATGCGAGTGACGATATTGGCATCGGTGGTTGCTTGTACAGTACATTGCGTTTCCCATTATTCACGTTGGCTCATCGCTCGCTCTGCTTGGGAATCGAATCTGTTACTTGTTTATTGCAAAGATCTAAACGTCCTACAAACGGACTGACTACAGTATACAGGACGCGTCGGCACCAAATGCTATTATAGCGGCATGATGAACCAGACTAGGTCCGCGCTACTACTTAAGCACAGGTGGCGGAAACAGTGGAGGAAGCGAGTGCGACCACAAGATATAATCGCTTGTCCATACAGACCTCTCAGTACGTCGACGCACCGCTTACTATTGGCGGTCTCCTGAAGAATGCTGTTAGCAAGGCTTCATAATGAAATGATGTGAATAATGGGAGAAGGATTGCAAGATCAGACAGCAGTTGGTACTTATTCGAGTCCACACAATTGTTCAGAACAGGTCTGTGAATATTGGGTTTTCATCATTGCAAGATTTGGGAGGAAGAAGAAAGAATTGTGCTTACCTATGAGGACATCTTATCGAGGTCCTAAAATGTGCAAGTGTCAGTGCTTCAGTCGACCTTTCGGCGCTTGAAAAAGCTGTCAATGTTCCTTTGCGAAGTATCGTGACGAGAGCTGCCCACACCGCCACCAGTCCGCTTGAGAGTTCGCAGATGGTCTTTGCCGTTAATGGTCTCAATGACCAATGTCCAACCGTGAACGGTTCTAGTCGTGTTACGCTGCGAAGCCGCGACGGTGGATGCCACACTAGTCACCGAAAGACCCGAGGCCAGGGCTGTTGGCGAAATTGACGCGCGTTGCGACACGACAGCAAATTCATCATCTGTCCCCGCACCAGGCGTAGGAGCACTCTGCATAGCGGATGGCTCTTGTACCGACGCTTGTGTCAGGTACAGCTCCAGATAGCCAGTGTTGGACCAGCCCCCGAGATGCTCAAGGGAAGGGCGCGGAGTAGCAGCCAGCTCCGCAGACAGCGACACGCTCCGCGGTGGAAGGCGCAGCAGCAGGCGCTTCCAAAGGACCGATAGCATAATGCCGTGAGAAACTACAGCAATCACCTGCTGAGTCTGCTCCGTCGCCGTGTCGATGATCGGCGCAAGGTACTCATCGAGGAAGGTGTCTGCGCGCTGGGCCAACGACTCCTTCGACTCGACGTCCACGAAGCCGACGTCGTCCTTGTGCATCTGCCGGTGGTGCTCTTTGCCAGTGACATGGCTATCGGCTGGGCGCTCGTGGAACTTCTTGCCCTCGTAGAAGCCAAAGTCCTGCTCCATCAAGAGCGGCAGTTGTATGACATCCGGCACTGCTCGTGGAGACCCATTGTCGGCCACGGGCGCGAGTTGAGCTTCACGGATCAGCCCAGCCGTCTTTACAGCACGCTGCAGATGGGAGGAGAAAATGTGCGTGAAGGACCAGCCTAGTGCACTAAGGTGCTGACCTAGGCGCGTGGCCTGCTGGTAGCCATGATTGGTGAGCGCAGAATCTTTGCTCCCGGCGCTGCGTAAGTTAGCAATGGAAAGCGGTGTAAGAGTTGTAGATCATACTACACTTGGGCAACATTATCTACTGTTTCGCCGTGGCGGATGAGAAAGAGCGTCAACCGTTTGGCCATGACGCCCGAAGGTGGGCGCGGGCGGTGCGTGGCAAAGGCATGAGCGGCGGTCGAGTGACGGAGCGAAGAATTCAAAAGGTACTTAAGTTTCGTACTATTGGTCTGTGCGTATCGCTTGCTGACTAAGACTGGGTATCTGCAGCGTCCAGAAGTCGCCGAGGTGCCCTCAACACTCGACATATGCATTTCCTACTGGTGCACATCACAATTCATGCCTTCAAATATATCAGGTTCCACCCGACTACATTGTATCATCTTCAACGGATATGTGCGAGCTTCTATATTCCAGGACACTCTATTGAAACCTCCGATGCCATTGAAAGATATTATAATATACTTTTTGGATTACACTTCGCGTAGTGCAGGTTCACGCAACATCGTCTTACCATGTTTCCAATTACAACTTTCGGCTACCGAGATTATGTATATCATTCAAGATATGTTCGTTGCGGCGACATTGAGAGCCCGGTCTGCCAGCGTCCAGTTCATCCAAGACCAAAGCTTCTTCGAATCAACTTCTCGCAATCCTCTTCTTCTTCTTCCACGCTCCCCTTCCTGAGAAGAACCACAAGCAATGCCTTAACTTACTCTGATTTCCTCGTTCCAACATCTGCATTGATGCTAATACCATATATCGGGGCCCTGCTCTATATTTAGGTCAAAGATGCAAGCAGTTTTCTCCGGATCGTGGCGGATACTTCGACCTCGACTTTATTTAAGATGAGTAATTCGACGCGATGTATGATCACTCCAGCTTCCGGACCGCTTTGGGCGTTCCACGGCCGAAGCGCACCGTACGAGTGCTTCCCGCGGAACAGATACATCTTCGTACGTGTTTCTCTCACTACAGCATTTCTTTTATACAACGCAGAAGATAGAGGGGGCTTGATGGACCTCGACCACTCACTTCTCCTCTGTCCTGCTTCTCTTTTCACACTCACTTGGGACTTCGTCGGCCCCTATTCAAGCCTCATATCACAGCCCGCGAACTTCCACAGCGCTCTTACATGTCTCTGGTCACTTTTGGAGATCCAAATTTAAACAAGCATCCTTGACCGTTCTGCACGCTAAGTTCCTCCATTGACCGCACATCAGCTTTTCGAGAGCAGAGAACCCTCCGTCGCCAGCATGTTCCGTAACTTCAACCTCCCCCACGGCAACAGTGAAGTGGACGAGGACGGCGAAGGCCAGCAAACAAGTTGTCTCGGGAAAAGTGACTCAGACGACGGCGGCGAAGTACAACGGCTACTTGACATCACGAAGGGCTTCTCGGATGACGAGCATTGCGAAGCTGCTTTCGAGCGCTCGTACCCAGGCCCCAAGCACAAGAAGACTCCGCGAAGCAAGAACAAGAAGTCTCCACGACGATCCGATGACGATGAACCCGAAATTTTGAGCCCCAAGACCAAGAAGCCGCGCAATCTGTCTATCTTCGGCGGCCCTCTTACTTACACAGACGAAGATGCTGATGACGAAGGAATGCCACCGAAGACTCCAGGTCAAGGCATCGGCATGCGAATGTCGAGTCTCACTCTTGAACAGCAACACGAGTCCTTCCCCGACTCGCAAGATCAACTCACGGACAATGGCGAAGGCTCATCGAGACCACGCGGTGGCCTAGGAACAGGTCTTGACCTATTGGACGGAGAAGACTCGCAAGCGCCCTCCGACCATAGCAGCACGCTCGACGATGACGATTATCTGATGCAGCCTGAAAATGCAGCCATTTCGTACGGACTCAGGCGCAACATCGACCGAACCGTAGCCCCAGCTACTTGGGTGGATGTGGACCGCAGCGGCAACTATGATCCAGACGCGGAGGCTAGAGAGAAGGCGCTTAAGCTCAACAAGGCGAAGGCCAAGAAGAAGAACAAGGGTATGCCGCCTCTGCTCACAAATATGTGTTTTGCTGCTATGTTTGATGCTTCTCGCATCCACGAATGCACCTATTATCCCTTATATGTTGTACTGATACTTGATGCCAGGCAAACAAAAGGCCGCGCGGAAGATACAAAACTTCAAGATGAAGTTGGTCGTCAAACTGCCAATCCAAGCCATGGGCAACGTTCTCAACATCACCAATGGTGAAGACCACTGGTCGGACGGTTACTCAATAGTCCGTACTCGCTTCTCTTCCATTTCGTAATATGAACATCAGCTAATCGTGTGTTATGTAGATGGACACCGATGAGGAACGTGAGATGCAAGAACGGCGTGCCTTCTTCCGCCGCCGCACCCCTGGCGTAGAAGACCAAGCACCGATTGCCGACCCCAAAGGCGAATTGGACGATCTCACAGGCCACCCTATCGCTCGCGGCTGTGTCGAGTGCCGAAAACACGATCAAGACTGCTCCATGACTCAAAACGGCGAGTTTCCCTGCGCACAATGCGTCGAAGACGGCACAGAGTGCCGGCCCATTGTCGAGTTCAGTGGTTTTGGCCAAGGGCCGTGCAATCTCTGCGAGCAGCGTGATATACCGTGTTCCTTCGAAATCGGTGGCGTGAGCTCGATATGCGATCAATGCCTCGATGATGACAACCTGGAATGCGCTCCAGGTGCGCGTTCCGGCTACACCGCCGATCGAATCGATCTGAATCGTATTCTGTATGGTCCGGACAGGAAATACGCCAACTGCACATACTGCCGCACGCACAAGAAGCGATGCAGCCTTAAGAAGAAGGAAGACAAGCCACCGTGCAAGTACTGCAAGAAGCACAGCATCGGGTGCACCTTCGACGATGCACTACCACTTGACATACTAAAAAAGAGCCAAGGCAAAGGAAGGAAGAAGGCTGCCGATGCCACCGCTTCTGGATCGTCGCGTAGGAAGGCGAAAAACGGCCCGCCCGAGGTCTCGATTCCTGACTCCGAGTTCTTTGATGCGGAAGACCTCATGGACTTGCAGCGAGAGGATGACCAAGAGTACGAGCGCGAGGATACACCGGAGATGGAGATGGAAGACGCCGAAGGCCGCAAAGGTTTCATTACGAAGATCCAAACCTCTTTCGCGCATCCGATCAAGTTCTATACGACGGAAGAGGACGCACTGACGTGCAGCTTCTGCGAGTTCCCCGTCTTTGGCTTTGTCGGATACTTCGAAAAGACTATCCACGTTATCAAATGGCACAATGGCATGGGATACACCGAGATTGCGGCCGGTCACCGCGAGGAACATGATGCGACTACCATGTGTCAGGAATGCACTATTCCGCGCCTTCAGATCATGGCTTGTCC
>Ga0247740_1000831_pt1 | contig 13852 bp, 12 predicted proteins | sample UWRJL148409B2_FD_180942 | JGI IMG/M metagenome (GOLD analysis project Ga0247740, IMG submission 180942) | Plant litter microbial communities from Arlington Agricultural Research Station in Wisconsin, United States - UWRJ-L148-409B-2 | ecosystem: Environmental > Terrestrial > Plant litter >...
GTGTGCGCACGGCCGCTAGGGGCGGAGAAACCCGCCCCCACGACTGTACTACGCGCGTGAAAAGTCCTCTGCCAATGCGATCAGGGTTCGCACAGTTACGCCGGTCGGGCCCTTCGCGTTGAAGCTGTATCCACCGGCGTTGTTGTACGACGGGCCGGCGATGTCGAGGTGCGCCCACGGAATCTGGCGCTTCTCGTCGCCTTCCCCGGTCGATCCGACGAAGTCGCGCAGGAACGAGGCGGCCACGAGCATTCCTCCGGCGGTGTTGCCGGGCTTGACATTCGCGATATCGGCGATGTCCGAGTTGAGCAGCGCGCGCATCTCGGCGGGGATCGGCATCGGCCAGAAGGGCTCGCCGACGGCCTTGGCCGTCGAGACGACCCGCTCGACAAGCTGTTCGTCGCCCATGACGCCGGTAGTGCGGAGTCCGAGGGCGACCACCTGGGCCCCGGTCAGGGTGGCGACGTCGATGATCGCGTCGGGGTTCTCCTCGCTCGCGGCGACGAGGCCGTCGGCGAGCACGATGCGTCCCTCGGCGTCGGTGTTGAGGTTCTCGACGGTCTTGCCGCCGTAGATGCGCACGACGTCGTCGGGGCGGGTCGCGGTGCCGGAGGGCATGTTCTCGGCGATGCACATCCAGGCTGTGATGCGCACGGGGAGAGCGAGGTCGGCTGCAGCGACGACGACGGACATCACCGTGGCGGCACCCGTCATGTCGGTCTTCATGCTGATCATTGACGCGGCCGGCTTGAGCGAGAGTCCGCCCGAGTCGAACGTGATGCCCTTGCCGACGAGGGCGAGGTGCTTCTGCGCGCCGGCGGGGTTGTACGAGAGCTTGACCAGGCGCGGTGCGCGCGACGAGCCCTGTCCGACGCTGAGGATGCCGCCGAAGCCGCCGTCGATCAGGGCGGCCTCGTCAAAGACGGTGACGTCGATGTCGGCGTGCTCGGCGTGCGCGACGGCCGCGGCCGCCAGCGTCTCGGGGTACAGGTCGCGCGGCGGCGCGTTCACGAGGTCGCGCACGGTGTGCACGGCGGTGGCGACGACGCCCGCGCGGCCGACGAGGTCGGCCTCGCTGCGGTGGTCGGTCGCAACGATGATCGTCGACGCCGTGAGCTTGGTCGACTCGAGGGTCGACGAGCGGTACTCGGTGTAGACGTAAGAGCCGAGCGCGGCGCCCTCGAGCAGCGCGAGAAGCTCGTCGTCGCTGGTCGCGGGGAGTGCGATGACGATCGACTCGATGCCGCGCAGCTGGCGGGCTGCCGATCCGCTCGCGCTGCGCAGCGACTCGACGTTCAGGGGAGCGCCTCCGACCCCGACGAGGGCGATGCTCGTGGCGGCGCCCGCCGCGAAGGGAAGACGGGTGATCTCGTCGGTCGCGCCGGTCACGCCGATGCCGGCGAGGGAAGCCTGCAGCTCGCGGATCTCGGCGACGTCGGTGAGCAGCTGCGGGCCGGTCTCCGAAGACGCGACGGCGACCACCAGGATGTCGGCGTCGATGGAAAGGATGGGCTCGGGGGAGACGCTCAGCGCCGCAACAGTCATTGCCCAATCGTAACCATCGGGTCTCCGGTCGCTGTTCGCTGTCAGCACCACACGGTGTCGGCGCGACACCCGGCGAGGCGGGAGGTGCGCGATTAGAGTGGGGATATGCGCGATCCGGCTGGCCTCTACGACCTCTCCATCGATGTCTCCGACGTGCCCGCGGGTCTGCACCTCGTCGCCGGTCTCACCGGTTTCGCCGACGCCGGAGCGGCCGTCACCCAGTTGAGCGACTACCTGCTCGAGACGCTCGACACCCAGATCGTCGCGAGCTTCGACAGCGACGCCCTGCTCGACTACCGCGCCCGTCGTCCGCTCGTCTACTTCGACCACGACCACCTCAGCGACTACACGCCGGCGTCGCTCAACCTCTACTTGGCTACCGACGAGGTCGGCCAGCCCTTCCTGCTGCTCACCGGCTACGAGCCCGACTTCCAGTGGGAGCGTTTCACCGCCGCGGTACTGCAGCTCGTCGACCTGTTCCAGGTGAAGACGACGACGTGGGTGCACGCCATCCCCATGCCGGTGCCGCACACCCGCTCGATCGGCGTGACCGTGAGCGGCAATCGCGCCGAGCTCATCGAGTCGATGTCGGTCTGGAAGCCGCAGACGCAGGTGCCCGCGAACGCGCTGCACCTGATCGAGTTCCGTCTGCAGGAACTCGGCCACCCGATCGCCGGCTTCGTTCTGCTCATTCCGCACTACCTCGCCGACACCGAGTTCCCCGTCGCCGCCGTGACCGCGCTCGAGAGCGTCAGCGCCGCCACGGGCCTCATCTTCCCGACCGACCGCCTGCGCGAAGAGGGCCGCGAGTTCGTCCAGAAGATCGACGGCCAGGTCGAGACCAACCAGGAACTCGGAAAGCTGGTCGGCACTCTCGAAGAGCGCCACGACAGCTACATGCTCGACAACCCGCTGCGGTCGCCGCTCACCGACATCGACGGCGAGCTTCCGAGCGCCGACGATATCGCCGCCGAGCTCGAGAACTTCCTCGCGCTGCGCCGTTCTGGCGACGAAGACCCGTTGCGGCCGTAGTCCTGCCCGACGTGTTCGCGGCAGGTGTCGCGAAACGGCGATAGCCTGAACGGGTGAATTCCCGTCGATCCTGGCTCGTGTTCGGGGTCGGCGTATTCGCCTACCTCATCGCCGTTATGCAGCGTAGCTCGCTGGGCATCGCGGGTGTCGACGCGACCGAACGGTTCGACGTACAGGCCGCGGCGCTCTCGAGCCTCGCCGTCGTGCAGCTCGTCGTCTACGCGGCCCTGCAGATCCCGGTCGGCGTCGTGCTCGACCGGCACGGCCCCCGCGTGCTCATCGCGACCGGTGCCGTGCTGATGATCTCGGGGCAGGTCACCATGGCCCTCGCGCCGACACTGGGCGTGGCGCTGATCGGGCGCATCCTCGTCGGCGCTGGCGATGCGATGACCTTCATCTCGGTCTCCCGGCTCATCGCGTCGTGGTTCAACGGCCGCGCGCTTCCCCTTCTCTCCCAGGCCATGGGCACGATCGGCGCGCTCGGCCAGGTGCTCAGCGCGATACCGCTCTCGATCGTTCTGCACGAGTTCGGGTGGACGCCCGCCTATCTCAGTGCGGCCGCTCTGTCGGTGATCGCGTTCATCCTCGTCGTGCTGTTCGTGCGCAACGCTCCGGCGGGCGCCGTGTTGATCGAACGCCCGGGTGGATGGCCGGCCGCGCTGCACCAGTTGCGCGAGAGCCTCGCCCGCCCCGGAACCCAGCTCGGCTTCTGGTCGCACTTTGTCACCCAGTCGCCGGGCACCGTGCTCGCGCTGCTCTGGGGCTTCCCCTTCATCTCGGTCGGTCTGGGGTACGGGCCCACGACCGCCTCGCTCTTCCTCACTCTCATCGTCGCGGTGGCGATCGTCGCCGGTCCGATTCTCGGCATCCTCAGCGCGCGCTACCCGTACCGGCGCAGCAACATCGTGCTCGGCATCGTCGTCGCGATGGGCGTCGCGTGGGCGGCCCTCCTGCTCTGGCCGGGTCAGCCCCCGCTCTGGCTGGTCATCCTGCTGCTGGTTGTGGTCGCCGTCGGCGGGCCCGGCTCGCTCATCGGCTTCGACTTCGCCCGTACCTTCAACCCCGCGCGCAGCCTCGGCTCGGCCAGCGGGGTGGTGAACGTCGGCGGATTCCTGGCGAGCTTCGTCATGATGCTGCTCATCGGCATCGTGCTCGACGTCATCGACCGGGCCAATGGTGGCACCGGCATCCCCGCCGAGCTGTACTCGCTCGAGTCGTTCCGAATCGCCTTCCTCGTGCAGTTCCCGATCGTCGGAATCGGGGTCGTCTTCCTGCTGATCGCGCGCCGCAGAACGCGCCGCCGGATGCACGAGGACGAGGGAATACGGGTGGCCCCCCTTTGGGTTGCATTGGTGCGGGGTTGGCGCCGCCGAGGTAAACGGGGTACATAGCGCCGTTTGTCAAGGGAACCGGCCAACTCGTGCAATAATTGTTCTAAGACCCGTTCAGGTTCCGTTAGTTCGCCGCTTCAGTTTGTTGCGCGGTGAAGAAGGACTTGACATGGGTCTTAGTACTGCCCGAAAACCCTGAAAGGTGTTCTAATGGCAACCCAGACAAAGACCGCTGAGATCGTCGAGAGCGCGGAAAAAGAGCAGGTCAACGTAGATGCTGCTCCCGCCAAGGCGCCGGCGAAGAAGGCCGCGGCGAAGAAGCCCGCGACCGCGGCTGCAGCGAAGAAGGCCCCGGCCAAGAAGGCCGCTGCGACGACGAAGCCCGCCGCCAAGCGCGGTGCGAAGGCGATCGATCCCGACGCAGACGAGCCCACCGAGACCGTTGAGGGTGACGACGAAGACGACGAGGTCGTTGTGGTCGTCGCCGAGGTCGTCGAGGGCGACGAGGCGAAGGATGCCACGGACGACACCGACGACGACGACACCGACGCGAAGAAGTCCACCGGCAAAGACGAGGTGCTGCCCACCGGCGCCCTGGTCATCTCGATCGCCGACGAGGAAGACGACATCCCCGTCTACTCGTCCGCGATCACCGGCGCCACCGCCGACCCGGTCAAGGACTACCTGAAGCAGATCGGTAAGGTCGCGCTGCTGAACGCGGCCGAAGAGGTCGAGCTCGCCATGCGCATCGAGGCGGGCCTGTTCGCCGAAGACAAGCTCTCGCAGATGACCGACGCCGAGAAGAAGTCGCAGCTCGGCCGCGAGCTCATCTGGGTCTCGAAAGACGGCGCTCGCGCCAAGAGCCACCTGCTCGGCGCCAACCTGCGCCTCGTCGTCTCGCTCGCCAAGCGCTACACCGGCCGTGGAATGCAGTTCCTCGACCTGATCCAGGAGGGAAACCTGGGCCTCATCCGTGCCGTCGAGAAGTTCGACTACACGAAGGGCTTCAAGTTCTCCACCTACGCCACCTGGTGGATCCGCCAGGCGATCACCCGCGCCATGGCCGACCAGGCCCGCACCATCCGCATCCCGGTGCACATGGTCGAGGTCATCAACAAGCTCGCCCGTGTGCAGCGCCAGATGCTGCAGGACCTCGGTCGCGAACCCACTCCCGAAGAGCTGAGCCGCGAGCTCGACATGACCCCCGAGAAGGTCATCGAGGTGCAGAAGTACGGCCGCGAGCCCATCTCCCTGCACACGCCGCTCGGTGAAGACGGAGACAGCGAGTTCGGTGACCTCATCGAGGACACCGAGGCCGTCGTCCCCGCCGACGCCGTGGGCTTCACCATGCTGCAGAAGCAGCTCGAGAGCCTGCTCGACTCGCTCTCCGAGCGCGAGGCAGGCGTGATCCGCATGCGCTTCGGCCTGGGCGACGGAATGCCGAAGACCCTCGACCAGATCGGCGACACCTTCGGTGTCACGCGTGAGCGCATCCGCCAGATCGAGTCGAAGACCATGGCCAAACTGCGTCACCCGAGCCGGTCGCAGTCACTGCGCGACTACCTCGAGTAAACCGGTGCTCACCGCTGCGGGCATCCTGCTCGGCAGGATGGCCCGTTGGGCCACGAGGTTGCGTGGCGGCGGCTCCGCCGTGCCCGGCCGCGTGCTTCTCGCCGTGTCGCCGAAAGCCCTCGAGCGCGCCGTCGAGAAGATGCCGCTCGGCGTCGTCTTCGTCTCGGGCTCGAACGGCAAGTCGACGACGACGAACATGCTCGTGGGCATCCTGCGCGCGCACGGCGTCGACGTGTTCAGCAACCCCTCGGGCGGAAACCTCCCGCAGGGCATCGCTTCGGCCCTGCTCGCGAGCATGCCGCTGAACGGCCGACTACGCGAGCAGATTGCCGTGCTCGAGGTCGACGAGGCCTACGGGGTCAACCTGTCGAAGGTGCTGCGACCGTCGAGCGTGCTGCTGCTCAACGTGCAGATCGACCAGCTCAACCGCTTCTTCGAGCCCGACCGTGTGGTGAAGATGCTCGCCACCATCGCGGGCGCGGCCGACGCCCACGTCGTGGTCAATGCCAACGACGACAACCTCGTCGCCGTCGCGAGCACGCTCACCGGCACCGCCGAGGTCAGCTACTTCGGGGTCGACCCCACCCTGCTCAGCGAGTCGCCGAACGGACTCGCCAACGCCGAGGTCTACAGCGCGAAGACGGATGCCGCGGCGCCCGTTTCCCGAGTCCTAGTCGAGACCCTCAGCGGCGTCGACGCGACGGTGTCGATCGCGGGCGAGCCCGTCGACGTGCGGCTTCCGGCGCGCGGCTTGCACTACGCGGTCGACGTCGCGGGAGCGGCGGCCATGGCGGAACGCCTGCTCGGCGCATCGTTCCGACCCGAGCTCGTGGCATCCGCGATGCTCTCCCTCGCCACCGTCTACGGTCGCGGCGAGATCCTCAGCTACAACGGCGAGGACATCGAAGTCATCATGATGAAGAACCCGCCGAGCCTGCAGCTCAACCTCGACTACCTCGACGAGGCGCCCGAGCAGCTGTTCGTCGCCGTCGACGAGGGCACCCCCGACCCGTCGTGGATGTACGACACCGACTTCAGCCACATCGACCACGTCGACATCGTCTCCGGCACGAAGTCGTGGCAGCTCGCCACCCGGTTCGGCTACGGCGACATCCCCGTCGGCCGCGTCGTGCCCGACTTGAAGCCCGCGCTCGAGGCCTTCCTGAAGCTGCCGAAGCCCGGCCGTGGAACCAAGACCATGATCGTCAACTACGAGCAGATGATGCTCATCCGCAAGCTGCTCGGCTTCCTCGAGTTGGAGAACGCACCGTGACCCGCTCGCTCACCATCCTCTCGCTCTACCCGCGCCAGCTCGGCATCAATGGCGACTCGGGCAACGTTCTCGCGCTGAAGACGCGCGCCGAGTGGCGCGGCATCGATGTCGTCGTCGTCGAGCACAACGTCGGCGACACGCTGCCCGCCTCGGTCGACCTGATCCACATCGGATCCGGCCCGCGCACCGCCCAGGTCGCCGTGCAGGCCGACCTCACGCTCATCGCCCCGCAGCTGAAGGCCTGGAAAGACTCCGGTGTGCCGGTTCTCGCCATCGCCGGCGGCTGGCAACTGCTCGGCTCGTCGATAGTGGATGAAGCGGGCGAGCGTTTCGACGCCGCCGGCCTGTTCCCGACCTCGACCGTGCTCGTCGCGAAGCGGGCCGTCGGCGAAGTCGTCATCTCGACCGCGACCGGAACGGTCGCCGGGTTCGAGAACCATGGCGCGGTCACGACGCTCGACGCCGGGGCGACGGCGCTCGGAACGGTCACGGCCGGTTTCGGCAATGCGGGCGCCGCGGCATCCGCGGGTCTAGGCGCGGAAGGCGTAGTCGACGGCTCCGGCATCGGCACCCACCTGCACGGTCCGTTCCTGCCGATGAACCCGGCCTGGGCCGACCGGCTGCTCGCCGCCGCGCTCGCCAACCGCGGCCTCGACAGCGAACTCGCCGACGACGAGCGTATCGCGGCCGTCGACCTCGCGGCGTCGAACAGCCGCGCCGCCATCGCGAAGCGCCTGGGTCTCTAGCCCCGGTCGATGGCCTGCAGCCGCACTCGATAGCCTGTAGGCATGAGAGTCGTCGCGGTCTACAGCACCAAGGGCGGCGTGGGTAAAACCACAGCGGCCGTCAGTCTGGCCTACGAGGCGTCGCGCGAGGCGCGAGTGCTGCTCTGGGATCTCGACCCGCAGGGCGCGACGACGTTCATCTTGCAGGTGAAGCCCAAGCTGCGCGACGGCGTCGACGCGCTGATGAAGGGCAAGACCTCGTTGCACCGGGCGATCCGGGCCTCCGCGTACGACGGACTCGACGTGCTTCCCGCCGACGCGAGCTACCGCGAGCTCGAGCACCTGTTCGACGCCGCGAAGAAGCCGATGCACCAGATCGCGGGCGTGCTCGAACGGATGGCGGACGACTACGACGTGATCATTCTCGACTGCCCGCCGGGTTCGTCGCTGGTCGCCGAGAATGCCGTCTACGGCGCCGACGTGGTCGTCGTGCCGCTCATTCCGTCGCCGTTGTCGCTGCGGTCGCTCGACCAGGTGGTCGAGGTGGTCGCCGAGTCGAAGCGGCCGGTTCCCGTCGTCGGCTTCCTGTCGATGGTCGACCGGCGCAAGTCGGCGCACCGTGCCACCGTCGAGCGGCTCGCCGCCCACCGTGCCGAGGTGAGCAACATCGTTGTGCCGGCTTCGGTGATCGTCGAACGCATGGGGTACGAGCTCGCGCCGGTCGGGGCGTACGCGCCGCGGTCCGACGCGGCGGCGGCCTACCGCGACCTGTGGGCGCTGCTGCGGGCGTAGCCCGGCACTGGTTGTTAGCGCGCCTTGGGTGTTAGCGCGTCAGCCGACGTAGACGCGCGGTACCCGCAGCGCCACGCTCGCGACGATCTCGTCGCCGATGCTGTCGGCGTGGGCGGCCCACTCCTCTGCCGTGGGCTCGCCTCGCCGGTCGCTGCCGAATACCACGACGGTGTCACCGGGGGAGACCTCGAGGTCGTCGGCGTCGACGAGCATGCTGTCGACGCCGAGGGTCACGATGCGGCGTCGCTCGCCGCCGAGGAGCACCTCGGCGCGGTCGGCAGCGGGAGGCTGCACTCCGTCGCCGTAACCGACCGCGACCACGGCGAGCCGCGCCGGCTCGGCCAGGTTGTACTCAAGACCGGCGAGGAAGCCATGCCCGGCGTCGAGGTCGTCGACCATCAGAACGGGGGCGCTCAACGTCATCGGTGCCTCGAGGCCGAGGCCGGGCGCGTCGATGTCGTCGAACGGCGAGACCCCGAAGGCCGCGATGCCGAAGCGCACGTAGTCGAAGCGGGCCTTGGGCATCCGCAGGCCCGCGGAACTCGCGGCGAGGTGCAGTTTCTCGAACCGGGCGCCGAGCGACTGGGCGACCTCGACGGCGATCTGGAACTTGACCAGCGCGATTTCGTCGTCGGAGGTCGACGCGTCGGCGAGGTGCGACCAGGCGCCGTAGACCTCGAGGAAGCCCTGCGACTCGAGGTGCAGCGCGGTCGTGACCAGCTCGGGCCAGTCTTCGGCCGAGGCGCCGTTGCGGCTGAGGCCGGTGTCGATCTTGAGGTGCACCCGCGCGGGAACGGCGGCGCCGCTCTCGGCGATCGCCTCCAACTGCCAGATGGCGGAGACACCGACGTCGATGCCCGACTCGGCGGCGGCGCGGAAGTTCGTGTCGCGCCCGTGCAGCCAGGCGAACATCGGCACGGTGATGCCCGCCGCGCGCAGTTCGAGCCCGGCGTCGACCTCGAGCACGGCGAGGGCGGTGGCCCCGGCCTCGAGCGCGGCGAGGGAGATCGGCAGCACGCCGTGGCCGTAGGCGTTGGCCTTGACCGCGAGCATCACCTCGGAGGGCGCGACGGTGGCGACGAGCAGTGCGACGTTGCGGCGGAAGGCGGCGAGGTCGATGATGGCGACGGCGTCAGTCATGAGAGTAGGTCCTGATCACTCGGCGGCCGAGGCCCGCGGTGAGCGCGAGCGGTGGGCGACGGGTGCGGCGGGCCCAGTCGAGGGCGGTCGGGGCGCCGACCGCCGCGTCGCCGAAGACGGTCGCGATGTCGCCCGGTCGCGCGTCGGCCGAGCCGATGTCGAGCACGAGCTGGTCCATAGCTATGCGTCCGACCACCGGGAAGGCGACCCCGCCGATCGACGCCGACGCCGAGTTCGAGCCGAGGCGGGGGAGCCCATCGGCGTACCCGATCGACACCAGCGCGATCGCCGTGTCGCCGGGCGCCCGGTAGGTGTACCCGTACGAGACTCCCGTGCCGGCGGTCACCGACTTCACCGCGATGACCTCTGCGGAGAGGGTCATCACCGGCGCGGTGGTGATGCCGCCCGGCGACGCGAGCCCGTAGACCCCGGCACCGAGGTCGCGGCGAGCCGCGGCATCCTGCGCTTCGAAAGAATCGTCCAAGGGCCGGATGCCCGCCGCGAGCGCGCGGGGACCGTCTCCGTCGGAGACGGGAGACAGGATGTCGACGACCACACCGTTGTCGCGCAACCGCACCGCCTCGGCGATGCTCGACACCCGGAAAAGGGTGGTGCCCGCGGCCTCGGCGTCAAGCGCGACTTCGACGAGGCCGTGACCATACGCCGACGCCCTCAGGTCGACCAGAGGCTGGTCGACACCGAGGGCGTCAGTGAGAAGTTCTATGTTGCGGGTCAGCGCGGCGAGATCGATGGTCGCACGACGCGTGGCTCCGCTAATTGTTGGTGGCTTCTAGTTGCGCGAAGCCTCGACCAGACGGTCGGACTCGTCGTGCCAGTGGAGAGCGGTCGCAGACAGCTTCTCCTTGAACTCGGCACCGTGGTGGGCGCAGAACAAAAGCTCGCCGGTCTTCATGGTCACGCGAACGTAGGCCTGGGCACCGCAGCTGTCGCAGCGGTCGAGAGCGGTGAGCGTGTACGCAGACTCAAGCTCGTCAACGTTGTTCTCTGTGGCGATCTGAGACATGTGTTGCTCCTTCGGGCGTAATCACGAACTAATTCCGTGTGTCTATACAAGCACGCCGTTGTTACGGCGGTGCGACATTTACCGGGTATTTCGCTGAACGCGTACCGTTTGCCCAGCCTGGCGGGCGGGAGGGTGTCGGAGCGCTGTCGCCGGTCGATGATTCAGTAGTCTTAAGTTTTGGCCGCGGCCGTTTGTTCCCGTGTGCCGCGATCGCACGTTCTATAAGGAGTTCCCGTGGCGAGTTCGGACTACTCGGCGAGACACCTCTCCGTTCTCGAGGGGCTCGAAGCCGTCCGTAAGCGCCCCGGCATGTACATCGGTTCGACCGACTCGCGCGGTCTGATGCACTGCCTGTGGGAGATCATCGACAACTCGGTCGACGAGGCGCTCGGCGGGCACGGCAGCGAGATCAGCGTCATCCTGCACAAAGACGACAGCGTCGAGGTGCGCGACCGCGCACGCGGCGTGCCCGTCGACATCGAGCCGAAGACCGGCCTCAGCGGTGTCGAGGTCGTCTTCACCAAGCTGCACGCGGGCGGCAAGTTCGGTTCGGGCTCGTACGCGGCCTCGGGTGGACTGCACGGAGTGGGCGCATCCGTCGTCAACGCGCTCTCCGCCCGTCTCGACGTCGAGGTCGACCGCGACGGCAAGACCTACGCCATGTCGTTCCACCGCGGCGAACCCGGCAACTTCGCCGACACCGACGCACCGAGCCCCGATTCGCCGTTCACCCCCTTCATCTCGGGCAGCGAACTGCGCGTCGTCGGCAAGGTGAAGAAGGGCGTCACCGGCACACGAGTGCGCTACTGGGCCGACCCGCAGATCTTCACCCGCGGCGCCTCCTTCCAGACCGACGAGCTCACCGGCCGCGCGCGCCAGACCGCGTTCCTGGTTCCCGGTCTCGGCATCGACATCACCGACGAGCGTGGCGAAGAGACCACGAGCGAGACCTTCCGTTACGTGGGCGGCATCTCGGAGTTCGTCGACTTCCTCTCCACCGACGCGCCGCTCACCGACACCTGGCGGCTGCAGGGCGACGGCACGTTCACCGAGACGGTGCCCGTGCTGCAGGAGACGGGCGCCATGGTGCCCACCGAACTGACCCGCGACGTCGAGGTCGACATCGCGCTGCGCTGGGGCACCGGGTACGAGACGGTGTTCCGCAGCTTCGTCAACATCATCGCGACGCCGAAGGGCGGAACGCACCAGGCCGGCTTCGAGGCGGGGCTGATGAAGTTCCTGCGCCAGCAGGTGGAGCTGAACGCGCGCAGGCTCAAGGTCGGCAACGACAAGCTCGACAAAGACGACATCCTCGCCGGGCTCACCGCCGTGCTGAACGTGCGCCTGCCCGAACCGCAGTTCGAGGGTCAGACCAAGGAGATCCTCGGCACCCCGGCCGTGCGCAACATCGTGGCGAACGTCGTGGCCAAGGCCATGGCCGAACGGTTCTCGTCGACCAAGCGCGACGACAAGGCGCAGTCGGCGCTCGTGCTCGACAAGATCGTCGCCGAGATGAAGTCGCGCATCTCGGCGCGCACCCACAAAGAGACCCAGCGCCGCAAGAACGCGCTCGAGTCGTCGTCGCTCCCGGCGAAGCTCGTCGACTGCCGCTCGAACGACGTGCTCAACAGCGAGCTCATGATCGTCGAGGGCGACTCGGCCCTCGGCACGGCGAAGCTCGCACGCGACAGCGAGTACCAGGCGCTGCTGCCCATCCGCGGCAAGATCCTCAACGTGCAGAAGGCGTCGGTGAGCGACATGCTGTCGAACGCCGAGTGCGCCTCGATCATCCAGGTGATCGGCGCGGGCTCCGGCCGCACCTTCGACATCGAGCAGGCCCGGTACGGCAAGGTCATCATCATGAGCGACGCCGACGTCGACGGCGCGCACATCCGCACCCTGCTGCTCACGCTCTTCTTCCGCTACATGCGGCCGATGATCGAGGCGGGGCGGGTCTACGCGGCCGTGCCGCCGCTGCACCGGGTGATCGTGATGAACCCGGGGTCGAAGCCGAACGAGACCATCTACACCTACTCCGAGAAGGAGTTGGAGACGGTGCTCGCCGGCCTGAAGAAGGCGAACAAGCGCTACCAAGACCCGATCCAGCGGTACAAGGGACTCGGCGAGATGGACGCCGACCAGCTCTCGGAGACCACGATGGACCGCCGGTACCGCACGCTGCGCCGCGTCACGGTCGTCGACGCGGAGGCCGCCGAGGAGGCGTCGCGGGTGTTCGAGCTGCTCATGGGCAACGAGGTCGCCCCCCGCAAAGAGTTCATCATCGCCGGCGAAGGACTCAACCGCAGTCGCATCGACGTCTAGCCCGGGTAGGCGATGATGGTGCGATGACGATCTTCCGCGCCAGCATCAACATCGCCACCACCGGTCACAGCGTCGAGCAGCTCAACGAGCATGCCGGCGTCGAGGCGAGCCGCTGGCTGCCGATCGGCACGCCGGTGCACGACTTCGACCCCACCGGCCCCGTGCGCGAGATCTCGCAGTGGCACTACGACGCGCCCGTACGCGGCGACAGCGAGATCCTCGAGCCACATCTCGTTCTGCTGCGCCCCGTGCTCGAGCGCATGGCCCAGAACCCGCTCGAGGGGCGCGTCTACGGCAGCTTCTCGGTGTCGCTCAACGCCCGCCTGAACGCCTTCGTCTTCGAGATCGAACCGGGCGACGCCGTGCTGATCGCCCGGGCGGGCCTGCGCATCCGCATCGACGCGTACACGCCCGAGGGCTGAGCCGCGGGCCCGGCCGGGCGTCCGCACATGGCGCGGGCCGGGCCGCGCGCCCGTCGACAGGACGGAACGGCGCTGCCGCACCTCCGGCAGGACGAACCGGCCGGCCGCGGCGCGCCCGTCCTGTCCGACGTGCGCGCGCGGCCCGGCTGCCCGGCTAGATCGAGGTGCCGATCGACGCCACGGCGGCGTCGAGCGGGGTGCCGGAGGCGTCGCGCTTCGCGCCGGCCTCGGGCAGCTGGCGCACCGAGCCGTCGGGACCGACGGCGAGCGACGGCGCCGGTCCGGCCCAGGCCAGTGCCAGCACGTCTTCGCCCTTGAGGAACGAGTGCGCACGCACACCGCCCGTGGCGCGGCCCTTGCCGGGGAACTCGCCGAGCAGCGACACCTTCGCGCGGCCCGGGTCGACACCCGGCAGGGCGTCGGTCGAGCTGGAGACCGTGGCGACGACGATCTGCTCGGCGGGGTCGACCGCCCCGAAGAAGATGACGGAGGCCTTCGCGCCGAGGTTGATGCCGGCGACACCGCCGGCCGCGGCGCCCTGGGGGCGCACCGCGGAGGCCGGGAAATGCAGCAGCTGGGCCTCGTTGGTCACGAACACGAGTTCGTCGCCGTCGGCTCCCTGCGAGACTCCGACGACCTCGTCGCCGGCCTTGAGCCCGATGATCTCGAACTCC
>Ga0247740_1000833_pt1 | contig 13814 bp, 27 predicted proteins | sample UWRJL148409B2_FD_180942 | JGI IMG/M metagenome (GOLD analysis project Ga0247740, IMG submission 180942) | Plant litter microbial communities from Arlington Agricultural Research Station in Wisconsin, United States - UWRJ-L148-409B-2 | ecosystem: Environmental > Terrestrial > Plant litter >...
GTTGACGGGCGCGAAGATCGGGCCGAACTCGGCGAGGCGATCCGGTGCGAACACCAAGACCAGGCGACCTGCGCCCTTGACCACGCTGTAGACGGTGCCGGCCGCGGTCCAGATCGCCTTGGCGATGGCCTGCTCCGGGGTGCCCGTCGCCGGGGTGAGGTCGTAGGTCACCGGCGTGGTGCCGGTGGCTGCGACGACATCGGCGAGCGCACCTTCGGTCTCCAGTGCGTACTGCAGCGCCAGGTCGTTGACAATGATGTCGAACGCGTCGGGCGAGCTGAAGTCGATGTTCTGCCGCGACACGTTGACGTAGCCGCCGTAGGTCTTCGCGGCACCGGTGAGCTCACCGATGATCATCTTCTGGCTGACCAGCTCCGACTTCTCGTCGGCGGCCGCACCAGCGGTTCCCTGCAGGGCAACCGTGGTGTGCTGGGTAACGCGCGGGCGCGACCAGCGAGCACCGGGCAGCGGGCGCGGGCCGAGGGCCTGCACCAGCGGGCGCTGGCCGTCGACGAAGTTGATGACCTCGCCAACCACCGGGTTCGGGATGACGCCGAGGTTGTCGGACGTCTTCTGGTGCGCGGCGGCGCGGTGGAACAACTCGATGCGCTCCTGCGCGTCGCGGTTGCCCATGTGCGACTGGTAGGCGTCGACGATGTAGGCGCCGGAGCTGCGGTACTCGACTTCGCCCACCTGCGGCTTGCCGCGGAGGTGATCGATCTGGTTGCCGATGTCCTGCACCTTGTTGCGCGACTCGTAGGCGACCTGGCTGATGGACAGCAGGTTCTCCAGTTGGCCCTGCAGGTCGGTCATGCGGCCGCGGACCTCGACCAGGAGATCCTGGTCTTCCTTGGTCAAGTCGCGATTCGCCGCGTTGGCACGCTCGATGATGCCGTTGGCGAAGGTGCTTCGCTCCTGAAGTTCTTCCTGAAGCCGGCGAACCATCGTGTCGTTCGCGGCAGTGGTTGCACTCATGCGTGCAGTCCTCTCAATTCGCAGTGGATTCATTGCCGCATCCGCTGCGATTGGCCCCAGGTCTTCGGAGCAACCCCGTATCTAGGGGCAATCGGTAATGCTATCGATCAGGATAGCTGACGAAGTCGCTCATTGACGGACGCCAGCACCGGATCATTCATCCACTGCTCCAGCGCCGGCCGCGACGCCATTTGCTCGTCGGGGATGACCAGTTCGTTCTCGCGGACGTTAAGCACCTCGGCGCCGGGGTAGGCCGGATCCTCAACGAAGCTGATGTGATCGAGGTACGCCGTCCGGATACGCCGCGTCTTCGCGCGGCGATCAATCAGCTGATCCGACGGCAGCGCAGCGAAGCCGGCCGACACCGACAGGCAGTCCTCGCGCGCCAGCTCCAGCGTCTCATCGCCCAACGGCGTCTGCGCCATCCGAATCTCGGCGACCAAACCTTCCTGGCGGCTCGGGAAGAACTTGACCGCCTTACCGCAGGTCATGCGGCGATCATGAGCGCGGTTGGCGCGCACGCGGTTCGGCCGCTTCTCGATACCGTTCCACGCGGACCGTTCGAACATCTCGGTCCAGACCTCGCCGTTCCACATGACGGGGGTCTCCTGCTCGTACGGCGCGACAATCACCGTGACGAGGCGCTGGCCCAGGTTTAGGTCAGCGACGTCGGCACTGCGCAACTCGACGGGCGCTTTCGGGCGCTGGATGCCCTCATCGACAATGTCGTCGGCCATCACTCATTACCTCCGGTCAGCGCCTGTGCGGCGGGCTCTCCATAGAATCGTTCCATAATGCGGACCTCCTGGGCGGTCAGGATGCCCATCTCGATCGCCGTCTTGTAGGCGACCATGCGCTTATCGAAGGGTAGACGCGTGTAGTCGTCGCGATTGAGCTCGGCCGTTTGCCCTCGCGGAAGCGCCCAGTTGCTGAGCGCTTCCATGACCATCCGGACCTTCGGGCGAAGGCTGGAGCGGTCGTGAAAGTCGAACAGATCGGCGATGTTGCTGTAGGTCAGGCTGCCGGTGGCGCCGGCCAGGCCGACGAGGAACGGCGGCACGCCGTGCATCACGGCGACCCGCGACTCGTGAAACTGCGACAGCTCCATCAGCGCCATGTCGCGTGCGCTCAGCGCGTTCGCCTGGTTCAGCTTCGCGCCGTTGGACACCAGCGCGGGATGACCCGCATTCTTCGCCCGCGACTCGACCCAGCGCGCGATCAAGTCGCGGCCCTCTGACTCAGTGATCTTGCGCTCCAGGCTCATCCAGTACAGCGGGACGCCGCCAGTCTCGGCGAGGCGATCCGCGTAGCGCTGCAGCAGCTTAATCGCCGTCAGCCGCTGACCGGCCGCCTCCAGCGGGCCGTGGCCGCGGGGTTCGGTTGTCGTCGACTGGTAGCGGATGTGCAGGATCTCGTTGGTGACGTCAAGTGTGCCGATGCGGTAGTGGCGCTTGCCGCCCTTCAGTTCGACCTCGACGAACGGCGGCGGGATAACGCGAAACCGCAGTGGGTAGCCGTCGTATCCGGAGAGCACCGGCATCACGAAGGCTTCGCCCATCATGAAGTCCCACATCAGCTGCTTCAGGAACTCTTGCCACGACGTGTAGATCTCGGGGTCCGGGTTACCCATCCAGCCCATCGGCTCGACGATGCGGCCGCCCTGCAGGCGGTACACCGGCATCGACGAAATGACGTTGGCGTTCAGATCTAGGCAGGTCCAGGCGACGTCGGCGAGGCGGTTCGCGTTGTTGTGCTGCTGCCAGTTCGGGGTGTCCCAGCCGGTCGGCCAGCCGTCCCACGCCGACGCCGACAGGATCGGCAGAGTCGCGCGGCCCTCGACTTCGGCGGGCAGGTATTCAAAGCCGTCGGGATCGCCCGCCGAGAGCGCAGCGGGTCCATTATCATTCGGGGTGACGGCAGAGCTCGGCGTGCCGGTTGCCCAGCTCCAGAATCCCACTAGGGTGCCGCCTTCCGCTGCATACCACACACAATAGTCGGTTGACGCTGCTGTTGACTCACAGGACGAGCGGCATACCCACGTAGAGGATGCCCCAGCGGTACAGGGCACCGGCCGCGGCGACACCGGAGCTGATGTCGACGGTGTAGTCGCGACGATCAAAGGTCTCCGATTCGCCGGTGTTGAGGAACCGCGTCCGGCTGTTGGCCAGCGCGAAATTCAGCGACTCCTGATCGGCGTGTGCGATGGCCGCGGGGTCGACCTTGATCTTCTCCTGCAGGTTGGCGTACGCCGCGGACACCTCCGTCGACGTCATCACCTCGTACTCGATGGCCTCTTGAGTCAGGTCGGTCTCCAGCGCGCGAGCGGCGCCCGGCGTGATCGCGATGTCGATCAGATCGCGCTCGTCGCGCAGTTCCTTGATCCTGGCAATGGCCTTGTGGGTGCCGCGGATGTTGTGCACCAGCATCATGACGCGACCGTCTTCCAACTCACCGGCGATGCCGATGGACGACCAGCGTCGATCGGGCGACACGTCGAGCACCAGCGCGGCGTGCTCGGGAGCATCGGCGTCGAGATCCTTCAGTGCGCGCCAGCGCTTCAGGTCGAAGACGGACTCTTCCTGCTTGTCGTAGATGCCGAGACCCTCACGCCGGAAGCCCTCGTCCTTGAGATTGCGGCGCAGACGCATCATTGATTCGATCGGGGTTCGGTGCGGTACCGACGGATTCTTGTACCACTCGTCGACATCGTCGAGATCAGCGTCGTCGCTGGCGCCGATCTCGACCCACACGAGGTCGGCCGTCTCAATCTGAATCAGCGTGGGGTCGGGAATCGCCCACGCCTCATCGCGCATCCGCATCCACTTCTCGGAGTTGTCCTCCGGCTTCGGCGGCGTGCCCGCGTAGATATGGATGCCGAAGTCCGACGTGTTCAGCGTGGCGAGCATGTTGTCGACGGCGCGCTCAGAGAGGATCTGGCCCTCGTCATTCATGAGGATGTCGACGCCGGGAATACCTCGGCCGAACCCACGTTCACGGGCGCCGAAGAGAATGCGCGAGCCGTTGTTGAATACGACGGCTTCCTTGCCGGATCCGGTGTAGACGTCGGAGATGTACGGCGCAATCTGCGGACGGCTCGCGAACGCCTGCATCGCCAGGAACGTCTCCGCATGGGTCTTGGAGTGGTGCGCTGACCAGACAGTCAGTAGGCCTGGATAGTGTTGCGACATACCGAAGAACGCGCCGGCGAAGAAGAACGTTTTGCCAATCTGGCGCATCGCCGACAGCCCGAACCCCCCGACAGTGTGCGCGATGCGCTTATCCGCGTTCTTCGCGAGCAGTAGCTGGCCGAGACCGTCTTGCCAGCCGTCGAACTCGATGCCCAGCTCGTCGCGGCACGTCGCACTCACCGGACCCCATGCCGTTCCCTGAATGCCTCGCGGAATCGCAATTCGCTTGGCTACCTGGGAAAGTCGCCTAGAGCCCGGAGGGGTCGAATCCTGCGTCTGCGGGTCCATCGTCGGTGCGCTCATTGGTCTTCTTTCTTTGCTTCGACCTGACCATCTTCAGCTTCTCTTTGGTCCCGGCGATCTCTTTCACGATATCCTGCAGCCGGCGGGTCAGCGGCGACAGCTCGCGATACGGGCACTCGGGATCCTTGACGGCCTTGGCCATGTGCGCCTGCAGATAGCCGAGATCCTTCAGGTGCTTCTCCCACGCCTCGGGCGTGCCGTCGTACTCGGCGATCTCGACGCCAACCTCCTGCAGGCGCCGGGCCAGCGCCGACAGTTCGCGGACCGGGCAGTCGCCGTCGCGGAACGCGTCGAACAGCCGGTCGCGGACACTGCGGAGCATCTCGATGTTGTCGGCCGATGCCGACGATGCGGTGGTCACGATGCCTTCAGCGCATCGCGCAGCGCATAGCGGGCGACGTAGTACCAGCGACCGTAGAGAGTCATGTGCGCAGTGTGCCAAGACTTATCGGAGCATCCGTTGCACGGACGCACGCGAGCTCGCGACACCGCGAGGTGCCAGAGGTAGAAGGGGTTCCACCAAACGCTCGGGCCAATCTCGTTCATCACACCATCCTCTCGATCGACGGCAGGCTGCCGCGATTCAGTCGTTGCTGCTCGCGCAACATGCCCTCGGGGATGCCGGGCTGGAAAACCTTTGCCACCGTCCACAATTCGCGGCCGGGCAGCATTTCCACCTCGACACCCTCTTTCGCACCGCGCTGATCGATCCAGCCGGTCGTCTCCTGCTCGCCGCGGTTCAGGCGGCATTGGTAGTAGGTCTTCATGATTGCCTTTCGATATATCGATGGAGTGCCACGTCGTGCTTTCGGCATATCCAATAGCCAAAGCGATCTTCGGCAAGCCCCTCGTCAGCCAAGTCCTGATCCAACGGAAGTCCGAGCCAATGAGCCAGGGTGTCAAGAACACACCACGGCGACCACCAGCTGTTGCAGAACCACCACGGCGGCCTCATCCGAAGAACTTCAGCGCGCGGGCCGGCTGGGTCGCCGACTTGCGAATTGCGGCCAGGCGGCGGGGGGAGCCATCACCCCGCCGCCCGTTACACGGACCGCACGATCCGCGTAAATTCCTTCTCTCATAAGTCAAGTCAGGTCGCACCGCTCGCGGAATGATGTGATCGGCTGTCGTCGAGACGATCGTGCAGCCCGGATAACGCAGCTTGCAAACAGGTTCTTCATGCACGACGCGGTCCCGCAGCGCGCGCCACTTCCGGGTGTTGATGCGCGCGGCGGGCGGCACGTAGGCGCGGCGCCTTGGGCGCGTCATGTGTTGAACCACCACTCGGCGGAGCAGTAGCAGACAACGCGGTACGGCGCGTCCGGCATGATCGACAGGTCCATCTGCGGATGCCGCAAAACAGCTGCGTGGAACCAGCGTTCAATGCCGCGGAAGACGTTCATGCGTCACTCACCTTGAGCGTGAACCGATTTGATCGGTGCTCGACCTCGATGTCGACGGACTGGTTGGCCTGCAACGCATGCGCCATCGCCATCGCCGCGTGGTTCAGCCACGGTCGCAGCGGGGCGCCCGGCTTGAGCATGTCGCGAAACACTGACGGCGGCGTGTCCTGCCACGCACCGGGATCGCCGTCGAACTCGACGGTGCCGTTGATAGTCAGCTTGACGTTAGTCATCGTTGCCCCCGATCACGATTACCTTGTGGCGCTCTGGTAGCGGGTCGTACGTCAACTGACAGTCGAACGAATCTGCATCCATCTTCACGACTTTCATGATCATGCGTGCCGGGCCGCGTTCCAACAGGAACAACTCGCCGATCTCCAGGTCGCGCCACGACACGGCCCTGTCGCCGACGATGTTCCAGAAGTCGGAGTTGAGGTTGCTCATAGCGCACCAGCATCCTTCAGCGTCCGGAAGTGATCTTCGATGTCGTAATAGCCAGGCTCTAGCCACTTGTCGCACGTGGCGCAGCGCTCTTGCTCCTCGCTATCGACGTAGGACTCGCTGTGCGGCTCAAACATCGCCCACCGGCCCGTGCGGATGCTCGGCACTGCGCCGGTGCAGCCCGCTGATCAACTGCTTACCGTCGATGACGACGCGATCAGAGCTGTCGACGGTAAGCACCGCCAGCGGCATGGAGCGATCGGTGTCGCAGCGACAGTGGACTTTGACGATGCGACGGCCGGGCGCCTCTGGCGTGGTGGCGACGCGCATGTCGGCGAGCTCGCCAGTCGGCACCATCGACGTCTCGCCCTCGGTCTCGATGAGATGAACGATGGCCTCGCCCAGGAACTTTGCCGTCGTCGACATCAGATCCGCAACCTCTTTCGGCTGCCCCTCCGACTGGAAGATGGGCAGGACGATCTGACGTTCCGGCAGGTCGCGCGCCGGGTCGCCGGGATGCACCAGGCGGCCCTCGACGAGCGCGTCAGTAATCAGCGCGGCGATCTTCTGGTTGCTCACATTCCCCTCCGGTCCATGCCTTCGAAGGTAGCGTTTTCCACACGGCTTGTCCATAGTCTTGTCATCACGCCCGATCGTCAGCTAACCTCGCGATATGGGTCGCAAGCCGAATTTCCGCATCGCAGGTTGGCACAAGGAACGGCAAAGCAGCGACCACTGGGACGAGAAAGCACAGTGCGCGCGGCGGCGCGACCTCCCTTGGGCCGGCGACCACGCCCCGATAGCTCCGCAGCAGGTCGAGATGGAATCGATCTGCGGCAACTGTCCCGTCCAGCGCCAGTGCGCAGTCAGCGGCCTCGACGGCACCAACGGAGGCTTCTACGCCGGCATCTGGCTGCCGTGGCCATCGGAGTACCGCAAAGCCAAGGATGAGCGCAGTCGTGCGCTGGCGCGGCTGCGCCGATTCGTCATGAGCGAGGCTATCGCCGCCGTGTGATGAGTAGCAATCAGGGCGACAGCGAGATCGACTTCTACGCGGCCCTGATCGTCGCTCTTGCGGTTGCGGCCTTCGCGATCCTGCTCGTCACATGCGTCTTCTGAGTCGAACCGACGGCCTCGCAGCTGCAACTCGGCGCGGGGTAAGTGCGCGCGATCATGGCTGTGCTTTGCCGGCAGGAGGGCCAGATGAGAGCCAGACCGGTTTGACGACGCCGTCGGTTCGATGACTCAAAGCTACTGGCAGTCAACGGTATTGGCAAGAGCTGTCTAACCTATTGACAACGTGGATTTTTCGGTGTTTCATGGTTTCTATGCCTGACGACGACATGTTCCACTACCTCTGCAGCTACTGCAATAACATCTTCGCGTCGCGGGCTGTTATCGATCGCACGCGGCCGGTCCGATGCCTGCCGTGTTCGGCCGCCACACCGGCCTGGTGGGACGACGAGCTCATGGCCGCACGACTGAACGGAATGACCGCATGACCGCAATCATCGTCCAGACGAAGTACGTCACGCACACCTGTCCACAAGATCGGTGCGGGGTCGAATTCGCTGTCGCCGAGGGCTACGATGCCCGGCGCCGTGAGGATCATCGCACCTTCTACTGCCCCAGTGGGCACTCGATGTCATACCTGGGCAAGACCGAAGAGCAGAAGCAGCGCGAGCGCGCCGAGCGCCTACAGCGTCAAATCGACGCCCGCGAAGCGGACATCCGCACCGAGCAACGGCGCCTGGCGAACGAACGCCGATCGCACGCCGCGACGAAAGGACAACTGACGAAGGCGAAGAAGCGCGCGGCGCACGGCGTCTGCCCCGGCTGCAACCGTAGCTTCGCCAACGTGGCTCGGCACGTCGCGCACCAGCATCCGGAACTCGTCGAGGAGGTCAAGGCATAGTGGCCCTGCAACGCGAATGCGATCGCTGCAAGACGCAGCGTGAGCACAACTCCGCCCATGTGATGAGCCAGTGGCGCGTCGTCGATTTCAACAGCACGAAGACCGACCTTTGCCACAGCTGCACGAACGAATTGACCTCGTGGCTCAAAACACCACCACCGAAAGCGAGAGAACATGTCTGATCAACTCAGCTTCGCCGGCAACGTCGTACCCGTCGACGGCTCGCACCTATTCGGCCCCGATGTCGCCTCGGCCGTGTACGTCGCCACCGCAGCGGCCTACGACGCCAACGCCTGCCGCACCACGGTGGCGCTGCGTCCGCTGTCCGGCGAGGAACGCAACGAGCGCATCCGCAAGCTCATCCGCGAGCAGCAGGTCGAGCTGCGGATCAAGCGGCTGTTTGTCGGGGAGGCGTGATGCTACGGGTGGGCGATCGGGTACGACTAGCCGGAACGCGACCACAGCACTACGGTCCGGCCAATCGCGGCAGCATCGTATCGGCACCAGCACCAGGACTGCGGCGCGTCCAATGGGACGATGGAACATCCTCGGACACGCCCTCTGGCGAGCTCATCGAACTTGTCGGAATCCCGGAGTAGGTTGCGACCATGCCTTCATCGAATCACGGCCACATCCGGCGAGCAGCGCCCGCGCCACCGCCGGGTAGCGTCGACCTCGCGCCGGTGCGCGCGCAGGTGGAGCTGCTGCACTGGGTGAAGCAGCGCATCGCCGAACTCAAAGAGGTCGAGAAGGCCGCCCGCGGACAAATCGAGGACGTCATGGGCACCAGCGACACCGGCTTGCTTGACGGCGAGCCGGCGATCTCCTGGGGATCGCATAAGCGAACGTCGTTCGACCAGAAAGCGTTTCGCGCTGAGCACCCATTTGACTTCGAGAACTACTGCCGTACGACTGAGGTGCGCAGGTTCGAAGTTCTGGAGCTGCCGGCGAAGGATGTCAACAGTGGGTAAGAAAACCTGCAGCGAGAGCAATTGCGAAAAGCCGCATCACTCCGGCGGATATTGCGGTACCCACTACCAGCACTGGAAAAGGCACCACTCGCCCATAAAGTGCTCAGTGGAAGACTGCGATTCGGGAGCCCTGTCACTTGGCTTATGCAATAGGCACTACAAACGGATGAGGCGCCACGACGATACCGACGTACACTACCCCACCGTAGAGCACCCGAAGTATCGAAGCATGCATTGCCGCGTAGACCGGGACAGAGGATCGGCGTCTACACATTCCTGCATCGATTGCGGTAAGCCTGCCTCTCACTGGTCATACGACCACAGCGACCCTGACGAATATATCGACACAGAGACGGGTTGCCCCCTTAGCACCGATGTATCCAGATACCACCCTCGATGTACGTTCTGCCACAGGAGATATGACATGCCTCGGCGACCACCAGTGCAGCGAACGGCGAGGGGCACCTATATGAAAACTTCGAATCGAATTAAACGATGACGACTATCGAAGACTTCTTTACTGCGTCCATCGACCCTGTTGATGAACTTCGAGAAGACCTGATCGCCATGGTCCGGGCAAAAGCAGCATCAGCACCAAGGTCGCTGCAGGTTCGCCTTGGACCTAGCGAAATTGGGGATCCTTGCTATCGCAAGATCGCCTACCGGCTGCTACAGGCGGAGCGCTGCAATCCTGAGTACGACCCACTGCCGTCGATTATCGGCACGGCGACGCACAAATGGTTGGAGGCAGCGGCCGAGCACGCCAACGCCATCCTCGGACGCGAACGCTGGCTCGTCGAGAACGAGGTCGAGGTCGCGCCAGGGCTCACCGGGCACGCCGACCTGTACGACTGCGACAACGAATGCGTCATCGACTGGAAAGTCCCTGGGACGAGCCGGTTTACGAAATACCGCAAAGAGATGAACGTCGTCTACCGGCGGCAAGCGCATTTCTACGGGCTAGGATTCGAGCGAGCCGGGCGACCCGTCAAGCAGGTCGCCATCGCGCTGCTGCCTCGCGGCGGGACACTGCGCAACATGCATCTGTGGCGCGAGGATTACAGCCGCGAGTACGCGCTGGAGGGGCTGGCGCACTACAACCGGATCATCGGCCTCCTCGACGACATGCAAGTCGAAGCCAGCCCCGAGCGCTACCAATGGATTCCGGCGACACCGTCATCCGATTGCGTCTTCTGCGCGAACTTCGCGCCGAACCCCACATCGCCCCTGCAATGCAAGGGCGCCTGAGACTTCCCGACATACGTTGGGAGACAAGAAAACAACAGTTGAAACAGAGAAAGAGACAACACAATGACGCAACCACAATCTGTCGACAGCTTCTTCAGCGGCGGCGGTAAGTCGGTCAAGTTCCCGACCATCGGCACCTCGGTCACCGGAACCATCGCGGCCGTGCACGCCCCTGAGCAGCAGACCACACCGCAGGGCGATCCGGTCGTCGACAAGAAGACCGGCGCCCCGAAGATGCAGGTTCGCATCGAACTGCTCACCGACGAGCGGGATCCGTCCGACCCTCACGACGACGGTCGTCGCACCTTGTTCGTCAAGGGATGGTTAAAAGGCGCCATCGGCGACGCACTCCGGCGTGCCGGGGTATCGGGATCGCCAGCGGTCGGCGGCAAACTGACGGTGACCTTCACCGAGGAGGAGCCGAACGTCGGCCTCTCCCCGACGAAGAAGTACAGCGCCACCTACGAGCCCCCGAGCGCGACCGGCGACTTCTTCGCAGGCGGCGGCCAGACCTCGCAGGCCGCAGCACCCCCGGCGGCACCGGCGGCTGACCCGTTGCCCCCGAAGCCGGCGGCGATCAGCCAGGAGGCATGGAACCAGATGCCGGACGCGACGAAGCGCCAGGTCGCGCAGACGATGGCGGCGACGACGGCGTCTGACGGGCCTCCGTTCTAAGACCCCTGCAGGGACGGGAGGGGCGCGATCACATTCCCAGGCGTAGCCGTCAACTCATGAGTAGCTCTGACTTGCTGCACCAGAATCACGCGCACACAACAACTTCGAGGGGAACGATGGCAGCCAAGCGATGCGGAAGATGCGGACAATTCGCCCATAAGGCCTATCCAGTGTGGGTAAATCGGCCCAATCCGGAGATCGAATACGATGCCTGCTGGAAGTGCATCAAAGAGCTGAAGATCAACCTCTATGCCTAAGACTAAGCGTCGCGTCGAAGTCACCTTCGACACCGGCCTTCCGAACGGCACGATCGGGCGCTTCACCGTCGACAAGCAGCTGTGGATCGCGTTGCCGCACAGCAAGTATCGCCGACTCACCGCCGTGCTCGACCGGCTCATCGGACTGAACGCGAACCTACGGCGAGACCTGATCCAGTGGATCAACCAGTGGCCCGACGACGCGGAGCGGGTATCGGCGGCGCTGCGCATCGTCGGCAGCGCAGAGGAATTGAGCAATGACATGAAGGACGAGAAAGTGAAGGCAGTGACATCATGACCGATGAATTCGAGTGGTTCGACCATTGCGAAGTGAACATGATCGAGACGACATTCAGCGACGACACCGTGTGCTTCGCCGCGTGGACGTCGACGAAGGGCGACGAGGCTGATCACGACGCCCGAAAGGGTCTGATCAACCGGCTGATGAAGGACCGGCACGGCAGCCCATTCGAGCATATGTGGATCCAATTCCAGGTGACGGCACCGATTTTCGTGTGGCGCGAGCATCACCGGCACCGCATGGCGTCGTACAACGAAGAATCAGCCCGCTACCGGACGATGCGGCCGCGGTTCTACGTACCGCCGAGACACCGACCTCTGGTTCAGCGTGCAGGCACGAAGGCGATGGACTACGACATCGTCGAGGGAACCGACATCGACTACGGAATGGTTCGCGGCATCCTGATGCAGGAATCGCGCACCTCCTACGCCAGCTACGAACGACTGCTGGAAACCGGCGTCGTCCGCGAGGTCGCACGAATGTGCCTGCCCGTCAACCTGATGTCGACGTGCATCGTCACCATGAACGCCCGAGCGTTGATGAATTTCCTGTCGCTACGCGTCAAAGATCCCGACGCAGCGCACCCGTCGAACCCGCAGTGGGAGATCAACCGCGTCGCCGACGAGTACGAGAAGCACTTCGCCCGGAACGCCCCACTCACCTATGAAGCATTCATCGCCAACGGAAGGGTCGCCCCATGAGCAACGAAGTCGACATGGTCAATCATCCTCCGCACTACCAGCCGATGAAGGGCATCGACTTCGACTGCATCCAGGTGGCTCGCGGACTGACCTTCGCCGCCGGCAACGCCGTGAAGCACATGTGGCGAACCGACAGGAAGAACGGTCTGGAAGATGTACGAAAGGCGTTGTGGTACATCAAGGATGCCGAAGAACACGTTGACCCCATCTATTCCGGTCCTCGGTCAGAATGGTACCTGACCAATGAGCTACTGCAGCGAGTCTCGATAGCAACCGAAGGGTCGCGATCGATGTTCTTCGAAGCGGTGCGCCTACGCAACCTCGTCATCGCACGGCTGCAGCTGGAGCTGATCATCGCGACGATGGAAGCGTCATGAGGGCGCTGAAGTGCGTCATCTGCTCGATCGAATCGCAAACGATGGACACGGTCAAAGACGCCGACTACGTCGTCAACGGACAAAGCGTGTGCCACGACCACGTCGAGTCCGTACAGGGAACGCCGGGAGCAACCAGCGTACTCATCAGTAAGAAAGTCGGCGAATGAGATCCTCCGGCAGCGCATTTCGACATGTCCTCGTCACAGGGTCGCGCGAGTGGGACTACCCGTTCGTCGTCTACGGCGCCCTGCACGACCAGCTGGAGGAGGCGGGCAATATCGTCGTCATCCACGGCGACTGCCCCACCGGAGCGGACGCCGAAGCACGACTCTGGGCGCAGCGCAACATCCTCACCGGCATGCGCAAAGGCGAGGCGCGCGTCGGCCACGAAGCCTACCCGGCCTACTGGGACGAGCTCGGCAACTCAGCCGGCCCGATCCGCAATCGATACATGGTGCAACTCGGCGCCGACATCTGCCTCGCCTTCCCGACACCGTCGTCGCGCGGGACGATTAGCTGCATGGATCTCGCTGCGGCAGCGGGCATTCCGATCCTCAATTACGGAACGCCACGAGAGGGATTCAACAACGTCGGAGCGGAGGCGCTGTGAGCAAGGACGGGCTGATCAGTGTGAGAATACCCGACGAACTACGCGACCGAGTCCGGGCGCTGGCACAGGCGGAAGGCGTGACAATGAGCGAGTACGTACGTGCGATCATCACGCCCGACGAAACCCCCTATGCCGACCCGGTCTTCGCCACGCGCGCCGAGCGCATCGAGTTCGAAGCACGGATAGCGGCAGACAAGGCTGTCATGGACTGGGTAGACCGAGGCGACAACAACGTGGCCCTCATCGGCTGCACACCATCGATGATCGCCGGAGTCGCGGTCAACGCCTACAAGAAAGCGCTCGGCCATGACTGACGTCTGGCGCAACGACATAGAGCGCGCAGCCTTCGTCGAGTCAAACTGCCTGCGCTGCTTTCAGCCCGACGAGGCTGCGAAGCGGCTCACTGGCAACGGCCCCGGTTGCCCGCATCTCGCGCGGTCGCTGACGAC
>Ga0247740_1000834_pt1 | contig 13813 bp, 15 predicted proteins | sample UWRJL148409B2_FD_180942 | JGI IMG/M metagenome (GOLD analysis project Ga0247740, IMG submission 180942) | Plant litter microbial communities from Arlington Agricultural Research Station in Wisconsin, United States - UWRJ-L148-409B-2 | ecosystem: Environmental > Terrestrial > Plant litter >...
GACAGCAGGGTGTCGTTCTCGCCAGGGGTGGGCGTGTACGCAACACCGGGGAACTCCGCGGCGACCAATGACGAGTTCGACGCGGGCAGCACGGTGTCGGCCGCCGCAATGATGAACGCGTCGAAGCCGGGGCGTCCGGCTTCGACTGCGAGCCGCACCGCCTGGGCGCCGTCGCGGGCATCGATGTAGCCCCAGAGGTTCCAGCGACGCGATGCGGCGGTAAACGAGGAGAACGATGCGTAGTCCGAAGGGTCCATCACGTTGGAGAACCGGAGTGCGGTGATGGAGAGCGTCGGATCCCAGCGCACGAGCTTCTGCGCCATTTCTTCTTCGAGGTGCTTGACGAGGGAGTAAACGCTCTCGGGGCGGGTGTCGTACTCCTCGTCGACGGGGATGTACGGCGGGGGAGTCTCGAACGGCAGCCCGAGCACTGTCTCGCTCGACGCGTAGACGATGCGACCGATGCCCGCGCGGCGCGCGCCCTGAAAGACGTTGAAAGTGGCGGTCATGTTGTTGTGGAAGACGGCGGAGTCGGGAACAAGCCCGGGAGCGGGTATCGCTCCAAGGTGCACAAGGGCATCGATACCGTTGTGCTGGTCGTTGACGCCGAAGAGAGCGTCGATGACCTGTCCGTAGTCGGTGAGATCAACGCGCACAAAGCCTTCGCCGCGCTCGCCGTGTTGATCGAAGACGATCACCGTGTGCCCCGAATCTCGCAAGTGCGAGACAACTGCCTGCCCGAGTTTGCCATTACCGCCGGTCACTGCGATCGTCATCGATGTCATGGTTCCAGTCTCTCAGCTTTAGAATCGGGGAATGCGAGTCGAACTGTGGGCCCGACCCGTGAGCTATGCAGCCGTTGGGGCGACCCAGGCTCCCGACCTGATGGTGCACCCGCCGGCCGGCTACCGCCCGATTGACCGCCGCGTGCGCATCGGTCACGGTAATGCGCGCTTTACCTGGGCGTGGACGACGGCAATGAGCTGGGGCATCCAGACCGGCTCAGGCTTTACGGTGACCCGCTCGGAAGCTCCCGCCGAGGTGACCGAGAACACTTACGCGCCCGTGGGATTCGACGACGAGGGTGTTCCCGTCGCGGCGGCCACGATCGTCGCGAGTGACGAGGCGCACTTTGCCCCCGACGGCGAACCGTTTCTCGTTGCCGGTGACACGGCTCTGCTCGCCATCCCGTTTCTGCTCTGGCGGGTGAAGGCGCCTGCCCGGGTCGTCTACGTTATCGACGAGCCGAACCGCAAGGGCTTCGCCTACGGAACGCTCAGGGGCCACCCCGAAGACGGCGAAGAGGCCTTCATCGTGGAAATGCACGAAGACGGCTCGGTCTGGCTGCGCATTACCGCGTTCTCGCGCCCAGCAAATTTCTTCTGGTGGCTCGTCTACCCGGTGCTGCGTATCTCGCAGGAATTCTTCACTCGTCGCTACGAGCGCGCGCTCGCGGTGGCGATACCCGACTAGGACTGCTTGATTGCCGCCAACGCCGCGAGCAGTTCGTCGAGTCCCGTCACGAGGTCGTTGATAACCAGGCTGGCGGATGTCGCGCGCAGCTCGTCGGCCGTGTACGCCCCCGTGGCTACCGCGAGAAACGACATCGCTGCGGCGTCTGCGGCGATGCCATCGTTCGGGGTGTCTCCGATGATCACGATGGGTGCGGAGCCGAGGGCTGCGCGCGCACGCAGGGTGAGCTCCGACCTGATGGGGGAGCGCTCGCCGAAATACGAACGATCCCAGTCGAACGCCGCGGCAGGCAATCCCGCGCCGGTGACCTTGTACCGTGCCCGGGCAGCGGAGTTGCCGGTGAGCAGTCCGTTGGTCCACCCGGCGGCTGCTGTCGCCGCGACTGCCTCGAGCGCTCCCGGCACGAGTTCGCGGTGGGCACCCGCTACGTGCCGAAGGCGGCTGAGTTCGTCGAGGTGGTCGATCGCCGAGCTGTGCAGCGCAGCATCCAAGCCATGAAGTTCGAGGGATTCGCGAATGATTTCGCCGTCCGTGCGGCCGTGGCGGTTGGGTAGGCGCTCGCCGATGGGGTGCCCCGCCGCGAGTTCGACGGCGTCGTGGTAAAGATTGCCGGCGTCTTTTCCGTTGCGCACGAGGGTTCCGTCGACATCCCAAAGTATGTAGTTCACGCTCCCATCGTGGCAGAGTGCTCACCATGCATCGCGCCATTAGAGCGGCAACCGCCGCGTTTATGCGCAGCCCCATGCGACGGGTCGTCGGGCCGCTCATCACGCCTCTGGACCGCGCGCTGTTCCGGCTGAGTGGCGGCAGGCTGAAGCTCAGCGCACCCATGATCCCGTCGCTGATGTTGTTCACAACCGGCGCGAGAACCGGGCAGCAGCGCGAGACGCCCCTGATGTGCTTTCCGCAGACCGATGGGTCGTGGCTCGTCGCCGGCAGCAACTTCGGCTACGAGAAGCACCCCGCCTGGACCTTCAACCTTCTCGCCGACCCGCGGGCGCGCGTGCACTTTCGCAACACTTTTTATGAGGTGGATGCTGCGCTGCTTACCCCCGCCGAGACAGAGGCGATCTGGCCCGCCCTCGACAGGCAGTGGCCGGGCTATCGCGATTACGAGCTCACCGCGAAGCGCGACATCCGTGTATTTCGATTGACGAGGCGCGAGGCACAATAGAACGTGCCATCCGCTCTTCCGCTCGCTGATCCTGCCCCGCTCGACGGGTTGCTTCCGGCGACCGTGCTCGATGGCGCGAACGAGCGCAACTTCGGGGTGTACCTTCACGTGCCGTTCTGCCGCGTGCGCTGCGGGTACTGCGACTTCAACACGTACACGAGCGACGAACTGCGCGGTGCCAAGCGAGCCGACTACGCGAGCCAGGCGATCGCCGAGATTCACCAGGCCAAGCACGTGCTCGCCGAGCTGCCGCAGCGGCCGGCGTCGACGGTGTTCTTCGGCGGCGGAACACCGACGCTGCTTCCGGCGACCGATCTCGCAGCGATGCTCGGTGCGGTCGTCGAGACCTGGGGGCTTGAGCCCGGCGCCGAGGTGACCACAGAGGCGAATCCCGACTCCGTTGACCTCGACTACCTTCTGACGCTCAAGCGAGCTGGCTTCACACGTGTGAGCTTCGGCATGCAGTCGGCCGTGCCGCACGTGCTCGCGACTCTCGAGCGCACCCACGACCCTGCTCGTATCCCGCTCGTTGTCGCGTGGGCACGTGAGGCCGGACTCAACGTCAGCCTCGACCTCATCTACGGCACACCGGGCGAATCGCTCGCCGACTGGCGTGCCTCGGTCGAGCATGTGCTCGCCCAGCAGCCCGACCACGTGAGCGCGTATGCCCTCATCGTCGAAGACGGCACAAAGCTCGCGCGCCAGATACGCAAGGGCGAGGTTGCTAGGCCCGACGACGACCTTCAGGCTGACATGTACGAGCTCGCCGACTCGCTGCTGAAAGCGGCCGGCTACGAGTGGTACGAGGTGTCGAACTGGGCGCGCTCGAAGAACCAGGAGTCACGCCACAACCTGTCGTACTGGCAGGGCCACGACTGGTGGGGCGTCGGACCCGGTGCCCACAGCCATGTCGGCGGAGTTCGCTGGTGGAACGTCAAGCACCCCGCTGCCTACGCCGACCGCATTGCGGCAGGGCATTCGCCGGCGGCCGGTCGCGAGACCCTCGACACGGCGACGCGAGAGACCGAGCGCATCCTGCTCGGCACACGCATTCGTGAGGGCATCGCTATCGATACGCTCCCGCAGGCGTCACGAACGGCGGTCGCTGGGCTCATTGCCGACGAGCTCGTCGACGCGACATCCGCCATTCATGGTCGTATCGAGCTCACCGTCAAGGGCCGTCTGCTCGCCGACGCTGTTGTGCGCCGCCTCGTCGACTAGCTACCTGATGAACGTGATGGTCAGCGGAAACTTGTAGTACTGGCCGTTATTTGCGGCCACAGCGGCCATGATCATGAAGACCAGCGCTGCGATGCCGAGCGGCAGGTAGAGCAACCAACCGATCGTGAGAGTGATGACTCCGACAATCAGCACGCCGACCGAATAGATCGCGAGTGAGATCTGAAAGTTGAGCGCCTGGCGGGCATGCTCGCGCACAAACGGGCCTCGATCGGCGAGGGCGAGGTAGCCGATGAGCGCCGGAAGGAAGCTGAAGAAGATGCTCAGAATGTGGATCAGCATCGACCAGAGGCGCTCGTCGGCGGGGTTGAACTGTGGCGGAGCGGCCGTCGGCGGAATCACGTACGGGTTCTGGGGTGCGGCGGGATCAGTCATGACCCCATTAAAGCGCGAGGGCCGGGACAAAGTCCCGGCCCTCGCGAAGAAAAGCTCTACTTGATGAAGCGAATCGCGAAGGGGTAGCGGTAGGCGATGCCATCCTTTGCCTTCTGGAAGCCCTGGATCGAGAAGATGATCGCAACGATCCAGATCGCGAGGGGGAGGATCCAGCCGATGAAGGCCCAGATTCCGAACGTGACGGCGGTGAGAATCGAGTTGATGATGAGCACTGCGAAGTAGCCGATCGTCGCGGTGATCTGGAAGTTCAGCGCTTCCTTGCCCTCCTGGTTGACGAACGAGCCGCGGTCCTTGAACACGAGCCAGATGATGAGCGAGGGCAGCGGGCCGAGGATGCCGCCGAGGTGGGCGAACGAAGCCCACTGGTTGTCTTCCGCTGTTGTCAGGGGAGCGGCGGGGGTTGCGTCAGTCATGTGTGTGCCTTTCGAGTGGCGTGAAGTGTTACGGGTTATTCGAAGTGCGTGGCGCCGGAACGTGCACCCCCCGGACGGGAGTCACGAGCGGCACAGAGACAAGGTAGCGGGTGGATCGCCCGGCGTGCAACGCCTGTTGCCCGGTGTGTCGCGATACAATTGGCAGTCAGGCTAACGGAGTGCTAACAGTCGAGAGGTGGTGCACGTGGTTTCGGAACGCAGCCTCGAGGTGCTTCGCGTCATCGTGCAGGACTATGTGGCCTCCCGCGAGCCCGTCGGCTCGAAGTCGATCGTCGAGCGCCACTCGTTCGGAGTATCTGCAGCGACGATTCGCAATGACATGGCGCTTCTTGAAGAAGAAGAGCTCATCGTCGCCCCGCACACCTCGTCTGGTCGTGTGCCGACCGACAAGGGCTACCGCGTCTTCGTTGACCAGCTCGCCGACCTGCGCCCGCTCAACGGAGCGCAACGCACGGCGATCGAGACTTTTCTTGGCCAATCCGTCGACCTCGACGACGTTCTCGCTCGAACAGTTCGCCTTCTCTCGCAGCTCACCCACCAGGTCGCACTCGTCCAGTACCCGTCGCTCTCTCGCTCGCGTGTTCGTCACGTCGAGATCGTTGCTCTCGCTCCGCGTCGGCTGATGACTGTTCTCATCACCGACACCGGTCGCGTTGAGCAGAGACTCATCGACGTTCCCGCCGATGTCGACGACGATCTTCTCGGCCGGTTGCGCTCACAGCTCAACGGCACGCTCGGCGGTCTTGGTCTGGCGGATGCCGCGCACGCGCTTGCTGCGACGCCCGAGAACTTCGAGCCGATCCATCGCCCGATCGTCGCGCACGTAGTCTCGAGCCTCATCGAACAGGTCGCCGAGAACCGCCAGGACCGACTTGTTATGGCCGGCACGGCTAACCTCGTACGTACAGAAGAAGACTTCTCCGGCAGTATTTACCCGGTTCTCGAGGCGATCGAGGAACAAGTAACACTGCTTCGGTTGTTCGGTGAAGTTGAAGGCGACACGCACGGGGTCGCCGTGAGCATCGGCAGGGAGAACGCAGACTTCGGTCTGAGTGAGACTTCTGTGCTCACGAGCGGCTACGGTGCCGCAGGCGCTGGCGTCGCCCGACTGGGTGTGCTGGGGCCGACCCGCATGGACTACTCGAACAACATGGCAGCGGTGCGTGCCGTCGCTCGCTATCTCACACGACTTCTCGGCGACGACTGACGCACGAGTGATAACGAACAACGCGGGCAACCGCGGTAAGGAAGCTGAATAACGTGGCAGACCACTACGAGGTACTCGGCGTAGAGCGCACGGCGACTCCCGAAGAGATCAAAAAGGCGTACCGCCGTCTCGCGCGCGAGTTTCACCCCGATGTAAACCCGAGCGCTGATGCCTCCGACAAGTTCAAGTCGGTGACGCACGCGTACGACGTGCTGAGCGATGCGAAGCAGCGCCAGGAGTACGACAACCCCAACCAGGGCTTCCAGGGCGGCGGCTTCGGCGGCTTCGGCGACATCTTCGAGACATTCTTCGGTGGTGCGGCTCCGGGCGGTGGAGGCAGCGGTGCTGCACCCCGCTCGCGCAAGGAGCGCGGCGCCGACGCGCTGCTCCGTGTTGAGATCGACCTCGACGAGGTCGTCTTCGGCACAAAGCGCGACCTCGAGGTTGCAACCGCTGTTCTCTGTGACACGTGTGAGGGCAGCTGCTGCGCCCCCGGCACGCGCCCCGTTGTCTGTGACATTTGCCACGGCTCCGGCCAGATCCAGCGCGCCGTTCGCAGCCTTCTCGGCAACATCATGACCTCAAGCCCCTGTGGCACCTGCCGCGGCTACGGCACCGTCATTCCCAGCCCGTGCCCCACGTGTGCAGGCCAGGGTCGCGTTCGCGCGAGCCGCAAGATCACCGTTGACATCCCCTCGGGCGTCGACACCGGCCTGCGCCTTCAGCTTCCCGGCCAGGGCGAGATCGGCCCGGCGGGTGGCGACCACGGCGACCTGTACCTCGAGATCAAGGTTCGTCACCACGACGTCTTCAGCCGCAACGGCGACGACCTGCTCGCGACGATCGAGGTCAGCATGCCCGACGCGATTCTCGGCACGAAGGCAAAGATCACCGGCCTCGATGGCGAAATCGAACTCGACATCAAGCCCGGTACGCAGAGTGCCGAGATCCTCACGCTCAAGGAGCGCGGCATCACAAAGCTGCGCGGCCAGGGTCGCGGCGATCTCAAGATCGGCGTACAGGTCATCACCCCGACGAAGCTCAACGCACGAGAGCAGGAGCTTCTCACGGCGTTCGCCTCGAGCTACAAGGCCAAGAAGCCGCACCTCGCGCAGTTCCAGCAGGGACTCTTCGCGAAGCTGCGCGACCGCTTCCTTCACGTCTAGGCGGCCATGGCGCACTTCTACATCAACGAGCTTCTCGAGACCGCCGCAGTCGGCGAGCGGGTGGCGATCGACGGCCGCGAGGCTCGTCACGCCGTGACCGTGTCGCGGCTCGCTGTCGGCGAGAGCATCTCGATCGGCAACGGTCGTGGGCTCATCGTCACCGGGCCCGTCGTCGTAGCCGAACACACCGAGCTTTCGATCGAAGTAGCTGCCGTCGAGACGGCCGAGCGCCCGACACCGGCGATCATTCTCGTTCAGGCTCTCGCGAAGGGCGACCGCGACGAGCTCGCTGTGCAGGTCGCTACCGAACTCGGCGTTGACGCGGTGATTCCGTGGACCGCCGCGCGCTCGATCTCGCGCTGGGAGGGCTCGAAGGTCGCAAAGGGTCACGACCGCTGGGTCGCCATAACGCGCGAGGCAACAAAGCAGTCGATCCGTGGCTGGATTCCCGACGTTCTCGACCTCGTGTCGTCGAACCAGCTCGCGAAGCTCGCGCCCGCGACCCGGATGCTCGTTCTCGAACCCACTGCCGAGAATGCTCTCACGGCCATCGAGCTGAGAGACGAAGACATCGTGCTCGTCGTCGGCCCCGAGGGCGGAATCGCGCCTCACGAACTCGATGCGCTCGTCGCCGCCGGAGCCGAACTCGTGCGCCTCGGCGATGGTGTGCTGCGCACGTCAACCGCCGGTCCGGCTGCCATCGCTGTGCTGAGCGCGAAACTCGCTCGCTGGTAATGCCGAGAGATTAAGCTAGCTTTATGTCAATCTTCAATCGAATCGTCGCGCGCGAGATTCCCGCCGACATCGTGTTCGAGAGCGAGACGATTATCGCCTTCCGCGATATCGCGCCCCAGGCTCCCGTTCACCTGCTCGTTGTGCCGAAGAGCGACAGCTACGCAAACGTTGCAGAGCTCGCCGCGGGCGACCCAGCGCTTCTCGCAGAACTCGTGGCGACGGCGAATACTCTCGCCGCCGAGCACTCAAACGGCGACTTCCGACTCGTTTTCAACACGGGAGAGAGCGCCGGACAGACCGTATTTCACGTTCACGCACACGTTCTGAGCGGACAGCTGCAGGAAGGCACCCTTGCCGAGTAGCGACAACAGCAATGTGCACGGTGCCGCGGTAGACCGGCCCGGTTTCGACCGGATCGACGTCGAGGTCGATGGCGTTGCCATGGTGCGACTGCTCGGCCCGCAGGATCGCCTGCTGCGCACAGTAGAGAAGCAATATCCGCTTGTTACAGTGCACGTTCGCGGTAACAAAATCACCCTCACGGCACCCTCAGATATCACAGAGGCCGTCGACCAACTCAATGCCGCCAGAGAACTGGTGGGGGAACTCATTCGTATGGTGCAAAACGGCCAGGACCTCGAGCCCGGCGAAGTAAACGAGTCCGCGAAGATTCTGCGCGAGAAGTCGGGAAGCCCCGCTGAACTGCTCAGCCAGGCGATCTTGACGAGCCGCGGCAAGAGCATCCGCCCCAAGACACTGGGCCAGAAAGAGTACGTCGACGCGATCGACGAGAACACGATCGTGTTCGGCATCGGCCCGGCGGGAACGGGAAAAACCTACCTCGCGATGGCGAAGGCCGTTCAGGCGCTGCAGCGCAAAGAGGTCGAGCGCATCATTCTGACGCGTCCGGCCGTCGAGGCAGGGGAGCGCCTCGGTTTCCTACCCGGGAGCCTCACCGACAAGATCGACCCTTACCTGCGCCCGCTGTATGACGCGCTCAACGAGATGATGGACCCGGAGATCGTGCCCAAGCTTCTCGCTGCCGGCACCGTCGAGGTCGCACCGCTCGCCTACATGCGGGGTCGCACCCTGAACAACGCCTTCATCATTCTCGACGAGGCTCAGAACACGAGCCCCGAGCAGATGAAGATGTTCCTCACGCGCCTGGGCTTTGGTTCGAAGATGGTCATCACCGGCGACGTGACGCAGGTCGACCTGCCGGTAGGCGCGTCGGGCCTCCAGCTTGTGACGCGCGTGCTCTCTGAGATCGACGACATCCACTTCTCGCGACTGACGAGTGCCGACGTTGTGCGGCACACGCTCGTCGGCCAGATCGTCGACGCCTACACAAAGTTTGACGCCCAGAAGCAAGCCCGAGAGTACGAACGCACACCGCAGCCCAACCGGCCGCGTGGATGGAGGCGCTGATGAGCGTAGAAATCAACAACGAGTCGACGATTCCTGTCGACGAAACCGCGCTTCAGCGACTCGTAAGCTTCGCGCTCGACGAGATGCACGTGCACCAAGACGCCGAGCTGGCCATTGTGCTCGTCGACGAGGCGGCAATGGAACAGCTCCACGTGCAGTGGATGGACGAACCCGGCCCCACCGACGTTCTCAGCTTTCCGATGGACGAGTTGCGCCCCGGCACCGAAGAGTCGATCACGCCCGCGGGTCTGCTCGGCGACATCGTGCTGTGCCCGCAGGTAGCGATTGCGCAGGCGGAGACCGCTGGTCACTCGCCACTCGACGAGATGCTTCTGCTCACAACCCACGGACTTCTTCACCTTCTTGGCTTTGATCACGCTGAGCCCGAGGATGAGAAAGAGATGTTCGGCATTCAGCGCGACATCCTTCTCGCTTTTCATATTGCTGAACGAAGGCGCTAAGGCATGATGATCCCCGTCTTCGTCAGCGTCGCTGTGCTGCTTGTGCTGTTCGGCGGCCTTCTCGCGGCGGCGGACTCGGCTCTCTCCGTGCTCAGCCGCACCGACCTCGTTGACCTCGCGTCGACGAGCCGGGCAAAGAAGTCGCTTCTCGCGATCTCGGCAGACATGAGCACACACCTCAACGCGATCAACTTCATGCGGGTTGTCTCAGAGACGACGGCTGCAGTTCTTGTGTCGCTCACCTTCGCCTACGCGATCGGCGAATGGTGGATCGCTCTTCTTCTCTCGGCGCTCATCATGACCGCCGCGTCGTTTGTGCTCGTCGGTTCGAGCCCGCGCAGCGTCGGCCGGGCGCACTCGCGCGGAATCATCGCGTTTACGGCACCGATCGTGCGCGGCATCCGTCTCTTCCTTGGCCCGATTGCCAACGCCCTCGTCGCTATCGGCAACCGCGTGACCCCCGGTCGCCCGCGTACCGCGACCTTCTCGAGCGAAGAGCAACTGCTCAGCATGGTCGACGAGGCCACTGAGCTTGAGGTTCTCGAAGAAGACGACCGCGAGCTCATTCACTCGATTTTCGAGTTCAACGATACGGTGGCTCGCGAGATCATGATCCCGCGCACCGACATGGTGACGATCGAGCACGACGCAACGATCGGCACGGCGATGGGACTCTTCCTTCGCACCGGCGTTTCGCGTGTTCCGGTGATCGGCGAGAACATCGACCAGGTACTGGGCGTTCTTTATCTGAGGGATGTCGCGCGGTTGCACTACGAGCGTCCCACCGGCGCCGAAGACATCACAGCTTCTGAACTTGCGCGCCCCGCGAGCTTTGCACCGGAATCGCAGAAGGCCGACAGCCTGCTGCGCCAGATGCAGCTCGAGTCGAACCACCTCGCGATGGTCGTCGATGAGTACGGCGGAATCGCAGGCCTTGTCACCCTCGAAGACATCATCGAAGAGCTCGTCGGCGACATCTCCGACGAGTACGACCACGATGTTCCCGAGTTCGAAGACCTCGGCGACGGTACCTACCGCGTGAGCGCGCGTCTTCCCGTTGACGAACTCGGCGACCTCTTTGGTCTCGAGCTCGACGACGACGACGTCGACTCCGTCGGCGGTCTGCTGACCAAGACACTCGGCCGCCTTCCCGTTGCGGGATCGGTTGCCGAAATCTCGGGACTCATCCTGCGCGCGGAGCGCACGGAAGGCAGACGTCGCCGCCTCAGCACCGTGCTCGTCGAGCGTGACCAGGCACTCATCGACGCGCAGGCGTCATTCGCAGCATCCAACGAAACGAGCACAGAATCATGACCGAGCCGATCCAGTACCGCGCGGGATTCGTGTCGTTCGTTGGTCGCCCCAACGTCGGCAAGTCGACACTCACCAACGCTCTTGTTGGCGAGAAGGTAGCGATCACGTCGTCGAAGCCGCAAACGACGCGTCGCGCCATCCGGGGCGTTGTTCATCAGGCTAACGGCCAGCTCGTTGTCGTCGACACACCGGGAATGCACCGCCCTCGCACGCTTCTCGGCGAACGTCTCAACAGCATTGTTCAAGACACCCTCGGCGACGTTGACGTCGTCGGGCTGTGCCTTCCGGCTAACGAGAAACTCGGCCCGGGCGATCGCTTCATCAGCGAACAGCTCGACTCGTTTCCTCGTGCGAAGAAAGTGGCAATCGTCACAAAAATCGACGCTGCATCGCGCCCCGCGGTCGCCGAGCAACTCCTCGCGATTTCCGCTCTGCGCGACGACTGGGAGGCAATCATTCCCGTCTCGTCGACGAGCAACATCCAGCTCGACACCCTCACCTCGCAGCTCATCAGGCTCATGCCGGTGTCAGAGGCGCTCTACCCGTCTGACGCGGTCACCGACGAAAGCCTCGAAGCGCGCATCAGCGAGCTCATCCGCGAGGCTGCGCTCGAGGGTGTGCAAGACGAACTTCCGCACTCGATCGCCATCACGATTGACGACATGGTCGAGCGCGACGACAAAGACCTCGTCGAGATCTACGCAAACCTCTTCGTCGAGCGTGACAGCCAGAAGGGCATCATCATCGGCCACAAGGGCGAACGCCTGCAAGAGGTCGGTGCTCGCGCTCGTCACGAGATTGAGAAGCTCGTTGGCAAGCAGGTGTTCCTTTCGATGCGCGTGAAGGTCGCCAAAGAGTGGCAGCGCAACGCCAAGCAACTCGGCAGGCTCGGTTTCTAATCCTTAAGGATGATTTATCGGCTCGGGCGAGTGATTAGCGTGCCCGAAACTCGCTTTAGCGCCCGCGCGCGACCTACGTTGTAGATATGTTCCGCCGACTGCGCCCGTATCAGTTTGTGATCGACGCCGTCCTGGCCGTCTTTTACTTCGTGTGCGCAATGGCGTTGCTCGACGCATACGGCAGCGTCGGAATTCGCGGCGCCGTCGTGATCGCGGGCTACGCGGCGGCCGTCGGCATCCGACGCAGTTCGCCCGCCCTCGCGCTCGGCCTCGCCTGGGTCTTCTCCTTCGCGCAAATGGGTATCGGCATGTACCCGAACCTCTACAACCTCGCGACAATCCTCGTCATCTACACAACGAGCGCGTACGGCGGTCGCATCCTGCGCTGGGTCGGGCTCGGGTCGGTGGGCGTCGGCTCGCTCATTGCGGCCGGCTACCTCACGCTGAGCGGCTCGGGAATGGGTGTCTCTGAGACTCTCTTCGGCGCCTACGACTTGCCGCAGGTGCTTCTGCAGTTCGGGCTGCTGTTCGGCGCGCTGCTCACCGCCCTCGGCGCACCGTGGCTCGCTGGCCTGCTCGTGCGCGCGGTTGTTCGCACACGCGAGAGCAGCGCGGCGCGGGTCGTCGCCGAACAAGACGTCATCGTTGAGCAGGAACGCAACCGCATCGCCCGCGACATGCACGACGTTGTCGCCCACTCACTCGCGGTCGTCGTTGCCCAGGCCGACGGCGCGCGGTACGCGCGAGCCGCAAACCCCGAGGCCGTCGACCAGTCGCTCATTGCGATCTCGACTACCGCGCGCGAGGCCCTCGCCGACGTTCGCCTGCTGCTCGGCCAGTTGCGCTACAGCGAGGGCGACGGCCCGCAGCCCGTTCTCGCCGACCTCGATCGCCTGCTCGACCAGATGCGTGCCTCTGGCCTGCAGGTCACCTTCACCGAAAAGGGCGACAAGCACCTCTTCGGAACGGGTGCCCAGCTCGCTGTTTACCGCATTGTGCAAGAAGCTCTTACCAACGCGCTGCGTCACGGCGATGCATCCAAGCCGGTAAGTGTTTCGTTTGATTGGACAGCGACGACCGTCGAGGTCGAAATCGCCAACACGATCTCCGGCGCGGTGCCGGCGGTGAGCCTCGGTCACGGGCTCGCCGGAATGCGCGAGCGTGCCCTGCTCGTCAGCGGTTCACTCACCGCGGGTGCCGAGGGCTCGCGGTTTATAGTTTCGGCGTCGATTCCGACGACCACCACCAATACGGGCGCAATAGCCCTGGGAGCAGTCAGATGAGCACAGCAATTCGCGTAGGACTCGTTGACGACCAGGCGCTGTTTCGCGCGGGCATTCGTATGCTCGTGTCGTCGCAGCCCGACCTCGAGTTTGTGGGGGAGGCGGGCAACGGTGTCGAGGGCATCGCGATGGCTGCCGAGCACCTGCCCGACGTCATTTTGATGGACATTCGGATGCCCGTTATGGACGGCATCGAGTCCACCCGCGCGATTCTCGCCGCGGCGGAGTCGACGGGGCGCACCGCCCCACGCATCATCGTTCTCACGACCTTCGACCTCGATGAGGCGGCGACGCGCGCCATTCGCGGCGGGGCCAGCGGCTTTCTGCTCAAGGACGCCGACCCGGAGTTTCTCCTCTCCGCAATCCGCACGGTGCACGCCGGAACCGCCGTCATCGCTGCCTCGGCAACGCGCGAGCTGTTCGAGCACTTCGACTCTCAGCACGCCGGGGGAGCTGAGCCGGCGGAGTTCACGAGCCTCACGTCGCGTGAGCGCGAGATCTTTCTGCTCGCGGCGCGCGGCCTGAGCAACGCAGAGATCGCGGCAAGCGAGTTTCTCAGCGAGGCGACGGTCAAGACGCACATCAGCCGTGTGCTCGGCAAACT
>Ga0247740_1000835_pt1 | contig 13807 bp, 15 predicted proteins | sample UWRJL148409B2_FD_180942 | JGI IMG/M metagenome (GOLD analysis project Ga0247740, IMG submission 180942) | Plant litter microbial communities from Arlington Agricultural Research Station in Wisconsin, United States - UWRJ-L148-409B-2 | ecosystem: Environmental > Terrestrial > Plant litter >...
CAAAGACGAACAACTACGGAGTCAAAAATAGATCTAACTCTAGCGAAGTTCCTCCGCAACGACGCATCGAATCAGAACCGGTTGAAAATAGATCACGGCCTCGATTCAGAAAAGTTGAAAATTAATCATTTATAATTGTTAATTTGCAATATATCACACTAAACATATAATCTTTCATACTAATAATATGAAATCCAATTTAGTTGTATTCACCGACGGATCTTGTTCGCGAAATGGAAAGGCTGGAGCAGTTGGTGGTATTGGTATACACTTTCCGGATGCGGAATTACCCGATGTTAGTAAAGTTTTTGGAAAAGAGAAATGCACAAATCAACGCACTGAACTCTATGCCATTTTTTGCGCTCTCCGTTACATCGACACAAGGTTGGGTCTAACAAAATATCGCGTATATGTCAAAACAGATTCTAAATACAGCATTAATTGTGTAACAGAATGGGCGGAAGAATGGGTCAGTAATGGATGGGTTACGAAAAAGGGTACCCCTGTCGCCAACAAAGACTTGATCGAAAGCATTTTGACGTATTATAACAAACATACGGTGGTATTAGAATATGTGGAAGGTCACTCTGATGTAGGTGATTACAATGCTATTGGTAATGGTGCTGCTGACAAGTTGGCTACAGACGCCACTAAAAAAGCCATACGTGCACAAAACAATCAAGCTGTAACACGTGCGCCACGTACTAAAGCTAAGCCGAACATATCTGGATCCAAAACAAACCGTAAATTGCCAGTAAAAGAAACTAAGAAAAGTACTGCTCGTGATGCAAGTGTGAGTCCCCGTGGCAAAAAAAGTGCGACACCACGAGGTCGAGCTGTCACAAGAGCAGCACCTGCTCGCAAGCAGACTATTCCCAAAATTCATAACCCCCCTAAAGATCTAAATCGTCTAGTCGTAGAACTCGTCCCGTTCAGTCAATATAACTAAATCTTATTATCTCAAAAAATTGACATAATAAAATCACATAAAACAATCCTTTCGATCCATATTTACAACAAATCCCATGATTTCAACTACAATTTCTACTGGTGGTCATTTGATCGATCCGCAATGTAAGCATATTAGTGGCGAAATATTGCAACATAATGGCAGCATTTTCACATGTACGCTTAATCAAACTACCATTGGGTCTAATATGAATAAGTTTTATATCATGCAGGCTATCAAATATGGCACTGGTAAATATTGTGTCTATATTCGTTATGGCAGAATTGGAGAACAAGGGACAGTATCTTACAAAGACTCGAGCGAACATGAAGCGATTAATTTCTTTACCAAGCAATTCAAAGCGAAAACTGGTAACGATTGGTACGTTGCTGCTACTAATTTTGTAAAGAAACCTGGTAAATATTTTATGACGATCACCGAATGTGCGCAACAAGATTCCATATCGGAAGAATCTGACACTGAATCTGAATCTGAGGTAGATTTGGACAAACGCGTCATTAGTTTTCTGGAACTAATTAGTAATCAAGTCTACATGAAGAATACACTAGCCCAATTAGATATCGATACAGATAAGATGCCACTCGGTAAGATAAGTCAGAAACAAATCGATTGCGCATATGATGTTTTGAACAAAATTAATAACAATCTGAACAATCCAAAAGTGTTACCTGAGTTGAGTTCAGAGTTTTATATGTTAATTCCGATGGCAACGGGACGAAAGATGCCCCCACTCATCGATAACAAGGATTTGATCGGTAAGAACGTCAATCTACTGAACGAGTTGTCACAGATGGTTTATGGATCTACGTCTGTCGTGAAGATGAAGAAGACAAATGTGATGAGAAATTTATTCAACTTGTATCAAAATCTAGAAACCGAGTTCATACCATTGGACACTACTGATGCAATGTATACTGTCTTGTCTGATTATCTTTACGATTCTAAAGCTCCTACGCATCATTTCAAGTTCAGCATCACAAATATGTTTGAGATTAATCGTCCTAAAGAGCGAGCTGCATATGAAGCTTACAGCAATAAAATAAAAAACAAGACATTGTTATTTCATGGAACTAGGGTATCCAATATGATTGGTATTCTAAAGAACGGGCTCGTTGTTGATCCATCCAAGTTGGGTATCAACGTTTGTGTCACTGGAAAGATGTTTGGAATGGGATTATATTTTGCGAATTCGTGCAGTAAGAGCATTAATTATTGCGACTATGGATCTTCAGATAATACTGCTTGTTTGTTTGTATCAGAAGTCGCATTGGGTAAGAAATTAAAGAAGAGTAATGCTGATTCATCATTAACTGCAGCGAAGATGCCCAAAGGTTATAATTCTACGTGGGGACTTGGCAACTCCACTTTCGCGGAATATGATGTGTATGATGATGATACTCAAATACCGAAAGGTAAATTGACAAACATGAATAAAAGGTGCAGCTTAATGTACGACGAATTTATTGTCTATCACGAGGAACAAATTAGCTTGCGATATATTATTCAACTCAAGGTTGCTAAATGATTTTAATTATTGATGAATAATAAAAATCAAATATTTTTTAACAAACAGGCGTGACCATGTTTACAATACCATGTATTCATTCCTGCTAATTCGAATCCCAGGTGACCGATGAATCCAATTAAGAACAAATTGATCTCCATCATGTAATCGTCATTCCAACTTTTACATACTTCTGGAAGTGCAACACCAAACCAAGGCTTGGTGATAAACGAAACGATGTATCCTAATACAACTACTATAATACCCATTATTACAGCTTCAATTAACAATTGTGTCCAACTTCCGTCCATGTCTTATATTATATAATATTACAAATTAAATTATTTCAGATAATTTGTGATTTTTTATAGTAACGAAATGCGGCCACGGAAAGTCGACCATAAAATCTTCCGCAAACATGACAATTTTTAGTCCCTCTGGCTCGTTCACAATATGATCCACACTGTGATTTAGCTTATATTTAGTATCAAGCAACGTAACGTTGTGCAAAAAATACAACAAATCCAGTACACGATTCCATCTCGACACGGTGGTATATTTCAAATTCATCTTTGTCATGATATTAATCAACTCTAATCGCACGTTGCTTCTGCGATGTGTGAGTCTCTTCCAGTTGGATTCAAATGATAAGCATGCGTTCTTGTGATGAAAACCAGTAACAACGACACACGGAATCCACATCTGTCCCTTTGTGCGTTTCGCACCCCTGCCTGTATTATGATTGTTTAATCGCTTCAAAAAGTTATTAGATGATCCCACATATGTCTGATTTCCATCGATCGTATATATCAAGTAACAAACCCACGTGCACGTCATTATAATCATCAAAACGGAATTTATCTTTACGTGAAAAACAAATAGGCCATTTTATTTCTAATAGATTAAGTATAATGTTGTTTCTAATCATAAATTTAACTATTGGCAGATACTATCCACATATTGTTACGCAATTCATCATAGGGTGTGTGATGTACATATTTCTGCTATTTATTTTGTCAGATTACATTTCCGGTAGTATCTACGAAAAATACAAGTACCATGCATTATTATTACTAACATTTGATGTCGGCTTCTTAATCTACAAAGCCAAATATGATAACGACGAAGACCTCGAGGAAGAGAAAAAGATTCATTTGTCGAGCACGAAAATTGTATCCCTATCGTCAGCGTCGGACAGCGCAAACAAAACATTGTCAGAATCAGTTAGATCAGTTGGCACCGATCTAAGCGACGGTGAAAGTATTTTTTCTCCCGGTCCAGCTACGAGTGACTGCACAGAAGAGGCAACTGTAACAGATAAAAAAGAGGCAGCAACATCAGAAACTGTCACTATCAAATTAACTGAATAAAAAATTGATGAATATATTGCCATTATAAATACGTCTAATGTACCAATCATCAGTCAAAAATGGACATCATTAAAAAGATCAATAAGTCAACGAATGCAGTTTATATGATACTGCCAAGTTTGACCACCGCAGATTTAGAAGAGATTATCAAATTGAGCGCAGATAGTTATTACAATACCAGTAAAGAATTAATTAGTGATGATGTGTATGATATGTTAGTGGATAAATTAACATCTCTAAATCCTAAATCTGTCGTGTTGAATAAAACTGGCGCAGACATCAAAGGTAAAAAAGTCAAATTGCCATATTGGATGGGCAGCATGGATAAAATTAAAACAGAGAAAGCATTGGATTCGTGGACGAAGAATAATAGCGGTCCGTACTTGATCAGTAACAAAATGGACGGAATATCATGTTTGTTAGTAATGGAGGTTGATGAGGAGCCGCAGTTGTATACTAGGGGTAACGGATCAGTCGGACGAAATATTTCTTACTTGGTTGATTTGATTAACGTGACACTTCCGAAAATTAAAAAGAAGTTAGTGGTCCGAGGAGAACTAATTATGACAATCAAAAAGTTCGAAAAATATTCGGGGGAGATGGCACATGCACGTGGTATGGTTGCAGGGATCGTTACATCGAAGGAAGGATCGATCGATAAGAAACATGCTCGTGACGTAGATTTTGTAGCATATGAAGTGGTCGAACCAAAGAAGATGTCACCATTCGATCAATTAGAAATGTTAAGTGAGATGTTTGATGTCGCTCCGTACGAGCAATTTAAAACTGTAGATATAGATGTCTTATCTGATATACTAAAGCAGAGAAAAGCAGGATCGCCATATGAAATTGATGGTATTATTATTGCGGTTGATGAACCTTACACGAGAAATACTGACGGTAATCCTGAATATTCGGTAGCGTATAAGGGAACTACCGAAACTGCTGATGTGAAGGTCATTGAAGTGATTTGGAAGCCAGCAAAGGACGGTCATATCATCCCACGGATTCATTTCGAAAAGGTTAGATTGTCGCAGGCTAATTGTCAATATACTGCTGGATTTAATGCGAAATTCATTAACGATAACGTGATTGGTCCAAATGCAATCATTACTATGACTCGCAGTGGTGACACAATTCCTTACATCATGGGTGTCGTTAAGCAAGCTAAGAAGAGTGCATTGCCCGATATGAAATATCATTGGGATAAAACCGGTGTCAACATTATTTTGGAAGATGCCGATGACGACAAGACAGTAATTATCACACGCATGACTAAATTTGTAACAGACATTGGTGTTGAGAACATGTCTGAAGGGACAGTCACAAAGATTGTTAATGGCGGTTACGATACTATCCCAAAGATTATGAAACTCACCAAAGACGACCTGCTAGAACTGGACGGATTTCAAGATACATTGGCAGAAAAGTTAATTAATAACTTGAAGAAAGCCTTGGATAATTTGACCATTTTGCAGTTAATGGTTGCGAGTAATCACTTTGGTCGAGGTTTTGGTACACGAAAGATTGTCAAGATATTGGATGTGTACCCAGATATCGTACAAAAATACGAAGCAGTCGATAGTAAAAAGTGGATGAAAAACATTGTTGATATTGATGGATTCGATACAACTACTGCAGACGCATTTTTGAATGCACTGCCTGATTTCCAAATTTTTTACAAAAAAGTGTCTAAAATAGTTACAGTGAAGCCGTACAAAACAGTTGTTAAGACAGGAACACAGTTTAAAGATCAAGTTGTCGTTTTTAGTTTCTTCCGTGAACCAGAGTGGGCACAATACATTGTTTCACAAGGCGGACGCATGGCCAGTTCCATTTCTAAGAACACAACTTTGGTGGTCCATGCTGACACAAAAGGTCAAGAACCTAAAATTTTAGAAGCCAAGAAAATGGGTATCAAAACGATAACTCGATCTGAATTAAAAAAAATGATCGAAGGAAAATAAAACATTGAAAGTTAAAACATTATATAAATATATAACGTTTTAGCAGCACAAATCATGGAAAAAAGATGTGACATTGCCGAAACAGTAACCTATGATGTAGATAAAAATAAAAAAATATGCACACTCATTCGGAAACATTTGCGACACTTTTATGACAATATTTATGTGCCGATTGAATTTTTCAAAATAAATGATTGGAATGTATTTCAGGTATTGGCTGACAATGTTGATGTTTTGTTCTATAATGGGGCCTACGTTCGGAAAGGCAATCACAAAACCTTCAGTTCAACATTTAGACACTACACGAACTTGGTACAAAAAAATCTTAACACTGATTCGAATCTTTACATACTACTTTCTGAAATGCCTCTTGATCCTCAGTTTAAAATTATTGTTACCTGCAACAAATATAGATTCATTTCTCCAGCATATATTGCCGATTTATATGTTTCGTGTCAAGGCGATAAAGAACAACTTCGAACGATGATTAACATGTTGGACATATTGATAAACAGATTGCAGACGAAGATGATTCTATTTTTGGATGAATTCGCAAAGAGCTTCGAGGAGTATGTGGGTACCGCCCCACTTGATGGCACACGCGCACACACACGGTCGTATATTAACGAGCTTACAATGATGATCTGTAGTTTCACTAAAGAGTTGGTGAATATGAATATTTATGCGGTGCATGTGCTGGTTGATCGAATCATTTCCGAAAAGTTTCCGTTTGATATCATTAACCAATACGACCCAGAAGAATATAATGATCGTCCCCTAATTATCGTATAATTTTAGTCGCTAAAATTATAAGATGATGAAACGTGTCGACCATTCTGAAAAAAAATGGTATAATTATCTTAAACGCAAGTACAAACTGTCCGACGATGACATGGAAGAATACATTGAGTCGTTTGATTCAATTAATAAGGGAGAGAATATTACGCCAGATATACTAAAAGAGTTCATCGAATGTGAATTAAATGATAACTGGAGTCGACACGAGTGCGATCAGATTTTACAGTCTATCAATCGCGAGACGCAACGCGGTAACAATCCAACATCCCAATCACTAAAATCAAAAAATTACCTGGACGTCTATACTTACCTAACGTATATCATACCTATTTGTCATGATTATGTCGTAACTCGAATCGGGATCCGAGAAATATTTAATAATTTGGACAAGAACGGCGACGGACGGATAACGTGCTGCGAACTTACTTCATTGTTATACAATGTCAATCAACATCTAACATCTGAGGAAATTGCGGAATATACTGCGCGGATAAAGAAAATTTGCAAGATTGTGGACGAGAACGAGGACGGATACATATCATATGAGGAATTCAAAAAGTTCATGATTAACATGTCTGGTAATTTTTCTGCGGATGCTGTGCGCCCTTGCTTTTAAATACCTTAAGGCATCTAAAAACGGGGCCCTGAATTTGGGCTTTGGTCCAAATTCTAAGGCGCAAGATTACATGATTGTTCGTTCATATAACTCGCAGTTTATTTTATAATCTAACTATTAATATATAATCTTGATGGAAAAATTTTTGACGAACAAATATTTCTGCTTGGCGGTGATTATTGCATTAGTTGTTGTGACATATTTGTATACACAAAAAACTAATTCGTGCAAAATCGAAGGTATGCGTAATGTAGATTTTTCTATGTTGGCCCCTGAACTAACTGATCGTCCTTGGGCAGACGCGGATGAGTTGCGATACAGACGCGTTGGCGGACGTTTTGATAAGTTAGCGGACGAGACCACTAAACAAAATTTGGCAAAAGCGGGTTATGCGCCTGTTGATTTCTTGAAGAGTACCAGTCAAGTGTATGATTCATACATTAAATATGAAGCGGTTGACGATCAAGTTAGAAAAGAAAGATACGGTAAAGGAGTTCCAACTGGTTATGACCGACGCGATCAACAGATGACTCTGCGCGACGAAAGTAAATGTAAACCCTGTAAATGCGACGTCGATCTCGAAGAGGACTCTGAAGAATCAGAAGAAATCGAATATCGTCCACGTAAATCTAAACGTAACAGACGAAAATACAGAAAAAATTAATCATATATTGATAATGTATGATTAAAATTTCTTACCCCCGACTCCAATAATACTATTATTCGTAATGTCATCGTAGGTCATCAGTGTGATTCGATTAATCAATCGAGTTTTACTGGCGTCGTTCGTAGGATATTGAGTCATTGTTTCGAAGTTGATTTCATAATTCGAAGTTCCCGCGCTACCCAGAGTCATAATTTTCAATCCAACTATCGACTCGTTATTGATGCCAAATGAATCATTTGAAGAACTAGACACTAAATCTGACTCAGTGGAACTCTCACAATCCACATATTTTTTGTACTGTTCTTCAATCTGTAAACATTGTTCTCGTCTGTACAACCATTGATTAGGTTTGTATCCACCATATGTCCAAAGGATATCGTTCGCGATAAATCCATGTTCGAGCCATAACTTGTTCATCGGCTCTTTAACAAAATCGTCAAGTAATGTTTTAATACTGGTTGTTAAAACTAATCCACATCCGGGACATGTATCGCCAGTGTGTGGTGCGGTGCAAGCCTGTTTTGCGCACGGAACACAAATGTTATGCGAACATGACAACGTGTCGAATCGTAAATCGTCTGTGCGACAAACAATGCAAGTTTTAGTGGCGTTCATTTTATGATAGTTCTTATTATAGAGCGTTTAAATGGGAATTTTTAAATCAATTTTTTACAAAAAAATTGACCAAAATAATTGTTATCAAAATATAGATAGTATCGTCAATAAACATGGCAGAAAGTACATCGACAGTCACCGTCCATCGAACATCCATTACTGGGCGTCGTGGGTCTAACGAAGACACAGAATATGTAAAAAGAAACCTGTCGCCCGAGAACCACAGCGCAATCAATCAAGGATTCGCACCAATTGATCTATTCATTGTATGTGATGGTCATGGTGGCGATCAAGTGTCCAAGTTTGTAGTCGTCAAATTAGCGGAACATTTTATGAAAAAAAGTAACGTGTATCCTCTGAGTAACTTGCTGGTCGATCAAATATATGATAAGATTCAGAGACAGTTGGAACAACATCCAAATCAAATCGCTAGTGAATGTGGATCCACCGCACTCGTTGTGGTAAGATATGCATCAAAGAACAGACATTTTTTGCAGGTTATAAACATCGGTGATTGTCGTGCGGTATTGTGTCGAGATGGACTTGCGTTGCCATTGACAAAGGACCATAAACCAGACTGGCCCGAAGAGAAACGACGGATAAAAGATGTCAACCGCGAATATGACACCAACGAACCTATTCATTACGAAGAAAAGGCGTGGAGAATCGGTGACATATCTGTTTCGCGTTCGTTTGGTGATCTTGATAATGTACCATTTGTTACACACGTGCCGGAAGTATTTAATTATCCGTTAATCGATGGCAAGGATGAATTCATAATTATGGCATGTGATGGGTTATGGGATGTCATTTCTAATGATGTCGGTGTAAATTTCGTGAGAGATCATATGACAAAAAATTTGATCTTTACATACGACCTCAAAAACTATCCACCGAAAGATGATAAATCTGGCAACAACATTGCTCGCAAATTGGCTGAGTATGCGTACGCTAAAGGATCCGAGGACAATATCAGTGTCTTATTACTAATTTTTAACTAATTATAATTAGTTAAAAATTTATTTCAAGTGGCAGCCATTTCTTCTTATCAAAGAGATATCTGCACTTCACTTGCAATGTGTCAGTTTTATTTGTACTGAACCATTTTTTGCATTTACGACTAGTTTGCATGTCGGGGATAATCGCGATATCAATTTTTGTTCCGGATGTGATATCGAACAATTCATACGCATCTGGTTGCTTTGTTTTTTTCATATCCAGGACAGCTATACGAATGACTTGATCTTCCAAGTCTTCTCGAGCAACCATGTAACTGTATATTGTTTTGCCGTATATTTGCGGATAAAACATGACCTCTTGTATAGTATTATCCAGCTTGATTTTTTCATAGAATGCCTTTAAATTTTCTTCGTCAAGTTCGTAGAAGTTACAGACTCGAATGTTGTAACCCTGATTGCCTCCAAAATTCGTTCGCATACCATCAATAAAATCGTTCATGCGAGTACTTCTCGACTTGGGAATTTGTAAGCTCCCTGCTAAATAATATATTTCATCGATAATGAAAGTTATTATCCCTCCTGTAACACTCAATGTTCCTTCAACTATCGTTCCATTGTATAATTTTTCTTCAACAGGTACTTCCACTGGTGACAACCGAATATCGTTGATGATATTGCGTCGATTCTGTTTTAGTAACGTCACTGCATAATAGTAGTCGTTCGATTTCATAAATACCATCCAAGACCTTTCTCCAAAGTGCTTCGGAGCAACAATGTAGTTACCCTTCTTAATTGCTGTCACGTCTTCCATTTTTGTAATATTAGTCGGCTTTACGGTATCATCAACACGATCATGAACGTATTTCACTATCAACTGTTTGGCGAAAGACGAATTTAAATCTTTGTTTTTTATCCGTTGTCCAACACGCATTGTTGTTAATAATATATTCTGTAACACCCATTTATAACGTTTGTGATTATCAATTTTTAAAATTGGTTTCCAAACGATGCGTCACCGAACATACTGCTTTGGCAGTCGAAGCCATGCAAATTAGTTCCGGGAATGAGGCCGCCATTATTTTCAGAATCGTTTTCGTATGAGACTAAATCGGATGCGACAGTTTTGATTTTTTTGGGAGCAGCTTTCACGGTTGCCACTTGCATATCATAGATGTCTTTAATTTTTTGGTTCTTCAACGCGTTCGACTTGGTACTGGGTTTGAAGGGATCAATTTTGAATTCTGGTTCAACGAGGGCACTCTTATCCACTTGATATTCTGTAAATTCGCTCATAGATTGTTCATACTTGTGGTTACTTTTTTGCATCTTATCAAAGTGACGACGACTTTCATTTTTAGTGATAAGGGGTTGTCCAAAATTACTATCCCATGCGTCATCGCCGTTCTCTTCCTGTAAATTTATCGGCAAGACAATGTTGATGTCATCTTCTACTACCACTGGTGTCTGCATCACAACCGGAGTGTCTTTTAGAACACTTTGAGGGACTTTTTTCTTACTCAGTATCTGATCAATATCTATTTTTTCATTGCTTTGATTGTTAGTGTCATAGTAATGATATTTTATTTCGTCACTAAATCGGACACGCTTTTTTTTATTTCGTTGGGATCGAGTGCGACGCGGTCTCCTACGCATCGGTTTCTCCACAGCCTTCTTAATTTCATATTTTTTCGGCACAGATTTTTTATTTTCGTTGCGATTGTAATAAAAAAATACTATGATACCGATTATGGCCACTAATGCTATTATGTTCAGTAATTTTTTTTCAATCATTGCTATTATAATACCCGATATTATTTGTAAAAATAAGATGGTTGTTCTAATAACTGCACTCAGACGAGTATCTTGTTAGTTGATAGCACTTGTCATCTTGAATGATGGTGTCCTGAAAGTTTTGCGGAATCTTAACAACAATACATCTTCCGTTATCGCACGCTCGTTTGAACAATAACGCCAAACCAAATCCCCATAAAAATGATAAGAACAGGGAAAAATATTTACTATTCATGACAGGTTGCATAATTAATCTATAATAATATTATAAATTAATGAGTGAAATCAGTGCTGGATTATGGATCTTATTAATTTGCGCGATTGTGATTGGCTTTGTAATTTACATCGTCCGACAAGGCGATTCGTCTACTGCGGCCAGAGACGAACTGACAAAAGAGAAGATTAAGAATCAGAAGCAACTTGAGACAATTAGTGAAATGAAGAAGAACCAAAAATACCTTTGGGACGTCAAAATTGCGGACGAGAACGTGTTTAATTATGTCCGTTGCATTAATATTCCGCGCACGCCTGCTTGCAAAGATACAACAAGCGGTCAAATTTGTAGAACGAAACAGATCGATTGCAACAAGTTCAAGTTAGTTTTAGAAAATGATCCAGTATCACTTGACAGGTTGAAGTTGGCTACTGTTCGGTGAACATTTACTTTCTTTAGCGTAGTACTTGTAACATTGACCTTTCTCATCAATGTATGTTGTGTCTTTAATGTTTTCGAGAGTTGGATATTTGATTACGATTTTGGGCGGAGGTGACGTTACATAGACGATAAAAAATCCCATACACAGACCAATAAATATGTAAAATATATCAATTTTTAACGTCATTACTATATATTGCTAATATTAAATGTTCATGGACCATTTGCGTAAGAATAGGATGGAGTCGGACGAAGCTTAGGCTCCAATGATCGTTCCTTTTCATACGCGTACAAAAGCATGCCAATGTCTATATTTTCCCGTTTCTTTTTCTTATCATCCTCGTCTTCAAACTTGCTAATCAACTTATTTCGTTGTGACATTGTGTATCGATAAATCAGTATGATAACGAATATTCCTATCAATATGACTGAAAATAAATTAGGACGAATATAATCTTCATAAAAATACTGTGCAAAACCCTTTGTAGGTTCCCAATAGCTGACCTTTGTTGGCTTGATGGTATTGATAAGTTTTTTGCGAATTTGTGGATCTACTAAATTAGGTTTGACATATTTATTGGGGTTCATTTGATACTAACTGAGAATTTATAATATAAACACATATCTGATTATTTTTACAAAAGCATCACATGTTCCGAGCACGATATCGATCATTCACAATTCATGAAAATGATAAAATCAGTTACAATGACAGTAACGGTGCAGTATATATTGGCAGTAGTTCAATTTCTAGGCAACGGTACAAAAAAAAGTTGCCATACTATTGGTTTGAACTAGAATTCGATTCATACCACTATGAAGAGATTTATCAACCGCACAAAAAATGTGTACAAAAAGTTGCACTTGGTAAGGTATATTATCTGTACTTTTGCGCGAACATACCCAACTCCATCGATCCATCGATCGCAAATACACTAAAACATTATCTTGCTCACATACAAATGATACAAATCATCGACAAGAAGAACTATGAAATTGACACTTCTGCGGGGAAACGTTTTGTCGCAGAAGCGGAGAAGGGACACTTTATGTTGCCGTGGTATACATGTCAAATTGACGATGATACAGCATTCGATTTGACCAAATGCGATACGGTACCGCTCGATAAGATCGCATTCAAAAAGAACGGTGGCATAATTGAAACCAGTTCGCCCCGAAAGTTAGTCAGTGAATATTTTCATGACGATTGCAGTAAATATTTCGTCATTTTGCCCAAACTCATGTCGCAAATATGGAAGAAAACAGATGCTCACATTATGACATACGATGAACTGATCCACGTCAGGAAGAGCGAACTAGATATCATTGCATCGAAAAAATGGAAGAAAATTATAATTCACGAATCCCATTTTCAGTTTTTAATATGTATCCGAAACCTGTTGAAGAGACTGCAATGTGATACCATTTGGGTAATTAATGCATTACCAATACGCACATATCTTCAAGAACACGAAGGCATCCTGAACTGTTTAAATAGAATCTGGGTGGGTGTATCAAAATCACAATATCGACTCGATATACACAGATTCATACACACAAAAATACACACAATGTATGCCCAGATAAATTACGATTCAGTCAATATCGATAAGCACGTGTGCATAAAATCCAATAAGAACGAGTTACAGATTTCCGCGGGCATGAAATCATACTACGACAAATGGAAAAATAATCTGACCAACAACTTCGAGAATAAATATTCATTTGCGAACTCCAAGAAGCTCGACGCGATCCATAAAAATTTAGTGAATGCCATGTTAACACTATCATTGTCGACAACGAACAAATCAAATCTCAAGAAGTTGATGAACAACAAAATCAACAAGACATTGTGTACGTTAAAGGAAAACAAATACATTTATGGGAAGATCAGA